>Ga0334882_1004324_pt1 | contig 12137 bp, 6 predicted proteins | sample GraSluR1_MG_5_FD_207226 | JGI IMG/M metagenome (GOLD analysis project Ga0334882, IMG submission 207226) | Sludge microbial communities from methane-producing bioreactor in Wageningen University, Netherlands - Granular Sludge_15_04-R1 | ecosystem: Engineered > Bioreactor > Anaerobic > Unclassified... | reverse complement strand
CGCGTGGTTACATGCTTTTTGCCACGTGCTCGGTTAGCTCGCCCAGGCGGTAGGTGTAGCTACCCATCTCGTTGTCGTACCAGCCGAAGACCTTGACGTGCGTGAGGGGCACGCGGACCGTCTGCGGCTGGGCGGTTGCTCCCGGCGTCTGCGCGGGAAGCTGCAAATCTACGAAACCGGTGCGTGTGTGCGTCTCTACGCCCTCGATGACCACGGCGGCGTTCTCGCCCAGCATATCGGTGGACACGTTCTGCTCATCGCTGTACTTGAGGAGCCCGCGTGCCTCGCCCTCGGCGGCCTCGCGGTAGATCGCGTTGATGGCGTCGCGACTCAGGGACACGCTGCCGTCGGGCATGGCCTCGGTCTGGAAGGTGACGTTTAGGATGATCAGGCTGACGGTCGTGGTGGGGATGCGCACGGAGTCAGCCATGAAGCCGATGCGCGCGATCTCGGGCATGACCTGTTCGAGGGCAGCGGCAGCGTTGGTGGACGTGATGATCACGTTGCCGAGGGCCCCGCGCTTCTTGCGCAGGTCCGTAGCGCCGCTGCCGGGGACGGCGTCCAGCAGCGGCTGCGAGTTGGTGACCGCGTGCACCGTGCTCATGCCGGCGGTGATCATATGGCGGGTGAGGTCGCGGTCGAGCAGCGGACGCATCATGTGGGCGAGCGCCGTAGTAGTACAGGATGCCGCCGAGACCAGCTTGTGGGTGCCGGGCTCAAACTGGTACTGATTGATCCCGTTGATGAACATTGCGGTGTCGTCCGGCAGTGGAGCGCCTTTCTGCTTGCTCTTGAAGGCGGAACTCTGGACGACGATGCGCGCTCCGGCGGCGAGGTGACCGCGGAGCGTTCCCTTGCTGCCGTCCGCTTCGGCGTACGGGTCGCGGAACTTACCCGTGCACTCGACGACGAGCGAGACACCGTGTTCTCTCCAGGGGATGCTACTCGGGTTGCGCGCCTCGCGTAGCACGACGATCTGCTTGCCATACGCGCTGATGATGCCCTGCTCCTCGTCCACGACCTGGATATCGCGGACGCCACCCTGCCCGTAGAGGAAGCGGTGGAGTGGGCCGTAGGTGCTGTCTTTGGAGATGTACTGAGCGATCGACTCGAGCGATGTTCCCACCGTTCGGCCGACGTTGACCACGATGCGGTCGAACTCGTTTCGCCCCAGGTGGTACCAGAGCGTCAGCTTGCCGATACGGCCTAGCCCATTGATGCCCAGCGTGCGTTGCGCGCTCATCGCCTGCGATCTCCTCCCGTGTAGACACCCGGCCTCACGTGGCCTCTCTTCCTCTCGAGAACTGGGCGAACTCGCCGAGATGGCGGCGCTGCGCCGGCCGTGACGACGGTCGCTCCCAGGTATGACCTCGTCCGTAGGGCATGGTAGCTGGGCGCGTCGTTCAGAACAACGCGGGTTCGCGTGCGGCCGGCCAGAACGCGGCGGCCGATGTGCTCCATCTCGTCCAGTGCGGCGGGTCCTCTCAGGATGCGTCGCGTATGGTCGGTTGCGCCAAGATGGGGATGCGCCCCAGGAAGATGTTACCCGTGCGGCCATCGATGGAGAGCCAGTCGCCGGCGCGCAGCTCGTTTCCCGCGAGCCGCGCGATCCCCTGGCTCTCGATGACCTCGAGATCGACGCACTCCACCACCGCGGTCTTGCCCAGGCGCTTGGCGGTCACGGCGGCGTGCGATGTCGATCCGCCGCGGGCCGTGAGGATCGCCTCGACCCGGGCGATGAGGGCGATGTCCTCCGGCACGGTGTCGGGGCGCAAGAGCACCACGGGCTCGTTGGGCATCTCGGCCAGCAACCGATCGATCTGCTCCGCACTGACTGCCACGCGGCCGGAGTATGCACCGCCAGCTACGCCCATCCCCATCGCCACGGGCACGCCGTAGTTGGGCGACGACGTATCGAAGTACGCCGCGTCCTTCGGCTGTTCCTGGACGACGGCGCGTTTCTGGAGCACGTAGAGGTCCTCGGCGAGCGGCGACTCGAATGTGAATTCGATCTCCTGCGGATCGAATTCGCGCTCGCCGACCAAGTCGCGCGCCACCGAGAGCAGTTCCCAGTAGACCTCCGGGAAGTCCCGCTCCAGCGAGTGCTCCGTGCCACGGTACATGCGGCTGCCCGTCCGCTGCGCCTCGGAGATGGGCAGCGGGAAGACGAGTCCGCCGACCACATCGTCGCCCTGGCTCTGCACGGCGAAGTCGCCGAACAGGCGTACCTGGCGGCTGTACGGCTCAAGCGGGTTCTGCGTGAAGGTGACGCCGGAGCCCGACTCGCGACTCAGGTTGCCGAAGATCATCCGCTGGACGACCACCGCGGTACCCCACTCCTCCGCCACACCGAGATAGCGGCGGTAGATGCGTGCGTGTGATGAGTCCCACGAATCGAGGACCTTGAGCACGCAAGCCACCACTTGCCGGAAAGGGTCGTCGACGAAGACGACGCCCCCTTCGCGAGCTCGCTCTTTGTACGTGTAGGCGATCTCGCGCATGTGCTGGGGCGAGAAGTCGAGCTTGCGCTCTACTCCGTAGCGACTCTTGAACTCGTTCATGATGGCATCGAAGAAGTCGCGGTCGATGCCTGCCGACATGGCCCACGATTGGAGTAACCGGCGGTAAGCGTCCCAGGCGGCCCACGCGAACTGCGGCTGCCTCGCCAATGCTTCGGTGATCTCGTCGTTGAGGCCGACGTTGACGAAAGTGGTCATGAGTCCAGGCATAGAGATAGCCGCCCCGGAGCGGATGGAGAGCAGCAAGGCCCGCGTGGGGTCGCCTAAGCGCAGGCCGGTCTGCCGCTCCAGCTGGCACAGCGCCCGGCGGATCCGCGCAATGGTGTCGTCGTACAGAGGGCGGTACGACATAGCCGGCCTGGCGTCGAACAGCTCCGTCGTGAGGATGAATCCCTGAGGGACTCTGTGCCCGTACAGCGCCATTTGCTTGAGGCCCAGGCCCTTGAAGCCGAGCGTCATCTGGTCGTCTGTGTTCGGCTTCGGTTTGTGGATCGGCGAGACCAGGCGTTCCGGATCGTAGTTCATCATCCGGGTGAGCGCCTGATTGTTGAGGCGTCCGTTGAGCATGGAGATCTGGCGCAGTGCGGCGGCCACGTACCGGTCCAGCGCCTGCATGCCGAGAGCCGACACGAGCACCTCGCGCAGGACCATCTCCGCGACCGCGTCGACCGACATGCCGCGCTGGTCACACTGCCGTGTGTCGTGGGTGAGCACCGTGTGCAGGATCTGGTCGTGGCTGAGGATCGAGCTGGTGGAGAGCTCGGTGACGCTGTGCACCAGGAACTGGAACACGTTCTGATACTGGTGGAAGGTGAAGTTGTGGCTGCTGAAGCTCGCCTGCAGGAGACGCAAGTTGGCATTTAAAGCGCGGGAGTCGACTCCGTCGATGCCCAGCGCCCGCTCGAAGCGCTGGAGGGCGGTCGCCATACGGCGCAGAGAGTCTCGCGTCACGTAGGGCTCGATGCCCTCGGCGGCGAGGTCGTCGAACAGTCGGCCGACCAGGTTCTCCACGCGGAAGGAGAGCCCGAGGGCATCGAACTTCGGTTCGCTGTAATTGCCGTAGATGGACGGGATGCCGGCGGCGATGTGCCGTTTCTGGTAGATGTTCTCGGTGGCCGCCGCTGGGGTGGGGTCGAGGATGATCGCCTGGAGCTCTTCGAGCACGGCGAGGGCGGCATCCAGGAGGCGGTCTCGAGTCTCCGGTTTGGGGTATGTCCGCCAGCTAGCGAGGGCGCGCTGGAACCTCCGTGCGGTCTTCGTGTTGAGCCGCAGGTGCTTGCTCACAGCCTCGCTGACCTCGACGGTGGAGAGCGAGTACTTGTGCGCGAGTAGCTGGTGGGTACGGACCATGAGGGCGACGCGCCGCCGGTCGATCGCGCTGCCCGCTCCGTCGTCGGCGGGCAGCTCGCCGAGGCGGGTGGTGAGCGCGTCGGGATGGAGATTGAGCACCTGGTTGATGAACACGCCGTCTTGCTCCGCGCCAAGCTGCGCGCGCATCGCGAGGAGCACGCGATGGGGTCCCTGGGCCCAATCCAGCTCCTCGCACACCGCGGCCAGCGTGTTCGCCGAGAGGAAGGGTTCGAGTCCCGAGGGGTCGAGGGTCATCCAGTACTGCAAGATGGCACGGCTGAACGCTACGAGGCGGTTCGACGACTCCGTGTGGGACTGCTTGCGCAGGAAGTGCATGAGGGTGTCGCGCCGTGCGCAGATCTCGTCGATCTCCGTGGAGACGGCGCGTAGCTCACCCTCCGCACCGACTTCGTTGAAGTAGACGGGCAGTGTACGCAGCAGCTGTTTGACCACGAAGTAGATAGGGCGGATGTCGGCGTTCAGAAACCGAGTGACATCGCGCTGGAAGAGGTCGGTGTCGGCGATGTACACGCCGCCCAGTCGCAGCTGGACGTTGAGGGCGGCCGCCAGTCGCTCATACAGGGCGGGGTTCGACTCGATGATCCGCATCCAGCAGCGGATCTTCGGCAGATGGTAGGGGTTGACAACCGTTTCCCACTCGTCGGTCGCGCCGCGGATATCAGGGTACTGGAAACGCCAGTAGAGGATGTCTTCCACGAGATGGTCGGCTGCCTTCACGTTGCCCGCCTCGCCGATCGCCACGCCGATGGCCTCGTAGCAGCGGAAGCGCATGGGGATGAACTCGTCGTCGCGGTCGCGGAAGAAGCTCGTCAGGCGGCTCAGGATCCGCTCCACGTCCATGTGCCGATTGGGCTGTAAGAGCTGCTTGACGACCCCCAGGAGGTCGCTCATGACCTCGTTCTGCCGGTAGCCGAGGGTGTCGTCCTTGAGGAGGTACAAGCACACGGCGAAGCGGTCCTCGAGGTTCTCGACCTTGAAGACCCGGTCGATGATCTGGTCGATGACGTCGGAGAAGGTGGGCAGCTCCGGCGAGAGCAACTCCGCGTCGGGGGCATCCTCAGCGGCAGTCCGCAAGGTCGCCACGCACTCCTGGCAGAGGAACGCGAAGTGCTCGGTGATGGCCGCGGCGTCGGTGAGCTCGGCCTCCTCGACGGTGGCCCAGTGAGGGACGTCGAGGTGCTCGTTCACCCAGCGGTAACTGATGAGGAGGACGCGCCGGTAGAGGTCGTAGAAGACCGGGGCCAGCGCGGGGCGGTGGGCGGCTCGCTGCACGAGGTTGCGGAGCAGGCCGTCTCGCTCGAGGAATGGGATGGGCCGGTGTGGCAGCAGGGTGATCAGCGACTCGCCGATGGAGCGCAAGCCGTCGTCGTACGTGTCGCGATGCTGTCCGCTCAGGACGGCCGTACACCACATCAGGAGCTGGCGGAGCAGCAGGGAGAACTGGGTGTCGGACAACGGCGTTTCCGCCAGCTTGAGCGCCAGCTCGGCGAGGAGTCCGTGCAGCTTGGCGCGATCCTCGGAGCGTTCTAGGTAGGCCCAGTTTCGCAGGAGGATGGTCTGCAGGCCCTCGATGACGAGATCGGTGTTGCGGTACGTATGGAAGTACTCGCCCAGCGTTTCGGTGAGCGGTGTGCGTACGCCGTGGAGTCCCTCCACGGCGTCGAGGAGCGGCAGGTAGCGGTCGGGGATGACCACCGTTTGCGCCGTGCTGGCGATATTCGCGCGCAGGGCGTCTGAGTCGAATGGCACACGCGAGGCTTTCATCATCATTCTAATGATACCCCGGCGGTTAACCCGGAGCGGTCTGCGCTGATTGTCACATGCGGGGGGTGTGGCGCCCGGTTTTCGTTGCTGCTCCCCACCTCGAGTGGCCGCGCGGGGTGGCAGCTGCAAAGGCGACGCGGGCGGTATTCGCCATCGTGGCTAGTTCGGACCGTTCGTCTTTACGTTCTGTCACATGTACGAACGCGGCAGGCTCGGGATTCGACAGCATGGCCACCGCAGGCTCTTCGCCTTTGCGTTTTGTCACATGCATCCTGCGGCATAGCGACGTATCATCGGCCACAGAGCAGCCATGCTGTGGATGAGTCGTCACTGAGCGGCGCCAAAAGGCGTCCGTATGGCGGAGTTCGCCAGTTTGGTCGTTTCTCAAGACAGCCCGAATGGAGGCATGGGTGGACGAGTACATCGCTTCTGTGGTAGCCGGGGTCAAGGCGAAGGATCCGGGTGAGGTCGAGTTTCACCAAGCGGTGCAAGAGGTCGCTGAATCGCTGGCGCCGGTTCTCGCGCAGCATCCAGAGTATCGCGAAGCGCGCATCCTCGAGCGGATGGTCGAGCCGGAGCGTGTGATTCTCTTCCGCGTGCCGTGGGTGGACGACAAGGGCGCGGTTCAAGTGAACCGTGGGTTCCGCGTCCAGATGAACAGCGCGATCGGCCCCTACAAGGGTGGACTGCGTTTCGCCCCCTCCGTCAACCTTGGCGTGATGAAGTTCCTCGCCTTCGAGCAGGTGTTCAAAAACGCGCTCACCACGCTTCCCATGGGCGGAGGCAAAGGCGGATCGGACTTCGATCCTCGAGGGAAGAGCGACAACGAGGTCATGCGCTTCTGCCAGAGCTTCATGACTGAGCTGTTCCGCCATATCGGCGCAGATACCGATGTCCCCGCCGGAGACATCGGCGTGGGCGCGCGCGAGATCGGTTTTCTTTTCGGCCAGTACAAGCGTCTCGCCAACCACTTCACCGGCGTGCTCACCGGCAAGAAGCTCGGGTGGGGCGGGTCGTTGATCCGTCCGGAGGCTACGGGATACGGGACCGCCTACTTCCTGGCTGAGGTATTGGCGGCCAAGGGCGACAAGCTCGACGACAAGATCATCACCATCTCCGGGTACGGTAACGTGGGCACCTTCTTCATCGAGAAGGCCAACGAGCTCGGCGCCAAGGTAGTCACCGTTGGCGACGAGTACGGCTATGTCTACGACCCCGATGGCATCAAGGACGAGAAGCTCGAGTTCTTGAAGCCCCTTTGGACCACGCATCGCCGCCCGGCCAAGGACCTCGCCGACAAGTTCAATCTCACGTGGGTCGACGGTAAGCGGCCGTGGGTGGTGCCCTGCGACATCGCGGTGCCTACGGCCACGCAGAACGAGCTGGACGAGGAGAGCGCCAAGGCACTGGTGGCCAACGGTTGCCGGTACGTGGTCGAGGCCGCGAACATGCCGTCTACCCCCGGGGCCGTGGCCGTGTTCCAGGCCAACAACATCCCGTTTGGCCCGGGCAAGGCCGTGAACGCTGGCGGCGTGGCTACCTCAGGCTTGGAGATGTCCCAGAACAGCCTGCGGCTTGGCTGGAGCCGGGAAGAGGTGGACAACCGCCTGCATGTCATCATGAAGAACATCCACAAAGCGTGTCTCGATACCGCGGAGCGGTTCGGCGCTCCGGGCAACTACGTGGTTGGCGCTAACGTCGCCGGCTTCCTCAAGGTGGCCGATGCGATGCTGGATCAGGGCGTCGTCTAACGCTGTGGGCAACGGGCCGGCCTCCCGCCGGGAGGCCGGCCCGTTGCTGTAGTGAGAGCTGGCCGCCGAGCGGTGCCGCAACTTTCTGTGTCCCCCGCGTTTGCCGCCCTTCCCTCGGGGGGAATCACGTCCCTGTGCGGACCAGGATGATGAGGATCCGTGGTTGAAGAACAGTGGGAAGGAGCGGTGCGCATATGAAGAAGATCGAGTGTTACATCCAGCCCTACAACCTCGATACCGTCGCCGAGCATCTGGTTGTCGAGGGCGTGCGCGGCATGAGTGTGAGTGAAGTCAAGGGCTTCGGCGTGCAGCGCGGCTTCAAGCCGAGTGAGGGTGCGCAGGCTGGGGTCAAGCTCCTGCCGAAGCTCAAGATCGAGATGGTGGTCCTCGAGAAGGACGTGGAGAGAATCATCGACGATCTCCAGAAGGTGCTTCGCACGGGCCGCGTTGGCGACGGCAAGATCTTTGTATCACCGGTTGACGACGCGATACGTACACGGACCGGCGAGCGCGGTCGCGACGCGATTCAATAGGGATCGCTCGTCGGGCTTCGCGGACGACCCACGAACGTTCACACAAGCGGTCCGTACCCTCCGTTCGTCCGAGCGGCCTGGCGAAGATGGAGGGGTGGGGGGGGGGGGGGGGGGGGGGGGGCCCCCCCCAACCCTCCATCATTCCTTCATCTTCCTTCTTCTCAAGCGTCGCCAGCAAAGCCGGCGATGCGAGGCCGAATTCGCTACACGAGCTCGAACTCACGCTCCAAATCGGCCTTCGACCGGGCGCCGATGACCTTCTTGCTCGCCTGCCCGTCTTTGAAGAGGATGATCGTAGGGATGCTCATGATGCCGAACTTGCTGGCGACACCCGGGTTCTCATCCACGTTGAGCTTGCCGACGGCTACCTTGCCTTCGTGTTCCTCGGCGATCTCCTCGATCACAGGGCCCACCATCCGGCACGGCCCGCACCAGGGCGCCCAGAAGTCGACGATGAGGGCCGGATTGGCGGCGAGCTCTGCGTCGAAGGTGGCGTCGGTTAGGGTCTTCACGTCGCTCACGATGAGGTCTCCTTTCGGCGTGGTCGAGTCATGAGGTGGTTTTCCCCGCGGGGCGGGTATACCCGGGGCTTCGCCGGCCACATCGACGATGCCGCCCGCTCCATCATGGCGCTACGAGGCCAGAGGCCACCGTGCTTCCGCGCGTGCGCTCTCGGCGAGGCCTGCTCGCCCTGTCGCGCAGGGTTACGCGCGGGCGAGCTAGTATGCCGCCCGCACAGCAGATTGACGAACGTGCCCTGACCTCCGTGACGGTTGCGTGGAGCTGCCTCCGTATACCCGCAGGGGTACAAGGCCAATCCCGCACTGGCGAATGCGGCGGTGTCACATGCTGGTGGCATCGTAGTTCGCGGGCAGGCTCACCTCGGCGCTGCGCTTGTTGTAGGCGGTGGCGAACGCGGCGCGGGTACTGTCGGCGAGCTCCTGCTCCTGGTGGGCGGAGTTGTATGCCGGGTCAAGGTAGAGGTCGGCCTCGTGGCCTTGTTCCGGAGTGGGATACCAGCCGCCCGCCTGGTAGTACTGATGCGCGGTCCACATCCATTTCGCGTACTGCTGGGCGGCGGCCGCCCAATGCTGCACGGCTTCGTAGTACTGGCGTTGCAGCCGCTCGGCGGCGGGATCCTGGGGCGGTACCAAGGCATCGATCTGGGCGAGCACGGAGGTGAGGTTGGCGGCAGCGGCCTTCATCTTGCCCGAAGCGTTGTCGGGCGGTAGCTCCACGCTCTCGAACTGCGCGAGGATCTGTTCGGCCGCCTCGCGCTCGGCGCGCGAGCGCTGGAAGAGGGCCGAGAGCTGCTGCAGGTACTCCTGCTGCGCCTGTACGGCCTGCTGCGCCTTGGCTGCCGCGGCTTGTACGTCCGCTAAGTGCTCGTGCGCGGCGGCGGCGAAGGTCACCGCCGGCAGACCTGGCGCGGCCGCCGCCAGCGACGCATACGCGGAACGCGCCGACGTAGTACGAGTCTCGGCCAGATCGACCTGCACTCTCGTCAGGTCGGCTGCCTCTTCAGGAAAGGCGGCCAGGGAGTCCGCGTAATCCTGGTGCGTCGCCAGCGCGGTCTTGAGCTTAGCGCGCAGGGGTTCGGCGGCTTCATCGAGGTCCAGCGAACCAGATGCCTTCTGGGCGTCCGCTACGGCCTCGCTGAGACCGTCCACTACAGTACGCAGTGTGGCGAAGGTGGCGTCGTCGTCGGCGTCGAGGGCGCCAATCGCTTTACCGACCTTCCTCTGCGCCTCGGCGACTGGCTGGAGGATGGTCGTAGCCTGGCGGACGAAATCCTGCCGGGCGGCTCCGCTGGCGTCGCGCAGTACGAACCACCACACGCAGAAGCCGGTGGCGGCGAGGACGGCCACCGCGGCACCTGCGATGATGGCGGTTCGCCAAGAGCGGCGGCCCTTACCGGCGGCGGCGGCGCTGGCTGGCGGCGGGGGTAGGGGCGGCGGCGGAGGTGGTGGCGGCGAGGGGGGAAGCACCATGGTGGCTCCTGCCTGACCTCTCGCTGGAGCGGTAAAGGACGGAGCCACTATGGTCTCCTCGCGGCTGGCCGCGGTCTCTCCGTCGCCGCGGCGTGCGCCGCAGTGCGGGCAGAAGAGCATGCTCGCGGCCAACGTGGTGCCGCAGGCGACGCAGCGAGTCTCGGCTGCGTCCTGCTCGTGCTCGGCATCGGCCGGGGTCTCTGGGGAGAGGGCCGCTCCACATCGCGGGCAGAAGCGATCGTCGCTGGCCGTTGCGGCGCCGCAGGCGGGGCACGTGCTGCCCGCCGCTGGTGGCATCATGAACTGCGTGGGCGTTCCCTCCTCCGCGGCGAGGGGGGCGGTGGGCTCGTACTCGGCGTCGCTGGGCAGCTCGACCGTGGCGTCGGGATCGATGGCTGCCGCGGTTCGCAGCTCGACCGTGGCGTCGGGATCAGCGGTGGCATCGGCTTGCTCCTTGAGTACAGGGGCGCCGCAGTGTGGGCAGAAGACGACATCGTCGGGCAGCCGCTGAGCGCAGGACGGGCATTCGTGCATTACTCCTCCTCCGTGCGGGTCTGGGTGCCCGCGCAACACGGCGATTCTACGGTATCATGACGTATTCCACGGCCTGCCCGGAGTGGTGCTCCGGGGGTCGGCTCTCCCGCACGGATGCAGAGGTCATGAACGGCGACGAGATGAAGCGAAGCGACGAGATCAAGCTCGGTGTTGCCCGTGCTCCGCACCGCGCGCTACTGCGCGCGCTGGGGGTCAGCGACGAGGAGCTGCGGCGGCCGTTCATCGGTATCGCGAACTCGTTCAACGAGGTGGTCCCCGGCCACATGCATCTTCGCCAGGTGACCGAGGCCGTCAAAGCCGGTGTACGTATGGCGGGTGGCGTGCCCTTCGAGTTCGGGGTCATGGGCATCTGCGACGGCTTGGCTATGAACCACGCCGGCATGCTGTACTCACTGCCGAGTCGCGAGCTGGTGGCCGACACCGTGGAGTCCATGGCCCTGGCGCATGCCTTCGACGCGCTCGTGCTGGTGCCGTGCTGCGACAAGATCGTGCCCGGTATGCTCATGGCCGCGGTTCGGCTCAACATACCGAGCGTGGTGGTCAGTGGCGGGCCCATGCTGGCCGGCCGGCTGGGCGAGCGTACTCTGGATGTGAACAGCTTGTTCGAGGCCGTCGGGCAGCACATGGCCGGCACCATCGACGACGCCGACCTCAGGGACATCGAGTGTGCCGCTTGCCCCACGTGTGGCTCGTGCTCGGGCTTGTTCACCGCGAACTCCATGAACTGCCTGACCGAGGTGCTCGGACTGGCGCTGCCCGGCAACGGCAGTGTGCCGGCGCCCTATTCGGAGCGTCTGCGCCTAGCCAAAGACAGCGGCATGGCCGTGCTGCGGGTGCTGGCCGAGGGCCTGCGCCCGCGCGACATCGTCACCAATGCTGCCATCGACAATGCGCTGACACTCGACGCGAGCATGGGCTGCTCGACCAACACGGTGCTGCATCTGGCGGCTATCGCGACGGAGGCGGAGGTACTCTTCTCTCTGCGGCGGGTCAACGAGATCGCGGCTCGTGTTCCGCATGTGTGCGCGATGGCGCCCAGTGGCCCGCATCATCTGGAGGACCTGTATTTCGCTGGTGGCGTGCAGGCCTTGTTGGCACGCCTGCTGCAGGGGGGCCTACTGAACGGCGCCGCGCGCTGCGTGGCCGCGCCGAGTCTGGCGGAGTCGGTCGCTGGCGCCAGCGTGCTCAACGACGAGGTCATCCGGCCGCTCGATCGGCCCTACCACGCATCGGGCGGGCTGGCCGTCCTGTTCGGCAACCTGGCGCCGAATGGCGCCGTAGTCAAGGAGTCGGCCGTGGCGCCAGCCATGCTGCGGCACACTGGGCCGGCGCAAGTGTTCGAGTCGGAGGCGGCTTGCGTACAGGCTATAGCCGCCGACACCGTGCGCCCCGGCTCAGTTGTGGTGGTGCGCAACTGCGGCCCCAAGGGAGCTCCTGGCATGCCCGAGATGCTCACTCCCACCGCGGCCATCGTGGGTCGCGGGCTCGGCGAACAGGTGGCGCTCATCACCGACGGCCGCTTCAGCGGAGCTACACGCGGCGCGGCCATCGGTCACGTGTCGCCGGAGGCTCAGGCAGGCGGATCCATCGGCCTCGTCGAAGATGGCGACGTGATCGCCATCGACATTCCCGCGCGCACACTCACCCTCGAAG
>Ga0334882_1004322_pt1 | contig 12141 bp, 7 predicted proteins | sample GraSluR1_MG_5_FD_207226 | JGI IMG/M metagenome (GOLD analysis project Ga0334882, IMG submission 207226) | Sludge microbial communities from methane-producing bioreactor in Wageningen University, Netherlands - Granular Sludge_15_04-R1 | ecosystem: Engineered > Bioreactor > Anaerobic > Unclassified... | reverse complement strand
ATGTTGACCAGCAGAAACTGCAGGAATCGCTTGATGGTGTTGTGATGAGCTGTGTAAATGCCGTGGGAGTTGAGGTCAATACAGCAAGCAGCCACCTGCTTACATATGTTTCAGGACTTGGTCCCCAGCTGGCACAGAACATAATTGATCACAGGGCACAGAACGGACCCTTCAGGTCACGTGCCGACTTGCTGGAAGTGAAACGGATGGGAGCAAAAGCTTTTGAACAATGCGCAGGATTTCTCAGGATAAGGAACGCTGATAATCCACTTGACTCCAGTGCTGTACACCCGGAGAGTTATCATGTGGTGGAGAGAATTGCCGGAGACCTGGGTGTTCAGATACCTGATCTGATTTCCGATGAAGCTAAAAGAAAAGAGATAAAACCGGAAAAGTATGTGACCGGTACAACAGGCCTTCCTACCTTGCTTGACATAATAGAAGAGCTGGCTAAACCCGGACGGGATCCGCGAAGTAAAATAAAAGAATTCAGCTTTGCAGATATCCATTCAATTGATGATCTTAAACCCGGAATGGTAGTTCCGGGTATTGTGACAAATATCACAAAATTCGGTGCCTTTGTGGATATCGGAGTAAAACAGGATGGTCTGGTGCATATTTCAAACCTGGCTAAAGGCTTTGTGAAAGATCCTGCCGCAGTGGTAAAACTTAACCAGCACGTAAAAGTAAAAGTAATTGCCGTGGATACTGACAGGAATCGTATACAGCTATCTATGAAAGATGTAGATAAATAATAAAATGGTACGGGCGTTGCATCTGATGATGGTACGGGCGTTGCATGCAACGCCCCTACATTAATAATAATTTAAGATTAATACCATGAAAACCACAAAACTTTTTCTTCTGATCTTCCCGGCCCTGCTTTTTGCGGCCTGTAACAAACAAACGGTAAAACCGCCTGTGGCGGAGAAAATACCACATGAGGTCTTCGATGGACGCATAGATAACTACTACTGGATGAGACTGAGCGATGAGCAGAAGAGTGCAGAAACATCCGATGAGCACACATTAAAAGTGCTTGATTACCTGAACGGTGAAAATGAATTTACCACGGCAGTCATGAAGCATACCGAAGCTCTTCAGCAGACGCTTTTTGATGAACTGACGGGAAGGATAAAACAGGATGATGAATCAGTACCATACCTTGATAACGGGTACTATTATTACACACGATATTCGGAAGGGAAGGAGTATCCTGTTCATTGCCGCAAGAAAGGCTCACTGGATGCACCGGAGGAGATAATACTTGACGTCAATAAGCTTGCTGAAGGTAAAGATTACTGTTCGGTCAGTCAGATAAGGGTAAGCCGCGACAATAAAATGGTCGCATATGGTGTCGACTTTGTAAGCCGCCGGCGCTATACGATTCATGTGCTTGATCTTGAGTCGGGCAGACTTCTTCCCGATATGATTGAGAATACTACAGGAAACCTTGTCTGGGCAGCAGATAATATAACTCTTTTTTATACCAGCAGGGATTTCGAAACATTGAGAGCCGACAGGGTAATGAAACATAAACTTGGTTCACCGGCTGAGGAAGACAGGGAGGTTTACTTCGAGCAGGATGAAACATTCAGTGTATATATTTCGGAGACTAAAAGCCGTAAATACATTCTTCTTAACTCAACTCAGACATTGTCGAACGAGGTACGCTTTATTGAGTCAGCCAGGCCCGACGGTGAAATAAAAATTGTTGAACCGAGAGCTGTAAACCATGAATATAGTGTTGATCATCTTGGTGATTATTTTTATATCAGGACAAACCTGGATGGTGCAACCAATTTCAAACTTGTTAAAACACCTTATAATAAAACCACCAGGGAGAACTGGACAGATGTTATACCACACAGGGATGATGTGTTGTTTGAAGATTTCGGACTGTTTGATAATTTTATCGTTAGTGATGAAAGGATTAAAGGACTCAGCAACCTGAGGATAATCAATGTGGCAGATAATACGGAACACTATCTTGATTTTGGAGAGGAGGCCTATACGGCAGGGATAAGTGTCAATCCCAATGCTGATACCGAGATACTCCGGTATGCCTATTCTTCACTGACAACTCCTTCTTCGGTTATCGATTACAACGTGTTGACCAGGGAGAAGAAGGTGATGAAGCAGGAAGAGGTACTTGGCGGATTTGATAAGAACAATTATGAGTCGAAACGTCTCTGGGCAAAGGCAGGTGACGGCACCATGATCCCTGTTTCACTGGTTTACAGAAAGGGTTTTGTGCAGAACGGTAAAGCCCCCTTGCTGCTCTACGCTTATGGTTCTTACGGCAGTTCAACTGACCCCGGCTTCCGGTCAAATATCATAAGTCTGCTTGACAGGGGATTTGTTTATGCAATTGCTCATGTCAGGGGTGGCAGTGAGATGGGACGTTACTGGTATGAGGATGGAAAACTCCTGAAGAAGATCAACACCTTCACCGATTTCAATGATTGTGCACAGTTTCTGATCGATGAAAAATATACCAATGCGGGCGGACTGTTTGCCAATGGAGGAAGTGCAGGGGGTCTTCTTATGGGTGCTATTGTAAATATGAGACCCGAACTCTATAAAGGTGTAATTGCAGCCGTCCCCTTTGTGGATGTTGTAACCACCATGCTCGATGCCTCTATCCCTCTTACCACGTTTGAGTGGGACGAATGGGGCGATCCGAGGAAAAAAGAGTACTATGATTATATGCTCTCCTATTCACCGTACGACCAGGTAAAGGCACAGGATTACCCCAATATGCTTGTTACAACAGGTTACTGGGATTCGCAGGTGCAGTACTGGGAGCCTGCAAAATGGGTAGCTAAATTGCGCGACATGAAAACTGACAGGAATATTCTGATAATGGATTGTAATATGGCGACAGGTCATGGCGGTGCATCGGGAAGATTTGAGCGATACAGGATAGTTGCCCTGCAGTACGCATTTATTCTCGACCTTGCAGGAATAAAAAATTAAACTTATCACAGTATAAAGATGAAAAAGCTTCTTCTTTTCTCGCTTATTGCCGGACTTTTATCATCCTGTACCGGCGTGTCTGATGGAATTCTTATTGAAGCGGAGAGCTTCACCGATAAGGGGGGCTGGGTGGTTGATCAGCAGTTTGTAGAGCAGATGGGTTCTCCATATCTTCTGGCACATGGAATGGGTCAACCGGTCAGGAATGCCTCGGCCGGGCTCGAACTTGTGCATAAAGGAAGATACCATGTATGGGTCAGAACCAAGAACTGGGCTCCCGGCAACTGGGACGCCCCGGGCCGTTTTAAGATTATTGTCAACGGAACTGAACTGAAGGCGACACTGGGGACTGAAGGGGAGTGGGGCTGGCAATACGCCGGTAAGGTAAGAATGCCGGAATCTCTTGTCAGGATTGAGCTGAAGGATCTTACGGGTTTTGAGGGAAGATGCGACGCCGTATACTTCGGTCCTTCTAAGAAATCCCCTCCGGAAGACCGGGGGGAGCTGGCTGAATGGAGAAGGGTCATTGCAGGAGAAAGAGATATCCCGGAGGAAGAAGAGCAATTCGATCTGGTAATTGTGGGAGGTGGTATTGCCGGTTGTGCGGCAGCCATAGCGGCAGCGGAGCAGGGGATGAATGTTGCCCTGATACATGACAGGCCGGTTCTTGGAGGAAACGCCAGCGGGGAGATAAGAGTGCATACCGAAGGAATAACCTGGAAATCAGATCGGATAATAAGCATGCTTAATACAGTCTGGTGGCCAAACGGATCTCCTGATGCTCTGCACGATGATATTAAGAGGCACGATAATATCAACAGGTATGAGAATATTAAACTGTTTCTTGAGTGGAGGGCATTCAGGTCAAATAGTGTAAACAGCTCTGTTACATCTGTTGATGCAAGACATACAATAACAGGGAAATCAAAAAGGTTCACCGCACCTCTTTTTGCAGATTGCACAGGCGACGGCTGGATAGGCTACTGGGCAGGCGCTGAATATATGTATGGAAGAGAAGATTCAACAAAATATGGAGAGAACTGGGAAAAGCACCGGGAACTCTGGAGCCCGGCCGAACCCGATAACAGGGTAATGGGATCGTCGGTATTGTGGCGTTCATACGACACGGGAAAGCCCGCTGAATTTCCTGAGGTGCCCTGGGCTATGGAGGTTGCAGGCGATCATGCGGCAACAGGAGGCACATGGAAGTGGGAATTCTCACGTAATGATATTCACCAGGTTGATGATGCAGAATACATAAGGGATCATTTGCTCAAAGCTATCTATGGATCGTTTTACAATGCAAAGCAGAATCTTGATAATGAGAATCTTGCACTTGAATGGGTTGGTTATCTCGCGGGTAAAAGAGAGTCGAGAAGACTTAAAGGTGATTATATCTATACCTTTAATGATGCAAGATACATGAGGGAATTTCCCGATGCCGTGGCAATGGAGACGCGAGATGTGGATGTCCATTACCAGCAGAATCTGGCTGATCCCTCACAGCCCGATTTTCTCTCGGAGGCTCTCTTTTATGGTGTTGACTACTATTATATTCCGTAGCGGACTCTTTATTCGGTGAATATTAATAATCTTTTTATGGCCGGCCGTTGTTTCAGTTGTTCACACGTTGGGCTCGGGGGACCCAGGGTGATGCATACCACCGGCCAGATGGGAGTGGCTGTCGGATATGCCGCATCGTTGTGTAAGAAATACAAAACTTATCCAAGGGGTGTGTACCAGAATCATATTGATGAACTGAAAGATTTGATACACACCTCCGATTCATATGTGCAATAACGTAAAGACGCGCAATTTGCGCGTCTTTACCCATATATCAAATCATCCAAAGGTTATTGCATCATCATTCTCATCATGTCCGGAGCATCGGCTCTTGCCTTCATGGCCGGTTTTCGCGGGATCTTCGCATCGCGCATTGCGGCGTTATAGACAAATGATGCAGTAATAACGGCATTATGTCTTAGATCTGACATTATCAGCCTCTCATAGGTATCCATCACTGTGTGGTATCCTCTGCCGTATTCAAGAGGATCCTGGATGAACTGGAAGCCGGGCAGTCCCACTGCGTCGAATGAAAGATGATCTGTCCCGCTTGTATTCCTGATAGCAATCGTAGATGCTTCCATACTCTCAAAGGGCTTCAGCCATTCTTCGAATATCGGCCTGACGAGCTCATTTTCCTGCAGATAGATGCCTCTGTATCTGCCGCTTCCGTTATCCATGTTGAAATATACGGAGAACCGGTCGAATTCGGGCTTGTTTTCCCTGGTCTTTGGATCAACAAGATATTTCTCCACATAACCCCTCGATCCATGGAGACCCTGTTCCTCACCACCCCAGAGGGCTATCCTGATTGTTCTTCGTGGTGCAACGTCAAGGCTTTTAAGAATACGCATCGCCTCGAGCATCACGATGCATCCTGAAGCATTATCGGCAGCACCTGTGCCGCCGTGCCATGAATCGAGGTGTGCCCCGATCAGGACTATTTCATTTCTCAGATTTTTATCGGTACCTGGTATTTCCCCGATGACATTATATATTTTCGGGCTATCAAAGAACCTGTTCTGTATCTCAACCTCCATCTCAACAGGGATGTCACGCCTCAGCATCCTTTCCATCCGTCCGTGGGCCTCAACGGGAATATTGAGTTCTGCTACCGGCTCCGGATTTCCGGTAGTGTGGCTTGCCCCTGTCGCCCTTGGTACATTAAAAGTACCTGAACTATTGAGTATTACTGCAACACCTTCTGATGCAAGTAGTTCTACGATCTTGTTTCGCAATGTCCGCTGAGCTGCAAGAGCGGCAAAATCACCCATGGGTCTTCTTCCTCCCATTGCAGGTGACGAGGCCAGTGCAATCTGTAGCAGTTGCTCGTCGGTATACCTTGTAGCCAGGGGATCAAAACTCATTGTGTAAGTGGCTGTTGAAGGCATGAGGACTATCTTGCCTGCCAGTTTTCCTTTATATTTCTCGAGATCGGTCTCGGAATTAACGTTGAGTAATATAACATCTCCCTTTACAAGTCCCTTTGTACTTCCTGTCCATGCAACAGGGAGGCAGGCAAAATTAGTATAATAGGGTGCGGTCATGGCTGCATAGGTCTTAATATTGTCCCAGCCTCCGCGGCTAAATTCCCTTGCCTCGTCTATTCTGACATTTACCAGTCCGATCTCTTCCATCTTTTTCATGGTCCATTCGTAACCCCTTTCAGCCCCTGTAGAACCTGTGAGTCTTGGTCCTGTCAGATCAGTGAGCCCGAATGCAAGATCTTCAACGGCCGAGTATCTGTTAGCTTCCTGCTTGATCTTATAGATCATGCCAAGATCAACCGTTTCGGTCTGCGCCAACAGTAATCCTGAAAGAACTAAAAGAAGGATCATACTGCTATAAATTCGTTTGTTTCTCATAATGGTGAATATTTAGTTACAGAATTGAATGGCTAAAAGTAGAAAAAAAAGTATACCTGCCATATTCTGTCCCGAAATGTTTTAACAATAATTAACTTTGGACAAAAATACGCTGAACGCTTTTCGCCTATGATCTACCCGGCAAATTTCGAATCGAAAATCGGTTTTGACAGGATACGATCCCTCCTGAAGGAAAAATGCCTCAGCCCGATGGGTGCTGAAAGGGTCGATAATATGCGGTTTCTGTATGATGCCGGGGAACTTGATGAGATGTTGTCCGTTACTTCCGAGTTTCAGCAACTACTCAGGTTAGAGGAGAATTTCCCGGCTGATAACTATTTCAATATCTCTGATTGTCTCGACAAGATCAGGGTAGAAGGTACTTTCCCGGAGGTCAGGGAGTTGTTTGATCTTAAACGTTCGCTTGAGACTGTAAAATCAATACTTCAGTTTTTCAGGAGCAGGGATGAAGAGAGATACCCTCATCTGAAGAAAATTTGCGGCAGTGTTAAGACTTATCCCTATGTTCTTGATTCTATAGACAGGATAATAGACCGTTTTGGGGTCATTAAGGATAATGCCTCGCAGCGTCTGAAGGAAATAAGGCAGGAAATCATATCAAAAAACAGTCAGGCCGCCAGAAGGCTCAACGCCCTGCTTCGTCAGGCTAAGGCCGACGGTATTATTGATCCGGACACTGCTCCGTCTGTAAGGAATGGGAGAGGAGTTATCCCGGTAAGCGTATTTGGCAAGCGTAAAATCAAGGGGCTTATACACGACCAGTCTGCTTCGGGTAAGACGGTCTATATTGAACCGGAGGAGATAGTTGAGATTAACAATGACATTGTTGAACTGGAGTATGAGGAGAAAAGGGAGATAGTAAAGATTCTTGTTCAGTTTGCCGATAATATAAGGCCTTATATTGACGATCTGATCAGTTCCAATGAGTTTCTGGGTGAGATTGATTTTCTGAGAGTCAAGGCGTTAATGGGCAACCACTTTAACTCGATCAAACCATCACTCTCAGAAAAACAACTTATAAGCTGGAAAAGAGCAGTCCATCCCCTTCTCTCTCTCACCTTTGAAAATATCCCGGGCAGGAAGGTTGTACCTCTCGATATTGAGCTTGACGAAAGTAACAGGATCCTTTTGATATCCGGGCCCAATGCAGGCGGCAAGTCGGTGTGTCTGAAAACAGTCGGACTACTTCAGTACATGGTTCAGTGCGGACTTACCATTCCTGTTGCTGAGGGATCAGAGACCGGTATCTTCAGGGATATACTGATCGATATCGGCGATGAGCAGAGCATTGAGAACGATCTGAGCACTTACAGCTCCCATCTGATCAACATGAAGCATTTTCTGAAACACGCGGCTGGCAGCAGTCTTATTCTTATTGATGAATTCGGAACGGGGACCGAGCCTATGCTGGGGGGAGCCATTGCTGAGGCTATTCTGGGAGAGTTGAATAACAAAAAGGCTTTCGGGGTGCTTACAACTCATTATACGAGTCTTAAACATTTTGCCTCAGTTACCGAAGGTATCGTCAACGGAGCCATGGCTTTCGATAACCATCTCATGCAGCCCCTTTTTCAGCTCTTTATTGGCAAGCCGGGCAGCTCATTCGCTTTTGAGATTGCCAGGAAGATTGGTCTTCCCGGTGATATACTTGATGAAGCAGCCGGAAAAGCCGGAGTAAGAAATATCGATTACGACAGGCACCTGAAAGATATAGCACGCGACAAACGATACTGGGAGACAAAAAGGAAGAAGATAAGACAGGACGAGAAGAAGCTTGAGGAGCTGATTGCCGATTATGAAAAAGAGCTTTCAGGCGTTAAAACAATGAGGAAAGAGATTATTGCGAGAGCAAAGGAAGAAGCTGAAGAGCTGCTGCGGGGATCGAACAGGGTGATCGAAAACACCATACGTCAGATACGTGAGTCGCAGGCTGAGAAAGAGAGGACGAAGGAGGCCAGAAAGAAGCTTGATGAATTCAGGAGTGCAACGGATAAAGATACAATGCCGGCAGAATCGGAAGCAGAAAGGCGATTATCAGAGCTGGCAACCCGAACAGGAAGAATCAGAAAGAGCAGTATGCAGGAGAAAACTCCGGCATATCAACCTGAAGATAAGCCATTGAAACCGGGCGATGCCGTAAGAATGACAGACACAGAGGCAATGGGAGAGATAATGGAACTTAAGGATAATATGGCTCTGATTGAGTCGGGCAGCTTCAGGTTCCGGGTGTCTGTTGACCGGATAGTCAGGATCAGCAGGGGAGAATTTCGGAAGAGTCTTAAATCTGTTTCCGGCACTGTCATGGCAGATTCGCTGATTACACAGCGCAAGCTCGGGTTCAAACCCGAGATTGACATAAGAGGGGTCAGGGGAGAAGAGGCCGTTAATCTGGTCCGCGACCTGATTGATACTGCAATAATGGTGCAACACAGGAACCTGAGGATCCTTCACGGTAAGGGGAATGGGATCCTCAGGGAGCTTGTTCGCCAGTATCTTGCAACTGTCGATCTTATTAAATCATTCCGTGATGAGCACGTTGATATGGGCGGATCCGGTATTACTGTTGTGGAAATGGATTTCTGATCAGTTCAGCCTTATCGAGCCGTATGATGCATTTACCGTTACGGTGGCAGAGGGAGAACTCTCTGTTCCCACAATTCCAGAGGTTTCATTCGTATTATTCTGAACGATCCGCCTCTGGTGCTGAAAGTTATCTTCATTAAATCTAAGACCACCGTAGGATACTTTAGCATCGAGCTTATAACTGGCTGAATTATTGATGCCGAGCCTTACCCCTGTATATCGGGATTCGACCTCAACCGCTTCAAATCCATCCGGGATATCATCCACATTGACCGAACCATAACCTGTTTCGATCTTAAGCTTTTTTGTAAGTGTACCGATACCCAGATCTGTATAACCGGTATTTATTACCAGATTGTTGATGACACGTATTCTTATATTATCATACTTTGATTCAGCAACCACCGAGCTTGTTTCATCTATATTCAGCTTTGAGTATCTTGTATCTATCAGCAGGGCCTGGCTCCTTGATACTTCAAGTCCGCCGCTGTATCTTGATATGATATCGAGCCAGCCGGCTTCATCTATTCTGGCTTTTCCATAAGCCAGATTAAGTTTGTTCAATGGTTTTTCATTGCCTCTCGTAAGCTTAGAGGCTGTAAGATTTCCATATCTGATGTCAAGGTCCACTTTACCGCGTAATTCTTCAAGATCGACATCTCCGTACCTGTTAGCAAGAGTCAGATCCATCTGATAAGGCATATTGATAGTGTAATCAATCCTGAATCTTCTTGAACCTGATCCCCATCCTGTAAATCTGAATCTCGAATCGATTTCAGTCTTTGCCGATATGAGCCCTTCTGTGTCTGAGAACTGGACATCAATATAACTCAGATATTCTTCAGCCCTTTGTCTGCCTGGCATTTCCACAAGTACTTTTACATGTATTACGACTGACTGCTTATCCCAGGTGTGCACCAGCACATCGCCATATTTGTTTCCGATATTCAGTGCCGTTGATGGTCCCGGTGTATACTCTTTATGAAACTCCTTTGTCACTTCCTGTCCATAAGCTGTAAAAGCCAGGAGCAGAAGTGTAAAAGTAAGGAGCGCTCCTGTTTTATAAACTGACCTTTTCATTTTCGTAAGTATTTTGTTTTTCATCCCTGATGTTCTTTAACTGATCCACAATGAAGGCAAGGACTTCAAGCTTGGTCTGATAGTGTTCTATCATGGCGTTGACAATCCTTTCATCGTTGGGGTTTGCCTTAAGTTCCTTCTGGAGCTGAACATAAATTGAATCCATGCTGCTCATTTCCCTGCGAAGCATCTCCTCCTGCTCAGGACTTGTGGAGAGTCCGGCAGAGAAAATCTCACCCTCCATAAGATTGACCTGGTACAGATAATAGTTCTCTACTTCCCTGTGCTGAGGCGAGACCTGGCTGAGTGTCATTCTGGTTTTTTCGGACCTCAGAAAATTATCCCACACCCACAGTGAAGAGAGTGTAACCAGAAGAGTTACGACAGCAGCTCTAAGAAGATACGGTACTATGCTTCTTTTAACTGCGATGGCATGGAACCTCTGTTCGAGTTTCCGGTTGAATCTCTCAAAATGACCCTCCGAAGGCTCTGCCCCTTCGAAGAGATCCTTGTTTTGCCTGATTATGTCTTCTATATTTTTCATTTCTGATACGATTTTCTTTTTTCATTCAGTTCAGCAATGAGTTTCTGCTTTGCCCTGGAGAGTTGTGATCGTGAGGTGCTGCTGCTGATTGCCAGTATTTCGGCAATCTCATCATGGTCATATCCCTCCAGCAGATAAAGTGAGAGGATGATCCTGTAACCATCCGGAAGTTTTTCAATTGCTTCCCTGACCTCTTCAACCTTCACATCCATCTCCTTTTTCCTCATGGCATCATCATCGCTTTCATCCCTGAGGCCTGTGTGCTGATCAATATCTTCAAAGATCCCCTTTCTCCTGCTAAGTGAGTCCAGCGACCTGTTTATCACAATTTTCTTGAGCCATGCGCCGAAACTCACAGTTCCTGAATAGGTGTCTATCTTCTCAAAGGCTGAAAGAAATGATTCCTGCATTATATCTTCTGCCTCCATCGAATCGTTCACAATTCTCAGACTCGTGTTGTACATAGCCTTGTAGTACAATTTGTAGATCTGGAACTGTGCCCTCTGATCACCAGCTTTACATCCGTCAAGTAGATCCTGGTGTAAATTCCTGAATGCTGCTTCTACATTTGACATCTTATTGTTGTAAAGACTAGTTCTTATCTTTAATGCGGCACCCACTTTCTATGAATTTTTCTATTCAATAGACGTGAGTTATTCCTTAGTGCTGCATACAAGTTAAGAATTTCGTGTAAATTTCAGTAAAGAAAGAAGTAAAAAACCCTGTATGACTTTACCTGTTTCATAATCAAGCTCTGATCCCATCATACTATGCGGGATTGAATAGATTGCCAGCAATACTATGGCTGCAAGAAGAGAGAAGGCCGGCCTCTCTTTCTTCCTGTTGGCTGCAACGGCTGCCACCCAGAAGATGAATGCTATTAGTGTCTTGTTGTCTGTCAGATCCCATCCGAAAGGGATACCGGCCCAGAATTCTCCGAAGGCAAATTTCTGAACAACCGGGCCCAGTATCATCCCTCCTGCAGTAAGTAATCCAAGGGTCCATCCTGAGTAGATTCTGATCCCGGGCATTTTTGTGATGCATAACAGTCCGGTAAACGTTGAAAAGAGCATGGCTGCAAACATTATGAGGACGTGTGGAGTAAGAATATAAGCAGGAACACTGCCCTTGAACCTTACGACAACAGGGTTATCCCTGAACAGGTCCACGGTTTCCATAGAATCCGTAATCTCTATGTAATACTCTAGTTTGCCTGCGGGAGGCTGGGGCGGAAGTTCTGCAAATAATCCCCTCTCGTGACTCATTCCGAATATTTTGTTCATGACAAAAGAATCCAGGGGATAGATTTTGTAAGAAAACTCAGCCACCCTGAATTCATTGTCCGTTCTGAACCTTCTGTAGAAGATCCTGGCTTTTACAGTTGTGTCTCTTATCGCCAGCTTCACTTCAGAGCGTTCGTCAAGGCCCAGGCTTCTGACAAGTTTTAAAGTATATTCACTACCGTTAATTGTAACGTCAACCTGCTTAGGATAGGTAGGACCTGTT
>Ga0334882_1004320_pt1 | contig 12142 bp, 13 predicted proteins | sample GraSluR1_MG_5_FD_207226 | JGI IMG/M metagenome (GOLD analysis project Ga0334882, IMG submission 207226) | Sludge microbial communities from methane-producing bioreactor in Wageningen University, Netherlands - Granular Sludge_15_04-R1 | ecosystem: Engineered > Bioreactor > Anaerobic >... | reverse complement strand
CACACAACATACCCCTGTGGGCACCGGTTCAATGACGACCGCGGTCCAGGCGCGCCAGCGCAGCGTCCGCTGCGGCCTCCGCCGCGGCCTCGTCCGAAGCCGTCGGACGGGAGACGTCGCGGGCCCGCTGCGCCCGGTGGGCGTCGACCAGGCCGGAGATACCGTCCCTGCCGAAGACCCGTTCGGGCTCGGGATGGCGCTGCGTCGAGCTCATGAGTGCAGCGTAGACTCCGAGACCCTTCTCCACCCGGAGGTGACATGCCTGAAGGCCACGTGATTCACCGCCTGGCCGGCGAACTCACGGTCGCGTTCGCCGGACGGCCGGTGCGCGTCACGAGCCCGCAGGGACGGTTCGCCGCAGCCGCGGAGTTGCTGGACGGGACGACGCTGCGCGCCGCCGAGGCCTACGGCAAGCACCTCCTGATCGACTTCGGGTCCACCCCGGTGTCGCCCCTCGAGCCTGCCGGGCCCCCTTCGCCGGGCCCGTTCGTCCACATCCACCTCGGCCTGATCGGCAAGCTGCGCTGGGTGCGTCCGGGCCCGGTGGAGGGTGCGGACACGCTGCGGCTGCGGATCGAGACCGACCAGCACGCGGCGGAACTGCGTGGCCCGCAGACGTGCGCGCTGATCGGCCCGGACGAGGTGGCGGGTCTGCTCGCTGGGCTCGGCTCCGACCCCCTGCGCGCGGACGCCGATCCGGCGCGGGCCTGGCAGCGGGTGCACCGCTCGGGGCGCAGCATCGCGTCGCTGCTGATGGACCAGCGGGTGGCGGCCGGGGTCGGCAACATCTACCGGGCGGAGGTGCTGTACCGGCAGCGGATCCATCCCGACACGCCGGGGAACACCCTCTCCGCCCGGGCGTGGCAGCGGATCTGGGCTGACCTGGTCGAGCTGATGCCGCTGGGGGTTCGGCACGGCCGGATCGACACGGTGCGTCCCGAGCACACGCCGGAGGCGATGGGCCGCGAGCCGCGGGTGGACCGGCATGGCGGCGAGGTGTACGTGTACCGCCGGGCCGGCCAGCCCTGCCTGGTCTGCGGGCGCGAGGTCAGCGTCCGCGCCTTCGAGGGTCGTAACCTCTACTGGTGCGCGAGATGCCAACGCCGGCGGTGATGCACTGGGGCGAGGCCGAGGTGCGGGTCGCCGCGGACGGCACCTCCGTCCGGCTGCTGCGCGGGCCGGATCTCGTCGTGGAGCTGGCGTGGCTGGGGGTGAAGGGCGCTCCGGCCGAGTTCGAGGCGCCGGACGAGGTGGAGCACACGCTGGCCACGCCGGAGGGCCGGGTCTTCCAGCGGCACTCGGTGCTGGAGGGCTGGCGCAGCCGCTGGGTACTCACCCGGGAGGCGCGCCGTCCGGACGTGGTCGAGGACCGGCTGCGGGTGCGCCCGGGGCCGGAGTACGCGCTGTGGAGCTGGGGGAGCGGGGTGAACGCGCTGCTGGCGGTGGCTCCCGCCCATGCTGCCGGCCCGGTACTGGGGCTGCGGCTGGAGCAGGGCTACCTGGAGGAGTTCGGCGATCCGGCTGAGAGCAGCGCGTCCGTGGACTACCTGGTGGCGCCCGCGGGCGCGGAGCTGGCGGCAGGGGAGCGGCTGACCACTTCTCTGGTCTCGGACTGGTACCCGGTGTTGGACGATCTGGCCGGTCGGTTGCCGCCGTGGTTGAACGACACCCAGCTGGACGCGGAGGAGTCGTGGTGGGGTGACGTCGCCGACTACGGCCTGAACGCGCCCGAGGACGTGGTGGTCGACTTCACCGACGGGATGGTCTCGGTGACGGCGGAGGTGGGTCGCCGGATCCTGGACGTGCAGACCCCGCGCGGGCTGAGCCGGATTCCGCTGGAGTGGGTGCCGTCGCCGGAGAGTGTGCTGCACGAGGTCGCGGCCGATGCGGTCGGGCGCGGCGACGAGCTGGATGTCGCAGAGGCGCTGTGCGTCCAGTTCGCTGCGGATCGCCGGGCGTTGTGGCTGGACCCGTCGGCGCACGACCTGCTCGACCGGGTGGACTGGGCCGCGGAGGAGTCGGTGCTGGGGGCGGCGTTCGGACTGGCGCGGGGACGCAGCCTGGGCGAGGCTGCGCTGGTGTCGGACGCGCTGCGGCTGTTGGGGCGAATCCCGGCGGGCGAGGGCTACGGCCGGGTGGCGATGGCGGGCTGGATCACGTCGCTGTCGGTGGGTCTGGAGGCGCGGGAGCGGTGCCACGAGCTGATGGGACGGACCGCAGTGGGTCGGACCGCAGCGCTGGAGAGCTCGCTGATGCACTACCGCAGCGCCGATTTCGGGGACGCGGAACTGGCCGGGGTGGCGAACCGGCTCGGCGGCATCCTGCCCGGGGAAGCGCCGCTGATCACGTGGACCGAGCAGGCCCAGCTGGTCGGGCTGCTGGAGCTGTGCCCGCCCGAGTGGGATCGCGCCGGCCACTACGGCCTGGTTGCAGAGAAGGCCCGCGGCCAGGTGCTCTGCGCCTACGTCGACGGGCGCATCCCGGATGCCGGGCCGTTGGCCTGGCTGCTGCTCAACCCGGGCCTCGGCGCTCTCGGCTGACCGGGGTGCTGACGCGGCTCCGAGCCGGTCCGGGTCGCGGGATCTGCCCGCTTGGACCGCCGTCCCCCCGGCTGGATAGAGTTGCCGCGGTCCACGGGGCGTAGCGCAGTGGCTAGCGCGCCTGCTTTGGGAGCAGGAGATCGCAGGTTCGAGTCCTGTCGCCCCGACAATTTGTGCCCCAGGCTGGGGCTAGGCATTACGCCTTGCCGACTAGGCCAAACACCGCAGGGGCGACAGGCGACCTGCACCCAGAAGTGGCCATGTCAAGACCTCTGGTGCCCCAGCTAAGCCCCAATTGGGGCTAATTTGGGGCAAGCGAAACCCCTAGTCAGAGCGATATACTGATTCTCGGGTTTCCTGCCGATCAGGAGGTTCCCATGGGTCAGGAGCGCCGGTCCTTCGGCAGCATCGAGCGCCGGAGTGGGTACTTCCGCGCGCGTTATGTCGGACCGGATCGGCAGCGGTACGACGCACCGCACCTGTTCTCGGAGCGGATCGACGCCGAGTTCTGGCTGGGCGAGGTGCACCGTTCGATCTCGCGCCAGGAGTGGCGTCCGCCGGTGAAGGTGAAGGGCCAGCCGGACGACCTGGACACCTTGGCCGGCTACGCGCGGCACTGCCTGGCCGAACGCGAACTGACCCCGCGAACCCGCGAGGAGTACGGCCGGCTCCTGGAGAAGCTGATCGCGCCGACGCTGGGGAGCTTCAAGCTGAAGTACCTCGAGCCCGACCAGATCCGCCGCTGGTACTCCACGGTGCTGTCGGCGGACCGTCCGGTGCAGCGCAAGCACGCCTACTCGCTGCTGCGCTCGATCCTGCGTGAGGCCGAGGACGAGGGGCTGATCGACCGCAACCCGTGCCGCGTCCGAAACGCCGGCAAGGTGCGCCGGACGAGAGACATCGAGCCGGCCACGCCCGCCGAACTCAACAAGCTGCTGGAGCTGCCGGCGAGGCAGGGGCTGCCGGTGGTGCTGGCCGGTTGGTGCGGGCTGAGGTCGGGGGAGGTGCGTGGCCTGCGCCGGCGCGACCTCGACCTGACCGAGGGCGTGGTGCGCGTCCGCCAGGCGGTGACCCGAACGAAGGGCCAGGTGCACGTCGGCGCACCGAAGACGGCGGCCGGCACCCGAGACGTCGGCATTCCGCCGCACCTGATCCCGTACCTGGCGAAGTACGTGGCCGCGCTCCCGGTGACAGGGCGCGACGGCTTCCTGTTCCCGGGCGGAGACGGCGTCTCGCCGATGTCGGAGAAGGCGCTGCGCTACGCGTACGGCAAGGCACGCAAGGTCATCGGCCGGGAGGACCTCACCTTCCACGACATGCGACACTCCGCGGCGTCGCTGGCTGGCATGACCGGCGCAACGACCGCCGAGCTGAAGGTGATGATGGGCCACGCGACCGCCGGGATGGTCGAGCGCTACCAGCACGCGACGCGGGCGTCCCGGTCGCGGTTGGCCGAGAACATGAGCAAGCTCGCCGAGCTTTGAGGCCAGGCCAGCCTGACTCGCACCCCGTGAACGTGCCATCGGCAGGATGCGCGCGGGCTTCGAGGAGGACCTGCTGTAGATAGGCTGCCGTGTCGTTATGGCACACATTCACACCGAGCCGGGTCAGCACGACCTCACGGTGAGCGCGTTCATCGTGCGGGAAACCGCTGAGGGTTGGCGGCTCCTCCTGCATCGACACAAGACCCTCGGAATACCCCTCCAACCAGGCGGGCATGTGGAACTCGATGAGAATCCGTGGGCGGCGATCCTGCGGGAAATCGCCGAGGAGACCGGGTACGCGCCGGAGCAGCTCATGGTTCTGCAACCTCCCGTGCGGGTGCCCGAGACTGTCGACGGAACAGCGATCCATCATCCCCAGCCCGTCAGTGTCCGCACGCACGACTTCGACGCGGACGGCCAGCATCGCCACATCGACCTCGGGTTCGCCTTCCTGGCCCGTTCAGAACCGGCTGGCGACCGCTCTGCCGGGGAATCCGCGGAACTGATGTGGGTCGGCAGCGAAGAACTCGCAGCGCTGCCAGATGTACCCGAGAACGTTCGGACCATCGCCATGTTTGTCCTCGAACAGGCTCGCTCAGCCTGGGAACCAGTGCCGGTCTCAAGGTTCTAGCGGCGACCTGACTAGAGCGACGCTCGACGAACACGGTCCGCCGTCGCCGACGATGAGGACGCTGGTGTCGAGGAGCGTGGGTTCAGGCTGAACGGTCGTGCTCACCGTCCTGCCCAGGGATCGCGAACCTCATCGCCGACACGCTTGCGGTCGTGCTCCCGGTCCGAATCGGTGGGGCCGGCGAACAGCTCGGCAATATCGTCCCAACGCCGCCACTGGGTGGATCGCGCCGGCATCAGACGCGCGCTCGGCCGTCCCGAGACCGTGATGGTGAACTCCTCCCCAGCCTCGGCGCGTCGCACCAGCTCGGCGGCGTTCTGGCGAAGCTCATTCAGGTCCATGTGGTCAGCGTCCGTAGACAGGCATGACGGGGATGACCTTCGCGGCGACCTGGATGATCGCGTGGGCTGCCTCGATGGCGTCGGTGACTTCGCGGACGGTTGCGGTTGCCCCGTCCGGTTCGGGGTAGGCGGAGCTGTTGCGGATCTGCCGCATCCAGCCGAAGGCGCGCACGGCGGGCTGGTGCGGCGGCTCGAGTTGGGCGAGGACCGCCTCCCGGAGCACAGCGTGGCCGCCTTCGCCGTTGCCCGGCCGTAGTCCCTGGTTGACCAGAATTGCGGTGAGGGCCTTGCGGGCGGCGTCGTAGGCGGCGGTGAACGCGGTGATGGTGTCGTCGGTGGTCGCCAGGACGGCGGCGGACTGGACGGCCTTGCGCGCTTGTTCGAGGAGGACTTGCGCGTGCTGCTGGTTAGGGGTGACGCGTTCGAGCCGGCCTTGCGTGATGAGCCGATCGATGTCGGCGCGGCCTTGCTCCCATCGGGTGACGGACATGGGTCAGGCTCCTCTGGCTTGGTGGAGGTTGTCAACGAGCGTGATGAGCGGACGCTGCTGGACGGTGGCGACGAACGGATCGGTGCCGGCGAGCCAGGTTGCCCGGTCGACGACAGTGGCGTTGACCGGTCGGCGAAGGGTCGTCGAGGCGTCTTCGGCGAGTTCGTACAGGTCGGTGCGGGGCGGCTCGCCGACGACGAGGAGGTCGATGTCGGCGGGGGGTTGCCCGGGCGCGCCGGTTGCCCGCGCGGCCCAGGAGCCGTAGATCGCGGCGAAATCCACACCGTCGAGATTCGCCAGGTGTTGGCGCAGCACGTGCGCCGGTCCGAAGGTGATGGCCAGAAGCGCTGTGAGGGGCTGGGTGGCGGGGTTGTCGGGGTTGGGCGTGACGAGCCGTGACCGGCCTTGGCGGCGTTCGAGGACGAAGCCGGTGGCGGTGAGCCGGTCGATCTCGCGAAGCACAGTGGTTTCGGGGATGCTGGTGGCCCGGGCGATGTCGACGATGCTGTGTTCGCCGGGGGTGAGGAACACCCAGGAGAGAATCTCGCCCTGGGCCTGGGACCGCAGCAGGGGAAGCAGCGCCGGCGCAGAAACCTTCATAAAGCGGAGTATATCACCCGAATAATGCAGGATGCTCTCCCGGCTGAGGGTGGGGTGGCTGGCTCGAGCGTGCGTCAGAAGGTGGCAGATCTTCACATCCCTTGGTCCTCCGTGTCCGGATCGGGCCCCTTCTGAGGCTTAAGGCTGCGGAAGGAGTTCACCATGGAACTGCAGCGCTACGAGTCCCTGGCCCAAGCGGCGGAACGGACGGGGATCAGCCGGAAGACCTTGCGACGCCGGATCGCGTCCGGCCAACTGCCGGTCTTCTCGAGCGGACGGCGCATCCTCCGCGTCCGTCCCGAGGACGTCGACGCGATGCTGCGTTCGTTCTGGCTCGGCTGAGTCGAGCACTGCTGATCTCGCTGCGGCATCGCCTGGATCTCCTGGCGGGTCGGACAAACCTTCAAGTTCAGCACCTCAAATCCGCAAGTTTCATTGCTCAAATCTGCAAGTTCTCGGGTAGCGTTGAGTCATGACACCACCGGAGCCGTACCCCCGGCACGCCGCCGTCACAGTCCGCGAGGCGATGGGTGACACGCCGATCACGATCATCCAGGGCGCCCGTCAGGTGGGTAAGAGCACGCTGGCTGCGATGGTGGCCGCCGGAGCGCCTGAGGTGGTCTCGGTGACCTTGGACGACCCCGCCGTGCTTGCCGTTGCCGAGTCTGACCCGGTGTTCTTCGTGGAGCAGGCCGGTCAGGGCTTGCTGGTGATCGACGAAGCCCAGCGGGCGCCCGGGCTGATCCTGCCGTTGAAGGCCAGCGTTGATCGGGATCGACGGCCCGGCCGCTTTCTTCTCACCGGATCGGCTGATCTCCTCCAGGTCAAAGGAGTTGGCGATTCCCTCGCCGGACGCGCAGAGACCATCGAACTGCTGCCGTTGAGCCAGGGGGAACTGTCCCGTCGTGCGACGCCGGAGGACTTCGTCGCCTGGATCATGGCCGGGACGGCCTCGGGCACGTTCTCTGCCATCGAGCCGGACACGATCGTGCGCGGGGGGTACCCCGAAGCAGTCCAGCGCACCCCGAACCGGGCCGCACGATGGTTCGACGCCTACATCGAGCGGCTGGCCGACCACGACGCTCGCGACCTCCAGCAAGGGGGCTACGCCGACCACATTCGAACCCTGCTGCGTCTGATCGCCGCTGGCGGGCAGGCGGAGATCGTCAAGGCCAAGCTCGCTCGCACGATGGGCGTCTCCGAGAACAGCGTGGAGGCGTACCTTCGGCTCGCCTCGACAATGCGGCTTCTCGTCCTCCTTCCTCCATGGACGAGGTCGCCGCGCGGTCGCATCGCGCGCCGTCCCAAGGTCGCCCTGAACGACACTGGTTTGTCCGCCCATCTCACGGGCTTCACCAGCGCCGCAGCCGGCACTGTGGGGGGACGCGAGTACTTCGGAGCCCTTGCCGAGCAGTGCGTCGCGCTGGAGTTGCGAAAGCAGTCCGCCTGGACTCAGCAGCCGTTCCAGCTGTACCACTACCGTGACCTCGACGGCTTGGAAGTCGACATCGTCGCCGAGCTCCCGGACGGTCAACTGCTGGCTATTGAGGTGAAGAGCACGCGAACGGTCACCGAGCAGTCCTGGTCGGCGCTGGAGCGCTTCCGCAACCGATACCCAGACCGGAAGACCACGGGGGTCGTCCTTCACGGGGGTACTCAGGTCGCACACCTTCACGGCTGGCTGCACGTGCTGCCGATGCGGAGCCTTTGGGATCACTGAACCTCGCCGAGCGCGTCGCAAACGCCGAGGCGACCTGACCGACCCGGGTGGGGGAGCGCGCTCAGTGCTTCGAGCTGTCCACGCGCTGGAGGTAGTGGTCGACCAGGTTGCGCATGGGATCGTCGATGGTCGGCAGATCGCGGTTGTAGAGCAACCCGGTGGCGAGCTGCATGGTCAGCTCGTCGAGGAGGGTGACCCACTCGGAGACGTCCCGTTTGTGCGAGCGTTGCGGCGACGTGATGGCGTGGTCGACGGTCTCGGGGGAGACGGATCGCGCCGTCCGGATCATGGCGTCGGAGAGGATCTGGCGGTCTCCAGCGGGGGCGCTCAACCCTTGTTCTTCGATGCGTGCGAGCACGCCCACGAGCAGTTCGGGCCGGCTCGCGACCATCTCGACGACCGCGTCGTGATCGAGGTTCCGCTCGATCTCCTGGCGCCGTTCCTTCTCCCAATCGCTGAGCCGAGCGGCGGGTGAAACGACCTTCACGACCTCGGGCTTGACCCCGACGATCTCGTTCCCGCGTCGCTCGATGGACGCCTCGACCCGGCATCGCGCCGAGCACCAGACCGGACGCCGGCCGCGTCCCTTGTACGTCACTGGAGCGCCGCACCGAGGGCACGCGAACGTCTTCGCCGGATCGCGGATCACTTCTCGCATGCGAAGCTCCTAGTGGGAGGAGTGTTGCATTTCATACTAACGAAATGCCGAAGCGCATGCCAGAGGTGTGTGCGACTTGTGGTTACGCAGTGATTGTCGATGTCCAGCCGAGCATCGCCGGACGAGGCGTGGCTGGCCGGGTCGTGTAAGGCGGTTGTGGTCGAGCGTCATGAAGAGGGAGACACGCGACCGCCTCAGCAGAGCAACTTGCGGCCAGATCCGCTCCGACCGGTGAGAGACTCTGAGCGTGGGCGACTACCTCGAAGACGCCAAGTTCGCGTCGAGTAACAACCCGGCCGGCAGGGTCATCCAGTGTCTCGCGCCGGTAATCAGTCGTGGAAGCAACGCAGCCGTCGCGGATTCGCTTGCGCACGCGCTGGGGGTTGAGGCCTCCGACTTGTCCTTCCCAGGGCTGTGTGCGGCTATCCGAATCGAGGCGTACTCCGTGCGCGAGGAGATCGCTCCTTACCTTTTGACGATGCGTGGCGCGAGAAGGTCGTTCGAGGACTTCGACACGGTGATCGCGGCGGCTGACGCACTACTGCTGCCGAACTCCACGAGTGAGATCGGCTTGCGGCAGACCATCTCGGCGAAGGGTTGGAGCGCCCTGTGCTGGGCTGACGAGATCCTGAGCGCTGACTCGCATACATCTGCGGTTGCGCAGGACGCCGCAGCTAACCTACTCAAGAAAGTCCGTGAGGTAATCGACGACGTCCTGAACAGCGATGCCTTCAGTGAAGACGAGAAGCGACACATGGTGGGCCTCTTGCGTGATCTCGAGGACGCACTGATCGGGGTGAGGGTCCGCGGGTCCGGGCCGGTCGATCGCGCCGCCAAAGCCGTGATGGGCGATGCCCTCGCCCGACCGGATCTGTGGAACCGCGACGGTGGAAGGAAGCGCAGACTCGTTCTCAAGCGAATCGTCGATGTCGTCGCTGCGGTCACGATGCTGCTTGGGGCGTACCCGGGTGGGAAGGAACTGGTCGGCGACCTGTTTCCGCAGCTGGCCATCGCTGCAGCGGCCGAACCAGCTGTCCAGGCCGACGACCCTGTGAGCGGGCCGGTCCCCGTCGAGTCCGAGGGGCCACCGCAGCCTCGGTAGTGCGGGGACACTGAACCCCCTCCGCTGTGCTGCTTGCCGGAGCGCGAAGTTGAGGGAAGTATCCGGATATCCACAGCACATAGCGGCCCGGGCCTGCTCCAGTCTCAATAGGCCACGAACTCGGGTTTGCGTCATGACTGCTCAAGCAGGATTAATGTGAACCTCTGGCTGATCAAGCAGAGCGGCGGAGCGTCACGCTGAAGTGCGTCTTGAATCGACCCAGGTACTTGCCATCCTCCGCGGGGTCCTGCTGTGCCTCCAAGTGTAGGCCCAAGACATTCGATATTTCTTTCGCTGTGGCAAGGCCAACCCCGAGACCGCTCTGCTCCATCTTCCGGGCCGCGACCGCCCGAAAGCCAGGGAGGAAGATCTTCTCAACCTCGTCAGGCTCGATACGCGGACCTAGCCCAACAAAGTCTATCTTGACCTCATTCGCAGACTCGGTGAAGCCGATCCATGCATCGGAACCTGCAGGAGCATATTTCACGAGATTGTCGAGAAGGCCCTGAATTACTGCACCAACCGCGTTGCTGTTGAGGGTGACTCGGCCGTGCGAGCTCCCCTTCACTCTTAGCTCAACGTTCTTCTGGCGTGCCTGCCAGTCATAAATGCGGACGTACTTCAGCACGTAAGGGTGGATCTGGAAGGTTGTGAATCCTCCTAGTGCCCGGTTGATTTCTCGAAGAAATACGAGCGAGTCCATCTTCAGGAGCATTAGCTCGGTCGAGAAGTAGATCGCGCCAAGTGATGTCTCACTTTCCGCCGCCTTGACTACATCCTCTCCGGGATGCGCTATCAAGAGCAGTGCTTCTGCGTGCCCGCGGACTAATTTGACCAATTGTAAGAAGTCGTGGCTCTGGTCGAGATTCGCGTCAAAGTCCTTGCGTAACTTCATCGCTAATGCCTCGTGCATGTCGGGGTGCTCGCGGAGGTCGCGGAGAATCTGTTCCTGGACCTGTTGAAAATCGTCGACTACCGCTGGCCCGAGAGCTCGTGCAGATCTGATTGCGCGCTCAACCTCCGCAGCCCTAACTCGATTGCTCGGCAGTTGCCTAGCGGCCTTCTTGGTGCGCTTGGTAGCCATCGGTAGGTCCGTTGCGACTATGCCGAGCGTGACGCGACTGTCATCGACGCTCGCGAACGTGATGCCGAAGCGACACTGCTTCAGCTCACCGATCTGGCCCTTGCGATCAGAGGCGCATTCCCGAGACCTGCAGGAATCGCATGTGCCAGGCACCTTGACCAAGCTGCCGTCCTGCAGATGGCCCTCCCTCATGGTCGGGTAGGGAAAAAGACCCCACGCGTCCGTCATAGCAGCGTCGCGACCGTTACGCCGATGCTGATCACTGTGAGAGCGCGGTCTATAACCTTTGGATCAGTGACCTTGGCCCGGAGATAGCGCTCCAGTGCGATCGTATTCCCACGCCTCATGGCCCGGAGGGCCTTCGACACGGCCCTCGGTGCGGCGGCCGCGTAATCACCCAGCTCACGATTCATCGTGGCGACGTAGTAGCCGGTGGACTGCCGTCGCCGCAGGAGTGCGTCGACAGTCCCCTTATACCGAACATACGATTCATCCTTGTCCAGCACCTCGTCGGCCAGAAGCAGAACATCGCGCGCGGTGATGTTCTGTGGTAATGCCGAGTACATCACAACAATCTGTGCTGGATTCGACGCCTTGATGTGACGCAAGATTCCGAGACCTTGCTCGTCAGGGCTCTCGTTGAGTCCTACTCCATGAATGTCTAGCAGGATTAGGTCGTAATGACCATCAGTCAACTGAGAGAGGTTCCTTATCTCGGGCCATCGCTCGACGTGATAGCCGTCCCGCTCAAAGAGTCCACGCATGGGAGGATCTTGATCATCGATCACCAGGAGTCGCGCGGTCTTCCGCGTGGCTTCGAGGTCCACACGATTCTGAAGTGGCACGGCAAGAGCCTACAGATGTGCGGGCGGGGCCGTCAGTCTTTCCGAAGGCCCGCTGCCAACTCTTGCCAGGCTCGATGCCGGCAGGTCTCAACGAGCAAGCGCCCAACCCATGGGCGCAACTCAAGGGGCAAGGTTCGTCAGGGAGTTGGAACCGGGAAGGTGTTTCCAGCACCTGCGAGGCGAGGTTAGGTGGCGGGCACTCCTGTAACCCACGTGTGCCGGCGGGGCGGGGTCGCCAGGAAGGGCGACAGGCTCACATGCTGGGATCTCTGCCCCAGATAAGCCCCAATTGACAGGTGAGATCGTCGCATCGTGGCTATAACACCTAGTCAACAGCTAGTTCCGCGCGCCCATCCCTCCGGTTCGAGTCCTGTCGCCCGACCATGCGATGTCTCGGACGCCGGGTACGCCCGGCCCGTCTTGCGGATCCGGCGACAGGCTCGGCACGCCTTCGCGGGTTCCTCCGCCCGAGCCCGGGCCACCGAGTCTCTCCCTATGACTGCAACTAGTTGCAGTGCGTGCTTCTGCAACCGACGGCAAGTGTGCGAAGGTTCGGCGGACCCCGAACATACTTGTGGCTCGCATGATGCATCGTCGAAGGAGACAGCAGTGAAGCGACTCATCCGCGGCCTGGTTGCCGTGACAAT
>Ga0334882_1004313_pt1 | contig 12154 bp, 11 predicted proteins | sample GraSluR1_MG_5_FD_207226 | JGI IMG/M metagenome (GOLD analysis project Ga0334882, IMG submission 207226) | Sludge microbial communities from methane-producing bioreactor in Wageningen University, Netherlands - Granular Sludge_15_04-R1 | ecosystem: Engineered > Bioreactor > Anaerobic >... | reverse complement strand
GGCGGAAGCGCAATCGACATTTAGTGGGGATGTGATTGTTGCTGAGGATCTGGTGACGTTATCGTTCTAATAATTTCCCCCAACGTGCATGATTAAACTACCAACCTATTAAGAAATCCCGCCATTCGCGATTTTGGTTTAAATGTTTGCCAAATAGATAACTGGCAGTTCCTGGCGGTTGTTTCGGTTTCCTGCGGGGATGCATTCCGGATTGAGCAGGCGTCATCCCGCCTTTGAGATGGTTGCATCGCGGGCAGGCGGTCACAACATTGGTCCACTGTGTTTCTCCACCGAGATGGCGCGGGATAACGTGATCAACGGTCAGGTTGCTCAATTGCCTGCCGCAATACTGGCAGGTGAAATTATCCCGCCTGAAAATCTCCTTGCGCGTAAGCTTTACAATCGGGCGGGGACGCTTGATCATCCGGTTCAGGCGTATGATGGAAGGCAGGGGAAAAGTTCGCGAAACAGAGTGAATGACCCCGCGTCCATTCAAGATCAACGTTGCTTTATCAGCCAGAACCAGGTTGATTGCCCGATAAGTGGAGGTTATATTAATTGGCTGGAAATTCGCGTTTAATACTAAAACAGGTTCATTCATTTGCGCACCGTATAGATTATAACAGCTTTGATTCTTTTTTAAAGAGAGCGTTTGTCTGAGCGAGTGCCTCAAGGATTTTCCCGATAAAATCCGGCTTCTACGGATCTGCTTCCCCAAATTTATCACAAAAAATTGAAATCATCAACCGGAAACCATGGATTAAGATAAAATAAAGAAAACCAACGGATAGGAGAATTAAAATGAAACGCTGGCAGATAATTTTGGGAATATTTCTGATCCTCATGGGTGTGTTTGCCCTGGTTGAGACAATGTTTCAGATCAATTTATGGCGCTATGCCTGGCCATTAATTCTGATTGGTCTGGGATTAATGATTATCTTTCGTCATAGAATGGTGGGACAGGATGTTCAGGTAGAGGTGCCATTTCTGGGAGAGATTCGCAAGACCGGGGTCTGGGAAGCGACTCATCATGAATTCTGGTGGTTTGTGGGAACAAACCGTCTGGATTTCACCGAGGCTGTCTTTCCAAATGGTGATGCAACCATCAGAATTTTTAGTTTTGTGGCGGATGTCATCCTGATCCTGCCCGAGGATGTCGGGTTACGGGCCAATTCAATCTCCTTTGTTTCAGAGCTCAAAGGCCCTGATGGAAAAGAAGAACGCATTTTCAGTTCACTGGATTATCAATCGCCAAATTATGACCTTGCAGAAAATAAAATCGATCTTCAGACGATTGGGTTTGTCACTGAGATCAAGGTGAAACGTCCGCTGATTTAGTGCAAATAATCCCAATTTTCGTTATAATAGACTCATGCAAACACAGGTTTATTATTATTTTCACTGATATAACCACCCGTCAAGTGCAAAGAACGCGCCTGGCTTGACGGGCGCGTTTTCTTTTTAGTACAGAAGATCAAAACAAGTATTCCTGGAGGTGAGGATGAACATCGATCAAAAATTATCATACTTAATGCGAGGCACTGATTATGGGGATGAAACCACACGGGAGGCAATGGCAGTTGAGCTCCGTGAACGGTTGCTGCTGGCTGAAAAAGAACAGCGGCCTCTCCGCGTTTATTGCGGCTATGACCCCACCAAACCGGATCTGCATATCGGCCACACCGTCACCATGCGAAAACTCCGTCAATTCCAGGAACTGGGGCATCATGTCACCTTCGTGATAGGCACCTATACGTCACTGATTGGCGATCCTTCCGACAAAGATAAGCTCCGTCCGCAGCTCTTGCCGGAGCAGGTCCAGGAAAATGCCATGACTTATGCTGAACAGGCTTTCCGGGTCCTTGACCGGGAGAAAACAGCCTTGAGGTTTAATGCGGAATGGCTTTCAGACCTGACCTTGAAAGACATGATCATGTTGGCTTCCAATTTCACAATTCAACAATTTATGACCCGGGAGAATTTCCGAAAACGCTGGGATAAGGAAGAAGCGATCTATTTCCACGAGTTATTCTACGCCATCATGCAGGGTTACGACGCATATAAGCTGGATGCTGATGTGCAGGTTGGCGGGACGGATCAGATGTTCAACATTATGACAGCTGCCCGGAAGATTATGACTTATTATGGCAAGAAACCCAATATCGGGATTATCCTGCCCATACTGCCCGGAACCGACGGCGAGTTAAAAATGAGCAAATCACTGGGCAACGACATCCCCCTGGAAACTTCTCCCGAGGATATGTTTGGCAAGGTGATGAGTGTTCCCGACAAAGCCATGGGGAGCTATGCCAGGCTTGTGACCCGCTGGACGATGGACGAAATCGATATGTTCGAGAAGGCTGTTGAAAAAGGCGAGCGTCACCCCCGAGATGCAAAAATGGATCTTGCAGGCGAGATCACTGCCGCGTTCTTCAGTGAGGAAGAGGCAGAGGCTGCCAGGGAACATTTTATTGCTCTGTTTCAGAAGGGAGACTTGCCGGATGATGTCCCTGAGTTTGTGGTGTCGGATGAAGCAATTCTGCTGGATGTCCTTGTAGACAGCGGACTTGTTGAAAGCAAGAGTCAGGCACGCAGGTTGGTCCAGCAGGGCGGTGTCAGGGTTGAAGGCGATGCGGTTTCCGATCCCTTCCTCGTGCTTGAACCGCCTGTGATTGTCCAGGTGGGAAAACGTAAATTTATAAGAGTTGTCAGGTAAAGGTAATTATAAAAGGACTGGTACAGTCCTTTTTTGATTCCCGGATTAGTTTTCCCCGAGGCGAAAGGCATGTTCCAGCATTGCCAGGCCTGTTTCCGCAGCTTTTTCAGGATTGTCTTCTTCCAGGAGGACGACCACCGTGAGCGGTTGTCCCCACCAGTCGGAAGTGGTACCGGCGATGAACCACGTGATTGCATTGCCATCAGTAAATTCGATCGATGTGCATACTTCCCAGTGCGGAGAATCCGGTTTCTTTAGGTAGGAAATGAGCCAGCTGGCAGCCTCGGAGGGTAACGCCTGGGACCTGTTTCCCAGCTTTGGCAGGGTGATCCATTCACCCTCAGGGGATTGATATCCATTGACAATCCTCGGCGCGGGCAGGATACCCTCATTGGTCAATGCACTGGCTGCCAGCGCCATTTGGAGCGGACTGATATTAACGGATGATTCCCCACGGTAGAACTCTAAATTGTCCGAGATTACAGGCTGTGCAATATCTGCAACCGGCAGATGTATTGCCGGCGGTGTATACAGACCCAGGCTTTCATATAATGCCAGCAACGTCTCCTGCCCGGTCATTTCTGCAAGAGCTGCCTGAGCGTTTACGCACCCATTTGACACCAGAGCTGACCAGGTCAGGTCTCCTTCCACTGGCTGGGAACAATTACCTTCAAGAACGCTATCCGAAAGGAGCGTTTCAGGCTCAGGATTCTGAGAAATCATTTCGTTCTGAGAAGCCAAGATGAAGGGAAAAAGTCCCGCACCGGCGGGATACACCCCTTGGGTTGCCCGGTTGATGAGCGGTGCATCCTCATCGGTGATCAGACTCTGCCAATCTTCTTCCAGAGTCTCCGCATTGAAATAAGGGTGGGATGCCATAGCCAGGATTTCACCCGAATCTGCGTTCATCAGAACGATTGAGCCTGATGAATCGTCCAATAAGGTATCTGCCAGCTGCTGGAAATTCAGGTCAAGGGTCAGGCGAAGATCCAGCCCCTCAGGCGGTTGATTATAGATCAGGTCCTGCCAAAAGACAGTCCATTCTGAAACGCCCTCCAGCCCTCGCAGGTAGGGGTACATGGAAGACTCGATTCCCGTTTGCCCGTATGTGGTGTTGGTATAGCCGATGACGGGATAGAGCGGGATATGGTTGCTGACCCGCGCGATTGCGCCAGGCGAGCCGCTGCTTGTGATCAGGATATTTCCATCACGGTCCAAAATGTTTCCGCGGCGAACAAACCGGTCGTTGATGGACCAGCGGAGGTTCTGCGGTCGTGATGTCAGGGATGGCATGAACCAGAAGGATAGCAGGCTGGTCACGAGAATCTCAATGATGAGGACCCCAATCATCAATTGGCTCACCAGAACCATTCTGGTGTGTTTGGAGAAAGTCTTCCCGGGTATGGGTTCAGTTTTATTGCTGATGGTGATCAGAATGAGCAGGGCAAAGAACGACACGAGCAGCGAGGAGCCGCCGTAGGATACAAAGGGAAGGGTAACGCCGGTCAGTGGTAAGAAGCCGATATTTCCGCCGATGATCAAAATGCTTTGGAAGCCAAAATAAAACGCAATCCCCAACGCCAGGTATCGGTGAAATGTGTTCGTTGATGCGATCGCTATTCTTGAACTCCGATAGATAAGGAAAACAAAGAGCAGCACAATCACAAGCGCGCCGACAAAACCGGTTTCTTCAATAATAGCAGCAAAGATAAAGTCCGATACTGAAACGGGTATGAGGCCTGGGCTGCCCAGACCGGGGCCTGCGCCGATCATGCCGCCTTCTGCAATGGCAATCATCGATTGAATGACCTGGTAAGAAGTGCCAAAAGGATCGCCGAATGGATTGAGCCAGGTATCGATGCGTACCCTGACAATATCGATCAAAAAATATCCGGCAATTCCGGCGATCAGCGATGCGACCAATGCCATTCCAACGACGCGTCGGTCCCCATTAATCGAAAAAAGCATTGCCACGTAAATAACCAGAAAGATGCTGGCAGTTCCCAGGTCTTTTTGCGAGACAAGGATAGCTAAAGCCAGCCCGACCAGGATCAGGGTTGGAAGAATGGTTTCAACTGCCCGCCGCTTTGTGGAAAGACGATCTGTGAAATAGCCGGCGAGAAAAGCGATTAGGAGAAGTTTGAGGGGTTCGGAGGGTTGAAAATAGATATCAAACACCTTCAACCACAGTGCAGGGCCTTCGCCGCTCGGGTGAATACCAAAGAGAATGGTCAATGCGGTGAGGATCAAACCCAATATGAGCCAGATATATTTATAACGACGGATAAAGGTGAGAAAAAACGGGAATTGCAAGCCAAACCAAACCAGCAAGCCAGCAACAGCAAGCCAGATTGTCTGGCGCAGACCAAAGGCAGGATATAGCCGCCAGATCGTCATCAAGCCAATGCCCGATAAGAGTGCGATGATGGGTAAAAGGTAGGGATCCCGATGCTCTGTTTTGCGGGTGGTCTGCCAGTGCAGGAAAGCGAACACAATCAGCCAGACGGCAACACCCAACCAGTGATGATATCTGTAACGTTCACTTCCCGCGCCATAACGGACTGCGGGTGCCAGCGTTAGGATTAATCCATGTGTGATCACGAATAACGCCGAGAGGATCATCAGCCGGCTTTGCTGTTGATCGGTCGGGGAGTTTTTATTCTTGACCGGAAAAAGCCTGAGCACGAGAGAATTTACTCCAGATACTTGTTGATCAGGAGGCCCAGACGTTCCTTTTTTACGGGATCGATATGCTCGGGATGGGTGATGAGGGCATTCTTGAGGGCATCCTCACAACCGCACTCGATGGCAGGATCTATGCGGTCCACCATCTTTTTAATGGTGGTTTGGGCTAGGGTGACATTCTTTAAAAGCGTACGGATAACCATTTCGACGGTGACCGGCTCTTCGCTGACATGCCAGACATCATAATCGGTGACATGGGCCATGGTGGTATAACAGATCTCGGCTTCACGGGCAAGGAAGATTTCCGGTGATGCGGTCATCCCAATGATGTCCAGTCCCCACTGGCGGTATACCCTTGATTCACCTTTGGTTGAAAACCGGGGTCCTTCAATCGTAATGTAGGTGCCGCCGCGGTGATAGGTCGCGCCGGCATCCTTAAGTGATTCCTCAAGGATATCCGAGAGGGGTTCACAAAAAGGATCAGCCACACCGACATGCGCGACCAGACCCTCACTGAAAAAGCTTCGCTCACGCTGTTGCGTATAGTCAAAGATCTGATTAGGGATGACGATATGACCGGGGGCATAAGCTTCTCGGAGAGAGCCACAGGCGCTGACACTCACGATCCGCCTTACGCCGATGGATTTGAGTGCGTAGATATTCGCCCGATAGGGCACCTCACTGGGGGAGAGCACGTGACCGATCCCGTGTCTGGCGAGGAACGCAACCGTTTTTCCATTCAGCTTCCCCAGGGTTATGGGTGAACTAGGTTTACCAAAGGGGGTCTCAAGGTCAAGAGTTTGGATTTCCTTCAGGTCTTCAAATTCGTAAAGGCCAGAGCCGCCAATGACGGCCAATATTGGGGTTTCATTCATGGGTCCCTCCGTTGGGATGAACTAGTGGATTTGAATGGTAATGAAGACCTGTCCCAAACGTAATTCATCTCCGTCCGTAAGTACGACAGGGGCGTCGATTTGTGCATTGTTCAAATAGGATCCATTGGTAGAATCCAGATCTTCCACCCACCATTGTTTATGGTGATAGGATACTTTGCAATGTTGCGAGGAGATGGTCTCATTCTGGATAGTGTAATCACACGCTGGGTCACGGCCGATGATAATCACATCCGAGGAATAAATCTGGGTTTGGGCTTCGTCATCAATTTCAGTTTTAAAAGCGATAGGTGGATAAGCGGTGTGGTCGGTCGGGACAACACCTTTCCGGAGGTCGGTGTAGATCGAATATCCGATCCATCCAACAAGGACATAAGACAGGATTAGGAGGAGCAGGCGCAGAAAGAAAGCCAGGAAAGGGTTCATGCGCGGTCCTCACCTATGTCTTTGTCACAGTCTATCGGTACTGCGGTGGTCGGATGAGCGGCAGTGGAGTCCTGAATATAAATCAAATTAACCATCCCAATTCGGATAACGTCACCGGGTTGCAGGGCTGCTTTAGAGATCAGTTTGTTATTTAGGACGACCCCGCCAGTTGAACCAACATCAAATATTACGTAACGTTTATTGATGACTCGCAGCTGGGCGTGATGACGGGAGGTGTACTGGTCATCAATGACCAGGTCGTTGTCCGAGTGCCGGCCAATATTGACCACCGCCTTTTCGAGGGGGAAATTGGTCTTTCCACCGATCACCAGAGAGGCGTTGGCTGGGATGGTTACCTCCGAAGACAGGTCATCCGGCTGGTCCATGGCGGCGGTATCGGGGAGAGATTCTTCTGGTGTTGAAATTTCAGTTGTGATCTTGACTTTATCCAGGAGATGTGCAGGATCAGAGAGAATGACGATCAAAGGGGCAGAAATAAACGAAAACCCCGCTTCTTTCCCCAATTCGCCGATTTTTTCTGCCATCTCATCCAGCGTATCCTGATGTGTTTGCCACTCGATAAGGTCATCAGAGTGGACTGTAAGATAATAGCGGTCAGGGGCAAGGATCATCCCCTCAGCCGTTTCCTGCAGGCCCTGCTGCATGGCTTTCATGAAGTCATCAATGAGATTGGTTGGAGAAAAACCGCCTGAGAAAATCTTCAACAGGCTTTCTTCGAAAAGGTGACGCAAATGCGCTTCGACATGATCAAGATTATTCTTCATAGTTGACAATCCAGTATAATTATACTCAAGTATGTCCCTGAACGGATATGAAGAGCTTGAGCATATTGCAGACCTGGCCCTAAAAGTGTGGGGGGAAGATTTTGAGACCTTATTGAGGCAGGCAGCTTTTGGTTTTTATCACCTGATGGGCGCGGAAATAGGATCCGGTCCGGACACGGAAGAGGTTTTTACCATCCCTCAGGGATCACGAGAGTCTATTCTGGTTGATTTCCTTAACGAATTGTTGTTCATGGTTGAGGATGCTCAAATGATATTCCATGATTTTGTATTTGAACGAAGCGAGAGGGCCTTAACAGTGAGGGCATTTGGGTGCAAATCCGTGGCTCTTGAACGGACTATTAAGGCCGTGACCTTTCATGAACTTGAAATTGAGCAGGTCGGGAACAGGCTCGAGGCGAGGATTACGTTTGATGTTTAGAAAGATTGTGCCATGACAGCGTTAACCCTGGATGTTTTTCAGCAGATTAGTGAATTTGAGTGGGAGATTTCGCCTGATTTTCGGGAGGATATGCGAGTCCCTGTTCGGGTTTTTGCCTCCAAAGCCCTTCTGCTCGAATCTCTGGGAGACAAGTCCATCCTGCAGGCTGTGAATGCGAGCACACTGCCCGGTTTGCTGGAGGCCGTCATGGTCATGCCGGACATGCACCAGGGCTATGGTTTCCCCATCGGCGGTGTGGCAGCAACAGACCCGGAGACAGGCGTGATTTCCCCGGGAGGCATTGGCTATGACATCAACTGCGGTGTGCGATTGCTTTCTACAAGTATCAAGGCGGATGAGGCCAGAGAATGGCTGCCTGACCTGGCTGCGATGATCAACCAGTTCTGCCCGAGCGGTGTCGGGGTGGGCAGTCAGCTCCATCTCAGCAAACAGGAACTGGCAAAGGCTTGTGTGGAAGGCGCGAGATGGGCAAAGGCCGAAGGATATGCGACGGACCATGATCTGAACCATACAGAAGACAATGGCCGACTGGAAGGCGCAGACCCCGAGAAGGTCAGTGATCGGGCGATGAGCCGCGGCCAATCTCAGCTTGGGACGCTCGGCGCGGGGAACCACTTTATCGAAGTGGATGTCATTGCGAAAATTTTTGATGATGAAGCCGCTCGAATCATGGGATTACGTGAGGGAAATCTCGTAGTTCAAATCCACACCGGTTCCCGGGGCTTTGGTCATCAAATCTGCACGGACTATGTACGCAGGCTCCAGGGTGCAATTCAAAAGTATGGGATTGTTCTGCCTGATAAGCAGCTGGTCTGTGCACCGATTAAGTCACCCGAAGGGCAGGACTATCTGGGGGCAATGCGGTGCGGCGCGAACTATGCGTTTCTGAACCGGCAGTTGCTCACCCATAAGCTTCGCCAGGCCTTCGAATCAGCTCTGGCCGGAAAGGTGAAAGACTGGCATCTCACCCAGGTCTATGACATCGCCCATAATATTGGAAAATTTGAAAGCCATCTGGTTGATGGAGAGCAAAGGAGGGTCTGCATCCACCGAAAAGGCGCGACGCGGGCCTTCGGTCCGGGGTCTGCCGGCCTGCCTGAAGACTATGCCGATATCGGCCAGCCGGTTCTGGTGCCTGGATCCATGGGGACGGCTTCCTGGGTGCTCACCGGGACGGAAACCAGCATGCAACGTTCGTTTGGAAGCTCATGCCATGGCGCCGGGCGTGTGATGAGCCGGTCAGAGGCAAAGCGGGGCATTTGGGGTGAAGACCTTTTTAAACGTTTGAAGAAGCAGGGTATTGAAATCAGGGCGGGTTCAATGGCTGGACTGGCCGAAGAAGCTCCGGAAGCGTATAAAGATGTTGATCAGGTCGTCGAAAGCGTCGTTGGCGCAGGGATTGCCAGTAAAGTTGCCCGACTTCATCCGCTGGTGGTTATTAAGGGTTAATCCCAGGCATAGATCGGGTTGCTGAAGATCCAGCCCCGCATTTTATTTTTATAGGGGATCAGAACCTCCACACGGTAGGCGCCTTTTTCTGTGGTGATATGGGTGCATACATCGCGGTTTGTCCATTCCCGGATCAGGACGCCATCCTTGATGAGGCGGCAGGGGGCTTTTTGGGGCAAGCGGATCTGGAAAGTCGCACCGCCTGAAATGTTGGCACTTTGCCCCATTGTTGTGGTGCCTTCGTCTGTATTCACAGTGAACCGGAATCCATCGGTAGGCGCAGGCAGATCGTAGGCGACAAAGCAGTTTCCGTTACGAAAAGCGTTTATGACCATATTGCGATCTTCCGCGAAGTTGCCCGTGAGCGGCCTGGGGAGCAAAAGGTGATTGACGACGCTTTTGAAATGATGCAGATATGGGTATAGTCTGATTTTTATTGGGCCGGCACGTTTTATTATCTCGTGTGCATCCACGCCACCGACTGCGACAACCGGTCTTTTCCTTTCGGCAATTAGCTTGTCCCAGAGTTCCAGAGTCCGGTCAAGCGGCCCAACGGACATCCGTTTCGGGAAAAGGGCATTGACGAGTGCTGCTCTGAGCGTTGGAGAGACGCTTTTGAATTCGCTCATCTGGTTCCAGAGCTCAATACCGGTGAAGTTGCGGACTTCCCAGTCCCGCCATGAAAATTCTCCTTCATTAAACCTTTCCAGAGGGTCCTCGATGGGGTGCGCGAGGAAAGAAAGGCCATCAGTCCTGTTGATCTGGTCAATCAGGCGTTGCGGGTTTTCAGCATAAGGGGAAAGCTCACGGCCCGCACCGATAGCCAGCAGGTGATTGCCCGGCGGGTCCAATGTCCTGTCGTGGATTTCTTCGCCCACCATGAGCAGGGTCTTTTCAGTGCCCTCACCATAGTAGCCATCAAAACCATCGATCCAGATATTGTGGTCTGTTGTGATGATCCCATCTAGGCCGGCTTTATGGGCAATTTGGATCAGTTCAGAATGGCTGGCATTGCCATCGGAATAATGGGTGTGAATGTGTAGTACAATTTTGATTTCATTCATTGGGTTGACGGTTATTTGAAGTTATGGGTATAATCATCTCTGTTAAAGGAGGCTTGTGTGGCAGATTATTTTAGTATCGCATTAATTATAACGTCTATTGCACTGGTTGCGAGTATTATCATGCAAAGCAAAGGCGTTGGCCTGGGTGGATTGACGGGAGGCGGAATGGATTCCGGAGGCGTTTATAGCAAACGCCGCGGGGTTGAAAAGATTCTATTTTGGATCACCATTGTTTTGAGTGTACTCTTTTTTATCCTGACCCTCCTGACAGTCATAACTTTGGGATAATCCAGGTGTCCTCCGGATATCCCTGGCGATTTTATTATCTCACGTAAAGGAAGCGGGCAACTCGCCATTCTGGGTTGCCCCTTTTATCTTAACACTATGAAAAAATTTCGATGGCAATTACTTATCATACTCGTCACTGGTTTAGTGGTGGGGATTCTACTCATCCTGCAACAATCTCGTTCGGGCGATGAGACTGAAGCGACCCCCTCACCGATCTCAGGTGGGATTTACTCTGAAGCCTTGACCGGTGAATTTATGCGGCTCAATCCCTTCCTTGATATCTACAACCCGCCCGATCATTCGGTTGACCAGTTAATTTTCAATGGCCTGATCCGATTTGATTCAAAAGGAATCCCCCAGGCAGACCTGGCGGAATCCTGGGGTGTTTCCGGCGACGGGACAGTTTACAACTTCAGTCTCCGTACGGATGTTTTCTGGCATGACGGCGAACCTTTTGACAGTTCGGATGTCCTGTTCACGATTGATCTCCTGCAAAGCGGGCATGGGTTGATCCCGGAAGATATGCGCAATTTATGGGCGGAAGTGGAAGTTGTTGTTTTGTCGGAATCGCAGGTCCAGTTCCTGCTTCCTGAGGCTTATGCGCCCTTTATCGATTATTTAAATTTTGGGATCCTGCCTGACCATATCCTGGGCGGCCTTGGGCTGGATGACATCATTGATGATTCCTTCAACCTTGCCCCGATTGGCACCGGGCCTTTTCGCTTCCAGCGGATGCTGGTTGAAAATAATCGGATTGTCGGAGTTGTCCTTGAAGCATTTGAGGGTTATTTTTTGGGGCGTCCCTTTTTGGATGAGTTCATTTTTCGCTATTACCCGGACTCCGAAGCCGCTCTGGCTGCTTACCAGCGAGGAGAAGTTGAGGGTATTGGGGATGTGCACGAATCGATCTTAAGCGCTGTTCTTTCCGAACCAGGATTATCGATTTTTACCGCTCGTAAACCGCTGATGACCATTACCTATTTAAACCTCGATAACCCTGAAGTTGGTTTTCTGGATGATCCTGATTTTCGCAGGGCATTGATGCAGTCGATAAATCGGGACCTCATTATTGAGAAAGTTTATGGCGGCCAGGCTGTCAAAGCTAACGGTCCCATCATGCCTGGGACCTGGGCTTATTACCCGGACCTGGAACAGATCAATTATGACCCGAACGAAGCCCAATCCACCCTCGAATCGCTGGGGGTGACATATGATGAGGACGAGGGTCTTTTCACGACCCAGGATGGCCTGGCACTGGCTTTGACATTGCTTCATCCGGATACTGCGATCCATACAGCCATTGCAGAACGGATTGCGCAGGATTGGGAACGAATTGGGATTGATGTGACACTGGAGGCCAAACCCTATGACCAGGTCCTGGCCGACTT
>Ga0334882_1004303_pt1 | contig 12182 bp, 15 predicted proteins | sample GraSluR1_MG_5_FD_207226 | JGI IMG/M metagenome (GOLD analysis project Ga0334882, IMG submission 207226) | Sludge microbial communities from methane-producing bioreactor in Wageningen University, Netherlands - Granular Sludge_15_04-R1 | ecosystem: Engineered > Bioreactor > Anaerobic >... | reverse complement strand
GTGCAAAAGGACGTCTCAAGTTGAAATGGATAAATATTCAGGGGCGCATTCCGCATCGATATAACAGGCCAAATCTGCATGTTTTCAAAAATTAAACCGGACAGCAGTGGATTGATTTGACAAACAAGGGCCGGCGGATGGTGCGGCGGAAGGCCTTGAAAGAGGCGTTCAATGCGGCCGGGATGAGGCTGACGCGTCAGCGGTTGGAAATCTATCGTGAATTGATTCGGCGGTTTGATCATCCGGATGTGTTTTCGGTGTATGACGCCGTGAAGCCGAAACTGCCTCAAATTTCGTTGTTCACGGTATATCGGGCAATGAATGCGATGGAAAACGCCGGCATGGTGTGGCGCGTGGCCACATGGAAAGGGCATGCGCGCTATGACGGCTGCACCAAGCCCCATGCGCACTTTCTGTGCGAAACCTGTGGTCAAATCCATGACATTGAGATTGGCGATCTGCAGGACTTGTGCAAGCAGGTGGCTGGGGACCGCGGCCACGTGCGGCGCGTGGATGTGATGTTCTATGGCGAAGGTCCCGATTGCCGGGCCCCCCAAGGGCATGGGGGCCATGACCGGGCCTCAGATCCAGCCGAGCAGACGATAGTAGAGTAGGGCGCAGTACTCCCGGAAGGAATCGTGGGAGTAGGCCAGGTTGTTCCAGAGGCTGTAGCGCAAGACCAGGGAGGAGCCAACATCGGGGACGAGCGGCTGCGCGGCGGATGGGGCTCCCGGCACCGGTTCCGAGCAGGACTGGGCTTGCATTTCCCGGACTCGCCAGATCATGGGATCTTCGATGGACAGGGGATGTGCGGGCATGGCCGCCAGATGGGGTACTCCGACCTTGCGCAGGCAGGCGGCCGTCCGCCGGATGTGGGAGGGATCGCTGACGATCAGCACGACGGCATTTGTCGCGTCCTGGCCCAAGTGTTCCAGCATGCGCAAGGCTTGTTCGCGGGTGTTACGCCCACCGGACAGGATGGACAAACGTTCCGGCAAAACGCCGCGAAGTTGGATTTCCTGGAGATAAGCCTGCGAGGCTTCTGACTGGTTGGCATCCAGTGGCATGGCCACGAGCACATCGGCATCCGGATGGAGCCCGGCGGCTTCCGCGGCATAGAACGTGCGCATGAGGCCGGAGGGGCCAGGGATGCCGCTGCCGCCCATGACCAGGATGTGGGTGGGCGGCTGGCTGGAGGGTTCTGGCAACTCTCCGAGCCGCCGGTAGGCGCGCCAGGGCCAGGGAGTGAACTGGGCGAAGGCGAGAACCAGGGCCAGGAGCCCGGCCACCGCCATGGTGCCCCGAAGGATGCGCGCCGCCACCCGCACGGCGAACGTAAGGCGCCGAAAAACACGCACCGGGGCCATCGGTCAGAGGATCCGGTCCAGCGGAGAGGCCCCGGCCTCCCGCGGCATCCAGACGCGGGAAGACCGGAGCGGACAGGCCTCATCCATCTCGGCAAAACCCATCAGGCGCGGCGGGCTTTGGCCGCCTTCTTTTTGGCCGCCTTGGGCGCCGGACGCTTGGCCATCTTCGCCTTGGACTTGGCGGCTTTGGGCGCCGGCTTGGGAACCGGCAGCGGCGCTGGCGGCAGGCTGAGATCCACCACCCGGTCGGCCGCATGGGTGTAGAGCTCGCGCAGCGTGCCGACCACGTCGCGAACCCGGTTGGTCAGCATCATGGCGGCGATGACATAGGGCTTGTAGCCGGCTTCCTTGTAGGTGGGGATCCGGTACCGCTCGAACACGCTGGCGGATACTTCGCCGGCCTTGCAGGACACATCGGTGATGTCGGCGGGCAGGCAGTGCATGTAAAGAGCCGCCCCGTTCTTCGTCCGCTTCATCTTGGCTTCGTCGCATTCCCAGTTCTTGAACCCGGCATTCTGGGCGAGGCATTTCTGCTCGAGTTTCTTGAGGCCGTCCTGATCCTTGGCGCGGAGCAGGTCGGTGCGCTTCTGCATGACCTGATAGGGCGCCCAGGACTTGGGATAGACAATGTCGGCGCCGTCGAACGCCTCTTCCATCGACTGCACCTGGCGGAAGGATCCGCCGCTGGCCTTGGCCTGCTTCCCGGCGAGGTCGACGACATCGGGAATGAGGTCGTAGCCCTTGGGGTGCGCCAGGACGACATCCATTCCGAACCGCGACATCAGGCCGATGATGCCCTGCGGCACGGAGAGCGGCTTGCCGTAGGAGGGGCTGTAGGCCCAGGTCATCGCAATCTTTTTACCGCGCAGCGCTTCGAGGGACCCGAAATGCTCCTTGAGCCAGCACAGGTCGGCCATCGATTGGGTGGGGTGATCGATATCGCACTGCAGATTCACGATGCCGGGGCGCTGGGGCAGGACGCCCTGCTGATAGCCGTCGTCGAGGGCCTCGGCCACTTCGAGCATGTAGGTGTGGCCGGCGCCGAGGAACATGTCGTCGCGAATGCCGATGATTTGCGTCAGGAACGAAATCATGTTGGCGGTTTCGCGCACGGTTTCGCCGTGGGCGATCTGGGATTTGCCTTCGTCGAGATCCTGGACGGCCAGCCCCAGCAGATTGCTGGCGGAAGCGAACGAAAAACGCGTGCGCGTGGAGTTGTCGCGGAAGTTAGAAATGGCCAGGCCGGAGTCGAACACGCGCAGCGAGACATTGCGCTCGTAGAGGTGCTTGAGGAGCTCGGCGGTCTGCAGGATCAGTTTCAGCTCGGGAATCGTTTTATCCCACGTGAGCAGGAAATCCTTACCGTACAGGCTGGCGTTTAGTTTTTGAATCTCGCGAAGCATCTGGGTCGGGTTCATGGCGTCATGGCCTCCATTGGAATGGTTGTTATCGGACGGACGGGAAGCTACCAGAGTCCGGACGGGATTGTCTAGACTTCGTGCAGATGCACGCGGTTGAGCGCGAGGAAGGCCTCGCGCCAGGGATAGAATCGCAGCAGGGAATCATCGCGGCATCCGAGGGTGCAGAACGCGGCAAAGAGGGCTTCGACGGTGGCGAGGCCTTGGTCGGGGTCGTCATGGATCTTCGATCGGCGCGGGTAGGCGGTCTGCCAGTCGGAGGGGATGGAGCGGATCTCGATGGGTTCGATGGCCCGGCGCATGCGGGCCGCGTGGCGCCAACTGGCATCCAGCAGCAGCAGGGGACGGCCGGCATCGGTCCGGGAGAGCGGCGGGGCGTCGGGCGCCAGCAGCAGGTGGAGGGACAGGTCGGGGGCCCGGCGCAGGGGATAGGGCAGAAATTCGAGGCCCGGAGTCCCGCGCAACGGTCGAACCGTGCACTGGCGCGGGTCTTCGCCGCGCCGGACGATGATGAGAACGGGGGGGGGCATAGGAATTCCAATATCCAATATTCAATGTTCAATATTCAATGTTCAAATAAGGGCGGGGCTATGGTTCAATGCTGGGCATGGCGCGAGTGAAACTAGACATGAAGGATGTTGCGTTTGTGTTTCCCACGGATCTGGACGTGCGGACATTCGACCTGATGTGCCGGGTGGTGCGGGTGGGCGACAGCGCGGGGGGCGCGCTGGCAAAGACGGGGATGGTGGCCCTGGATTATGCGGCGAACCGGGCGGCGAACCTGCCGGCCGAATTCTTGGAGAAGACAGGAGTGAAGTCGGCATGAAGTTCGCACTGATCCAGATGAACCCGACCGTGGGGGCGGTGCAGGCCAATGCGGATGCCATCATCCAATGGGCGGCGGAGGCCGCCCAGTCCGGGGCAGATGTGGCGGTCTTTCCGGAATTGGCCCTGTGCGGGTATCCGCCCGACGACCTGGTGCTGCGACCCCGGTTCATGGAAGCGGTGGAAGCCGAGTTGTCCCGGCTGGCCGCCGAACTGCCGCCGAGGCTGCTGGCGATCGCCGGCGCGCCCATGGCCGAAGGCGCCAAGCTGGTGAACACGGCGCAGATCTTCCATGGCGGGGCCCGCGTGGCCGTTGCCCGCAAGATGCTGCTGCCCAATTACGGGGTATTCGACGAGCGGCGGATTTTCAAGCCCGGCATCGAGCCGCTGATTTATGCGTATCGGGGAATGAGGCTGGCGGTGCATGTTTGCGAAGACTCGTGGTGGCCCCAGCGGGAGTCGTTCCGGGGACTTAAAGGGAATTGCGACCTGCTGGTGAATCTATCGGCCTCGCCCTATTGCCGCGGACGGGAAAACGCCCGCGAGGTCATGGCCCAGGCCGCCACGACGACCCTGGGCGTGCCGATGCTATACACCAATCTGGTGGGGGGCCAGGATGAACTGGTGTTTGATGGCGGGGCCATGGCCGTGGCGGCGGATGGAACGGTCCGGGCCCGGACGGAGTTGTTCCGCGAGGGAATGCGGGTGGTGGAGGTCGATGCGGAGGGCGGCGGGTACGCGCCCCGTCCCGGAGCGGTGGCGCCGCTGCCGGATCCCATCGAAGAGGTCTATGAAGCCCTCCGCCTGGGACTGAAAGACTACGTCGACAAGAATGGCTTTCCCGGCGTGATCGTGGCGCTGTCGGGCGGAATCGACTCGGCGTTGGTGGCCACCATCGGCGTGGATGCCCTCGGCAAGGACCGGGTCTTTGGCGTGACGCTCCCTTCCGAAATCACGTCGTCCGATACCTTGGCGGATGCCTTGGAACTGGCCCGCCGGCTGGACATTCCCTGCCTGCGGATTCCGATCGCGCCGGCGGTGGAAGCCCTGTCCGGCATGCTGGCGCCGGCCTGCGGGGAGGTGGCCTGGACCCCGTCGCTGCCGGGAACCTTGATGGAGGAAAACCTGCAGGCGCGCATTCGCGGGGTTGTGGCGATGGCGCTCTCCAACCGCTACGGTCACATGGTGGTCACCACCGGCAACAAGAGCGAGATGGCCACCGGCTATGCCACGCTCTACGGCGACATGTGCGGGGGATTCGCCCTGCTGAAGGATGTGCCCAAGACCTTGGTCTACGAACTCTCGCGCTGGCGCAACCAGCGCGGCGAAGTGATTCCCGTCGGAACCCTGGAGCGGCCGCCATCGGCGGAATTGCGGCCGGGGCAGTTGGATTCGGATTCACTGCCGCCATACGACGTGCTCGACCCGATCCTGGAGCGCTATGTCGAAGAGCAGAAAGGGCTGGGCGACATCCTGGCCGACGGGTTCGACGAGGCGACGGTGCGCCGCGTGATCCGCATGGTCGACCGCAGCGAATACAAGCGGCGCCAGGGGGCCCCGGGAGTCAAGATCACCCCGAAGGCGTTTGGCCGGGACCGGCGCATGCCCATCACCAACGGATTCCGCGAATAGTTGGGACTTCCGGCCCGGGTCAGCCGCCGGTAGATTTCGGCGGGATTTCCAGGATGAAGGTGCAGCCGCCTCCGGGCTCCGATTCGACCCGGGCGCTGCCATGGTGGGCCTCCACAATCTGCTGGACGATCGGCAACCCCAGGCCGCTCCCGCCGGTCGCCCGGGCGCGGCTTTTGTCCACCCGGTAAAACCGGTCGAAAATGTGCTTGGCGTCTTCGGGGCCCAGCCCCTGGCCGTGGTCCGCTACCCGGATATCCAGGGTGCCCGACGGTGTTTCCTGCGCCCGGATTTCGATGGGGCCCTTCAGCGCGTAGAGCAGGGCATTTTTGATCAGATTGATCAAGGCTTCTTCCACCAACCCGCTGTTGAGGTGCCAGGCGAGATCGGCGGGGACATCGGTTTCGATTTCGATGCCGGCGTTGGCCGCCCATTCGCGGCAGAAGTGGACGGCGCGGTTGATCACACTCGCCACTTTGACGCGCGTGCGCGGAATGCCGGTGCTGGCCGCTTCGTTGCGCAGCCACGAAAGCCGCATCAGGTCGTCGACGATGCGGATGATCCGCTTGGCATGCCGCTCCAGGGTGCGCAGGCACCGGTTGCGGAATTCCACATCCAGGTCCGGGTTCGCCAACAGCGTTTCCGTGTAGCCCAGGATCAGCGTGAGGGGGGTCTTCAGTTCGTGCGAGACGTTGGTGGCATATTCTTCGCCGGCGGTTTCGAGATGGTGCAGATGCGATACATCGCGCAGCACCAGCAGCACCCCGCCGGGGGCTCTGTCCTCGTCGGCGGGCAGCGGCAGGCCGGCCACCTGTCCCAAGCCGGCGAGGGAGGGCAGATAGTATTCGGCGGAGGCCTTGCGTTTCTTGGTGCGGACTTGGCGGGTCAAATCCGCCAACGCCTCCTGGCGGGCAACCTCCGGCAACCGCTGGCCAAGCAGGGCGGCCGCCTTTTGCCCAAGCAGGCGGGCCGCGGACGCATTGACCTGTTCGATCCGATCCTGGTCATCCAGGAAGACGATGCCGTCCTGGAGAATGTCAAACAGGGTGGCGTGGAAGCCCCGGTTCACCCGGTCACATTTCCTTGAAGCGGTAACCAATTCCCCGGACGGTCTGGATCCACGAGCCCTGTTGGCGAAGTTTCTTGCGCAGGCTAACCATCTGCACATCGATGACGCGGACCGTCACGGCTTCGGCACCGCCGCGCACGCGCTCGACGATTTGCTTGCGCGTAAAGGCAAGCCCGGGATTGCTGGCCAAGAGATGCAGGATTCGGAACTCTGTCCGGGTCAAGTGGATATCCTTGCCGCGGATTTCCGCACGGAAACGAACCGGATCGATCGTGAGGGCCCCGATCTCAAGGGGTATTGCGCCGCCCACCTCGGCGGTCAGGGGATCCGGGCGGCGCAGAACCGCGTGGATGCGCGCCACCAGCACGCGGGGGCTGAACGGCTTGGTCATGTAGTCGGCGGCGCCCAGCTCCAGTCCGCCAATAATGTCGCCCTCGCTGTCCTTGGCGGTCAGCATGATGATCGGGATGTCCCGCGATTCCGGATTCGCCTGCAATTGGCGGCACACTTCGGCTCCGTCCATGCCCGGCAGCATCAAGTCCAATAGGATCAAGTCCGGCTTGACCGTTCTCAACAGGGGCAGGACTTGTTCGCCGTTCTGGGCGGCAATGAACCGAAACGACTCCTTCTCCAGATGGAACTGAACCAGCTCCCGGATGTCGCTCTCGTCTTCCACTAACAGAATGGTTTCACCGCTCATCACCAACCTCTTTCTGTAAGGTTGACCTAGACTACACATCCCCCACCACTGCGTCAACGCGCAGTTCAGCGCAGTTCAGCGCGCAGTTCAGCGGACACGAAAGGGGGGGGACACGGCCGGATTCGGAACCCCATTGGATTGTCGGTGATTATTGATTACCCCGCATATTCACCCGCATATACGTCACCCGGGGAGTGATCGCATACCGCACCCGACAACCAAGCGAATGGAACCACATCTGTCCCACGGATGCCTCGGCGGCCCACGGATGGGAACCCATTCCAGTCGCCATCCGGACAAGCCTTCTTTCCTGCTTCTTATTCTTCATCCGTGGGTCGCCGCAGGTATCCGTGGGGATATCCTCGTATGTATGAAGAATTTTGTTTTGCGCCCCTGTGCATCCCGCCGCCCTCGTCCGGCTTGTCAGCGGGTGCCACGGCGTGTTTAATGGCGCGCATGATGCTTTGCGATGGGTCATGGGTGGAAGTGAGTCTCGGGCAACTGCGCGCAAATGCGCAGGCCATCCAATCGTCCTTGGGCGGGGCGGATCTCATGGCGGTCATCAAGGCCGACGCCTATGGGCATGGATTGGGGCCGGTTGCCGCGGCGCTGGCGGGGGGCGGCGTGCGGCGGTTCGCCGTGGCCTACGCCGCCGAAGCCCTGGCGGTTCGCGACGCAGCACCGCCGGCCGATTCGATCCTGGTGTTGGGCGTGGTGCGGGCCTCGGATGTGCCGGCATTGTTGACCCACCGAATTACCACCGTGGTGGTGTCCCTGGATCAGGCCCGTGAGCTGTCCACTGCGGCACAGGCCGCCGGAGGCCGTCTGCCGGTTCACCTGAAGTTGGATACGGGCATGGGAAGGCTTGGATTTGTTTGCCCGGCCGAGGTGCCCGAGGCCGTGGAAGCGCTGAATCTTCCGGGCCTGGATGCCCAAGGAATCTGTACGCACTTTTCAATGGTGGAGCCGGTCAAGAAACCTGCCGCGGCACGTGGACAGGTGGAGAAGTTCCGGCAGGCGGTCGCATCGATCGAGGCCGCGGCGGGCCGGCGATTGTTCCGGCACATGTCGAGCAGCCGGGCGGCACTGCTGCTGCCGGAGTGCGACCAGGATGCCGTTCGCGTCGGCCTCGCGCTCTACGGGTATGGCGCGGGCGATTCGGAATTGCGCTTCGCCACGTCGCCGATCCTGCACTGGAAGTCGCGCGTCATGCAGGTCAAGAAGGTGCCCGCGGGATTCGCGGTGGGCTATTATGCCAGCTATAAATCACCGGCACCGACCGAGATTGCGGTCCTGGCCTGCGGATATACCGACGGCTATCAACGTCATTTGGGCAACCGGGGACACGTGCTGATCGGTGGCCGGCGCTGGCCGGTCGTTGGGCGCGTCAGCATGAACTGGATTGCCGCCGACGTGGGTCCGGACAGCGGCATTCGGCCCGGCGACGAAGTCGTTCTGCTCGGGCGCCAGGGTTCTGAAGAAATCTGGGCCGACGAACTGGCCCGGCACTGCGCCACCATCCCCTATGAAATACTGACCGGCATTTCGCGCCAGATCGAACGGCGCTATACCGATTCGTGAAAGGAACCCCGTGAAGATTCTGATCGCCTCCCGCAACGCCCACAAGATTGAGGAAATCCGCGACATCTTTCACCTGCCCAACGTGGAATGGGTGTCCACCGCGGACTTCCCGGAGCTGCCCGATGTGGAGGAGGACCGCGACACCTTCGAAGGCAATGCCGTCAAGAAGGCCGCGGAACTGGCCCGGATCACGGGGCTGTGGGCGCTGGCGGATGACTCGGGACTGGAAGTGGATGCCCTGGGCGGCGCCCCCGGGGTTTATTCCGCGCGGTATGCCGGCGAGCCCTGCGACTATGCCGCCAACAACGTCAAGCTGCTCAGGGAACTGGAGGGCGTGGCGAATCGCACCGCACGATTTTGCTGCGTGGCCGCCTTGAGCGATCCCACCGGCCATGCCGAAACGGTTTTGGGGATTTGCCCCGGGCGGATTATCGATGCGCCCCGCGGGACGCAGGGATTTGGCTATGATCCCGTCTTTGTTCCGGAAGGCCATGATGCAACCTTTGCCGAAATGAATGCCGTGCAGAAGAACAGCCTCAGCCATCGCGGGCGGGCGCTGGCCCGGGCCCGCGAAAAGTGGGCCGATCTGATCGCTTCGGAGCCGGCGGGGTTTCCCTAGGCCACGGAACCAGTCCGCCCCTTGCGAGCGGGAACGACAACAGGTGGAGTGCGCAATGAAAGCGGTGATATTCGATGGCACCTTGAAGGTCGTGACGGACCATCCGAAACCCATCCCGCGGCCCGGCTGGAGCCGCGTGCGGGTCACAACCGCCGGGATCTGCAAGACCGACCTGGAATTGATCAAAGGCTACATGGGCTTTTCCGGCGTCCTGGGCCATGAGTTCGTCGGGGTCGTTGAACACGACGATGGACCACCCGGCCGGCGGGTCATCGGCGAAATCAATGCCGCCTGTGGAGCCTGCGACTGGTGTGCAAACGGCCTGGGCCGGCATTGTCCCCATCGCACCACGCTGGGGATCGGCGGACTCGACGGCTGCATGGCGGAATACTGCGTCCTCCCCGATGAAAACTTGATCGATGTACCCGATGACCTGCCCGATGATCACGCCGTGCTGGTGGAACCGTTGTCCGCGGCGTGCGAAATCCTCGAGCAGCATCCCTTGCGCGGCGACGAACGGATCGCCGTGCTCGGCGACGGCAAGCTGGGGATTCTATGCGCGTGGGTCCTGGCCAGCGTCGCCCGCGATGTGACCCTGGTGGGCAAGCATCCCGACCAATTATCCATCGCCACGTGGCGAAACCTGCGCACCGCCCTGGCGGACGATTCGCTTGAAGGGGGGATGGATCTGGTCATCGAAGCCACGGGTTCGGCGGACGGACTGGCCCGGGCCATCGCCCTGTGCCGCCCCCGCGGGGCCATCGCCCTGAAATCCACTCTGGCCACTCCTCACCGATTGAACCTCGCCCCCATCGTCGTCAACGAGATCACCGTCTTTGGCTCCCGTTGCGGTCAATTCAAGGATGGCCTGGCCTGGCTGAAGAAGAATCCCGATGCCCCGCTCGGGCGCCTTATCGTCGCCCACCTTCCGATCCGGGACGCCCTGGAGTCGTTTCGCCGAGCGGCCAGTGGCTCGTTGAAAGTGCTGCTGGACATCTTAGAAGCAAAGAAGGAACCACGCCCGTGAGCGCCCCGCCCCATGCCGCCGTTCCGGAACCGGCCCTGATGAGCCTGGGCGATCATCTGGACGAACTGCGTTTGCGCCTGCTGCTGGCCCTGGGCGGGTTCGGAGTGGCGTTGATCCTGGCATTGCGGGCAGGTAAATGGTTCGCCGGCGTCATTCTTTCACCCTATTCCGTCGCCATGGCATCCGCCGGAATCGAGGCCCGCTTGCAGGCCATCCAGCCGGCGGAACCCTTTCTGGTGTACATCAAGGCCGCGATGGTGCTGGCGGTCTTGATCAGTTCCCCCTGGGTCTTTTACCAGTTCTGGGCCTTCGTTTCAGCCGGGTTGTTGCCCAACGAAAAACGCCTGCTGCGCCGGCTGGCCCCGGTCAGCGCGGGATTGTTCGCCGGGGGCGTTCTGTTCTTCTTGCGGGTGGTCGGGCCGCTGATTTTTCGCTTCTTCATGCAGTTCGACTTGGGAATCGATTTCTTGACCTACCAGCCCGGAGTCGGGCGGACCCTGGATTTCATTTTGCTGCTGGCGCTGGTCTTTGGCGTTGGGTTTGAAATGCCGATGGCCATTGTGATGGCCGAGCGGACGGGATTGATTGCCATTCAAACCCTCCAGCGCGCACGCAAAGGCGTCTTTCTGGGGATTGTTGTGCTGGCCGCGATGGCCACGCCGCCGGATGTCATCTCGCAGCTCGCGCTGGGCTTGCCGCTCTATGCGCTCTACGAAGGCGGCATGCTCGTCTGCCGCCTCTGGCCGCGGCCAATCTGACGTCCGGCCGCCGCCGGGAATCCGGACCAGGATTGCCGCGAAACGCTATGGCTTCGGCGGCTCCGTATCGTCCAGTTGGGTGTCTTCCTTGGTCGTGGGATGCAGATCCTCCTCGACCTCCTTCACCCCCCGTTTGAACTCCGAGAGGCTTTTTCCAAGAGAACGGGCGATCTCCGGCAGCCGACGCCCAAACAGAAGAACCGCAACGATCAGAATCACCAACCATTCAAAACCGCCGAGATTGCCCAGGAAAGCCAGCCAAGGTGTTGTCATGTGCCCGAATCCTTCCATTTGATGCCCTGATCTTGTCGGCAAGGGGAGGGAGCGTCAAACAAATATTCCGGTTTGTCTTGCCCCTGTATAATACCAACCCCGTTTCATCATCTCATAGGACAGAGCCCACTTTGCTACAATTCACGGGCTGACCCCTTTTGGGGAACAATTGAAAATGAAAGGAACCGGCGATGAGCTACGAAGCGTTTGAAAGGAATAAGAAACGGATGCCGGACGAGGCAGCGATCTCGATCCTGAAGCAGGGCAATTTCGGCATCATTCGGCGAGCGGAGGCGAGCGCGTCCCGGCCACGAAGTGTGTCGGGATGACGGCGGGGCGAGGGTCAGCGAAGCGGCGCGGCAGCGCCGAGCGTCGATGGCTGCTATGGCATGAACCAGGGGCCGTGATGGCGCGTGGATCGGGTTTTGCCCCGCTGGTGTTCGTGGAATCGGCGGATCAGGTGGTCGGTGGAGCCGATGTACAGCCTGCCTGATGTTTCGCTTTGCAGGACGTATACAAAATACATGGCGGGGGGGGCAACGAAGGGTGGTGGGGGCTAGCTGTGCTGTTTAGAACCTTCTTTGACCCCGACTATGCCACGCGATTGCAGAAGTAAAAGCCCATAATCCTTCCCCCCCTCTGCGCGGCCTAGCTTCCCCCTTTGCGCCCGCCTTCCTCAGGCCCCCATTGCGCGGCCTAGCCTGCCCCCCCCCTGCGCCCGCTTCCCCCCATAGCCCGGCCTTCCTGCCCCCCGCTGCCGCGACCAATCCAAGCCCCCTATAGGCCGCCCCCTTATAGGTACTCCAGAGTTATGGACAGGCGGGGAGGAGAGCCCCGCGAAGCTCCCCGCACCCGCCTGTTCGTAACTCTGCCGAACCGCCGCCGTTTTGGATTGCGAAGCGGCGGACTCAAGGAA
>Ga0334882_1004294_pt1 | contig 12217 bp, 11 predicted proteins | sample GraSluR1_MG_5_FD_207226 | JGI IMG/M metagenome (GOLD analysis project Ga0334882, IMG submission 207226) | Sludge microbial communities from methane-producing bioreactor in Wageningen University, Netherlands - Granular Sludge_15_04-R1 | ecosystem: Engineered > Bioreactor > Anaerobic >... | reverse complement strand
CTCGGGTTGCCGGGAGGAACCATGCTTTATGCAAAGGGTACTGCACGCAATACAGTTTGGGATTTTATGGGGTTGGCCGATGTACGAAAAGAAATCGTGCTCATGGTGGCTGAAAAAGAGATAGCATACAAAGCCCTCGATGAAATAGCTCGATCTATGAATTTTGGCAAACCAAATCGAGGGATTGCTTATAGTACGACAATTTGTGCAGTGTTAGGCACAAAGAGTTGTGCGTTTGATCAGATAACGCAAGAAAGAGGAGATACTGAGATGGTGTATCAAGCAATAACGATCATTGTAGATAAAGGTAAAGCGGAATTGGTGATCGACGCCGCCGTGAAAGCCGGCTCAAAGGGTGGAACCGTGATCAATGGGAGAGGTTCGGGAACCCATGAAACAGCGCGTTTATTTGCAATGGATATTGAACCGGAAAAGGAAATAGTATTGATTTTGGCCGAACAAGAAAAGACAGATAGTATTGTTGCATCGATTCGTGAGTCTTTACAGATCGATCTACCTGGGAATGGAATCATTTATGTTCAACCGGTTAATCGAACCTATGGGTTGGTTAAATAAGAATTATTTTTAAGAAGGAATCAAACCAGACAAAAGCGAATGAAATGGAATTAAGTTTTTAAGAGGTGTCATAGTGAAAAAGTGGTTAGTTGTAGCGATGGTCTTTGTCCTCGCGGTGGGTCCGCTTTTCCGTGGTTTATTTTTTGCTTATGAAATGTTTTTTTCGTTTGCTATGTTAGCTTTCTTAGGAGGCGCTTACTTGTTTTTAAAGTGGCGTGACCAAGAGGCTCTTTTGCTGCGCCATAGCACCTTTTACTGTGGACTTGGATTGTTGGCAGCGTATTTGCTATCGTTTTTCACTTCGGTCAATCTGAGAGGCAATCTTGAAGCTGTAATGCAATTAATCGTCTATTTGCTTATTTTCGTGGTGTTGTTTGATTATTTCCGTGAGCATAAGGAGCAGATCTCAACATACTTTTTTATTCCTTTGACAATGGGAGGTCTGGTTTCAGCGCTTTTGGGGATTGCAGGATACACGAGATTCTTCACGGGGGACTGGGCTACGATTAATAGTTCGCGAATTCACTCTACTTTACAATATGCCAATACGGCCGCCGTTTACTTTTTGTTGATTGCTCTATTATTGATTGCTTTGATCATCAACACCAAGAAGTTATGGATGAAAGCGATGTTGGCCGGTGTGGGGCATGTTTTGCTCATGGCTTTGTTTTTTACCAGCTCCCGAGGTGTATTTTTGGTTTTCCCGCCGATGGTATTTTTAGTTTTAATCTTGGTGATGCCCCATGGGGCACGATTTCCAAGCTTTCTAACTGTGATTTCCCTCATGGCTCCCATGGTATTGACCTTACAAAAATTCAATGTGGCCGCTCAAGCAGGTGCTTTGGCAACCACCTTTGAATGGTTAATAATCGGGGCTGTTTTAGCTGCTGGTCTCATGGTGGCATTTGGCGCTTTCTTGAGACTTCAGTTCAGTACGACGACCAAGTATATGATGTTAGCTTTGACCGGAATCGTCGTAATTCTGGTAGGGGTTATGAAAGGGCCTTTCATTGGAGAAGCGGTGAAGCAATTTGTGTTGACCAATATTCCTCAAAATGTATTGAACCGGATGCAAGACATCAATTTAGAGACGAATTCGGTTGTGATGCGCTTTGAGTTTTACAAGGAGGCCTGGACCTTAATCCAACGCCAATGGTGGTTGGGCTATGGGGGAGGCGGCTTTGCATCGTTGTATCAAAGTGTGCAAAAACTATATTATGCTGCCAAATTGGTTCATAATCATTATCTCCAGGTTTTTGTGGAATCGGGGATTCTCGGCATCATCAGTTTTATAGGGTTGGTGCTTGTGTCTGCGGCTTCCATGTTTTATGGCAGACTTCGTCAACTTGATTTTAAACACAGGGTCGAGTCGGCTGCGGTTTTATCGGCTTTTCTGGCTTTAGCGCTACATTCTGCCATTGATTTTAACTTAAGTTTTAGCTCCATGGGGTATTTGCTCTGGGGTATGATCGCCATTGGAGCAGCTTATGGAGTTTCGGCTTCCAAAAATGTGCAGCCTCTGGTTTTACCCAAGATTTCTATTCAATGGGCGAGCTTAGCGCTGATTGCCGTAGTTGGCTTAGCCAGTGTCTCATTTAGTTTGGCAGGGTATCAAATGGATGTCGGTTCCAAAGCAAAGAAGCAGATAGTAGCGGTGCAAGCGATCACGGCATATGAAAAAGCTTCGATGTATGACCCTTTAAATGCGGGACCTAAAGCCGAATTGGCAGACCTCTATGCCTGGATGGCCTATACCAGTGATTTGAAAGCTGAAAAAGATGAATGGTTAGAAAAAGCAGTGCGTTTCGGAGAAAGAGCGATTCAGTTGGACCGGTATTATCCTTATTACAATCGAATCATGACAAAAGTTTACTTTCAGGTAGGGATGAACGTCGAAGCTGCTAAACAAGCATTATTCTTGGTTAAAGTTCAACCCCTTGTAAAAGCCAATTATGAGTTTGTAGCAAAGGGCTATGTAGAAGGGGGATTACAACTACTCCGAGAAGGAAATGTGGAGCAGGCCCGTCAATATTTTGAAAACTGCATTGCTCTCATGAACGATGAAGTGTTGCAAAAGAATAAAACAATTACCTTCTATGCCGGAAAAGCGGCCCTTATTATGGGATCTTTTGAAAATGCTGAAACCTGGTTGACGACTGCAAGAAGTGAGTCCTTAGAACTAAAAATGGAAGTTGATCGGTTATTATATTTATTAAACCAACAAACCGGCAGAGATATTGAAAATGAGAAGTATCAAGGATTATTATGGATGGGTTATGTTGAAGTAACACCGGTTTATAAGGAGATAAAAGGGGTTTTAGAATCCGGTATATTACGAGACTGAACCTTTTGTAATCCATTTGAAATCACCTTGTGTTTGACTTGAGATGCGTTGCGTTTTACAATAGGTTAGGGGGAGTGTTTATGAAAAAGACAGTGACTTTTCTCATCCTTATTTTGCTGGGGAGTTTGCTGGTTGTATCTCCGTTACATGCCAAGGAGTATCAACCACAATTTGAAAGCGAAGCAGAAGTTCTAAAAGAATTGGGCTTGTTTAAAGGCACCGAAAAAGGGTTTGAGTTGGAAAGACAACCCACCCGTTTGGAAGCTTTGATGATGTTACTGCGCATGCTTGGATTGGAAGAGGAAGCGAAGGCGGAAACATCGGCTATCCCGTTTCAAGATGTTAGTGATTGGTGGAAGCCCTATGTGGCTTATGCATATAAGAATAAACTCACACTGGGCGTTTCTAATACAGAGTTTGGATCAACTACGCTTGCCAACGAGCAAATGTTTGTGACATTTGTCTTGCGATCTCTTGGATATTCGGATTCAAAAGAAGGGGCAGCCGATTTTACCTATGACAAAGCCGTTGAAAAGGCCTTAGAGACCGGATTACTGACCGAGGATTATTTACATAACAAACCGGATGAACTGATGCGTGACGGTTGCGTGGCCATTTCTACACAAGCTTTGAAAACCAATATGAAAGATAAAAATGAGATTTTACTGAGCAAGCTCTTGGACAGCGGTGTTGTAGAAGAAGCAAATGCCAAAAAGCTGTTATCCGATGCAGAATACTATGCAGTTTTAGCAGCAAAGGCGTATAAAAAGAGGCAAGTTAGTGATGCTGAGGAGTATTATTTAAAGGCCGTTGAACTGGACCCCACACAAGCAAAATACTATGCAGGGTTGGCTGAGATTTACCAATGGATGGCGAGACCCTATATGAATAATCTAGAGAAAGAAACCTGGTTAGAAAAACAGAAGGCTGCTTCCGAACAAGCGGTCAAATTTGCACCAAATAATGTGAATTATGTTGAAAATTTGATGGTAATGTACTTTGATCTCAAAGACTATGAAAAGGGATTGGAGCAAGCAGAGAAATATTTGTCGTTAACAAAAAAGGAAGAAGTAGCATATGAGTGGTTAGCAAAAGGATATTGCGAATTTGGTCTTGAATTAATTAAAGAAAGCAAAATTGTAGATGGAAAAGAGCAACTGAATCACGCCATTGATCTATTGGAAAATAAGACACTTGCAAAGAATAAAACAATTGGGTTTTATGCGGGTAAAGCATATCTAGCATACGGCGACTTTGATCAAGCTAAAGAGCTTTTTGAGTCAAGTAGTTCCTCTAGTAATATAATAGAGATTAGATTACCAAGCTTTCGGTTAATTTACTTAATAAACGAAGAAACTGGAATGTTTGAAGAAAATGAGAAATTGAAAGCGAGAGAAATTTTAGGAATGGGTAGTGTTACTGGAGCAGAAAAGAGTGACATTACATATTTAGAGATGAAAGAAATTCTCAATAGCAAGGTTTTAGCATAATTCTGTTAAAAGATGGTAAAGTCTAGAGGGAACTGTAGAGTAAATAAGAATCAATATCAAAAATCAATGAAATATCTGTTGACTTTCCCCTTGTGGGGGGTTATAATAAAACAAAATATAAGGAGATGAAAGTTATGAAAAAAGCAATTCTATTTGTTATGGTTGCGGTTCTCGTGTTTTCCCAAATGAGTGTATTTGCAACAACGGTTCCGGGCACTGTGTATTCCGATGAAACAGCCGCTGGAGCTACTAAACCGGTCGTTGAGATTGCTGCTGAACTTGAACAAGCGGGTGTTCAAGATATTGAACCCACCGATTGGTTTGCAGGCTCTGTTACCGTCTTGATTAAAGAAGGACTTATGACGGCTGATGAGAACGGTAACTTCTCACCAGAAGATACCTTAGATACCGGTACTGGTGTTGCAGTTTTTGCTAAAGTCTTAGGAATTGCATCCAAAAATGATACTCCTGAAGAAGCTTTACAAAAAGCTAAAGATGCCGGTTTCGTGGAAAATACTGCTACCCAAGAAGAAGATCTTTCTCGGTTAGGCGTAGCCAAAATGTTAGCGAAAGCTCTTGGTTTAACCGTTACTCCGGTTACGAGCCGAGCTGGATTCCCTTTCAATGAATTCGATAATTTATCCCCCGAAGAGCGTGGGATTTTGAAGGTTCTCTTTGACAGAGGGATTTTCAGAGGATTCCCCAATGGTTCATTCCAACCGAGTGGCACATTAACGAAAGCTCAAATCGCTCTGCTTGTTGACCGTTTAATCACTCAACAAGGTTAAATCCTAACAACGAAACCTCGGGCTAACCCCCGAGGTTTTTTTATACTTTTTTGACTTGGGGACGGTTCTCTGCCTTCGATAAATACCATTTAACAGGAAAAAAATAGGGGTAGAGAACCGTCCCCAAGATAAGCAGGAAAAGCGAAATAATTCAGAGAAATAAGAGGAAATTATTTTTCTTTAGGAGGCTCCATATGAACTCTCTCAAGATACAAACTTCCTATTTGCCAGCAGCGTTGCAACAATTGCTCCATGGACCATTGAGCTCAGATATGCTGCGCTGCCATGACTTTATTCACAACGGTGGAGGAGCAGGAGCAGATTTTTTGGGTTGGGTAGAAAAACCAATATCACCGGATCTTCAGGAAATTGAGCTGATTCAATCTACAGCAGAAGCAATGCGTTCTCATTCCGAAGTGCTTATCGTAATTGGTATTGGTGGATCCTATTTAGGAGCTCGAGCAGCCATTGAAATGTTGAATCCCTCTCTTTCAACCAATGTGTATTTTGCTGGACATCATCTAAATGGAGCTTATTTAAAACAACTAATTCAAGAAATCGGTAATCGTGATGTGAGCTTAAATGTAATCTCAAAATCCGGAACGACCACTGAACCCGCTTTAGCTTTTCGCTATTTTCGCCAGTATATGCTTCAACGCTATGGAAAAGAAGAAACCCAAAAACGAATTATAATCACGACGGACCATGAAAAAGGTGCCTTACGTGAAATGGCAAGACGCGAAGGTTATGCAAGTTTCACAGTCCCTTCCGATATCGGCGGTCGATATTCGGTTTTAACACCGGTCGGTTTGCTACCCATGGCTTTTGCAGGAATCGACATTACCGAAGTTTTGCAGGGTGCCAAAGTTGCTTATCATGAATGCAGTACTCCAAATTTACAAGACAATCCTGCTTACAGCTATGCCGTGATCCGTCATTGGATGATGCAACAAGGCAAGCAAATCGAGTTAATGGTTCAATACGAGCCCAAACTCTTCTATTTAACTGAATGGTGGAAGCAACTTTTCGGTGAAAGCGAAGGAAAACAAGGAAAAGGTTTGTTTCCCGCTAATCTCAGTTTTACGACGGACCTGCATTCTATGGGGCAATACATTCAGCAGGGCCCCCGCCATCTGTTTGAAACCGTCATCGACATTACAGAAACTCAAGAAGACCTGGAAATCATAGGAACAGGAGAAGAAGGGGATGGCTTGCAGTACCTCGAAGGCAAAACTATGAGCTTCATCAATCGCATGGCCATGGAAGGTTCTCTGCAAGCTCATGTAGAGGGTGGAGTACCGAGTCTTGTTCTGCAAATAGCCAAACTCAATGCCTTCTCGTTTGGTTATTTGGTCTACTTCTTTATGAAAGCCTGTGCCATGAGTGCATATCTTTTAGGTGTAAACCCTTTTGATCAGCCCGGAGTAGAAGCCTATAAGAAAAATATGTTTCGATTATTGGGAAAGCAGAACTGATTTTTGTCGAAGTTTGTAAGTTGCTTGCTTGTTCCATAACACTATGGTAAAATAAGCTCAATCGTCAACTGAAGTTGGCAGTTTATCAAAAATTTTGGAAAATCAATACCACGAAGGAATACGCTTGCCCAAGGCAGGCCTCTTTGTGGTGTTTTTTATGAGGAGGAACATTTCGTGCAAAAGAATTCAACAAAGAAGATGGTTTATGCAGGTCTGCTTTTAGCTTTAGGTTTAGTGCTGCCATTTCTGACTGCTCAAATTCCGAGCATTGGCAGTATGTTGTTACCCATGCATCTGCCGGTTTTGTTGACGGGCTTCATTTGTGGTTGGCCGTATGGATTGATTGTTGGTCTTATTACCCCAATTTTACGAAGTCTCATGTTCGGTATGCCACCGATGTTTCCGGTTGCCATTGCCATGGCCTTTGAATTAGCCTCCTATGGAGCGTTGACTGGCTTCATCTATGGTTTACTCCCAAAGAAACCATGGTCCGTTTATGTTGCCTTGCTTGGTGCAATGTTGGGGGGACGAGTTGTTTGGGGTAGCGCAATGTATATGTTGCTTGCCAGCCGTGGTGGTGCCTTTACCTGGCCTGCATTCATGGCGGGAGCTTTTATCAATGCGATTCCGGGAATCATTTTACAAATCGTATTGATCCCGATTCTGGTTTTGGCTTTAGAAAAAGCCGGTTTTATTACCAAGGAAGCCTAAGATGAGACATACGAGCCTTGAAGAACTTTACAATACACTCGATCACTTGCTCGAAAGCAAGGATCGTGTGCTCGTTGCTATAGATGGTTACAGTGGTTCAGGGAAGAGCTCTCTGGCCGAAATGATTCAACAAAGAACTGATTGCAATCTCTTTCATATGGACGACTTTTTTCTTCAGGAGCACCAGCGAACTCCAGAGAGGTTGCTTGAACCCGGTGGTAATGTCGATTACGAAAGGTTCTTAAACGAAGTATTATTGCCTTTATCGGAAGGCAGGGCTTTTGAGTATCGTATTTTTGACTGTCAAAAAATGGCTTTTACCGATACAGTAAGAATTCAAGCAAAACGGCTCAATATCATCGAGGGTTCCTATAGTCACCATCCAAGCTTGAAATCGTATTACGACCTAACAATTTTTCTGAATATTACACCCGAAGAACAAAGTCAACGAATTCTTCAACGTAATGGTCCATTCATGCATCAGCGTTTTCTCAAGGAATGGATTCCTTTGGAAAATCAATATTTCGAAACTCAAAAAATAAAAGAGAATAGCGATTTAGTTTTATCACTCTAATCTTAATTAGAGTGATTTTTTTATAATTTAAGCAGGATTTCATCTTCCATTCAAGAAGTACTTTGTTAACAAAGAAAAGAGGAGGGAGCTCTATGGAAACCAGGCCCTACATAGCATGGTCGTTACTCGATGATTTTATGACCTCGGCATTTGTGAAATTGGGTGTCCCTTATGAGGATGCTAAGATTTGCTCCGAAGTTCTCATGGAAAGTGATCGACGAGGGATTGAAAGCCACGGTAGCAATCGCTTCAAACCGATTTATGTCGACCGGATCTTAGCTGGAATACAGCAGCCCAAAACCAAATTTGAAGTCCTTCGTGAAACTCCAACAACTGCTGTCGTCGACGGTCACGATGGCATGGGTATGGTGGTCGGAGTCAAATCGATGGAAATTGCCATAGCAAAAGCCAAGCAATACGGCATGGGAATGGTCGCTGCTCGAAATTCTACGCATTATGGTATTGCTGGGTATTATGCCACCCTGGCGACGAAAGCGAACATGATTGGTTTAACCGGCACCAACGCAAGGCCATCCATTGCTCCAACGTTTGGCGTTGAAAATATGCTGGGGACGAATCCACTGACCTTTGGTCTACCCACCGATGAAGAATTTCCTTTTGTTTTGGATTGTGCTACCAGTATCACTCAGCGCGGAAAAATCGAAGTTTATGCTAAAAAAGGCGCACCAACACCTGCGGGAATGGTCATTGGAGAAGATGGTACTGCCCTAACCGATAGTGACAAAATATTGAAGGATCTCCTAGCTGGAAAAGCTGCTTTCGCGCCTCTAGGGGGCATAGGAGAGGAGTTAGCGGGCTACAAGGGGTATGGATATGCAACAGTCGTAGAAATCCTCTCAGCGGCGTTACAAGCCGGTAATTTCCTGAAAATGCTCAGTGGGATAGGGGAGCAAGGGGAGAAGATACCCTATCATTTGGGGCACTTCTTTCTTGCGATTGATACAGAAGCTTTCATGGGAGCAGACTCATTTAAGAAAACAGCCGGTGAGATTTTACGTGAATTGAGAGCATCGAAGAAAGCACCCGGGGAAGAGCGAATTTATACGGCTGGTGAAAAAGAATGGCTCGCCTGGCAGGAACGAAAAAGCCTAGGCGTACCCATTGGCGAGGCTGTGCAACAAGAGTTTGCTGCAGTCCGGGATCTGCTGCATTTACCCCATCGCTTCCCATGGGAATAAACGTTGATTAACATTGGGGACGGTTCTCTCCTTTAAAAAATTACCAGTATTCTGCAAAATAATTGATGGAGAGAACCGTCCCCAAAAACTGTCCCCAAGAAAATATCAAAAAAATTAATTGTTGTTTAGGTAGGAATTTAGTGGTTAGGGTCCGAATATAACAGGGCTAAGATTTAAATAAACAAAAAGGCGGGGTATGAATGAGTCAATCTTTTAGAGAAAACCAGAATTCAAGTTATCCCGCTGTGGAATACCCAAGTTTAACAGCTGAAACCATCGAAGAAAATCACCTTCCATGGGCTCAAATCATCTTAGATGATTCTGATTTTACCGATTCTCCTCCCACCGGAGACCAGATCTTGCAACATGTGATCGATACCTATGAAGCGCTACCCTATATTTTAAGCCCTACAGAGCGTTTAATGTTAAAAACCAACGTGATATCGAATCACTTTACCCATGTTTTAAATTTACCGCCCATGCCACGTGCTGAAGCAGAACCGGGAGAATGGGTGCTCTGGGCAGAGACGAATCGTAAGCTCACCGAAAAAGCAGCTCGAGACATTCCGGACCGCCAATTAGGGTTGCGTTTTGCTTCGGTCATGATTCCTTACAACGAAGCAACTGCAGATTATTACGAAGCACGAATCACAGAACGTCAAAAACTCATGCAATCCTATGAAAGTTACTGCAGCAAACATAATGTTGACATCAAAGCGGAATCTTTAGATTATGCGACGGTGATATGGCTCGACATGGAAAGTTCAACCGGATATATGACTTGGCGCAATGCCAGTGAGGCGCTCATGCACGATGTTGTATTGTGGCAGAAAATTACTCGAGAAGACGTTGCCAAACAAAGCCCGCGCTACCACGCTTATATTGCAGCAAAATTATCGCGTGCGATTAATCGCTAAAGGAGAAAATATATGTGAATCTTAATTGATTGGATCTCACGGTTGTGGGACAAAATTACCGGCAAAAACCAAGAAAAACCAGAAGCTTAAATATTTTGAATCAGAGAGCAATCTCTGATTCTCTTTATGTGGGGAGTTCTCACTCTAACAGACCTTCAGGAAGAAGATATAGTTACGATAACGCGAATCTCAGACCAGAGCGAAATTAACATATCAAAGAATTGGATTACGGGAAATTATCAGGATGTTGTGTTTATTTCCTTGGGAGACCGCCCGGAATTACAAGATGTTGTGGAACCTGTTAAAATTTGTTTAAAAGCTTGCAGGAATTCTTCTACGATATCAAGAAATAGAACATAATATTAGCAAATGAAATGGTAATCGGTTCTGTTCAGTACCATAAATTTTGAGACTGAAGGAGTGGTTGTAATGTTGGAAGCCAAGTTCGATATGAATGAAATTACCAAAATAAAAGTTGTAGGCGTGGGCGGCGGTGGCAGTAATGCCGTTGATCGCATGATATCCGCTGGCTTGAAAGGCGTTGAATTCATTGCCATCAATACCGATGGACAGGTGTTGTCACACTCTCTCGCGGACCAAAAGCTGCAAATCGGCCTTAAGCTGACCAAGGGGCAGGGAGCGGGTGGTAATCCACAAATTGGATTTCAAGCTGCCGAAGAAAGCCGAGAGGAACTTGAACGTGTACTAAAAGGGGCCGACATGGTCTTTATTACCGCGGGCATGGGGGGTGGTACCGGAACCGGTGCTGCTTCAGTCGTGGCGGAAGTTGCTAAAGATTTAGGCGCTTTGACGGTAGCGGTGGTCACCAAACCCTTTGGTTTTGAAGGACGCAAACGATCTGCTCAAGCCGATGGGGGCATTGAACGCTTAAGAGAAAAAGTGGACTCCTTAATTACGATTCCCAACGAACGTCTCACCAAAGTGATCGACAAAAAAACCTCGTTGCTCGACGCCTTCAAAATGGTCGACGAAATCCTTCGCCAAGGAGTACAGGGAATTTCCGAATTGATCATCGTACCGGCCATCATCAACCTTGACTTTGCTGACGTCCAATCCATCATGAAAGATTCCGGTTCGGCAATCATGGGTATTGGCTATGGGCAAGGCGATGGCAGAGCAGTTCAAGCAGCTAAAATGGCAATTTCGTCTCCCTTGTTGGAAATGTCTATTGAAGGAGCACGCGGTGTATTACTCGATATCGCCGGTGGTCCCGATTTTACCCTTTATGAAACCGATGAAGCCGCGGCTATTATTGCAGAAGCGGTTGATCCCGATTGCAACATCATATGGGGGGCTCGCATCGAGGATAAACTAAAAGATCAAGTACGAATCACTGTAGTAGCAACCGGTTTTGAACAAAAAGTCAAAAATCCGTATTTTGATAAATCCGGAAAAGTGGAATTTCACACTGAAAAAGAACGGGTCACCATGCGCGCTGAAGGGCGACCCGTCGAACAAAAATTCGGATTAAATGTTCCTCCTTTCTTGCAAAAGAAAGATCAAGAACCGGAAACGAAACCGCAAGAACCCACGGAGCCTTCAAAAGAAGAACCCGTTTAGCTCGACTTTCGCCCTGTGTCTTTCATCGGACACGGGGCTTTCATGGAATTCACAATTCGTGGGAGGTAGAAAGATGAAGTGTCCGTATTGCCATGCAGATGACAGCCGGGTCATCGACTCTCGTCCTATTGATAATGGAGAAGCGATTCGCAGACGCCGGGAATGCGTAGTCTGCAACAAACGTTTTACGACGTTTGAAGAAGTGGAACAAACGGCAATGGTTGTAATCAAGCGCGATGGGCGCCGTGAGGTCTTTGACCGGAATAAAATCATGAGTGGTTTATTGCGTGCCTGCGAAAAGCGGCCTATCCCTGTTGAAACATTGCATAACCTTGCCAACGATGTAGAATTGGAAATGCGTAACCTGTTACAACCCGAAATCCCCACTCGTCAGATTGGAGAAGCAGTGATGCGTCGGTTAAGAGAGGTGGATACGGTCGCTTATGTCCGTTTTGCTAGTGTTTATCGTCATTTTGAGGATATTGATCACTTTATGCTCGAATTAAAAAAATTGAGCAGTGATGCGAAAGATAAGAACTGAGTCAGTGAAATATAAAAAAAC
>Ga0334882_1004293_pt1 | contig 12218 bp, 14 predicted proteins | sample GraSluR1_MG_5_FD_207226 | JGI IMG/M metagenome (GOLD analysis project Ga0334882, IMG submission 207226) | Sludge microbial communities from methane-producing bioreactor in Wageningen University, Netherlands - Granular Sludge_15_04-R1 | ecosystem: Engineered > Bioreactor > Anaerobic >... | reverse complement strand
GTACACCCTTGCGTCCTTGCTCAGGTATCGTACCGCCCCGTTACGTATGCCAGTGCAGAGCGGGCGGAATGATATCGCGCCTCACTCCTGTTTGCCGCCTGCACGACAAGGAGATTTCCCGATTCAAAAGAATCGGGAAAATCTCCTTCGTCCAGCATTACGTTTCGAGGGTTTTTTTCAAAGAACCAGGGTCAGTGCACAAATTCCTTCGTACACTGACCACACTACCCTAAGATAGAATATAACCTCTTATCCAAGGATTTGCAAGACCGACTGGGTTTTCATGTTAGCCTGAGCCAACATGGCGGTTCCAGCCTGGACAAGAATCTGATTCTTGGTGTACTCAACCATCTCGGATGCCATATCGGCATCCCGAATTCTGGACTCGGCGGCCTGCAGGTTTTCAGCACCCACATCAAGTCCCTTGACGGCATGTTCCAGACGATTCTGGTAAGCACCCAGGTCGGCTCTCTGCTTGTTGACTTTTTTGAGGGCCATGTCCAGGACACCGATGGTCCGGTTGGAGGACTCGGGGGTCTCAAGAGAGACGAACTCTTTGCTTCCCACGTCACGGATGCCAAGGCCCATGCTGGTCATGGTTCCGATATGGACTCTTTCCCTCTGGTCCATGTTGGCACCGATATGGAACCACATGGAAGCGGTGACGGTGTTCTCACCCATTTCAGCGGCAAACCGTCCGGTGAGCATGTTCATACCGTTAAACTGGGCATGAGACGCGATCCGGTCAATTTCGTCAACCAGCTGTGAGATTTCAACCTGAATCTGCATCCGGTCTTCTTCGGTGTAGATGCCGTTGGAAGACTGAACCGCCAGTTCTCTCATCCTCTGCAGGATGTCCTGGGACTCCTGAAGGTAACCTTCGGTGGTCTGGATGAAGGAGATGCCGTTGGCGGCATTGTCGGAAGCCTGCTGCAGACCCCGGATCTGGGAACGCATCTTTTCTGATACAGCCAGACCGGAAGCATCATCGCCGGCGCGGTTGATCCGCAGTCCCGATGACAACCTCTCCATCCCTTTGGACACGTTGAGGTGGGTGTTGCTGAGCTCTCTGTTCGCGAACATGGCGCTCATGTTGTGATTAATAATCATTCTATTCCTCCCTGGAATGTTTTATTGGGCATCCTTGCCCCTGGTCCCTGGGGACCATGATTACAGATACAGCCATGGATCTGGAAGTTTATTCCATCATGGCGGGCCAAAAGGCCGAAAAAAGCAAATTAACCCCCTTTTTTGAAAGTTTTTCTTAACCAGACTCAGTTCTTCCCGATAATCTGACTAAGTGGGGTAGAACCGCTTATCCAGGCGCATTCCCCTCTCTCCCAATATCGACTTCGGCTGCTCTTAAACTTTAATTCCCTGAAAAAAAATCTTTAAAAAAATAAAAAAACTCTCAAGTAAGGAGTAAAAACCGTACTGAAAGACAAGGAGGCAGTGGAAGCAGGGAGGGAAGGGGGGAAAGGGGGGAAAGGAAAAGGCGGTTATTCCGAAGATACGGGAGAGGGTTTACCTTTGCGGCTGAGAAAATCGTTTACCTTCATCTTGTACTCAATGGGAAGTTCTTCCTGGTTAAAAAGAATACCCAGGGCAGAAAGCTCTTTTCGGCCTTGGACCTCTTCAAACCGCTGAACTTTCCCCTTGAGAGTTATGAAGGTTTTAATATCATCAAACTCAAGCCGAAGGGTGGCGTCCTTCTCCAGGAGAAACTTGCCTATTCCCGAAATAATCACCATGGCTCCCGAAAAGGAGATATCCCGTAAAATACAGGCCCGGGGGATGCCGGTGATGGAAAGAACCGAAGATTTCGGTTTGATTCCCAGTTTTCGGATGTTTTCCTGGTTCATAAGAATCCGTTCTTCCGCCCTGCGCTTGGCGTTTACATTGGCTTCGATCAGCATTCCCAGGGCCGCCACCAGGGTATCCGGGGGCTGGCTGGTAAAACTGAGGGTAATGAAATTTAATTCGGGATTGTTGCCGTAGGGGGTGAATCCCATGATTTTGGCAGGAACAAAAAAGGTAATGGGGACGGCTTTTTCCTCATCGGTAAAACAGTATCGTAGAGAAACGGCATTATTGGCTTTGCGAAAGAGGGTGAGGTTGTCTTTACTGACCGACATGACGATTTTGGCACCGGTCATGGAGCTGGAATAAACCACACACCTGAACTGCTGTCCCAGACATTTCAGGTAGATTTCCTTGGGATTAAGCCCCAAAGCCCGGGAAACACTGCTGTTAAAAGCCACATCTATGGTTTTAAAACTGTTGAATAAAGAAGTGATCCGCTGAGCTGTCAATAATGCCATACCTGCGAATTTAAATCGGGAGGCAAGGAAAGTCAACCGGGTAACAGAAGGTTTCGTTACTGTTTGTGACGGAAGTAAAAAACCCGCGGTGCCGCTTGGAACGTAATCTCTTGAACTCGATGGTTCAAGTGGGTCTCAGCTTTGCGGTATCGTGTCATCCCGAAGGACGGCAATTCAAACCGCATAATTAGGAGTCCCGTTACGTGAGTTTGTCCCAAGAGATTGTGTGCTCCGCCCGAACACCGCAGGATCTATTGACTCAACGTTTGGTCTATACTTTTTATCATGGAAAGATGAAGTTTTTCTACCTCTTCGAGCAGCACGCCGTCGGGATGACTGGAGCGGCACTGGGCAAGATCGTCTTCCAGAAATAAACCGGCCAGAAGGGCGGCGCGGACAGGATCTTCGATCCTCAGGCTTCCCTGAATATGGGCAATTCTCCGGGAAAGGTCGTTAAGAAGGTTTTGAACATAGTGGGGGTCCTGGTCTGTCTGAATGGAAAAACGAGTTCCCAAAAGATTGATTTGAACCTGGTTCCCGGCCATGTTTTAAAAAATATCCAGTTCCGTCTCTCCCTGGGCAGGGGCTGATGAGGGAGTATCGGAAGGAGCCGGGGAAGGCGGGGGAGGGGAAGGTAAACCGGGGGAAGTTTCCCCCGGTTTGTTCTCTTCATCTGTACCGTCGGATGTTTCCACCGGAGAAGAAACTGCCTCGTCGGCAGGGGAAAAGCTTGATGCGGCCCGGACGGGCGCCTGTACCTCTTCCTCTACGCTGGAGGTGTTCTCCGCCGCTTCAGCCGCCTCACTCCGAAGAGAGGGGGGTGCGGTGAACTCCTCTTCCAAACGGTCCAACTGAAGAAGAATACCCTTGATTCCCTCTTCAATTTCGTCCTGGTCATTCCGGAAGGATGATACCAGAACCTCGAGCTCTTTAACGCGTGCTTCATTTTCTTCAAGTTTTCCCCGAAGAAGGCTGTTCTCTTCCCTTAAAAGACGGATGACTTCAAGGGTGGATTGTACTTTTTCGTTAAGTTCGCGAATGTGCTCGAGTTGAATCATCGTTTACGCCTCTAACGCCGCTTTGGCTTTTTCAATCATGGCGGAGAAGGCTTTGGGGTCTTCAATGGCCATGTTGGAAAGGGCTTTCCGATTCACTTCAATTCCCGCCCGGGAAAGGCCGTTGATAAACCGGGAGTAGGTGACTCCCTCGTTTCGGCATGCGGCGGAAATACGGGCGATCCAGAGGCGGCGGAAATCTCTTTTTTTACGCTTCCGGTCGCGGAAGGCGTAGAGGCCCGCTTTAGCCACGGCGTCTTTGGCGGTTCTGAAGTTGGTACTCCGTCGTCCCCAATAACCCTTGGCTTCATCCAGGATCTTTTTTCTTCTGTCGTGTCGTCTGGTACCGTCAACTGCTCTAGGCATTGCTGATCACTCCTTATATCCTAACAGCAAAAATCAAACCTGTCCCTAACCGTAGGGGACGAGCTTTCTGGCCACGGCGAGCTCGGCACTGCTTAACAAACCGGCTTTCCGAAGTTTTCTTTTTCTTTTGCTGCTTTTTTTCGTCAAAATGTGCCGCAGTCCCTGCTTCTTGTACTTAACCTTACCATTTCCGGTGAAGGAGTACCGCTTGGCTGCCGCTTTTCTCGTTTTCATCTTGGGCATATCAAGAACCTCTCTACTTCTTGGTCTTAGGATTTAAAATCATCGACATAAAACGGCCTTCCATGGAGGGCTTCTTGTCGATGACAAATTCACCGTCTAACAACAGGAGAAGGTTGTCCAAAACAACCTTTCCCAGCTCTGTGTGGGCCAGTTCACGACCCCGGAACCGGACAGTCACCTTGACCTTGTTTCCCTCATCGAGAAACTCCTGTACATGCTTTGCTTTGAACTGAAGATCGTGTTTTTCGATCTTCGGCTGCATTCTGATCTCTTTCAACTTGACCAGTTTCTGCTTCTTCTTGTTTTCCTTCAGCCTTTTGTCCTGCTCAAACTTGTACTTCCCGTAATCAAGGATCTTACAAACCGGGGGAACAGCTTTTGGTGAAACCTCCACGAGGTCTAAACCGGACGCCTGGGCCATCTCCAGGGCTTCCAGAATAGGAAGAACTCCTGCCTGATTCCCTTCGGCATCGACTAACCGAACCTCCCGCACTCTAATTTCCTTGTTCGTTCTCAGATCTTTGGTTGACAATCCGCCTCCCTCATCAGATAGCACTTTAACCCCCATACGGGGACCTTGCCCTACCTCCATACCTCATAATTTCAGGGTAATATAGCACCCCGCCTCAAAAGAGTCAAATAGGTAATATCCCTTCAGAGAACAATATATTAGCAAAACCGGCGCCATCATGTAAACCCCGATGGTAAAAGGAGGTAAAAGCAAGTTGAAGAAAAAACCGATAAATGGTAATCTCAACCTCATGATACTCTTTTCCCTGACCTTAATCTCGCTTATTCTCATTGGACTTGTTCTTGCTCACCCGCCTGAAGGCTTCGGGGTTAAAACGTTCCTGGAGAATGTTTTTTGGGGGATAAAGCTTTTCTTCCCCGCCCTGCTGTTCTATCTGTTAATAAACATGTTTTTTCACCTTGATTACACTCCCCGGGGGATCTTTCTCCACAGGCTTTTTCGGGATTATCTGGTCTGGGCTGTCCTCTGGTCTGTCGGTTACGGCCTTATCTATCGGTGGATCGAGAATTCCCTGGAGTCAGCGTTCCGGGAACTGATTGGCTACGGATTGGGTTTCTTTCTTCTGACGGGAGTGGTGGACTGTCTGCTGAATTTTGGAAGCTACGATGTTTATAATCTCTTTCTTCTTCCTCTTTTACGAGTGGGACTGCTCTTTGGTGCCTCTTTTTTGATCGCCTGGGGCAGAACCCGTGATCACCGGGTTATGGGGCTTACCTTCTTCCTGGCCATTCCCGTTTTTGCTCTGGGAGCCGTTCCTCCTCTGCTTTTTTACCTGGGTCGGTCCGGTCTGGCCGTGTTTGCTACCCTGATCATCATCCTTGCCGGAATGGCTCCTCTGGTTATCAGCCGCCTGAAGGGAGTCGTAAACCTGATTTAAGCCATGTGATCATGCCGGGTGGAGAATGCCCTGGGGGTTTGTGATGGAAAGATATCTGCCCTTCCGAGAGAAATATAAGGCTGCCGGTTCATCTCAGGGGGATTCAACCCGAATGATCCGGCAGCCTTTTTTTTGTCCGTCAGAAACAGGATCAGCCCTGATTGGCAGATCCGAGGACGTTGATGTTTTTCTTTTTATAAAGTTCCTTCAACGATTCCCTGGCGGGGCTGAGGTACTGCCGGGGATCAAAATGACCGGGGTTTTCGGCAAAATACTTTCTGATGGCGGCGGTCATGGCAAGCCTTCCATCGGAGTCAATATTGATCTTGCACACCGCTGATTGGGAAGCCTTGCGCAGCTGTTCCTCGGGGATCCCCACCGAATCTTTCAAAGCTCCTCCGAATTTATTAATGGTGGCCACCATCTCCTGGGGAACCGAAGAGGAACCGTGAAGGACGATGGGAAAACCGGGAAGTCTGTTTTCAATCTCCTCCAGAATGTCAAAACGGAGGGGAGGGGGAATGAGGATGCCATCGGCGTTTCTGGTGCACTGTTCAGGTTTGAACTTGTTCGCGCCATGGCTGGTTCCGATGGAAATCGCCAAGGAATCCACCCCGGTTTTGGAAACAAAATCCAGGACCTCATCGGGCTGGGTGTAGGTGGAGTGTTCAGCCACCACATCGTCCTCTATCCCGGCTAAAACACCCAGTTCACCTTCAACCGTTACATAATCTGCCTGAGAATGGGCATATTCTACAACTTTTTTAGTAAGGGCCACATTTTCCTCATAGGGGAAATGGCTGCCGTCGATCATGACCGATGAGAATCCGTTGTCGATACATTCCTTGCAGATTTCAAAGTCTGCGCCGTGATCAAGGTGGAGGGCGATGGGGATTTCATAGCCCAGTTCGCGGGCATATTCAACCGCACCCCTGGCCATGTTTCTCAGAATGGTACCGTTGGCGTATTTTCGGGCTCCCGCAGAAACCTGAAGAATCACCGGAGATTTTGTCTCCACGCAGGCTTGAATGATCGCCTGCATCTGTTCCATATTATTGAAATTGTAAGCCGGGATGGCATAGCCGCCTTTTACGGCCTTGGCAAACATCTCTTTGGTGTTCTGCAGACCCAGGGTTTTATAGGAAACCATGTGAAACTCCTTTATTTATTTAGTCGTGTTGGCTGAGTTCAGGTTAATCACTCTCAAGATCCTTGTCAACAAAGGGGCTCCCGGGGGAAGGGGTAATTTTTTGTTTAGATCGTTGGTGTGCCGGGTAGTAGGTTGGGGAAGATGAAAAAAATCGCCGCAGGATTCTGGATAGGCATTGTGTTTCTGATCATCCTGACCGGATGCGGTCCGGAGGCCATATTTATCCCCGATATTGCCTTCATTATGGATTTTGATCAGTACGGAGAAACAAGTCTATCCAAAGAATTTCCCGATATGAAGAAATTGTTGGCCCGCGAAGGTTTCCGATCTTCTCTTTTTTTGTTAGAGGGTTCGTCCTCCCTCTGGGAAACGGAACTGGCTATGAAATCCGCCGAACTCATAGTCTGGGCTCCCCTCAGAGGTCCCGAAGCGGTTCGTTTCCATCAGGCCCACCCGGAGGCTTCTGGTCTATGGTTTGCCCTGGGTGACAGTCGTCTGTCAGGCAGCGCTCCCGAAAATCTCGCTGTCATGATTCCCCGGCGCGAACAAGCCTGGACTCGGCTGAATTCGGCGGCTAATAAGGAAGGTTATCGCAGAGTGGCCGGGGTTTTTTCCGCTGGAACGGCAAATGATTCCGGAGTGAAGGAACTTCTTTCACACAATCTGGAATGGTTTTATACTCTGGCCGATGCGAATGAGCCCGATGAAGCTCTGGCATTCCTGAAAAGCAAGGTCGCCGGAGAGGCGGATCTGATCATTCTGGCGGCAGGAGAAGCTAATCCAAAGCTGTATCAGGAGTTGACACACTGGCAGGTTCCCCTGGTTCTCGAATCCCCGTTTCCGGGAGCTGAATCCAATCCCCTGGTAAAAGGCCTTTTGGTGGTGGACTGGTCCGAAGGGTTTAAAGCTGTTCGTGCGGGGGGGACGGGGGCCTCGGAAGGGCTTCTGTATTTCAACACCAGCCTCTGGTGGAGGAAAGATAAAGTTCTGCAACCCTGGTAACAGGATGGTAAAAAGGATGGGCTCCGGGGGTGGGGCAGGTAAAATGGAAAACGTATCTCTTTATTTTATCATGAATTCCTTGACGGATAGTTCTAGAAAATGATTTGACAAACAATTCTGATAGAAATATAATTCGTATAGCTTTTTGTTTGTGCTGAGAGATTGAAAAAGGAGTTATTCAATGAGACGGAATGTTGTTCTTTTTATCTCAATATTATTAACCCTCTCTTTTGTCCTTCCCCTGTCGGTGACGGCGGATGAGGTGACCGAGAGTCTGGAATCAATGATCTTGGAGAGTTTTGACCCCGAAACGGCTACCACTGAGTGGATGGTGGTGGGAAGCAAGTTTATTACCGAAGGGTATCCCCGGACCGCCTACGCCAAAGCCTGGCCGGAAGCGCTTCATGGAGTAAACCGGGCGGATAATGATTATCAGGTCCTGGGGGTGAACGCCCGCTTTGACCGACAGGGTTTCAACTACCTCGAGATTATTCCGGTAAAGGACGGTGAAGACGGGGAAAAGGTTCATAACCCCCTCGACATTCCCGGTCGGGTTAAAAGTATTGACATGTGGGTTTGGGGTTCTCAATACAACTACTATATGCAGGTGCAGATCGAGGATTACACCGGAATTGTCTGGACCCTTGATCTGGGTGACATAAACTATACGGGCTGGAAGAACCTGAGGGTTCATATTCCTCATTACATCCCCCAGTCTGAAGTGTACATTCCCTATCTCAAGAGCCTGAAGCTGGTCAAGCTGATCCTCTGGACCCGTCCTGAGGAGAGGGTAGCGGACTTTTACGTCTATTTTGATCAGATCAAAGTATTGACCGATACCTTTGAGTCCCGGTTCGACGGGGATAATCTGACCTGGCCCGAAAAGGTTGAAGAAACCTGGGCCAATGTTCAATAAGGAAGGAGTGAGGATATGAAGAAATTTTTAATAGCCCTTGTGATTGCCATGGTTCTCCTCACTGGCTTGTCCGCTCAGGCGGCTCCCACCGCGGCGGGCCAGCCTAACCCGAACTTGATCGGAACCGATACGGCACAGCAGATGCTGCAGGAAATTTCCCTGTCGAAATTTGAGGATGCCGGTATGTGGACCGCCACCATGCCGAGAGATTTTGGTGTGGCCACGGTAAGGAAAATTGCCGGAGGTCCCCTGGACAAGGAACCAATTCAGGCGGAGATTGATGCCGGCATCAACGAGGCCGATGATTACGTGCTGGGTGTTAAAGCCTACTATTACAAAAGGGCCCCTGAGTACATCCTTATCCGTCCCCGGCGACCCATCCCTATTGAAGGAATCACCAAGACCATCTCATTCTGGGCGGTGGGGCGTAATTATGAACACACCCTGAAAATCCTTCTGCGGGATTTCTTTGGAAACTATGCGGAGCTGACCGTGGGCAAGCTGAATTTCTCCGGATGGAAACAGTTAACTGTGGCCATTCCGCCCACCCTGATTCAAAAAGATCTGCACTACAACAATAATATGGGCATACAAATTGAAGGATTCCGCATCGATTGTGACGCCAAGGATACCATCGGTACCTATTATATCTACTTTGATGATCTTCGGGCTGTTACCGACCTCTTCTCTGAGAGGATGAGGGATCCCGACGACATCGCCGATGTCTGGTAGGAACGGGACTAAAAAAAATCCAGGATTCAAGGATCCTGGATTTTTTTTGTTTATCCATGTAAAAAATTGAAGAGGTCCGGTCCGTCTGAAGGGGCTCCGGGAAAGCCGCCCATTACGGCAGAAGGGTCGTCCGGTTTCTGCCCTCCGCTTTGGAGCGGTAGAGAGCCTTATCTGCCCAGGCTACAAAACCATCCAGGGTATCGTGGGATCCTGGAATCCCGGCGAAACAGCCGGCGCTGACGGTGACGGCTTGAGAAAACTCGGGGTGGTCCCATTTTTCTATCAGAGTCCGCAGTTTTTCCGCCACCGAATACGTCTCTTCTTCGGATGTGGAAGGGAGAACGGCCAGGAATTCTTCACCTCCGTAGCGTGCGATCAGGTCCATGCCACGCAGGTTGTTTTTCAGAATCAAAGCAATACGTTTCAGTACTTCATCTCCCGTGGGGTGGCCGAATTCATCGTTAACTTTTTTGAAAAAATCAATATCCATCATGATTATTCCCAGGCATTCGGCGGATCTTCGGGCGCTTTCAAAAAGAATCCGGCCCTCCATTTGAAAACGGTGACGACTTCCCAATCCGGTCAGGAAATCTTCCATGGCCATCTGATACGCTTCTTCGTGGAGTCGGGCGTTTTCCAGGGCAATCGCGACATGGACTCCCACCAGTTCCGCCAGCCGGACATGTTTCTGGGAGTAGGCGTTTGGCGAAAAACTATCCAGAGCCATGAGCCCGATGACCTCATCAAACCGGATGAGCGGTATGGCCATCCAGGATTGGATGGTTTTGTTTTTATGGGGTTGCTTGAAGACCGGAAAATCTTTGGCCACATCATTGGTCATGATGGTGCGCTTTTCCCTGACCGCTTTAGTGCTGAGACTGTGTTCATCGGGGTAGCGGATATGGATATTTAAAACCTCCGTAATATTATCAAACCCGTAGCCTCCGATGATTTTAAGACGACCAGGCTGGACAATTTCCACGGTGCCTGAGTCGTAGGGAATGATTTTTCGGGTTTCTTCAAGGATGCGTTTAACCGTTTCTTCCATGTTCAGGGAAGCACTGATGGCAGCAGCTACCTGGCGCAGGGTTTCCACCTCCATTCTTTGTCTGCGTTCCCGGGAAAGCAGCACTCTCAGCTGGTTTTCAGTTTTCTTATGTTCCGTAACATTTACATTGGTACCAACAAGAACACGGCCCTGGCCGGTTCCTTCCAAATCAATGATGGTGGTATGATTTTTAATCCAAACCACCGAACCGTCGGAATGGATGAGCCGGTAGGTTTCTCTGAACATCTTCGACTCTCCTTTTCGCATGGCGTGAAAGGCTTCAAGGACGCGCTGCTTGTCATCGGGGTGAACGAGCTCAAAGTATTGCCCAAGAGTCATGCCTGTATAGGGTTCAGGAAGGTTGGAGGAAGCCAGGCTGACGGCATCATTTTTATTCACGGGAGGCAGATCAACCCAGTGAATGCCCAGTTCAGAGAGAGCCTGAAGATCCCCGGGGCGGGAGTAGAAAAACTGATGAAGCTTTGAAGCTCCTTCCATGTTACAATTCTAACATAATCGGAACCACGATAGTATACTGGTGCCGGTCCATCGGGAGACTTTGAGATGAAAAAATGGTTAATTATAGCGTCTATCCACCTCTTTTTTATGTTACCCCTATCCTCCCAGGAGGGGGTCCAGTTCTCCTTTTACCCCGGAGAACGGTTTATCCTGACGGAGAAGCAGGACCTGCGGATGAGACAAAATGGCCGTTATCAGGGATTCATCTACCGGGAAATCCGCAGTTCCCTGGGACTCAAGGCGACCGGAACCGGGGGCGCCGAGTATTCCGGAACTTCCTACATGTTCCAGGAAATGAAGAGGGACGCCGCCCTGCTGGGCCGGCGTGTGGAAAACAGCAGTACCATCACAATCGTTCTCGAATCAGATGGGGCATACCGGCTGCCGGCGGATCAGCTGTTTCCCCTGCTCCGAAGCGTTCCCCGGTTTCCCTCCGAGCCGGTAGAACCGGGGGACAGCTGGCGGGTTTCGGGAGAAAGGATGGTCAGGGCCCGGGAAGGGGCCCCCTACACCAGGGTGCCCCTCTACATCGAATACCGGTATCAGGGAGAAGCGGGGAGCGGCGATGCGGCCTATCACGCCCTGACCGCTCAGTATGCCTTGAGATACCGCCAGGGGGATGATCCTAAAGGCGATTCCCGGATAAGCCGCATCTCGGGAAGCCACAAGCTGGACATCCGGATCCCCGTTCACTACCCCGAGAAGATCTTCATGCGCGATACCGTGGAGGAGCAGTACCTCATGACCGATGGAACCGAGTATACCTATTCCGGTATCATTCTCACCTGGTTTGACTCCCCCGTGGATTACGACCGTCGGGAGGTGATCAGGAGGATCGTAGAGGCCGGTGATGATTTTATCCGGGATGACCCGGAAACCGGCCTTCCTTCCGGACCGGAAGAGGGTCCCGTGGAGGATGAGTTTCTTATCCCCGGGGGTGGGATGCTGATACCCGAGGGCGGCCTGGAGGAGGGGGGGGTGGTGATTACCGAATCGGAAGAGGGGCTCATGCTGAGCCTGCCGGATATCCATTTCATCGCCGACAGTCCCCGGATCCTGCCTGATGAGGCACCCCGGCTGGACCTGCTGGCCCGGGCCCTCAAGGCCGCCGGGGAAGCGACCATCCTGATCCGGGGCCACACCGCCGACGTGGGAAGCCGGGAAAGTCAGATTGAACTTTCCTACCAGCGGGCCAAAACCATCCTGGATGAGATGGCCGCCCGGGGCATTCCCCCTGCCCGGATGATCTACGAGGGAAAGGGGGGAGATATGCCGGCAGCCTCCAACGACACCGAAGAGGGCCGGAGGCAGAACCGCCGGGTTGAGGTTATCCTGCTGGACTAGGGTGCGGGAATCCCCCGACCTGTCAAGTTAAATGACACCTGACCTATGAAAATCTGTACTGAGTGGTACTCATATCAAAATACCACCGAAGGCTTCATTGGCGGATAACCCAC
>Ga0334882_1004286_pt1 | contig 12244 bp, 10 predicted proteins | sample GraSluR1_MG_5_FD_207226 | JGI IMG/M metagenome (GOLD analysis project Ga0334882, IMG submission 207226) | Sludge microbial communities from methane-producing bioreactor in Wageningen University, Netherlands - Granular Sludge_15_04-R1 | ecosystem: Engineered > Bioreactor > Anaerobic >... | reverse complement strand
GTCCTCTCATCTTGAGATCGTTCATGAGATGGTAGATTTCGGCCTTCGCCGCCACGTCTATCCCCCTGGTCGGCTCGTCGAAGAGCACCACGCGGAACTCCCGCGCGAGCCACTTGCCGACCACCAACTTCTGCTGGTTGCCGCCGGAGAGGCTGTCGGCGTTCTGCTCCGCGTTCGAGAGCCTGATCGAGAGGTTCTTCACCGTCCGCTCCACCATCTCCCGCTCGCCTCCGCTGTTCACCGTCGACAACACTCCCTTGAGGATATCGAGGTTCGGAAGGGCGACATTCTCGCGGATGCTCAGCTTGGTGCAGAGCCCGTCCTTTTTTCTGTCCTCCGGCACGAGGACGATGCCGGCCTCGATCGCGTCCATCGGTTTTTCGATACGCAGAGGCCGTTCGTCGAGCAAAATCTCCCCGCCGTCCTTCGGGTCCGCTCCGAAGAGCGCGCGGGTCATCTCGGTCCGACCTGCGCCCATGAGTCCGGCGACGCCGACGATCTCTCCTTCGCGTAGCTCGAAGCTCACGTTCCGCACCTGACGCCCCGCGTTCAGCCCGTTCACCCGGAGTATCGTCCGTCCGAGCGGCGCCTCCACCCTCGGAAACTTCTCTTTCATTTCGCGTCCCACCATATTCGAGATAATCTCCGCCATGGTGGTATCGCCGAACTTGGTCGTCGTGATGTACTTGCCGTCGCGGAGGATGGTCACGCGGTCCACGATATGCTGCAATTCTTCAAGCCGGTGCGAGATGTAGACGATGCCGCACCCTTGCTCGCGCAGTGAACGTATGATATGGAACAGGTCGTTGATTTCCTTCGAAGTGAGCGCGGAGGTGGGTTCGTCCATGACGAGGATCCGCGCGTTCGTGGAGAGCGCCTTGGCGATCTCCACCATCTGCTGCTTCGAGATGGGAAGGGATCCCACCACGGTATCGGGAGCGATGTCGATGTTCAGGCGGGAGAGCACCTCCGCGGCGCGGATGTTCATCTCCCCGTCGTCGAGCATTCCCGAACGGAGCAGCTCCCTGCCGAGGAAGATGTTCTCCGCGACGGTGAGGTGCGTGCACATGTTCAGCTCCTGATGGATGACGGCGATGCCCAGCTCCTTCGCCCGCTTCGGCGTCATCTCGTCGATCTCCTCTCCGAAGACCCGGATTGTTCCTGCGTCGCGGGTGTAGATGCCGCCGAGGATCTTCATCAGCGTCGATTTTCCGGCGCCGTTCTCGCCAAGGAGCGCGAGCACCTCGCCGCTCTTCAAATGCAAAGAAACGCCGTCCAGCGCCCTGATTCCGGCGAAGGACTTGCCGACGCCCTCAAGCTCGACTATGTATTCCGACACGCCGCCACCTCCGGTTGTTGCAGCTGGAGAGCTCTCGTATTCGACGGGCTTTCGTTGCGGAAGAACACGCTCCGGAGGTTACGCCCCCAGAGCAGTATACGTTCACCTTCATTCCATCGAGTGAAACAATACGTATGCGCTCTCTATCCCGTACTCTTAATTTAAAGCTTCCATAGTGTAGCATATACACTGCTCTTCCAGCAATCATCGCTTGAATACGATTCTCTTTCGGGCATACAAAAAAACCCTCCGGACCAAAAAGGCCCCGGAGGGTTGCGTGCCAAGCGCGAGGAATCGTACGCCCGGATTTAGTACATATCGCCCATTCCGCCCATTCCGCCCATGCCGCCGGGCATGGCGGGCTCTTTCTTCTCGGGCTTGTCGGCGACGATAGCCTCGGTGGTGAGCACCATCGCGGCGATGGAACCGGCGTTCTGGAGGGCGCTGCGGGTCACCTTCACGGGGTCGATGATTCCGGCCTCGATCATGTCGACGTAGTCGCCGCTGACCGCGTTGAGACCGTGTCCGGCCTTCAGGCCGCGGACCTTCTCCACGACGACGTCGCCCTGGTACCCGGCGTTCTCGGCGATGAGGTGCAGCGGAGCGGTAAGCGCCTTCAGGACGATCACGGCGCCGGTGCGCTCGTCGCCGACGAGGGTGCCGACGAACTTCTCAAGGGCTTCCACGCAGCTCACGGGGGCTACGCCGCCGCCCGCCACGATGCCCTCTTCGACCGCCGCGCGGGTCGCGTTGAGCGCGTCCTCGATGCGGTGCTTGAGTTCCTTCTGCTCGGTCTCGGTCGCGGAGCCGACCTGGATGACGGCCACGCCGCCGACGAGCTTGGCAAGGCGCTCCTGAAGCTTCTCCTTGTCGTACTCGGAGGTGGAATCCTCGATCTCCTTCTTGATCTGGGCGGCGCGCTTGCGGATCTCCTCGGAGTCGCCCGCGCCTTCCACGATGGTGGTCTCTTCCTTGGTGATGCGGACTTTCTTCGCCTTGCCGAGCATGGAGAGTTCGGCGCTGTCGAGCTTGATGCCGATCTCTTCGCTGACGACCTGGCCGCCGGTGACGATGGCGATGTCCTGAAGCATGGCCTTGCGGCGATCGCCGAATCCGGGGGCTTTCACGGCAGCGACCTGCATTACGCCGCGCAGCTTGTTGACGACGAGCGTGGCAAGAGCTTCGCCCTCGACGTCCTCGGCGATGATGAGCAGAGGCTTGCCGGTCTGGACGACCTTCTCGAGCGTGGGAAGGAGATCCTTGATGTTGCTGACCTTGCCGTCGTGGATGAGGATGTAGGCGTCGTCGAGCGAGACTTCCATTCTCTCGGGGTCGGTGACCATGTAGGGGCTGATGTAGCCCTTGTCGAACTGAAGGCCTTCGACCATCTCAAGGGTTGTGCCGACGGTCTGGCTGTCCTCGACGGTGATGACGCCGTCCTCGCCGACCTTGTCCATGGCCTCGGCGATGAGCTGGCCGACCGCCTTGTCGTTGGCGGAGATGGCGGCGACCTGGGCGATCTTGTCGCGGTTCTTGACGGAGATGGCCTTCTTCTTCAGCTCGTCGACGACGAGGTCGATGGCTCTCTCGATACCGGAGCGCATCTGCATGCCGTTGGCGCCGGCCGCGACGTTCTTCATGCCCTCGGCGATGATCGCGCGGGCGAAGACGGTTGCGGTGGTGGTGCCGTCTCCGGCGATGTCGTTCGTCTTGGAGGCGACTTCTTTCAGAAGCTGCGCGCCGGTGTTCTCGTACACGTCCTCGAGCTCGATCTCCTTGGCGATGGTCACGCCGTCGTTGGTGATGGTGGGCGAGCCGAACTTCTTCTCAAGCACCACGTTGCGCCCCTTGGGGCCGAGGGTCACGCCGACGGTGTCGGCAACTTTATCGATACCGCGAAGCATCGCGCGGCGAGCTTCTTCTCCGAAAATAAGAATTTTTGCCATAATCGTTTACCTCCTCAGAAATTCAGACTACTTATCGATGATCGCAAGCACGTCGCGCTCGCTGAAAATAACGTACTCGTCGCCGTCGAGCTTCACTTCGGTGCCCGCGTACTTGCTGAAGATGATGCGGTCGCCGACCTTGACTTCAAGCGGAAGCTTCTGGCCGTTCTCAAGGACCTTGCCGGTGCCGACGGCGATGACTTCGCCCTCGGTGGGCTTTTCTTTCGCGGTATCCGGAAGCACGATGCCGCCCTTGGTCTTCTCCTCGTTATGCAGTACCTTGACTACAAGTCTGTCTCCAAGCGGTTTCAGGTTCATGGTACAAATCCCTCCCAAATGTATGTTTTTACAAAATGCTAGCACTCGATATTGTTGAGTGCTAAATCGTCCGGGATAGATATTACGGATGAAGGGACGGATTCTCAAGAGCGGTGAGAAGTAAATACACTCGATTATGGTCATTAAAAAGACTAGAATCGGCTTTTTTCTATGTATATCAACACATTCCGGAAGAATTACTTTTTCCAAAGCTCCCACGACGGATCCGGGGCCAGATCAAGGGAAGAACGCGCTCCTCTGCGAAAGGCCGAATAGCCCGCCGCGGCGATCATGACGGCGTTGTCGGTGCAGCGGTTTTTGGGGGGGAGGTAGACCTTCCACCCTTTTTCCTGAAGAAGCGCGTTTCTCAACGCGCTGTTCGCCGCGACGCCGCCCGAAATGGAGACGGATCGCACGCCCGTCCGACGCGAAGCGAGGCGCAGTTTCGTCATCAGAGAGTCGGTCACGGCTTTTTGGAAGGAGGCGCAGACGTCCTCGACCGAAATCTCGATCCCTTCGTTCCGCAGCTTCTTGATCCGTGTGAGCACCGCGGTCTTGAGTCCGCTGAAGCTGAAGACGATCTCCGGGCTCCCCTTAAGGGGGGAGGGGAAGTCGAAAGCATCGGGATTTCCCGAGGCGGCAAGCTTGTCCACAACGGGTCCGCCGGGATACGGGAGGCCGAGCACCTTCGCGACCTTGTCGTACGCTTCTCCCGCCGCGTCGTCTCGAGTTCCGCCGAGAAAGACGTAGGTCCCGAACTTTTTGACGAGCACGATCTCCGTATGCCCCCCCGAGACGACCATGCAGAGAAAGGGCGGCGAGAGCTCGGGGTGCGAAACGACATTGGCGAAGATATGCCCTTCGAGATGGTTCACGCCGAGCAACGGAACGTTCCATGCGAGGGAGAGCGCCTTCGCCGCCATCACGCCGACGAGCAACGACCCCATGAGCCCCGGCCCGGCGGTGACGGCGACGAGCCCTATCTCCCGCCGGGGATCGACGACGCCCGCCCTGCGGAGCGCCTCTTCGGTGAGCGGAAGAAAGGCTTCCAGATGCCTCCGCGCCGCGAACTCGGGGATGACACCTCCGAACGGGACGTGGTCATCGAGCTGGCTGGAGAGCAGCTCCGCCTCCACCTGTCGTTCCCCGCGAAGGACGGCGACCGCCGTGTCGTCGCAGCTGCTCTCCATTCCGAGGGTCAAAAACGTCTCTTCCGGGAGGCTCATCGTATGGGGAACTCCAGCTCCGTGCTGTAATCGCCGACGGAGACGGTGCGCGTCTTCCCTTTCACGGCGGCGAGAGGCACGGCGACCGCGAAGCCCGCCGAGAGGTCGGGCGGCAGTTCGCCCACCGGGACATAGTGCTTGTTCGTGAGTACATCCTCCGGTGTGAGCTCGTGCGCGCCGATCTTGATCATCGGCAGCTGCAGGTCGAGATTCTTCACCGTTCGGAGCCGGACGATGAAGAGCGCCTTCTTGCGCGTCTCCTTCGTCCCGTAGAAGTAGATGTTGTCCCGCAGCCAGTCGGGAGCGCCAGAATCCTTCACCACGGCCTCCGAGAGCGCGCCGTCGACGTAGACGAAGGCGAACTGCGCCCTCGCGCCGATGATCAGTTCGCCGAACTCTTCGCCCTCGAACCAGAGAATCGCGCTTCTCTTTTCGAGGAGCGACTCCACGTCTCCCGCGTGCGACTGCACCGGAAGGAGCAGCGCGAGCAGACACACGGAAAGCAGCACTTTACGAAGCGTCATTCTTTATTCCTCCTTTGCATTCTGTTCCGGCGTCTCCCGCCGGTCTTTCTTCCGGAGGGCGGCGAAAAGCCAGCGCCACTCCTGGAAGCGGAGCAGCGCGGTCACGGCGGCATATCCCGTCGCAGCCGCGAAAAAAACGCCTCCGACCCAGCCCGCCCTGAGAAGCCCCGAATATTCCGGCGAATAGGGGATACACCATCGCCATACCCCGACGATCATCGCCGTGAAGGCCAGCGACGCACACATCTTCGCCGTCCAGGAGACGGAGAAGATACCGAACCGCATCCCGAGATGCCCGGAGAGTATGCGGACGCCCACCCATCCGGAGAGGCTGAACGCCAGCGACGTCGCAAGCGCGAGGCCTCCGAACGAGAGCGGTCCCATCAGCGCCAGCGAAAAGAGCAACGTTGCGGCCACGCTGGAGAGGGTCACGGCAAGCGCCCCGCGCGGCAGGCTTCGGGCGTACAGCCCCCGCATGACGACCGTGGAGAACGCCATTCCGGGAAGCCCGAGGGAGTACATCGCGAGCGAAACCGAGGTCCCTTTCCAGGCCCATTCGTCGAACGCTCCCCTGACGAAGAGCAGATGAACTATTTCATCGGAGACGAGTACCAGGCCCAGCGTGGCGGGAAAGACGACGAAGAGCGTGAACCGGAGCGAGTCGCGCATGATGTCCCGGAACTCGTTCACGTCCTCCGGCGGACATCGGGAGAGTTGGGGCAGGACCGCCTGAGAAATCGCGATGACGAATATTCCCAGGGGGAGCTGGATCACGCGGTTCGCGTAGTTCAGCACGGAAATCGCGCCTTCCTGCAGGAATGAGGCGAGCATCCTGCTGATGACGGGATTTACCTGGTTCAGCGAGAGTCCGGCGGCGTACGGAAGAAAGAGGGCGAGCATCGTCCGCAGATCGGGATCCTTCAGTTGCGGACGCTCAGGGAGCAGCGTAACCCCCATCCGCGCCGACCACGCCCACTGGAGAAGAAACTGGCAGACCCCGCCGGCGAGCACCGCGATCACAAGCCCCCAAACGCCGTAGAAAGAGGCGAGGAAAACGACGAGCACGATGTAGACGAGATTGCTCAACGCCGGTGCGAGCGCGGGAACGAGGAAGGAGCCCATGCTGTTGAGCACCCCCATCGCGAGCGCCGCAAGCGACACCAAGACAAGGAAGGGGAACATCCAGCGTGTCATCGCCGTCGCCAATTCGGCTTTGACAGGATCGAACCCCGGAGCCATAATCTTTACGAGCAGCGGGGAAAACACAACGCCCGCCGCGACGGAGAGAATCGTGGCGACGAGCAGCACGGAAAAGGCCTGACGCGCAAGGCGTTCCGCGCGTCCTCTCCCCTTGGCCGCAAGAACCCTTGAGAAGACCGGGACGAAGGAAGCTGAAAGAGCTCCCTCCGCCAAAAGCTGTCGGGCTAGGTTCGCGAGCGTGAAGGAAACGTTGAACGCGTCGAGCACCCCCGACGCGCCGAACCACGCCGCCGTGATGATCTCCCGAACGAGACCGAGCACTCTGCTCGCGAACGTCCCCAGCATCATCGACAAAGCGTGGCGTACCATCGTATGCGTTGACTTGGCCACGGAACCGGCCTCCTTGTATCAATAGAGTTCTTTTTTCGAAAGGAGCGAATACACGAATGCGGCACACTATACTATGGTGCGTCGGGAACCCTCTTCTCCAAGACGACGGAGCGGGTCCCGCACTTTTCACCATCTTGGAGGGCGGCGCCCCCGAACAGCTTCGCGTCGTGAACTGCGAGACGACGCCTGAAAACTTCATCGCGCCGCTGACGCGGAGCATCCGGGACGAAAATGTACGTCTTCTCATCGTCGACGCGGCGGAAATGGGACTTCCCGGCGGTTCGGTACGGAGGATGCGGCTGGACGAATTCGCCGGCGTCGCCTTCGGAACGCACGGAATCCCGCTGCCGATGCTCCTCGCACCGCTGCTTCCGGAGCTCGATGTGACCGTGCTGGGGATTCAGCCCGCCCGGAGGGGTTTGGGCGATTCGCTCTCGCCGGAAGTTTCCCGCGCCGTCGAGACGCTCGCTCCCCTTCTCCGGGAAGGCCGATGGGAGGAGGTGGATCCCTACCAGGAAAACTGCTCGCCCAGGTAGAACTTCCGTGCCACCTCGCTCTCCGCGACCTCGTCGGGAGAGCCCTCGATGACGATCTTCCCCTGGTGGATAAGGTACGTCCTGTCCGTGATGGCAAGGGTGTCGCGGACGTTGTGATCCGTCAGAAGGATACCGTACCCCTTCGCGCGGAGGCCGAGGATGATCTGCTGGATATCGTAGACGGCGATGGGGTCGATACCGCTGAACGGCTCGTCCAGAAGGAGAAAGTTCGGCAGGATGGCGAGGCTGCGGGCGATCTCCACCCTGCGCCGCTCGCCGCCGCTGAGGGAGTAGCCGCGGATATGGGCGATCTTCTCCAGGCCGAAGTCCTCGATCAGGCGGTCGGCCACCGCGGAAGGCTTCTCTCCGGGGGGCGGGCTTTCCTGGAGGACGAGTTCGATGTTTTCACGGACGGTCAGGCTTCGAAATACCGACGCCTCCTGAGGGAGATACCCTACGCCGAGACGGGCGCGCCGATAGACGGGAAGCTCCGTCAGATCCCTCGAGTCCACGGTCACCACTCCGGCGTCCGGCTTGATGAGCCCGACGATCATATAGAACGACGTGGTCTTCCCGGCCCCGTTCGGGCCGAGCAACCCCACCACCTCGCCCATTCCGACGTCCAGGTCCGCGGAGGAAACGACCGTCCTGCCTTTATAGGCTTTCGACAGGCCGCGCGCCGAGAGAATCCTGCTCATTTCTTCGGGGAACCTTCGCCTATTTTGAAGATCAGCTGCGGCTTCCCCGTGGCCTCGATACGGTTCTGCGCCGGGAAGTAGACCAGCGAATCGGAGCGTAAGGAACGCCCGTCCTGGACGGCCGAGACGTTCCCGTTCACCACGAGCGACCCCCTGGCCTTGGAGTATACCGCCCTGTCCCCCCGGATCTCCGTCGGGGTTCCTCTCTTCGGCGACGAAACGAATCTGAAGGCGCCGACGGCGGTGAATTCGACGATCTCCCCGCCTTTGAGCTTGCCCTCGATGGAGTTGCACGAGAAGGAAAAGCCCTCGGCGGAATCGACGAAACGGCGAAGCTTCGCCACGGAGAACGTATCCCCGCGCGTGCTCAAATCCTCGGCGTCGACCTGCCTGCTCCCCCAGAAACCCTGCACGGTCCCCTTGAAGGAGACTCCGCGCGGTTCCTCAAGGTATCCGGTCAGTATCTGCCCCTTTATATCGACTTTTTCATCTTCCCATACTCCGAAGATATGAACGTCGCCGATAAGGTTGAGTTCTCCGCCGTTCATGTTTCCTTCGGCTTTCCCGGCGGTCGCGGTCACGCCCTCCCGGACGATCTTCACATTGTCCGCAGCCGTGAAGTGTCCGCTGGCTGAATCGTACTGCATGGTATCCGCCGTCAACTTCACCTCCCGGGCGGAGGCGGGGCCGAAGCAAAGCAGCAACGCAAGGAGCGCGCCGATACATCGGAACAGTTTCATGAGGCTCCCTCCCGTACACAAAAAATTTCCCGGACAGCCTTGTTATTGTACAGCACTTCGTCCGTGCGGAACAGCGTAATCAGTGCAGAAAGGCCTGGGAGAGCGCCCCGACCGCTCCTTCCAGATCGCCCGCCGCAACGATGCACGCAATGACGGTGGACGCCGCCGCGATCATGTCGATGTTGATCCTGCACCCCGCGAGCACCGAGAACATCTGCGAGGGGATTTCCGGACACCCGGCGAGATGCTCTCCCTTGAGCGCCACCTTCGCGACCTCCGTGTCGAAGGTCACGCCCTGCGCCCCGATATCGGAAGCGAAACTCCTGCAGATCGCGATGGCCTCTCCCAGGAGGCTCTGTTTGATAATAAAGGCGATGTCGTTCATCTGCCCCCGCATGACGCTCTGCACGATCATCTCCGTCCCCACTCCCGCCGAGGCGAGATCGGAGAAGAGACGCGCCGCCACGCCGGGAACGTCCGGCACCCCGAGAACGGCGATCTTCGCCACATCCCGGTCGGAGATCACCTCGCCGACCACGCAGCGGCCGGAACTGTCGACACCGAATGTCATTGAAAACACACTCCCCTTCCGCAAAGGACGGAAAATCTCGGAACACCCGACATTTCTGCTCACGGTCACCCCGGCTTCATCCTCCGCAAGGACGAAGAAACGGGACCTGACGCCGAATCGGGAGAATATCGAGCACATAAGCTCCGCAACCCTGTGCGCCTCCTGCCGCGCGAACGCGAGCACGCTCGGGCCGGACCCGCTGATCGCCACTCCGGAACACTGCGGGATGCGGCGAACCTCGTCGAGGATCGCCTCCCCTCCCGGAAAGAGACGCGCCCGGAACGGCTGATGGAGTCGGTCGTCCATGGCCCACCCCAGGTTGTCCCAGTTTCCCGTGGCCCAGGACGCCGCCAACAGCGCGGAACGGCTCACATTATACACGGCGTCTCCCATCGACACATGCTTCGGAAGCGCACGACGGGCCTCTTCGGTACTCAGTTCGACGGCGGGAACCGCCACAACGGCCAGGATTTCGGAAGGAAGCGGCGGCATACGGACATATTTCAGGTCGCTTCCGTCCCAGCAGCTCACCACCATCCCTCCGAGGCAGCAGGGAACCACGTTGTCCGGGTGCCCCTCCATCGAGACCATCAGCGGCAGCAGCTCCTCTTTCGGGAGCGGCCGCTCCCGAAGCTCGTTCGCTATCGCCACGCCGCCCACGATGGCCGAGGACGAGCTCCCGAGCCCGCGCTTCAGCGGGATGGCGTTCATCGTCCGCAAGCGCAGCCCCGGAGGTTCAAGCCCCCACTCCCTGCACGCCCTCTCGTAGCTCTCCACCACGCCGTTCTTCTCCAGCAGCGACGCCTCGCCGCCGCCCTCGCCGATGACGTCGATTTCGTACTGCCCCGCGGGGAGTATTTCGAGCACGTCGAAGAAGTTATACAGCGACAGTGCCACCCCCACGGTGTCGAACCCCGAGCCGAGATTCGCGCTTGACGCGGGGACCTTCACCCGCAGCAGACTCACGAGTGCAGCACCTCCATGAGCGCCTCCCGCGTCCCGTCGATCTCGACCGGAGCGGGAACTCGGGAGGTCGCCGCATCGGGATCCTTCAGGCCGTTCCCCGTGAGCACCATGACGATCCGCAGTCCGGAGGGGAGCCCGCCCTCTCTTTTCAGTTTCAGCAGACCGGCGAGCGGCGCGCAGGACGCGGGCTCGGCGAAAACGCCGTCCGAAGACGCAAGGAGCTTCTGCGCGTCGAGAATCTCGTCGTCCGAAACGGCGAGAAAACGCCCCCCGGAGATCTCTACCGCGCGTTTCGCCTTGTCCGCGCTCACAGGATGACCGATGCGGATCGCGGTCGCCACGGTCTCCGGAGCATCGACCGGCGCGCCGTTCACCATCGGGGCCGCTCCTTCCGCCTGCACGCCGACAAGACGGGGAATGCTCCGCGTAACCCCGGTCTCCTTATAGAATTCGAACCCGGCGCAGTAGGCGCTGATATTGCCCGCGTTCCCCACGGGAAGCACCAGCCAGTCGGGCGGCGCCCCCAGTTCGTCGCAGATCTCCCACGCGGCGCTTCTCTGCCCCCACAGACGGTACGGATTCACGGAGTTCACGATGGCGAACCCGTCCTGCTCCGCACCCTCCCGCGCCATCTCCAGCGCCCTGTCGAAATTGCCCCTGACGGCGAGCACCCTGGCTCCGTAGATCATCGCCTGCGCCAGCTTCCCCAGCGCCACCTTGCCCGCGGGAAGCAACACGAAACAGGGAATCCCCGCGACGGCGGCGTAGGCCGCCGCCGAGGCCGACGTATTGCCGGTGGAGGCGCAGATGACCGCCTTCGCCCCCTCTTCGAGCGCCTTCGAGACGGCGAGCACCATCCCCCTGTCCTTGAACGAACCGGTGGGGTTCAGGCCGTCGTACTTTCCGAACAGCCCGACGCCGAGCTCCCGGCTCAAATTCCGCAGCGGAACGAGCGGCGTGTCGCCTTCGCACAGCGACAGCGTCGGCGTCTTCTCCGTCAGCGGAAGATACTTTCCGTAGGAAAACAGTATACCCCTCTTCATGGAACATCCCTCCTGAATACAAAAAGCCCGCACCCTCCACAATACAGGAGACGATGCAGGCTCATCGCGGTTCCACTCCATTTCCGGTCCTCTCGCGGCCGCTTCTCGCTTCCGCCGGGAGGGTACCGGCAACTCGACACCGCTGTAAGGGGCGGACCCCGGCGCCTTCCCCCCGTGCGGAGTATCGCACGGACTTCGACGCCGACTCGGGGGCGGTCTTCCCGGCGCTCCTCCGGAGAAGGGCTTCCAGCCTCGGCCCTTCCTCTCTGTCCTTCGGAGAGAGGGTACTCTTCCCTTCATCGTCTTTTTATCATATCATTGAAAAACATTTTCCTCTTATACCTTCGGCGCCGGAAAGTGTCAAGAGGGGACCCGGAAAAGAGGGGGCGCCGAGGACAGATATTCGTAAAGGAGCGTGGCATACGAGATGAAACCCTACGACATGGCAGGTATCGATCCGTTCACAGGAAGGCCCGGATTCATCGGCAAGTTCGTCCATTCGGACCAAATGACGCTCGCGCACTGGGAGATCGCGGGAGGCACCGAGCTCACCGAGCACAGTCACCCCCACGAGCAGATTACGCTGCTGCTCTCTGGAAAGATGGAGCTTCGCTCCGGAGATCACGCGGCGATGCTCACCCCGGGGCAGGGCGTCGTATTCGCGGGAGGCGAAACGCACGGCGGCTACGCTCACGAAGACTGCACCGTCGTGGATATCTTCTGCCCCGTGCGCGAGGATTTCAAGAG
>Ga0334882_1004285_pt1 | contig 12250 bp, 5 predicted proteins | sample GraSluR1_MG_5_FD_207226 | JGI IMG/M metagenome (GOLD analysis project Ga0334882, IMG submission 207226) | Sludge microbial communities from methane-producing bioreactor in Wageningen University, Netherlands - Granular Sludge_15_04-R1 | ecosystem: Engineered > Bioreactor > Anaerobic > Unclassified... | reverse complement strand
CCACGTTCCCAACCGACACCGCAACGTCACAGATCGCGGAATGGTTGATCCGGCAACTTGGCGAACGCCTCACCTAGCATGTAGCCTGAGCCGTCGTCCCATCGCGACCTAGCCGCTGCCTAATTCGACCTGCCGGTCGATATACGCCTTGATCGTGGGGACAGCGGTCATCTTCTCATAGAAGAAGTTGTTCACGACATTGAGCACTTCAGCCCGAGCCGCCTCGGCCTCGGGGTTGAGGCCATCGTCCGGCTGCGGCTTGGCTATGCTGTTGCGCAGGCGCAGCAGCCGCCTCACGATCTCGACCTCCTGCTCTCCCTCCAGTGCGTCGATGACGGCGAGGATCAGGGTATCGATCTGAGCGAAGATAGCCTCGCGGTCGATGACCGAACCCGAGCGTGCCGCGTCATCGACGGTGCGAATCAGGCTGTGAACCTGGTAGAGTAAGGTCGTCGGCTCGTCGAAAAGCTCCCGCAGGAAGGCCGCCTCCACGTAGTGCCCTGTGAGGCGGAAGATGTTGTAGAGCCTCTTGGCCGCTTTGCCGTAGTTCAGCGGGTCCCTTGCCACGTACTTTCGCACCTCACCCTCCAGAGCTGTCACGTACTCGTTGAGCGCGTCGGATGAAACGTGCTTGACCAGTTTGGAGAAGATCGGGACCGACTCTGCCTGAAGGTAGACTTCCTGAAAGTAGGGATCGAGGTAGCCGTCCAACGGCGTGATCGTGCCGTCAGGCGACTCCCAAGTGACGTCTAGCATATTGCTGGCATTGGCGAGCGTCCCGTGAATGGGATCAATGACCACCCAGTCGAGCTTACACCAACCCGGATCTTGAGCCGCCACATCCCATAGGAGGGTGATCGGCGTGCCGTCCGGACGCGTGCCCTTGATCTCCCCCGCTTCGACGTCCGCAGCCGACCAGGAGATCGGCACGCCGGCGCGCATCACACTCTCTTCGCCCTCTCTCATCATCTCTTCCGGATAGGAGCCGAACTTCACCTCGATCAGTTGGTAGCCATCACCGTGCAGCGTGCTCAGCGCTTTCTCACGCATAATCTCGCCAAGGGTCCTGCATGCCGCCTCACGTGTGTCGGCGATGATATTGACCCGCTCGAAGTAGTCGGCATCCCCCGGGTGAGTCTGGATCTTCGACTGCGCTGCCGAGCCTGAGAGCGCCAGCGCCGTCTCCACTCTGCCGGGTATGTCGTCAAACTCAACCAGGCGTCCCAACTCGCGGAAGCGCTCGAGCTCTCTTGCGCTGAAGTCCAGCATCGTGACGTGGTGGCCAAAGACGCCGCTCTCCTCGTCATGGACCACGTCATCCTCGGCCTGCATCTCCGCCATCGCGGTCAGCCACTGCAGCGCCGCCTCTTCATCCACCGCCACACCCAGGCGCCTGGCGGACTCCATGATCCGTCGCAGGTCGGCGTCGGCCTGCGTGCCTGTACCGGTACGGTGCTCTGTTGTCTCACCCATCCCTCACCTCCTGACCCTTTCCTCGATCTACACGATGATATGATTCGCGCGCCGGATTGCGGCGTCGAGTTCCTAACGCCGAGACCGCGCCCTCTGCAGAAGGGCGGCGAAGAGCTCACCCTGGTCTCTCGCGTCCTGGAGTGCGTTATGCGCCAGCTCACGTCCCCCCAGATAACGACTGGAGAGGACCTCCATCGAGGTCTGTGCCCAGGGCACGCCCGTCATCCCCATATAGAAGGCCTTGACATCCAACGCGCTGTGGCCAAACGGGTCACGCCCCAAATAGCGATGGAAGTAATCATTGACGAACATCCAGTCAAACGGCGCGTTGAGCGCCACGAAGATGGGATGACAGGGAGCAGGTGTCACCTCATTCACCCAGGCCTCGAAGGCCGCCAGCGCCTGCAGGGGAGGCACACCACTTTCCGCCAAGGCGGCCATAGAGAGTCCGCTGATCGCCAGCGCCTCCGGCACAGAGCGTCCCGTCACAGGCTGGAGTTCGACGTAGAATCCCTCGTCGAGGTCGTGCACGAGACATGCACCGATCGACAGGAGATCGTAGTCACTGGGGTTGGGACCCGATGTCTCGACATCAACGGAGATATAGATTTCACAACGGCTGTCCGGATGACGCGTCACTGCCATCAACGCCTACCTCAAGCTGGATTGGCCTATGCCGCGATCCATTCTACGCCTTCCTGCAAGCTCAGCAACCTTAGCCTGCCCGATTCTGTCACGTTCATGCCGACTTGTATCGGACGTTGGTACTGGCACATCTGCCAAGGTCTGGTAAGATCACGTTTATGTTGAGACCTCAAGCGCTGCCCGACCCACCCCGCGAGTACAGTCTGGCGCCCTTCTGGTTCTGGAACGACGACCTTGACGAAGTCGAGCTCCTCAGGCAGATCGCTGATTTCGAGTCCCACGGCGTCTACGGTTTCGTCATCCATCCGCGCGTCGGTCTGCCGCGTGACATCGGGTGGATGTCCGACCGGATGATGCACTTGATGCGTGTCGCCGTCGACGAAGCGCGTCGACGGGATATGTTCGTCATCCTCTATGATGAGGGGATGTACCCTTCGGGATCCTCATCGGGCCAGGTCGCCGCGACCGATCCCGCCTACCGGTGCCGCTGCCTATCCCGTATCGAACTGGATGGCGCCACACCACCGCCGCTCGCCCCCGATCAGACCTTGGTCGCCATCGTCACGCGGCACAACGGACGTCGAATCGCCGTCATCGATCGACCGGTCGACGCCGTCATTCGCGGGCTCCACTACATCGGCGAAGGGCCTGAGGAGGACGAGCCACCCGCCGCCGATCTCCTGAATCCGGACGCCGTCGCCACCTTCATTCACCTGGTCTACGACCGCTATGCTGAGGTACTGGGCGCCGATTTCGGCACCACCATTCGCGCGATCTTCACCGACGAGCCCGGCCTTCTGGGACGTCCTCGCGAGCGGGACGTCGTTCCCGGCACAACCGGCATCCTAACCCATGTGCGCCGCTTCTTGGGCTATGATTTCACCCCTCATCTACCCGCGCTCTGGTACGATGATGAGCCCGACGCACAGCGTTACCGCGAGGACTACCAACGCGCGCTCGACCACCGCCTGGAGCGGACCTACTACCGTCAGCTCCACGACTGGTGCGAGACTCACGGTATCGCCCTGACCGGACATCCGGCGCGCGGCGATGAGATCGGTCTGCAGCGCTACTTCCACATCCCGGGTCAAGACCTCGTCTGGCGCTGGGTACTGCCCGGCCCCACAGCCCTGGAAGGACCCGAGTCCACACAGGGCAAGTGCAGCGCCTCGGCGGCGCTACATCTGGGGCGTCGTCGCAACACGAATGAGTGCTTCGGCGCTTATGGCCACCAGTTCACGTGGGAGGAGATGAAGTGGTTGGTCGACTGGTGCTTCGTCCGCGGCGTTAACCAACTCACCCCCCACGCCTTCTACTACTCGGTACGCGGACCGCGCCGGGATGAGCGCCCACCCCAGGTAGGCCCCCATAGCCCCTGGTGGGACACCTACAGGGCCTTTGCCGACTATTGCCGCCGGATGTGCTGGCTCAATGCCGAGAGCACCCATATCTGCCGCGTCGCCATCCTGACCGATGCCGTCAATCTGCCGTGGTCAGCAGCGAAAGTCTGTTTCCAGCATCAACGCGACTTCAATTATCTAGAGCTCCGCCACCTTTGGGAGGACCCGGTGACCCCGCAGCCCCCTCTCGATGGCCTCCACATCGCCGGTATGCACTATGAGGTTGCCGTCATCGACGGCCTTCAGATCCTGCCCGAGCGCGCGCGGCCCATCGTCGAGGGACTAGCGCGGGCCGGCCGTCTGATTCACTGGGCCGGCGGCGCCCAAGTACCCCACGAGCTACCGGCGGGCACGGTCAGCGTGAACACCGCCACAGCGCTCATCGCAGCTCTCGATCGATGCGTCCGCCCTGATCTTGTCGCCGATCCCCCCGCGCCGGACCTGCGCTATCGTCACGTCACCCAGGGCGACGAGCACACCTATATCCTGTGGAACGAAGGCCTGGCACCACTCCAGACGCAAATCACGATTGCGACGCGCGGACCCGCCGAGTGGGTGAATCCCTTCACAGGGGAGTATACACCGGCTGAGGTCATCGATACCGGCGGCTGCGAAGGTTACACGTACGATCTTGAGCTCCCGCTGCACACCGCCGACGCGATCGGCGCCCTCCGCCTGCTGCGCGTGACATCAGCGCCGGCTTGAGCGAGAACCGAGGACCTATTTGAACACACGTGGTTATCTCGATTATCTGCACACCGTATCTGACACAAACGACGTCCAGCCGGGCTCGCCGCTGCCCCTGGGAGTCGAGCTTACCCATGACGGCGCGAACTTCGCCGTCTTCAGCCGCCACGCGGCCCGGGTCTGGCTGGAGCTCTACGATGATGAGGATGAGGTCGATCCGATCCGCACCATCGAGCTCACCGCGCCCCATCATCGCACCGGCGATATCTGGCACGTCTGGGTGCGGGATATCGGCGCCGGTCAGCGCTATGCCTACCGCGTTGCCGGCCCCTATGAACCCGCAGCGGGGCATCGGTTTGATGCCCGGCGCTTGCTGATTGACCCCTTCGCCACCGCCATCAGCAATCGACCCTGGCGCTTCGAGGACATACTGACACCAGAAGCACCCCAGCAGAGCCTCGCTCCAGCCAAGAGCAATGCCGCGGTTATGCCCAAGAGCATCATCGCCCACGATCACTTCCGTTGGCATGGCGATCTTCCGCCGGTGCCCTGGACCGACACCATCATCTATGAGACCCATGTCCGAGGTGCCACCGTTCATCCCAGCAGCGGCGCCAATCACCCCGGCACCTACCGTGGCTTGATCGAGAAGCTACCCTATTTCGTCGACCTCGGCATCACGGCGCTCGAGCTTATGCCCGTGCAGGAGTTCAATGAAACCACCATCCTGCGCCACAATCCACTGACCGGCGCTCCCCTACGCAACTACTGGGGCTACGATCCTGTCGGCTTCATCGCCCCAGAGGGCAGCTACTGCAGCCTCGGGAGAGAGGGACATCAGATGCAGGAGTTTCTCGAGCTGGTCGATGCCTATCATCGCGCCGGCATCGAGATCATCGTCGACCTGGTCCTCAACCACACAGCTGAGGGCAATGCCGGGGGGCCGACCTTTTCACTGCGTGGGTTCGACAACAGCATCTATTACATGCTCGATCAGAACGATCGCAGCGTCTACAGGGACTACACGGGCACCGGCAACACCCTCAATGCCAACCATCCCGTCGTGCGAGGTTTCATCCTCAATGTGTTGAGGACCTGGGTGACCTACATGCGCATCGACGGCGTGCGCTTCGATCTGGCGTCCGTGCTGGGCCGGGATCGCCACGGCAACCTGCTCGATAATCCGCCGCTCCTCGAGGTGATCGCTGAGGATCCGATCCTGCGCGAAATCAAGATCATCGCCGAAGCGTGGGATGCCGGGGGCGCCTATCAAGTGGGGAGCTTCTCAGAACGCCGCTGGGCAGAATGGAACGGACGGTATCGGGATGACGTACGACGCTTCTGGCGGGGAGATGACGGGATGGTCGGCGTCTTCGCCAGTCGCATCTGCGGCAGCGAGGACATCTACCGTGGCTCCGGCAAAGGCCCGCAGAACAGCATCAACTTCATCACCAGCCACGACGGCTTCACCCTCAACGACCTCGTCAGCTACGCTCGCAAGCACAACGAGGCCAACGGCGAGCAGAACCGCGACGGCATGGACGAGAACTTCAGCGCCAACTACGGCGTCGAAGGGCCGACGGATGACCCCAGGATTGAGGATGTGCGGCGGCGACAAATCAAGAACATGCTGTTGACGCTCTTCATCTCGCGTGGCGTGCCGATGCTGCTCGGGGGCGATGAGTTCCGCCGCACACAGCAGGGCAACAACAACGCGTATTGTCAGGATAACGAGATCAGTTGGGTCGACTGGCGCCTCAGAGAGCGCCATGCCGAGATCCAGCGTTTCACGCGCGGGATGATCGCCTTCCGGCGTGATCACCCCGTGCTTCGCCGGGACACCTTCTACACACCTGCCGATGTACGTTGGAGCAATCCTGCCGGGGAAACGCCCGATTGGGCTGACCGCCTGGCGAAATGCCTTGGCTGTCACGTCTATGGTCGTGATCTGGGACCGGATCTCTTCCTGATCTTCAACGCGGCAACCGAACCGGTCTCCTTTATTCTACCGGGCTTAACCGACGGACGACGGTGGCACAGAGCTATCGACACCGCCCTGCGAGCGCCCGATGACCTCGCCCAGCCCGGCAGGGGGATTCGTGTGGACCTCCCTAGGTACTCACTGGATGGACGTAGCAGCGCGATCTTGCTAGCCCGGAGGCCAAGATGAGGACATTCCATCACCCTACTGTTGTCGTCAGCCGTTGTTTGGGATTCGAGGCCTGCCGCTGGAACGGCGTCACCATCCCGGACGCGTTCGTACAGCAGCTTGAGCCCCACGTGACCTACCTGCCGGTCTGCCCCGAGGTCGAGATAGGTCTGGGCGTACCACGCGACCCTATCCGCATCGTTCTGGTCGACGATGAGCCACATCTCGTTCAACCCTCGACGGAGCTCGACGTGACCAAGCAGATGAGCTCCTTTGCTGAAGAACATCTAGCCTCTTTGGAAACAGTCGACGGCTTCCTCCTCAAGGGACGCTCGCCCTCATGCGGCATCAAGGATGTGCGCCACTACCGCGGCATCGAGCATGGCGCGGCGGTCGCTCAGAAGGGCGCGGGCATTTTCGGAGGCCTGGTCCTGGAGCGATACCCACACCTGCCGGTCGAGGAGGAGGGGCGCCTGACTAACTTCTCGATCCGCGAGCACTTCCTCACCGCACTCTTCACTCTCGCCGATTTCCGCACGGTCAAGGACGCCGGTACGATGCGCGAGTTGGTGCGCTTTCACAGCGACAATAAGCTGCTGCTGATGGCCTACAACGAGCGGCAGCTACGATTGATGGGACCGCTCGTCGCCAATCCCCAGAAACAGCCGGTGCCTACCGTCATCGCAGCCTACGAGCAGCACCTCCGGCAGGCGCTGGCGCGACCGCCGCGGCGCACGACGGGGATCAACGTCCTGATGCACGCGCTCGGCTACTTCTCCGACAAGCTGGCAGCGGCCGAAAAGGCCTTCTTCCTCGACACGCTGGAGAAGTATCGCGACAAGAAAGTGCCCCTCAGCGTGCCCGCGAGCCTCATCGGAGCATGGGTGATCCGCTTCGAGGAACCCTACCTGGCGCGCCAGACTTTCTTCGCCCCCTATCCGGAGGACCTGGTGATGATCAGCGACTCGGGCAAAGGAAGGGACCTCAGCTAGCGACCACCACCCGCACGCCATGGTCTTTCCCGTCATCGACGAGCGGGATTACCTGCTCGGGGAGGGTCTGTCCATCCAGCGCGATCGTTGTGGCTCCGTGGCTGGCGCCCTTGGGGCTGTCCACCTCCACGTGGTAGACACTGCTGCCATAGCGATAGGTGAAAGTGAATCCCTCCCAGTCCTGCGGGATCACCGGATCTATCCGCAGCGACGTGCCCTCGCGGCTGATGCCCAGGATAGCCTCGATGCCCAGGCGATAGAACCAGGCCGATGACCCTGTGTACCACGTCCAGCCACCCCGCCCCACATAGGGAGGTTGGCTGTAGATATCCGCAGCGATGACGTAAGGTTCCACACCGTAGCGCTCGGCCTGATCACGCGACCGGCTGTGGTTGATGGGATTAAGCATCCGGAAGAGCGCCATCGCGCGGTCGCCCTCGCCCAGTTCGGCGAAGGCCCAGGCGGTCCAAAGCGCTGCATGCGTGTACTGTCCGCCGTTCTCACGGATGCCCGGCGGATAGCCCTTGATGTAGCCGGGATCGTGCGGCGTCTTGTCAAACGGTGGCGTGAAGAGCAGCACCAGCCCTTCTTGTTCACGGACGAGGTGTGCATTCACCGCCTCCATGGCTGCTGCCGCCTGCCTCGGCTCACCGGCTCCAGAGAGCACAGCCCATGACTGGGCGATCGAGTCAATCCTGCATTCCTGATTCCGAGCGGACCCCAGAGGTGTGCCGTCATCGTAGTAGGCGCGTCGATACCAGTCACCGTCCCACGCCTCAGCCGCGAGTGCCTCACGCAGCGCTTCGGCGCGCTCTCGCAGCACCTGCGCCTTCTCGGTATCCTCACGCACCTCGCACAGCCGGGCAAAGCGCTGCAGCGCCGTATAGAGAAACCACCCCAGCCAGACGCTCTCGCCACGCCCGCGAATTCCCACCCGGTTCATACCGTCGTTCCAGTCGCCCCCGCCCATCAGAGGGAGCCCATGAGGGCCGGACGTACTGCCGGCCTCGACTGCGCGAAGACAGTGTTCGTAGAGGGTATGCGTGGCTTCGGTCACGCTGTAGTGCCCATAGCGTTCCTCCTCATCCGTGTCAAGGGGCTCTCCCTGGCGGAAGGGAATCTTCTCCTCCAAAATCGCTCGGTCGCCGGTCGCTTCCACATACTCTGCCGTCACATAGGGCAACCACAGTAGATCATCAGAGATGCGGGTACGCACCCCACGTCCCGAGGGTGGATGCCACCAGTGCAGCACATCGCCCGCCTCAAACTGATGCGCAGCCGCCCGCAGGATATGAGCCCGCACCACATCAGGGCGTGCATGGAGAAGGGCCATCACATCCTGGAGCTGATCTCGGAAGCCGAAGGCGCCGCTGGATTGATAGAACGCCGATCGACCCCAGATACGGCATGACAACGCCTGATAGAGAGCCCAACGCAGCCCCACATTCATCGCCATATCAGGTGTCTCCACCGTGATCGTGTCCAGCACCTCATCCCAGAATGCCAGTGCAGCATCCTCCACGGAATCGGAGGCATCCCGTAAGCGCCGAACTAACTCAAGAGCCGCCTCGCGGTTCGTGCCCTCGCCCAGGATAAACGTCACTTCACGCATCTCGCCGGGCTCCAGATCCACGTGTACCTGAAGCGCCGCACAGGGATCCAATCCGGGCCGCACTTGACCCGACAACCCCACCCGGCCCAACGCCGCCGGATGGCGTAGGTCACCCCGCTCCCCCAGGAACTCGGTCCGGTCAGCGGTCAACCCATGGGGTCGGCGATCCGCAGCCAGAAACGCTACACTGGCACCGAACTCGGCGCTGTAGGCATTACGTGCTAACAACGCCCCCATATCATCGTCATATTCGGAGACCACATACTGCTGTGTCGTATCCCGATCAACACCGAGCACCCACTCAGCGTAATAGGTCGCCGTGATCCTACGCGGACGCTCCCAAACGTTCTCCAACCGCAGACGTATGAACTTCACCGGCGCATCGGGCGCGACGAAAAGCCGAACGGTCTGCTTCAATCCATGGCTGTGATGGGTAAAGGTCGTGCGACCCGGCTCGTGGCGGACCAGATAGGGCGTGTCCTCACCCGCGGGCGCCGGGGTCGGCGTCCAGACCTCGGTCGTCTCCTCGTCCCGCAAATAGAGGACCTCTCCGGGAGGATCTGAAACCGGATCGTTGTGCCAGGGCGTCAATCGATTCTCTCCGCTGTTCCCGGCCCAGGTGTTGCCCCCTCCACGTTCTGAGACAAGGAACCCAAAGGTCTCATTCGCCACGACGTTGATCCAAGGTGCAGGCGTAGTAGCCCGTTCGGCACCCGCATGGTCACCGTTCGCCAAGTAGATGAGATATGCGCGTCCATCTTCGCTGAAGCCACCATAGCCGTTGTCGAATAGGAGGTGGTCGGGTCGCGAGACCGGTGCCAAGGGTACATCGTGCGCGTCCACCTCTCGGCGGGCCACCCCAGACTCTGCTGCATAGAGAGCCGGAAGCCAAGCCGGACGCTGCCGCAACGAATCCAACTGCTGAGCCAGCGATCCCGCCTCTCCGGACAACACCACGCGCGCCGAAGCGAGCAACAGGGTGCGGGCAGAGGTCTCCAGCTGCCCGGCATTGATCACGAAGAGACCACCTCGCACGCCCAGCCACGTGTCGCTCTGCGTCCGATGCAGCAACCGCATCAACTGCTCATTGAGCGCCTGTTCATAGCCCACATCCCGTTCGTTGAAGAGCACAACATCGATCTTCAGGCCTCGCCGCCGCCAGTACGCATGCGCACGAAGCGCCTCGCGAACCAGGGCCAGATCCTCCTGGCGCTCCAGCCTCAGAAGAAGGATGGGATAATCACCGGAGATCGCGTAGGGCCACAGGCCCGATTGCCCCTGCCGGTTAGCGGCGAGGGTCTCCTGACCGGCACGCATCGCCGGATGAGGGTAAAGCAGGGAGGATAGCAGCAGCTGAATCTCCGCAAGGGCCGCGCTGTCGAGCCCCAAAGCACGGAGCTCCAGCTCACTGCGGGCGCGCGCCGCGTCAAAGGCCCGTGCCACCTGCGCCGGCCCACCGTAGCGCACCAGCGCGTCTTGGACCGCCTGACGCGACGGACCTGCGGCGCTCAGGTAGACCAGCTCCACCGTCTCGTGTCGCGGCACGGTGATCTCCTGAGCGAGGACCATGACCGGATCCAGCGTCGCGCCCGTCGTGCCGGAGAGTGCGTCTCGCTGCGCCAACACCCGAGGAGATCCCGGGTCTCCCCCGCGCCCCAGAAAGCGCGCCCGGTCGGTCTCGTACGACACGGCCTCCGACGTCAGCCCTTCGCCTCGCACCAGGGCGTGCCCCACAAAAGGCGGGGATTCATCCGACGAGCGGGGCCGGCGGCGGAAGAGCAGCATCGGCAGCGCCGGCGACGATGCACGATCTACCACGTAGTCGCTCTCGATGAACATCTTGTTGAAGGTCGGATGGCGGCGCGCAGCGGACTGAGGCGCCAACACGACCTCCCCATAACTGGCCAACCGCAGGTGTCGCGGGGCGTCACCACGATTAGTGATCGCGACCCGCCGGATCTCGACAGGATCGTCCGACGCCACGGTTACATCCATCTGGAAGGCCAGATCTCCGACTTCGCGATGATAGGCCACCTGATGAGGGAAGAAACGCACGCGGATGTCGTCTGCGACGCGGTATCGACCATCAACGACCGTCGTGGGTTGTTCGGTCACCGACCAGAACGATCCGGACTCCAGATCCTGTGCGTAGATCCACGTGCCCCAGGCATCGCGCGTGGTGTCGGGATGCCATCGCGTCACGGCTATGTCGCGCCACTGACTATAGCCGCCGCCACTCGCGGTCAACAGAACCCCATACTCCCCGTTCGATAGATAGTGTGCCCGCGGCAAGGTCGTCTCCAGCGTGACCTCCCATGGCAAGAGATCCTCCTCAGGCGCACGATCCGCAGGCTCGGGAACCTCCTCGAGATCCTCGGTCCCGGCCTCGGGCGATAGTTCGGCGGGGATGCGCTCCTGGAGCAACAACTCAATACTCCGAATGCGCGCATCGCGATGGAAACGATCCACGAACGTCGTCTGAGGCGCGCGCAACGCATTAGCTAAGGCCAACAGGGCCATTCCCTGATGGTGAACCATATACGATCGGACAATCGCGTATTTGCGACCAAGCGGCAGGCGAGAGGTCGTGTAATCGATGGCCTCATAGAATCCTGCGTGGCCCAGCACACCCAACGCTGTCAGGGCCTCCATATTGTCGAGCACGGCTTGGGGAGCGATCCCCACGGCGAGCAATGAGGCATACGGAGCAATCACAAGATCCTCCGCAAGGCCACGCTTACGACCCAGGCCCGGTACCCCAAAGCCACGATACTGGTAGTTCATCGCCGCATCGAAGCGATAGTAGCCCGACTCCGATACACCCCACGGGACACCCCGTTCGCGAGCATAGGCGATCTGGCGCTCCACCACAGCGAGGTTGGAGTGGGCCAGCAGCGTGCTTTCGTAGGAACGAGTCAACAGCTCGGGCATCAGATACTCGAACATGCTGCCGTTCCACGAGAGCAGCACGGACCGGTCGCCCACCTGCCCCAAGGGACGCGCCAGGTGCAGCCAGTGGCGCACAGGCACATCTCCCTTGGCTATAGCCACCAGGCTCGCCGTCCGTGCCTCGGAGGCCAGCAGGTCATAGTGGTTCGTGTCGAGCTCCTCAGCATCCACGCGATATCCCAGGTAGAAGATGTGCCGCCGTGCATCGTAGAGGAAGCCGAACTCCATCTCATCGACGAACGACTCGGCTTGAGCCACCAGACCACGTATACCGATCAGCAGGCTCATAGCACGCTGGCGCGACACGCCCAATTGCTCCAGCAGATCACGAGACCACTGGCGT
>Ga0334882_1004278_pt1 | contig 12261 bp, 9 predicted proteins | sample GraSluR1_MG_5_FD_207226 | JGI IMG/M metagenome (GOLD analysis project Ga0334882, IMG submission 207226) | Sludge microbial communities from methane-producing bioreactor in Wageningen University, Netherlands - Granular Sludge_15_04-R1 | ecosystem: Engineered > Bioreactor > Anaerobic > Unclassified... | reverse complement strand
CTATTGTTGCCATTTCTGAAGGATCGACCGGCATTATAAGCAGACATATGCCAGACTGCCGGCGTGATCCTTCTTACTTAATGAAGGTGCCTTCATCTATTTCACGGAACGCCTGACGCAGTTCTTCACGGGTGTTCATCACGATCGGGCCGCCCCAGGCGACCGGTTCGTGCAGGGGCTTGCCCGCCATCAGCAGAAAGCGCGCGCCCTCGGCTGACGTGATGCGGATTTTCTCGCCTTCGGTCAGCAGGATGCCTCGTGCTTTGGTTGGATCAAAGTGTGTGCCATCGGCAAAATGCAGTCTGCCGGACAGCAACAGCAAAAAGGCGGTCTCTTCTGCCGGAATATCTAAGGCAAAGGCGCCGCCAGGGTGGATACTGACATCGAAATAGAATGGGTCCACAAAAGTACCTTTGACCGGCCCTTTCTTGCCCATGAACTCGCCGCAGATCACACGCACCAGCACATCATCGTCTTCATACACCGCCAGGTCGGCGGCGGTGATTTCGCGGTAGGTGGGTTCGGTCATCTTGTCGGCGCGCGGCAGGTTCAGCCACAACTGCGCCCCCAGCATGTGATCGGCAGCCTGGGGCATTTCCTGGTGGATGATACCGCTGCCGGCCGTCATCCACTGGCAGCCCAGCGGTTCGATCATGCCGCTGTTGCCCAGGCTGTCGCCGTGCTCCAACAGCCCCTCCACCAGGTAGGTGATGGTTTCGATGCCGCGGTGCGGGTGCCAGGGGAAGCCCTTCAGATACAGCTGGGGGTCATCGGCGTCGAAGAAATCCAGCAGCAAAAAGGGATCCAGCGCTTCCACGTCCTGGTTGGCGAAGATGCGGTTCAAGTGAACGCCGGCGCCGTCAATGGAGGGGCTGCCGGGGTAAATCTTTTTTATGGTTCGGATGGTCATACCTGCCGCCTTTCTTAGTCGAACTTCTAAGAGTGGATTACGAGGAATAACAATTACTCTATAAGTTATTTAATCATGAAAGTGTTGTAAAAAATAATGTAGCTAATTACTATATCGCTTTTTGCGAGTTTCAAAGGCTTCTTTTCCACCTTCCATAATGTCGATAATCCGATTTATTATCTCTGGATGATCAATGGAAGCCTGTGGCTCTTCAACATGACCATGCTCATTGCTGTCTGCCTCAAGGGAAATAACGTGTTCAGCATCACCTAGAACGACAATGTTAGGATTGTGTGTGCAAACGATTATTTGCCGTTTTTCTTTTAATTTCGCCAAAATATCAACAAGTACTGTACCTACAAGACGATTATCTAAATTGTCTTCAGGTTGATCTATAACCAAAGGAACATCTTCTGATAATGCAATCAACGGTAGCATTGCGCTGCTTCTTTGTCCTGGGGATCCATTTTCAATAGGATGATTGTTCCGTAGGATGCTAATTTTATCATCCCATGGTAATTCTTGGAGATCAAGAATATCCTTCATACATTCTTCATCTATTATGTCTACTGAAGCTGCATGTGATGTTTTGAATGGATTTAAGCTTTCTATAATAGATTCTGCATTTTCCGAAGTTATAGATTTTTCATTTCCATCAATAATGGAAGTAGTAATTAGGGTGTTGGGGGTTTTATTTATTAACGTATTGGCAAGCTCTATTGGTGTGCAAATTGTAGATAGCAATTCTGGCCATTTGTAAGAGTTCCATCTTGTAGCTACCTTTCCCAAAAATTTTGATGTTTGGATAAAGTTCAGGAGTAGTTGTCTATCTCCTTCTTTTATAAGTTTTATCTCTACTTTCATATCTTCAGTTTGGAATTCATTTAATTGAGACGCAATGTCCTCTTGTTTATTCATTCTGAGTTGACTGATTTCATTCTGACAAGCAATCAGCTCTTCAATAATCAAAAACCTTTCTGAAAACTTTTGTTTGAAATTTTCATAATAACTAAAGTACTCTGATCGTAAGTTTTCTACAGACTCTAACTGGGTTTTTGACTGCATACGCAGATCGGCAAGTCGCTGATTTTGTGGGTCAGCATTTAGATTATTCTTAATTTGCGACTCAATTTCTGAAGAATGATCATTTACTGATAAGATTTCACAATCCACCCTTTCCTTTAGGGAAGTCAATTTCCCTAATATGTCATTGATTTTCTGATCTACTTCAGATTCAATACTACTAAAAGATAACAAGGGCTCTTTATTTGCGTTCCACCAGGTTTCTAATTCAGGATTTGATTTGAATGATTGTGCGACTTCCTCTTCTAAACAGATCGGTGAAACTTTAGAAATATGTTCTATTCTTGCGCCTAGAGTTTTAGACAAATCCTGTAATACTCTCTTTTGAGCATCTAACTGGTCAAATGTTGTAAATAACTCCTCGATTTCATGAGTATTATATGTATCAAAATCATGCTTGTACTCTTGGTACTTCTCAATTTCGTTTCCATCTTTATCAAAGATCATTTTTAATTCATGAAGTATTGACATTAGTTCTTGCGAACTTTGAGAGAGTCTGGCACGGATTTCTTTACGTTTATCAAGATGAACTTGCAACCCCTCCACCAATTTATCAAGTAGGTCTAACTGGCGATTTGGATCTCGCCCTAATGTCTCGATCTCACTCCAACCAAATAATCGCAATGGGTAACTACCGCTTCTTTCAACATCTTGAACTGCTATCTCTTCACCTGATATGCCGTAAACCTTAGTGACATATTGGGATTTTGCATTGTACGTGGCTTCCAAAAAGTGGGTCTTGTTTTCATTTACACAATAGGCAATTCGAATGATTGTACCGTTTAAAGTGGCTTCTTGACGGTTTTTTACTTGGTTACTCAGATCCTCAGATTCTAGCTCATCCAACGAACGGTTATATCCAAAAACATAACGAATGGCATCAATTAATGTAGATTTTCCTGCCCCTCTTGGTCCAATTACACAATTAAGGTTCTGTGTAAAACCGACAATAAGGTTTTCAAAAAAACCGTTTTCGTCTGTACTTATGATTTCTATCCCTGAAATATAAGGGGGAGGAGTACGATCTTCAGCAAATCTTATTCGTGTTGAGGGAAATTGAATTGCTTTGTATAAACCATCCCAAGAGATTTCTGACATTTTCACATAAGTGATTCTGTCTTTTTTGGTATTTTCTAAAGCTTTTATTTCTTCGATTGTGTGAGCATCAAAGGTCAAAAAAACGGGGACATGATGTTTTGCATCTGGTTGTGTTATGGTTTCCCATGAATAATGAGTACGATCCGCCGGTTTGGCAATCTCTATTCCATCGAATCTCATGCTTTCAAGAAACTCTTTGAATGAGTTCGAAATATTTCTCTCATCATCTTGTGAAAGATTTCCTTCCGGATCAAATAATGCTATTGTTTCTTTGCCTGTTTGTCGAAAAAGATAACGTACGCCATTGTTATTATCCACATGTGCTGCAATGCACAGTCCTTTGTGTTCTTCACGAATTTTTCTCAAGAAATCAGGTAAATCCTCAATTGTGATTTCTTCGTGCCCATCTCTTTCATCATCAATTGGAAAATTTCCGGGAAAGATTTTTTCCAAATTTTCGAAGCGTGAATTCTCAGGAAAAATTAATAGCATGTGGAACTTCATTTGGTTTAAAGGAGGTGCCAAACGAACACTTAACTCTATTCCAGGAAGAACACAAGGAGAAAGGTTTTGCTTTTTTACCCAACTGCTTAGTCTGCAAGCATAACCAAATTTCATGTGATCTGTAATCGCGATTAAGTCGATATTTTCAGCAAAGTGTCTAATAAAACCTTCTTCTCCATTTTTAGTTAGGTATTGATTCTTTTCGTTTAAATATGAATCACATTCTTTTTGGCCAAAATCATAACTGTCTGGTGAATGTGCATGCAAGACAACCCTTCGAAAACGTGCAGAAGCTGTCGTTAATTCCTCTATCCGCTCAGACAGTTCGGTAAACCTTGACATTTTTATCTCCCAGTTTTTAGGTTATTCCGATATTAATAATTGTAACTGAACATATTCAAAAAAGATTAATACATTGATCCATAAATAGAAATTTGCCTAAAAACTTTTACCCCTCCACCACCTGCATGGCGATGTCTGCCCATTGGAACAAGCGCTGCGGTTCGTAGCGCACGGTGCTGATATCCTTCAGGATCAGTTCCAGCGGGGTGTTGTTCTCGCGGCAGATGTCGACGGTGGCCTGCAGGTCGGCGCGCACGGCGTCGGCGTCAAAGCGATCCCAAGCCACCAGTGCCGGCGAGGGTTTGCGCGAAAAGACAAAATCCTGCCCGATCTCCTGCGCGCCGCGGCGCTGGTCAACCCACGGGCTCATGGAAACCTTGCGCACCTGCGGGATCATGCGCACCTGTTTCATTTTCTTGTCGAGCGGGTCGCAGCAGCCATAGTAAACCAGTCCGAAGCGTTCGCAGATGCGGCTGGCATAATCGACCTCGTATTCCTGGAACATGCGCGGCGAAACGGTGGAGAACATCTGCGCCAGCCCGAACATCCAGATGTCTTTGGTGCGCGGTTTGGCGGGGTCGTAGCCCGGCGCGGGCAGTTCATCGGTCCAGGCGCCGGTGCAGTGGATCAGGCTCTGCGGCTGGCACAGCAGCCCCTGCGTCTCCAACTGGTCAAGCATGCTCAGGTAGCCGTCGGTCATGCGCTCCACGATGCCGTGCATCAGTTCGGGCTGGTCCATGATGCCCCATAGGGCACCCTCCACCCCCATCCAGGTGCTGATCGGGTCCCACAGCGAAAGGTAGGGGTCATAACCCGCGGCGCGCACCTCGATAATCCCGTCAAAGAGCTCGTGCGCCACTGCCATGCGGCGTTCGGTTTCCGCTTCGTCATGGGTGATGCGCGGGGTTTTGATCTTTTCCAGGTCATCCATGTGCTGGAACTGGTTCTCGTAGGCGTGCCCGACCACGTCGTTGTGCGGGTCAGATACCGAGACATGTTCATCCACCAGGACGCCGAAGCCGCTGTTGTGGATGGCTTTGGAGATTGGCAGGAACGGCTCCACCACCATATCCACGCGGAAATGCCGCCATTGAAACAGCTGGCGCCGCAGGTGCTGTTCGTAGGCACGGGCTTCTTCGTGCTCGCATCGCAGAGTCAATTCATCATTGACATTCATCTCGTGCCAGCACACCTGGTCGATCATCACCATCGGGCGGGCGGGTTGCAGGGCGTTCAACTGGCGCCACAAGGCGCGCTTTTCTTCCTGCACGGGCAGGGCGGCGATTTCGGCAGTCTGGGCAGCCAGCTCACGCAGTAGGTTGCGGTCAGGCTGGTTGATATCGTTCATGGTCGGTTCTCCTTGGTGAACAGAGGTAACGGTGTTGGTGAAATTGTAACACTGAGGAAGTGGAAAGTTGGCTCTTTTCGTGATTTTGAAAGTGGAAAAACTATATAGCTGTGAAAATTACTGCCGAGGTTGTGTTGTTTTGTAAGTAATAATCAAAGCACGGGGGAAGAGCAAGCAGGGAGTGTCCCTGTAGTGGCGGTGGATCCACCGCCACTACGCCTACCGTAACGTCTGTGGTTTCGTGATCGCAGGTGGTTAATTGGAAAAACCCCGCCAGCGATGACGGGGCTCTATAATTGTTCGGACCAGGTTCAGTCGTCCAGGCGTTTTTCGCCCTGCAGCGCGCGGATGGGGCTTACATCCTGTGTGACTTCGATCGTGCCGCGGTATTCACCAGCGCTGTCGCGCAGGGCATAGTAGCGGATGAGGATGAATTTGCCCATCATTTGAATCCAGAACTCAGCGACATCGCGCGTGCCGGCGCGGAAATCATCCAGAATGCGCTGCACTTTGTCCATACTCTGGGGCGGGTGGCACATCTGCACCTTGCGCCCGATGATGGCAGGTTGGCGCTCGAAAATGCGTTCCTTGCCCTGGGTGAAGTAGCGTACTTCGTCGTTCTCATCCACATAGGTGATGTCGAAGGGCAGGCTGGTCAGCATCATGTTGAGTTGCTCGGGGGTGAGTACGCCGGTGTTCAGCGATAGATTCACTCCCACGCCGGGGGTGAAGGTGGCGGCTGTCTGCTCAGTAGCTTTGGGAGCGGGAGGTTGTGTTGGTTCCGGCGCTTTTGGCTGCCATTCCTGCCCGGGGCGCACCACGAAGTAGCCCAGCTCAGGCTCCTGATGGCGGATTTCGGCCCAATCCTTGTCCGTCAACCGCTCTAAAGAGGCGGGGAAGAGGATCTTCTCTTCTTTATAAATCATATCTTCGACACGGGTGCGCATGGGCTCATACAGTGAACGCAATTCTTTCAGGAAAGCGGTCCAGTCGTTGACGCGGTCCAGCCGGCTCAATTTAGCAGTGATCTGTTTCCAATCAGCACGGATCTCGTCATGGATGCCCCACATCACCTGTGAGGGGCCGGTGAACCCGGTGCGTTCCAGATAGGGGAAGAGCAGGTTTTCTTTGCGCAGATAGTGGCGGTTGTACTGCATCAATTGTTCCAGACGGTCGCGCACCAGTTCCATGGCTTCCCGTCCGGGCACCGTCATCAGGCCGTTGATCTGCTGCAGCATGGTGGCGGCGATCTCATTTTCGGCGCGCATGGTGTGCACGGGGTGGCCGGACATCGAATCCGGGGTGGGCGCGGCGTCCAGCGCGTCACGCACCACGGCGACATGCAGGTCGCACAATTTCTGAATCTCAGCGGCGGGCAGGCCTTCGTTGATCAGCATCTGTTCGGCTTCGGCGATGTCATCATAGGTAGCGACCTTGACCAGTTCCGCGAAGATCTCCTGTACATCCTCGACGCTTCTGCCTTCATGCAAACCCGCAAGGGCTTCTTTTAACATACGTTTGCGCTGGCTGACATTATCAATATATTCACTCATCAGAATTTCCTCCGGAATTTTTATCCTCCCATGAAATCGTGAACGCGCACTGGATGGCGCCCACCGGGCAGCTGCTTTCGCACAGGGTGCAGTAGGTGCAGTGCTGGGGGTAAGTGAACACCGGCTCTCCATTGACCATGTCCAGCGCATGCTCGGGGCAAACGGCGGCACAGATACCGCATTGCGTGCACAGGTTCAGGTTGATCGCAGGGAGGGTCCAGTCGTTCATCGTTTTCTCGGGTCGTTTCATTAGGTTTGTTGCTTCTATCATAGACCTGTCAGGAGGAAATCGCTACGACTTAAGTCGTATGGAGGAAATTGTTATCGGGGGTTTATCTCTGTGCTTCGCGTTCGAGCCCGGCGCGGTCGTTCAGCAAGATGCGGCTGCGGTCGCGGCGGATCAGGCCGGCGTCTTCGAAACTGCGCAGGGTGCGCCCGACCACGTCGCGTACGGTGCCCAGTGACTGAGCGATTTCATCCTGTGTATATTGGCGTAGCGGTAATTTGCCATCAGCCTGGTCAAGCAGAAAACGCGCCAGGCGCCCACGCACGGTGTGCAAGGACATCTGTTCGACCACCTGGTTGAGGTGTGATAGGCGAGCGGCGAACAGCCTAAGCAATGCGGCGGCAAAGTCCGGGCAATCAGCGATCAGGCGGTGGAAGCGATCCAACGGCAGATACAGCAAAGAAACATCACTGACTGCCCTCACGCCTGCCCGGCACACAGGTTCTGTTTCAAAGGGAGGCACCAGGTTGAAGACCTCTCCCTGCCGCAATCGTGCCATGACCATTTCACGGCCGTCAAAGGCAATGCGGAACAGGCACACCTCCCCAGACAGCACCCAGAAAACACCGTTACAAGGGTCGCCTTCCAACTGCACGATCTCATCCGGCAGATAGCGGCGTTCAATGGCCGCCTGCGCCAGGCGGGAGGTTGTTTCTTCACGCAGAGAATATGAACAGAATATGGGCTGCCATTCGGGTTGCATGAATCTATTGTAGCGTGTTTCTTTTCCATCAGGCGCTTTTATTTAAAATCAACCTGCTCCGATTTGTGTTCACAATGGTATAGTCAATAGAAATTGAGAACCAGGAGCTGCCGTATGACGATCCCAAATGGTATCTACCCCACTATGATCACCCCTTTCACAGTTGACAACAAAATTGATTATGCCGTTCTCGAAGCGCTGGTGGACTGGTATCTGACCAATGGTGTACATGGCCTATTCGCGGTCTGCCAATCCAGCGAGATGTTCTTCCTCACGTTGGAAGAACGCGTCAGGCTGGCGCACACTATTGTGGAACTGGCGGACGGACGGATTTCCGTGATCGCCTCCGGCCATATCTCTGACCGGATCGAAGACCAGATCGAGGAGATCAAGGCAATCGCCGCGGCTGGTGCCGATGCTTTTGTGCTGGTAGCCAACCGGCTGGCTGGCGCGCAGGAATCCGAGGATGTATTCAAACACAATCTGGATCGACTGCTCACCACGGTGCCGGACATAGCGTTTGGTTTTTACGAATGCCCGTATCCAGACCACCGTTTGTTTTCCACATCGCTCCTGCGGCATGTGGCGGAAACGGGCCGCTTTCACTTTCTGAAAGATACCTGCTGCGACCTGGAACGCACCATTGAACGCATTCATGCGGTAGCGCATACGCCGATGAAGATCTACAATGCCAGTACGATCTTTTTACTCGAATCCCTGCGGGCAGGCTGCGCCGGTTTCAGCGGGATCATGGGTAACTACCATCCACAATTCTACCGCTGGCTGTTCGATAACGCCAATCATCCGCGCGCCGAAGAGATGCAGCTCTACCTGAGTATGATGGGGCAGTGTTTACAGTATCCGCGCAGCGCGAAATATTACCTGTCGTTGGAAGGACTCCCCATTCTGGAACACTCCCGCATGACACCGCAGGCATTGAACCCTGAGTCAAAAGGTTGGACGCGCCAACTGCAGCAATTGACCCGGCGGCTGGAAGCGGAATTTAAGATCGGCTGAAAAGAATCAGTCCTGCTGTTTTGTGGACAGCTGGGCGGCTTGCTTCTATGATTGAAGGCATACAGAGACTAAAGGCAGGTGAAACATGGACATAACTCTTCTTTTTGGCCCCTATGGCTCCGGTGCAGTGAAGCATATAGAACAGTTTTCACACTACAGCGTGAATGCGCTGTGGTTTCACATGTTTGACGCACGCGCGTTCGATGCCTGTCAACGCTATGGTATCCACGCCTGTGTCGAGTTCAAAACCTTCCGCGCTGATTTTGAACAGAGGCCGGAATTGATCCCGATCGGGGTGGATGGCAAGCCCATCCGCTACGGTAAGCTGGTGCAGGGGGTGTGCCTTTCGAACCAGGCATTTCTGGAAGAAACCGAACAGCATCTTGTTGACGGTTTGCGTGCCTTTGAACCGGCTGGCATCTGGTTCGATTACCTGACCTACGCGGGCTGGTTTGAAACCCCCGAACCCGACCTGCAGGAGAGCTGTTTTTGCGCGGCGTGCGTGGCAGATTTCTGCCAGGCGAAGGGCGTGGACGCACAAACCCCACAGGAGATCCTCTCTACTCATCAGGCGCTGTGGACACAGCACAAATGCGAGCGTATCGCCGCTTTCGGCCGGCGCTATGCCGACCTGGTGCGGTTGCACCGCCCACAAACCGTTATCGGCGCGTATATGTGCCCCTGGACGCCGGACGAATTCGATGGCGCGCTGCGCCGTATATTTGCGCAGGATTACCAGTTGCTGGCGGAGTTCATTGACGTGTTCACCCCCTTGATCTATGCCCACAAGAGCGGCCGCCCGGCGCAGTGGGGGCGTGAATTCCTGGAACAGTCGTCGGATTTCATCCCGTCTGGGTCAAAAATCCAATTGATCCTCGACATGCTTGATTATCCCGATAGTATGCAACAGACGGCAGAATCAGCCATCCCCAGCTGGGGGGTGCAGTTGTTCGGCGGTGAGCGGGTGTTTGCAGATCCCGCCCAGGCGTGCTTGTTCCAGCAATCGATCGAAACCATCTGCCAAAAGATCAACGGGTAATTACTTAAAGACGACCGTCCGATGAAATTCACCGGACGGTCTTAGCAGAGAGAAGATTCTTGTTGAGGCTTTTAAGGTTTCATCTCGTTCTCTCAATTGGGGGGGTACTGCTTTTGACTCAACCCGTCGAACCCCGAAAGCAGGTTCTTTGACGAAGCCTGCCAATGGTAGAGTTCGTCGCGGGCTGTGATCAACTCAGTGGTGTCATGAATGGCGGTCAGCAAATACTGCGGCTTTCCTTGCTGGTCAAAATGGATTTTGGAATGTGAACGCAAATAGAGGGTCTGCCCGCCGGGCTTCACCAGTCGGAAATTAAAGCGGATCTCATCGCGTACCGGGTAGGCGATGATGGTGTCAAGCAGTTGGGCGAAGGCCGGGCGGTCATCAGGATGAATCAGGCGGATGAGGGCGACATCGCTGGCAGTGTCCGGCATGCCGCACAGCGCGCACAGTTCGTCAGAAATATGTGAGCGCCCGCTGACAAAGTCATATTGCAGATGGCCGACCCTGACCAGTTTTTGGGTTTCAGAAAGCAGCAGTTGGCTGCGCTGCAGGCGGGCCTCTGTGTTGAGGCGTTTGATGGCGGTGATGAACAGGTACACGAGCTGTTCGCTGAAGGCAAGATCAAGCCTTGCCTCAAAATCGAGCACCATCAACGCGGTCAGTTGATTTTCTTCAAGCGATAAACGACGGGCGAGGATTCGTTTGGGAGGGGCCATGTTGGGTGGGATAATAGCGCGCGGGAATTGATCTGGTGGGCAGTCAAAACTGGTGAGCTGTTCAGAGAGCAGCCAGGCTTTCTGACATCTCGAGATGGTGATGCGGCGCAATCCTTCCGGATAATGCGCGCTGCTCCAACGATTAAAGAATTCCAGTTTGCGCGGGGCGCCGTTCCGTTCGATGATATCCATCTGGTCCAGTTTCAGGTCCGCCTGTACGAGCAGCACCACCAGAGAGTCTGCGCTTCGAACGAGTTCGGCACAGACTGTCTGGTGTACTTGCCTGAGTTCCTGTAATTTGAGGAGTGTTGATGTAACTTGACCAAAAATTTGGTTTCTTTGATTTTCCAGGTGGCGCGCGGTCACATCTTCAAAGAAGGTGAGAAGTCGCACCTTGCCACGGATTAGAATTCGCTGCTCGTGGGCGATGACGAAAATCACACGCTGATCACTGGTTTCCAGCGCCAGTGTGGCTTTCGCGCTTTGGCCAGAATCAGCCGAACGAAACAGGTACGCCAGTTCCTGACCATCAGAGAGGATCAGGTCTTGCAGGCGTTTGCCCTTCAGTGCTTCGGCAGAATACCCGAGCAACCCGTTCAGCGCTGGATTGCAGGCAAGAATATGCCCGTCCAGGCCGTAGAGGACAATCGGTTCCACCGAATGCTGGAATAATTTATTAAAGAACGATTGAGATTCTTCCCATTGGTTCAGTCCCTGGTTGATCATTAACGCCAATGGCGCGCAGATCAGTACCGCCAGGGCGGTGTCGACCAGGGCATTCTGAATTTGCGCGGGCGTTTGCACCTGCTGCAGCACCGCTATGGCCACATTGCTCCAGATCAGGTACAGGAGCAACAGCACCAATAACATCAAACTGGTTCGCAGGATGATGCCGGGTGCGGCGCGCATGGCACGTCGCGGCAAATTGTTGTTCAGAATGGATTCAACCATGATACAAGATCAGTTTCCTTAAGAATCAAGCGGTCACTTCGCTGCAATGTAGGGAAGGCCTCAGGGTGATGTTGCTTAAGTTGTTACGCGCTTTGTGTACAGTTTGTTGCGATAAATTGCTCCTTTCACAAACCCTCGCCAGGCCGTTGTCAGAAACCCGGCTGGCAGCCAGTGCCAGCAACCCAATCACGGATTTCTGCAGGATATCATTGCAGGATTAATGCCAAATCTTAAATTAAAGGAAAGGAAGGAGAAATTGAATGGGGCAAGCCAGTTTTGAGAAAAGCTTGACAGGAACTTTTTTTGCGGTAGAATACTTTCTTGCGTGTTGTTACGGTTCACGCCTCCGAAAATCGGAACAAGAATCGTAAAGCTGGATCAAAAGCAGCTTAACAAATGGGAAGCAAGAATCGCCCAGACGCATCGGTAGGCAAGGAAAATTAGAGTTCCTTGACAAATCATTTATATCTGGTAGAATTATATTCCCTTAGTCAAGACTGCAACATAGTCCAGCACAACGGAGAGATGGAAACCTGCTGAGAGAGAAAGCGGGTTTTTATTTCGGGAGCACATTGACAGGACAGAACCTTGACAACTGAATACTGACAGTAAACGGATCCCAAGAGAAACCTTCTGAGAAGAAGGCGAGCTTTCTGCAAGGGAAGCAAAAACAAAGGACGAACTTGACACACTCGAAGAGAGTGATGG
>Ga0334882_1004276_pt1 | contig 12264 bp, 10 predicted proteins | sample GraSluR1_MG_5_FD_207226 | JGI IMG/M metagenome (GOLD analysis project Ga0334882, IMG submission 207226) | Sludge microbial communities from methane-producing bioreactor in Wageningen University, Netherlands - Granular Sludge_15_04-R1 | ecosystem: Engineered > Bioreactor > Anaerobic >... | reverse complement strand
TGAAGATGGCGAACTTCGTCGCCCGGGGCTTCTCGTCGATCTACGAGCCGATTCGAGAGAGGGGCGGGGGCGCCTACTTCCTCACCGAGGACGGGTTCGTCGAGAACCCGCGATGCGAGGAGGCGGCCCCCCTCCGGGAGATCGAGGTTCCGAAGGTGAAGGCCCTCGGCCTTTCGAAAAATCGGGAGATCTACCCCATCGGCCGCGAGGTGGGGAAGCTTGCCTGGCTCGTCCGCCCCCAGGATTACCTGGAGATCTTCGAGGGTTTTCTCGATTGAGGGGGGAGAGGGGTTGAGCGGCGGCAAGGAGGGGAGAGGAGATAAGACGGCAGCGGGGGGGAAGCTGAGGGCCTACGCGGAGCTCCTCCGCCCCCCTCTTGCGCCGATGGACATCGCCCTCCCCGGGGCGGCGGCCCTCCTGGCGGCCTACGCCACGACCGGGGCCCTGCCGGCGGCCTTCCCCTTCGCCATCGCCACCCTGGGGGCGTATGCCGCCATCACCAGCTCCTACGTCTACAACGACTGCTGCGACGTGGACATCGACGCCGTGGGGATGCCGGACCGGCCGCTGCCGTCGTCCCAGGTGACGAGGTCGGCGGCCCTCGCCTACTCGGCCCTCCTATTCGGCATAGCGGCCGCCGTCGCCTTCTACCTCAACCCTGAGAGCCTCGTCGCCCTCATCGGAGCGACCCTGATCATGGCCGTCTACTCGAGGGCGGCGAAGAGGACCACCCCCTTCTCCTGGGCCCTCGTCGGCCTCTCCTTCGGGATCGTCCCCGTGGGGGTCTGGCTCGCCATGGCCCCGGCTGGGATCCTCAAGGATGGGCCCGGCCTCCACCTGGGGGCGGTGATCCTAGGGGCGATGATCTGCATCACCGACTGGGGGTTCACCAACTGTGACGCCTCCCGGGACGTTAAGGGCGACCGGCGGGAGGGGATCCCCACCTTCCCCGTCACTTTCGGCATCCCCAAGGCCGCAAAGCTCGTCGCCGCCGCCTGGGTCGTCGGGGTCCTTCTCTCCATAGCCCTGGGGGTCGCCACCGGCCTTGGGCCCATCTACTTCGCCGCGGCCCTGGCGGCCGGGGTCTGGATGGTCGGACAGACCTTCGACTTCATCCGAAATCCGACGGCGGCGAGGGGGGAGAGGACCTTCTACCAGGGGGCGAACTACCGGGCGGTCCTCTTCGCCGCCCTGATCGTCGACGTCCTCCTCCGGGCGGCGGTGGCGGGGTATCCGGGGGTCGTCGGCTAGGAAAACCCAAGAAGACGAAAGGCTGCAAGACGGCCCGCCGTCTTCCTCCATTGAATTTTGATCGCAAAAATCGGGCTTTATCACTTCAGCACCCAGCTCAACCGATCGCTCGCCTCTTTTGGCAGGATGCCCCGGATCGGGCCGAGGCTGGTGACCACCTCGGCGCTGAGCGTGAGGCTCGCCCTAGCCGCCGACGTTCCCGCTGACATTTCCAAGATGGCGTAGACTAGCTGGCTTCCAACGAGGGGATGAGCCCGGCCGGATACGAAAGCCCAGCGGGCGATGCTCTCGCCGATCCCGTCGGCGACGATCACCGGGACCTTCTGGGTGAAGTCGATGGTCGTCTCGGCCTGGGCGAGGGAGAGGAACTTGAAGTCGAGGCCGACGGTCGCTTTGAAGGTGCCGGTCTTCTCTTCAGTCGTCACCTTGGGCAATAGGTCGAAGACGATCGGGACCCCCCTACCGTCTTCTGTCTCCAGGCTCACCATCAACTCCGCCCGGCGCACAACCTTTCTTCCTTCAGGCCTCAAGGAGAAGGCGAATCGTGCAAGGCCGTAGCGGTTCCCTCCCGATGGATGGGTCCACTTCTCGCCCATGATCGCCTCGCCATCCCACCAGACCGGCTTTCCGATGCTGACCGTGGGCAGCTTCTCGCCGGGCGGCGCATAGACCCCTTTCGGCGGGGCGAGCACCCCCTCCCAGGCGGGCTCGATCGGAAATGAGGTTTCGTCGATCTGCATATTTACTCCTCCGTCTATCTTTGTGACTGTAGTGCTTGCTGGATATTAGAGATCAGTTCCTTCGTCTTCTGAATATCTGCCGCCGCCCTATCGCCGAAGGTCTCGTAGTCTCGGAGGGCCGCCTGGGCGTAGTCCAGCGCATCAGAGAATCGGCTTGCTCCGGCCAGGGTACGGGCGACGTTTCTGCGATACATGCCAGCGGAATGGAGGTCTCCCATTATCTCGCAGTAGCGGATTGCGTTGCGATAATAGCCAAGAGCCTGGTCGATCTCGCCCGCTACATCAAAAACAATTCCGACCGCGTTATGAGTCGTCGCCAGATCGAATACGGCATCTTGCGGGAACAGTTCCAGGGCCTTCAGGTAGGACTGGTGAGCATCCTTGAGGTGGCGGTCCAGTTCTTCGGGTGGCTTCTGGGCCGCACGCGCCTCATCGAAGCGTTTACGGGCAATATACCCTAATGAATACCAGCAACGTCCCTGTCCCAACGAGTTTTTCAGCTCTTCCGCCAGCTTCAAGCTAATCCTGAACCAGCGGTCTGATTGATCCAGATCGCGGATCTCGTCAACGTCTCTGTATGCATTGCCGAGGTTCAAGGCACAGGCTGAAGCTCCCGCCTTATCGCCGATCTTCTCGAAAAGGTCCAGCGAATCTTCGTAGGAGTTCACGCACGCTGGTTTACCTTGCTCGCGCTGGATCTCGCCCAGCTCGTGGAGAGACACGGCCAGAGTCCTTATGAGGCTCCGATCATTTTCGCCCAGCTCCTCCGGCGATTTTATCAGGGCGTCGGCGGCTCGCTGGCGGTCAAAGCCCACACGACCGCTTTGGAGCCGCATCGCCTCATCCCAATGGCGCGCCTCTCGGGCAAGCTGGACCCGATAATCTGTCACCAGGCCCCATTCATCCTCAAGGCCAGGGATAGGGCCGTCGGTCTCGGCGTCGACAAAGTAGGGAACGATCTCCTCGACGAGCCTCCTCCACTCGGCCAACCGGCCAGTATGACCGTAGAGCTTACGGAGCCCCTGCATGGGGTAGATGACCCAATTCAGCCAGCCGCTTTGAAGCGCCAGCCTCCTCGCGTGGAGGAGGTTTGGCTCCTCTGCCGTCAGGGCGGCGATCACGTCCACGTTTCCGCCTTCGTACTGGTTAAAGTAGTAATTTCCCAAAGATCCCACGGCATCCACGAAGGCTCGGGAAGCCCCCTCGTCCGATGGATAACGTTCCTCGAAGAGGTTCTTGAAGTACCAGGGGAGGGCTGGGTGGACCGAGTAATACCCTCCACCGTAAGCCCTGAGCAGCCCGACCTCCGCGGCCCGGTCGAGGATCGAGATCCAGCGATCCCTGGTTAGGCCGCGGACCTCGGATAGAGACCATTCAAGTTCTGGGTTGCCCATCCACTGCAAGACATCGGCGTCCACAAACCCCTGGAAGAGGTGGAGGAGAGCGAGCCGTTTCAGCTCATCTTCATCGAAGGCGTGCTCAAAGCCGTACCGTAGGGAGGCGCCCAGGGACTTGGTGCGCCCCTCCCTCTCGTCATCTTCGATCTCGGCGGTGCCCGCCTGAAGCTTCGAGACGAACTTCTCGATATCTTCTTTCGATTCGAGGCCGTCCCGGAGCGCCTGGCCCACTAGCACCGTTATCGTCAAGGGGTTTCCCTGGGTGAACTTCAGAAGCGCCATCCAGTCTTCCACTTCCATGAACCTTTTACCGCGCCTATCCGCCACAGCCCGAGCCAGCTCCACCCTCTCCTGCATCGGCATCGGCGGAACTTCTATCCGAACCGGCAGGTCTCCGAGCCATCCGGACTCGTCCCGTCGGGACGTGAGCAGGAACTTGGCCCCGGTATCCCGAGCATCCCGGAGGAAGTCGGAGAGCTCCTTCTGCTCATCAGCGCTCCAGGTCGACTTCGATCCCGTTGGGAATCCAGCTACCGATTCCACGTTGTCCCAGATCCAGAGGACAGGACATATTTTCAGGATCTGAATGGCTACATCTCGCCTCTCTTCGTCGGTTAAGGTCAGCCAGTGGATGCCTCCACCTTCCAGCATACCGCCGAAGACGTCCCCGATCTTGTCCAGGACGCGGGCCAGGGGGTTGTGCCGTTCAAAGGAGGTGAAGAGGACGGGACCTTCAACGCCGCCGGTCAGGGAGTACCAGCGTCCGAACTCCGCTGCCGTTGCGGTCTTGCCGTTCCCGGCGTAGGCGTGGAGGAGGACTATATTCTGGGTGTCGAAGGCCCGGTCCAGGGCGAGAAGCGTCTCGTCTCTGCCAAAGAATCCGACGTCGGGCCTCTTCGGAAGGCCGGGATCGATGACCCCTCTTTTCGTATCGGGCATCGAGTCTGCACTTCGGATCTTGATCGCAAACTTCTCTTCAGATTTCGGTTTGGGGAAGAGGGAGACTGGCGCAGCGGCATAGACGATAGGAACCGGCCAGTCCTGTAGAGGCCGGGGCTCGTAGCCGATCTCTCGCAGAGGCTGGTCGTGCAGAACCTTCCGGCCGAGGGTGGCTGCCTCGTCCAGGGTCTGACCTTGTGTGAGGGCGGCGTAGAGGTCTGCGACGAACTGGGCTGCTGTCACCACGTAGACGTTATAGCGCATGGCCACGACTCCAACGACGCCCGCGTCCATCACCTCCTGGGCCAGAGACCCGAAGGCTCTCACCCGCGAATGCTGGTCAGCCTCTATTGCTCCCGTCGCGGCATCCGGCTCGTTGGGCGAATCGGCGTGGGCCGAACGGCAGGCGTTCAGGACCAGGACCGGAACTTCGGTCTCCACCAGCAGCTTTCCCAGCAACGATCCGCCCACCATCTGAACATTCTCTTTTATGGCAGGATTTTCGAAGAGGAGATAGCCGTGGGGCCCAGGCCGACTCGATCCCAGGACCAACCTGCTCAGGCCCCTCACGAGACCGCCAAATCCGCCTGAATCTTCCATCTCGGCGTAGGTTCCGTGACCGTCGAAGTGGACGACATGATAGGGTTCGCCCTTATCCTTTGCGGCTCGCAGCGTCCGGCCGAGCTGCTCGAAGGTGGGCGGCCGGAGGACGTCGAGCTGGAAGTGCTCTCGGGCTTCATCGCTCAGGCCTTTGACGATCCGGCTTGCTACCGACCTGAAGGGAACGTCATCTCTGGCTCCAGGACGGCAGATCACAAGCAAGATGCGAATCGGCCCGGTGGCGGCTCCGGGAAGCTTCGGCCTCTGAGCCGCCTGGCTGTAAGACCGGACGAAGGATTTCGCCCGGAGCGCTAAAGGCACGTCGGTCTTTAGGTCCCGGATCAGCTCCCAGGGTATGGCTGTGGCCCCCTCGACATCGGTCGCGATCTCCACGCGAGTGTCGTTCAGCTGAGATCTTAAAACAGCCCAAATATCGCGGGCGTCGTCGTTCGCCTGAAATACGGCCTTGAAAAGGTCAGTTCCCAGTTCTGCCATGCGATTCTCAATCCGGGCGGCTATCTTGGGAGCTGGATCTTGTGGGTACTGGAGGTAGTCTTCGAGATACCATCGCAAATCTTCTCGGTCCTGGTCAGATAGGACAAAAGCAAATTCTGATTCGGCGGTCTGGCGGGCTAGACCGTCCCCCTCCAGAGCTATCTCGACGCGATATCTGTCCTCGCCTTCGGAGATCTGGGTAAAGCGGAGAGTGGGCATGGGAGATTCCTCGTAGATTCTTTCTCAAAGTCATGACGCGCCAATCCATCAAAAATCTTGCGTTCTGGTCTCCTCTCCGGGATCTGGACCTAATAACTCAATAGCGTCCCCACGCCCTCTGAGGATTCAAGAAAAGCTTCATTCAGAGAGATAACGGATTTCAACACTGGATAATCGTGCTATGCCGCCATTGCAGTCGAGGGGAGGGATTCTTGGCTGGCGCTTCAAAACAAAGATCAGCTCTCAACCTCCAAAAGCAAGGTCTCGATCTCGGCTTTGAGCGGCCTGATCTCCTCGTTCAAGACGTTGGTGACCACGTCCCAATCTATCCCGAAGTACTGGTGGATGAGCTTGTCCCTCATCCCGGCGATGAGCCTCCAGTCGATCTCCGGGTGACCATCCTTCAGCTCCTGGGATACGTTCTTGACAGCCTCGCCGATGACCTCCAGGCTTCGCACGCAAGCCCTGCTGAGAACTCTATCTCTCATAAGATCCTCGGCGTCCACGCCCTCACATTCCGAGAGGAGAAAATCGATCTCGTCGAGGATGTGCCTCAATAAGGCGGCGTCCTTATTCAGACCATACCACCTCCCTCTCAACGTAAGGCCTTATGTAGGGGCTCAGCCCCTTGACGGTCACCAGGTCCACCTCTCTATCGAAGAGCTCTTCGAGGAAGAAGACCAGGCCCATGAAGTTTCTGAAGGTCGGCTCCTCAAACTCCACCAGGACGTCTACGTCGCTCCTCTCCTTCTCCTCCCCTCGGGCATAGGAGCCGAAGATCCCTATCTTGCGGACGCCGAACTTCCTTTTAACCTCTTTCTCGTTAGCCTTCAGAATTCTGAGAGCGTCCATGGCAAGCCCCCGGGCGCTGCTCCTCGTCGGCAGGCCGAACTTTGCTTAAATTGGATCTTCTACCGTAAATAGGTACCATTAATCTATGCCCAATACCTCAATAGCGACCTCAACCCCTCCGACGACGCGAGGGCCCGCGTCCTCCCGGACGAACTCCACCTCCGCTCCCATCTCGGTTGGCATAGCCGGATAGGGCTCCCTAAAAGATCTGGGCTCACCCTATCACCCTACCATCCGCGCCAGCTCCTCTCCGATATACGGGTCCATCTCCCCGCAGCGGCCGTGGGTGGCGCAATCGACGAGGTGCATCGCTTTTGGCTCCAGAGCCTTCTGATAGGTCCGGCTCGCCGAATCGACGGGAATTACTGTATCGTTCTTCGAGTGGATCATGACGAACCTTCGGGGCGGGATTCTCTCGAGATAGGTATCGGGATCGATGGATCGCAGGAACCTGACCGCGTCCGGGCCGCTCATCCTCAAGAGATCGATCTCCTCCCCCTCTACATCGTAACCGCAGGTGCTGATGGCGACCACGCCCCGGGACCTCCTGTCCAGGGCGGAGGCGATGATGGCGAACCGGCCGCCGTTGCTCTCGCCGAGGTATACGATCCGGCCGGGGTCGATCTCGGGCTGCATCCTCAGGACCTCGGCTGCCGCCAGGGCGTCGTGGACCATCTTGTGCTCCGTCGGCTCCTGGCCGTTGATGAACATCTCCAGATCGCCCCCCACGTCGACGCCGCCGCGGTTCCGCTGATCGAGGGCGATCGTCGCGTATCCCAGGCCGGAGAGGAGCTCTGCGAGGCCCTGCTCCTGCTCTTTGGTGACGGTCGCCCCGGGGAGGAGGACAACGCCTGGAAAGCCTTCTGGTCTCTTGGCCGAGGGCTCTCGGAGGAGGGCCGCCACCTCCGCCCCCCGGCTGCTGAAGCGGAGCTCCCGGAGGCTTGAGGCTCCAGCCTCCTCGGATGAGATCAAACGATATTCCGGGGCAGGTATCCGGTAATCCAGCAATCCCTCTTCAGAAACCCTCCACTCAACGCCCGCCTCCGAGGAGAGGAAGACCCCTATGAAGAGGGCGACGATCCCGAGGGCAGCGATCGAGGTTGCTATTGAAGGTCTCTTCCCGATATTTTCCTCCCCCTCAGCCCTTTTCTGCAGGAATGGTACTTGATCGTTACGGCTAATCGCAGCCCGGAAGGGTGGAGTGAGCCCCTTATTTTTGACGGTATCCGCCGGCGATCTGACTGATATTCTGCCCCTAATACCTCAGAAGCGCCCCCACCCCCTCTCCCGAGGCGAGGCAGGCATCCTCCTCGACGAACTCCACCTCGGCCCCCGTCCTCTCCGCCAGCTCGTAGAGCTCCTCGATGACGTCGACGGCCGAAGTCGGCCCACCGCAGCTCGGACAGGCCGGGGGCGGCCGCCTCCTCGCCTCCAGGGCCTGGCACCTCTCGCAGATCCAGCCCGGCGCCGAGGCGTCCTTGAGGAGGACGAGGACGCTCACCCGGCCCGCCTCCAGGGCGGCCTTCGTCGCCTCAATCCCCCGGACCGCGAGGCCGCCCCTCAGGATCTCGGCCCGGAGCTCCTCCGCCCTCTCCATCGACAGCACCCTCTCGTCGGCGAGGGCGATCTCGTTTCCGATCTCGACGAGCTCCCTTTGGGGCGCGTCCATGGGGAGGTCGACGACGGCGAGAACCTTCCGTCCCAGATCATGGGGGAGGAGCTCCAGAAACTCCTTTTTGGCGTCGCCGGGACCGGCGACGACGAGCCCCCGCGTCTTGTGCCGGAGGCAGGACTCCCGGACGTCCTCGGCCACCTCCGAGAGGAAGGATCGAACCGCCCCCTTCCGGAGGCGGTTGAACCTCATCTGGCTCCAACCCCCCTTCTTGTGCTTTCCCATCAGGTCTGCCGATAGCCGTCCCACCTCCTCCGGGACGTCGGAGCGGACGCAGAAGAGCCGGGCCTTCCGGGAGTCGAGGAGGAGGAGGCCGTAGTCGAGGTAGTCGTCCCGGAGCTTCGCGAGAGGGAGGAGGAAGGGGGAGGTGTCCAGGACCATGGCACGTCCGGGATCGATCCCGATCCTGTAGGCCCGGAGGAGGGGGGCGGGGGCCGAGGCGAAGACGATCCGCCCCCTTTCGCCGGGTATGGGCCTGGAAAAGAGGAGGTCTTCGACGGTGGACATCGTCTCTCTGAAGGACGCCTTCAGATCCGCCGGGAGGGCCTCCTCCATCGCCCTCGACCTCCTGGCGACGAAGCTGCGGTTCTCGGCCTCCTCCTCCCTCGAGGCGGTGGGGAGGTAGACCGATAGGAAGACGTCCTTCTCGTCTCGGACCTCTGCCAGCCCTCGAATATCGATATCGTTCAACGGAGTCAGGGTCAGATCCTCGACCTGTTTGAAATCCTCCTTCGGCTCCATGCTACCGGGAAGGTCCAGGAGGAGAAAAGAGTTTTCCAGATGCCAAATACCCCAAAACTCTGTAGTGCTGATGGGGATCTGAGGTCAGGTGTAGGTGCAGTAACCATCTTGTGCCTACTTGCCTCGATGCGGCCAAAGACGAGTCTCACCTCATCTGCGAGATTGTATCCAGCCGCCACATCCATACGCTGTCTGTCAACCGCCGCTTCTCCCTCAAATCTCAATATCGCTTTGGCACGATGAAGGAGTTATTTTATATCTAACTAATCGAATATTTCTTCAATTCCTTCTAATTGCGTTGAGGATAGTTCTATTATCTCACTTCGATACAAGCCATATTTTATCGCATTTTCTATGAGTGAAATAATTGAAAAAAGAGCGTAAAATGTGAATAGAAAAGAGAGCCATAATAAACATGTATATATGTAATTATTTAAATTTATAGCATTTACGCTGATAATCAAAATCGGCCTCACTATCGAAATTGCAATATATGATATGATATTAACAACAATGCTCGCTCCTGAGATTATAGCTGATAGCCAAAATGGAAATAAAATATTTTCATAAATTTTAATATCAGTCAATAGATGTATGAAATCATCATCTGAAGTAGATACGATTATTGCTAGACCTGTAATAATTACGGCAACTAAGGCCGCCCCTACAGTGATCAGAATTGGACTGAGGGCGAATATAATATCTCTTGATATCGAGAGATATCCGCATATTATTGCAAGTATTGAAGCGAATATTATAGCTAATTTAAAATCCGATGATTTGACTATGCGTTGAATTCCACCGAAGCGTTTTAGCATAAAGAGAAAACCTATATCGCTATATGTCACTTAGTACCACCATTATGCAAACGGTAAGCTTTACTGATTTACTATCAATATGTATCATCGTCTTCTCTAAAATTAAATGTTTTCCATAATCCTCGCATTATTCTTATACTTTGATGTGGATCAAAGCAGGCGGTTGGGTTGCGAATCTTTGACGTATAAATATAAACTCCGGATTCGTCTTTTCTAAAATTGAGTATCGCACCACAGTCAAAAAGAGCTTGTAGTATCCTAATTGTATCTAATTTTTGAAATCGCGTGTCTGCATTTTTTATGTTCTCAATTTCTTCGAAGTTAAATGTAGACTTATTCATTAATGATAATAACTTCATAGATTTTTCTCGTTCATCATCATTTAAAAATCCATATAACTCGTTCTTGATTTCTGACAAGAGAAATTCTCGAGAATATTGCATAATGCCGGCCAATACTTCATAATGAGCCGGTTTCAAATTGCCTTCTGTAGTTGTTTGTATATAATTAAGCAATGCAATTAAATCCCTTGGACGATATCTTGTATGATCCAATAAAGTCTTAACAGTCAAGCTCCCTGATTGGATTGAACCTGGAAAAAATTCGAAAATATCGGTATCATATCCGATGGATGTCCTTATTCTTAGATTTATCATTTTTATTAGATTGGTAGAATTAGCCGGAACACCTTCCTGATACCAATTCAAAATAATAGCAGAATCTTGTTTTATTTTGTTAAGATTAGCTCCAGGCAAAATATCAAATAAGTCGGTTCTGCATAAAAGAATAATCTTTGCATTTATATCATTTTCCAAGAAATGCCTATTAATAGCATCAGATACAACTACCAACGATGCTATTATATTATTTTGTTTAATTTGTTGGGTCATGAGGGAGTCAAGGCCATCTATGATCAATAAATGTTTCCTCTTAACAGAAATTGAATAACAAATTTCTCTCAATAAGTTAAAAATGGTGCTCAAACCCTTTTTTGATCCTTTTATTGTAGATAATGCATTATTTAAGTTTGCCTCAAAATCCTCCGCTTTTAATTTCGTAACCAAATTTGTGAAGGACATAGTAGGCATTAGCTCCAGTTGCTCCATAACTTTTAATAATAATTTATACTGTTCCCTATTACTGTATGTTGCAGAGTCGTCCTTTGAAAAACTTTCTATGAATACTAATAAAATTAAATATTCCCAATAGTATTGAAATTTTGTAAGCTGAGCTTCATTTTCATGGAGATTTAATAACTTTGAGAATAATTTATGGGGAAATTCTGTTGATAAGTCATAATTTGTAACTATAAAGTCATCACTCTGCTCTGCTAATAGCTCTAATCTTGCAGCAATTGCTGATTTTCCAGACCCTTTTAATCCCAAAACAAGAAATTTTTCATCATACAATAAGAGATTAGTATAGCCATAATCGTCAAGAAAACCATCGAGGAGCAACTTCCTATAACGCCTACTTTTTTCATTTTCTGCGGCGGCTTTGCCAAACACTATATCCTTAAATCCCTTCGTTTTTTCCATGTTAACCCAACCCATATATGTAAATTGCGTATAAATCTTTCTCATAGGTCATCGGTTTAGAATCAATCGATCTGCGCGTCTGACCATCTCAACCGCGGCAAGCTGCAAAATATTCAGTTTAAATAATATTAATTAATATTAGCTATATATAGTGGAATCTACCTCTTGGTCCCCTTAACTCTTAGTACTACAAAAGTGAAAAAATTAGGATATTTTATAGTTCCTTGACTTTAAAGAGCCAGATGACCGAGTGGCCTTTGAAGGTCAGTAATTGGATCGAATCTTCGGCGTCGGTGGAAGCTCCCTCTTGTGCCTTCCGGCGGCGATCCGCCCTTCGACGAGGACCAGCTTCTCCCTCCCGAACTCCGCCGCGAGGTCGCTTCGGCTCCTTCCCGCCTCCAGCCCCCGGAGGATGGCGTTCGCGTCCTGGTAGCTGATCCCCAGCTCCACTTCGTCGGTCTGGCCGGGCCAGAGCCCCGCCGTCGGCGCCTTATCGATGATCCGCCCCGGAACGCCCAGGCGCCTCGCGAGATCCCTCACCTCGTCCTTGTAGAGGCCCGCGATGGGGAAGATGTCGGCGGCGGCATCGCCGAACTTGGTGGAGTATCCGAGCATAACCTCGGTCTTGTTCCCCGTACCGAGGACGAGGCGGTGGAGGAGGTTTGCGTGCCAGTAGAGGATCGTCATCCTCACCCTCGCCTTCAGGTTTCCGTTCACCACCGCTGGAGCCGCCTCGGCAGGGAGGACCGAAAAGTAGCTCCTCAGCACCTGGGAGATGTCGATCTCCTCTGCCTCGATCCCGAGGATCGAAGCGACCTTCCTCGCGTCCTCTACATCCTCCTTTGGCGTCACCCCCGCCTCCGGAAGGAGGAGGCCGAGGACCCGGTCCTTCCCCAGGGCCCGGACGGCGAGGAAGGCGACGGTCGCCGAGTCGAGGCCGCCGCTGATCCCGAGGACGGCACCTTTCGCCCCGGCCGCCTCCACCTGATCTCTTATGAACTT
>Ga0334882_1004275_pt1 | contig 12268 bp, 11 predicted proteins | sample GraSluR1_MG_5_FD_207226 | JGI IMG/M metagenome (GOLD analysis project Ga0334882, IMG submission 207226) | Sludge microbial communities from methane-producing bioreactor in Wageningen University, Netherlands - Granular Sludge_15_04-R1 | ecosystem: Engineered > Bioreactor > Anaerobic >... | reverse complement strand
ACCAGCGTTAGTGGACCTAAAGGAGTAGTAAGAACTGATGGATAAGAAATATTACGAAGGCATTGGACGCCGAAAACAGAGCACTGCCCGTGTGCGCGTGATGGATGGCACTGGAAGTTTTATCGTCAACGATAAAGAAATCGAAGCCTATTTTACTCGTCTGGGCGATGTGTCTGCCATTGTGAACGCTTTCCAGGTTGCTGATCAGCCAAACGATAAGTTTGATGTGACGGTGATTGTTCGAGGCGGTGGCGTGACCGGTCAGCGCGATGCTGTCAAGCTTGGTCTCGCTCGCGCGCTGGTTGAAATGGATGAGGAATTACGCTCTGTTCTGCGTCAAGGCGGTTATATGACTCGAGACCCGCGCGTCAAGGAACGCAAAAAGCCAGGTCTCAAACGTGCCCGCAAGGCGCCAACCTACACCAAGCGTTAATCAGAGTTTTGCCTATCAGGATCAGGGCAGGAGAGGTTTCATTCCTCCGCTATGGTCAGGTTATGCGGAATTTTGATGATGTAAACAAGTTATGAATCCAGAGAGACGTCGCAACTATTGGCGTCTCTCTTTTTAGTCCAAAGAATCCTGATGTCTGAAATGACTTTAACAACACAACTATCTTCAAATTACCAGATCACATTGCTGGGGTTAGGCCCTGGCGACCCACAGATGCTCACACAAGAAGCCAGGGAATGGTTGCAGCAGTTGGATATGCTCTATTTGCGGACAAAGGCACATCCAGCTGTTGAAACCCTGCCCGAAACGCTGCAATGGGTTCCTTTTGATGCTCTTATTGGGCAAATTGGCGATAGTGCTGAGGCTGTTGAGGCGATCAGTGAAACGGTGATCCGCGCAGCAAAGTCTGCTGGCAGCGCAGCCTATGCGGTGCCGGGCGATCCATTGGTGGGGGATGTCACCTGCCAGGCTATTCGCCGCAAAGCGCAGGATGAAGGCATCGCCATTCAGGTTATTCATGGTGTAAGTTTGATTGAGCCCACCCTGGAATTGTTGGGCGTAGGCTTGGCAGATGGTTTGGTCTTGCTGGACGCGCTCCGTCTTGGCAAAAGGACAACGCCTGGTTTTTCAATCGCCTCACCTGCATTGATCTTCAATCTCGACTCGCAAGCAATTGCTGCATGGGTAAAACAAACATTGCTGTCGGTTTACCCATGCGACCATATGGTACAGCTGATGCATGATGCCGGATCTGCTCGGGTTGGGGTTGAATCGCTGCCTCTGAGTTCTTTCGACAGTTGCGCACAAATCGGGGCTGGCAGCGCGTTGTTTGTTCCACCGCTGCATTCCCAATCTTCGTTTGAGTCCTTTCAGGAGGTCATCGCCCGTTTACGTGCCCCGGACGGGTGTCCGTGGGATCGGGAGCAAACCCACCTGAGTCTGAGGCCCTTCTTACTGGAGGAAACCTACGAGACGCTGGATGCATTGGATCGTAAGGATATGACGGATTTACAGGAGGAGTTGGGCGACCTTCTGCTTCAAATATTCCTGCATGCCCAAATTGCCAGCGAAGAGGGCGACTTCACCATTCATGATGTGCTTTTTGGCATTGGCACCAAGCTCATCAGGCGTCACCCTCATGTCTTTGCTGATGTTGATGTCGAGGATGTTTCTGGCGTGATTCACAACTGGGAAGCGATTAAGGCTGAGGAACGGGAAGAAAATGGTCTTTCCCACAAGAAGGGTGTGCTGGATGGTGTGCCGCAAGCTCTGCCAGCGCTCTCGCAGGCGCAAGCGATTCTTGAACGGGCGGGTCGAATGAAAGTGACAGCGTTGAGTGAACAGGGGAAACCAGAAGTTATCCGCCAGATCTTGACCCAGGTCATTGCTTCTGATATAAGCGATAAAGGGCTGGTCATGGGCGATCTGTTGCTGGCGGTCGCTGCCCTGGCTTATCACTATGAGATTGATGCTGAAAGCGCTCTGCGTGAAAGCTTGTCTCGGTTCCGTGAGCGGTTTTCACGGATGGAAGCCATTGCAATGGAAAAGGGTCAGACCTTAGCCGAGCTTTCCCTTGAGGAGAAAGCCGCCCTCTGGCAAGAGATAGCACAAAACCTGGACTATGGATTGGGGCAAATGTGACACAAGAAGGTTTGCCGGTTCAAACGGATAATCAGCGCATTGCCAAAGCCGCTGGAACGGTGATGGCTGCTTTTATCCTCAGTAACCTGGTGGGTGTGATCCGTGGGGTTGTGATCACCCATGCCTTTGGCACTTCTGCCGACCTCGATTCCTTCAACGCGGCAAATCGGATTGTTGAGATGTTATTCAACCTGGTGGCTGGCGGCGCGCTGGGGTCAGCGTTCATTCCTATTTTCACAGGTTTTCTGACCCGCAAAGATTATTCAGGCGCCTGGCGGTTGGCTTCGGGTGTGATCAACCTGCTGCTTTTAGCATTGATTGTAATTAGTGCGCTGGCATGGCTCTTTGCACCCGCGATCGTGCGGGATGGATTGTATCTGCTTGTGCCGGGGTCTGATCCAGTGCAGGAAGCGCTTACCATTCAACTTTTGCGCATCATGCTGCCGTCAGTTATTATCTTTGGCATGAGCGGGTTGGTGATGGGAATGCTCAACGCGCACCAGGTCTTTTTCATTCCAGCAATTGCCCCGGCAATGTATTCCCTCGGCATGATCCTGGGTATCTGGCTGCTGCCAGAGTCCTGGGGAATCCAGCGGTTGGCATATGGTGTGGTGGCAGGGGCGCTGATGCATTTTATGGTACAGTTGCCGGCGCTGTATCGTTTACCTGCGCGCACATATTCCCTCCTATTGGGTTTACGGGACAAGGCTGTCCGAGAAGTATTTCGCTTGATGGGACCTCGTTTGCTCGGTGTGGCTGTGGTTCAATTGAATTTCATTGCCAATACGATCATCGCTCTGGGGCAGCCCGAAGGAAGCGTGACAGCCATCACACTGGCTTTTTCGCTAATGCTGATGCCGCAGATGGCAGTGGCGCAGTCCGCTGCGATTGCTTCCCTGCCCACTTTTTCTGCCCAGGTGGCACAGGGCAAACTGGATGAGATGCGCCATTCGCTGGCATCCACCCTACGCGTTGTTCTGCTGCTCGCCATTCCTGCCTCAGCTGGGTTGATGCTGCTGCGCACGCCGCTTGTTTCCCTGCTCTATCAGCGCGGCGCCTTCACGTCCCGGTCCACCGAACTGGTGGCATGGGCGTTGCTGTGGTATTCTGCGGGGCTGGTTGGGCATGCCCTGGTGGAGATCCTCAGCCGGGCATTTTATGCGCTGCATGACACCCGGACGCCTGTGTTTGTCGGCGTGGGGGCAATGGGTTTGAATATCGGGCTCAGCCTGGCTTTTGCAGCGTGGTTTACCCGTCTCGGGTGGATGCCGCATGGGGGCTTGGCCCTGGCAAATTCTGTGGCAACGGCATTGGAAAGCGCTATCCTGATTGTTTTGATGCACAAACGCCTGAAGGGGTTGGAGGGGAGATTTATCTGGCAGGGGGTGGGTATTTCCCTGCTGGCAACAAGCTTGATGTCTGGTGCGGTTTTGGGTTGGGTTGCAATGTTTAACGCGGGGTCCCGGTTGGTTGTGCTTGGCGGTGCGCTGATCTTGGGTTTGGTAGTTTATTTTGGCGTCGTCTGGTTGATGAAGATGCCTGAACTCAAAGCCATCATGACTGCATTTTTGCGCAAGTTTGGTCGGCAGTGAAACCTCATTAAACTACCTCATTAAACTACCTATTGAAAATTATGTAAAAAGGGCTATAATTCTGTCGCATGGAATAATTGTGTGGCACGATTTACCCCAAAAATCAGGATCTGCTGATGGCAGGTTGACATCGACAGGTTTATTCCCAGATTTTTCCTGTGAATAGTTGTTTATGAGAAATATTATCCTGTAAAGGATTTTTAATTTAAGATGGCAAAACGAAAACTGAAACGGCAATTGAATTTATTGCATGTGATCATGCTGGGGACAGCGGGCACGATTGCGGCTGAGATCTTCGTGCTCACAGGGCATGCTGCCGGCATTGCTGGCCCGGATGCTGTCCTGGCGATCATCATTGGCGGTGTTCTCTCTCTGAGCATTGCTCTGAACTACTGTGAACTTGCCACCACCTATCCTGTGACGGGCGGCGCCATGACCTATGTCAAGGAGGGGTTTGGCAACAACCTGCTGATGTTCCTGGTAGGCTCACTGGATGGACTTTCAAGCACCTTCTATGCGGCGCTCTCAGCGGTAGGGTTTGCTTTTTCTCTGCGGGTATTTCTGCCATTCATCCCGGTCATTCCTGTGGCGCTGGCGGTTATTGTTGTGGTGGGCATTCTCCACATTCGCGGCATCACCCAGGTGGGAAATTTGCAGATAATCATGGGTGCATTTTTGCTGGTGGTGTTCACCTTATACGTGATCCTCGGTTTGACCCGCCCGGAAGGCTTTAGCAGAGAGATCTTTGTTTCGGGGCGAGTCTTATTTGAGAACCAATCGATCTGGGCAAACCTGGGCAGGATGCTGACCACTGTGGCATTGATCTACAATGCCTATGTGGGCTTTGAAGTGATTGCAGATGACGCAGAGGAGATCAAGCATCCTAACCGATATATCCCTATTGGCATTTTGGTCAGCCTGGGGGTGACTACACTGGTTTACACCCTGGTTTCCCTGGTCACAATTGGCGTGATCCCCTATACAGCATTGGCTGGATCAGAAACGGCGTTGACCGATGCTGCACAGATCTTTTGGCCGCGTGTGGGTGTGCCGTTGATGGCAGGGGCAGGGATCGTGGCGACGCTTACATCGGTGAATTCTGCCATGCTTTCGGCAACGAGAGAAGCTTTTACCCTCAGTCGTGACCAGGTTTGGCCTCGCATCCTTTCCAGGCTCAGCCACTGGCGTACGCCGTATGTCTCAATCTTGTTTGTCGTGGCAACCAGTGCTTTGGTGACCCTCATCGGGTTGGTGGATTTCTTAAGCTTTATATCAAGCGCAGGCTACATGTTTGTCCTCTTTTGGGCGTCGCTCTCAATGGTGATGCTGCGAAAGAAATATCCCGATATTGAAAGACCCTTCAAAGTGCCTCTGTATCCGTTGACGCCAATTTTGGCGGCAGCCAGCGGTATATTGATCATCTCTTTTGCGAACCCAAGAGCACTGTTATTTTTAGGCCTGGTGCTGGTGCTGCTTTCGGGTGCTTATTATCTTTCGAGATACTATAAGCGCAAGGCAATGATCAGAGAAGCACTGGAACAGGAAGTGGGTGGTGGTCGGATCCTGGTGGCGGCAATTAACCCCAAAACAGCTGTGGGTCTGGTGACATTGGCTTCTCGGCTGGCAGAGCACCAGGAAGATACCAGCATCAGCCTGTTTTCGGTGATAAAGACACCCTCGATCCTGTCAGATAAAGAGACTCACGAACTGATTGATAAGAGTAAGGCAGATCGGATTGCGCTTCTCGAAAAGACAGCTCCTATTGCGCAAAAGCGCAACGTGGCGATCTCAACCAAGACCAAGGTGGCGAATAATGTTGAATCGGCGCTTAATAAAGAATTGCAGTCACCCAACCCTGTTCGTCTGGTGATGCTGGGGTGGCCCAGCCTGGATACAAAATTAAAAATTCCACACAATATCATCAAAGAAGTGCTGGTGAACGCGCGTAAAGATGTGGTTGTGTTGCGCAACCGGGGTTTAAACGGGCTCAAGAAAGTGCTGCTGCCCTTTGCAGGAGGTCCGCATGCGCGCTTAGCGCTGCATCTGGCATTGGGACTGGCTTATCAGCCGGATGTAAGTGTGACGGGCTTGTATCTGACGCCTGAGGGGCTGGGACAGGAAGAAATGGAAGATATGAACCTGATGGTGCAGGAAATTGTTGAGGAAGAGCTTGGCGAAATTCCTGGTTGGCTGGAGATTAAAGTTCAGCCAGCTTCTTCAATCAGCGAGGGGATCTACCAGGAGACAGAAACGGGTCAGTATGATCTCTTGATCATTGGTGCGGGCAGCGAGGTTTTCTCGCATCGCTACCTGTTTGGCGCGGTGAACGATGCTCTGATAGAAGAGGTAAATTGTTCAATGTTGATTGTGCGGAAGTATCAGCCAGAAGCTGCCATTTGGTTTAGGAACCGCATCAGGAAGCTGGAAGTCTGATCCTGCGCTATTGTGTGCCTGTTTTGGTTTGCAAACTGCGGTAAAGATCTAAAAAATTTTACTGCCACACACGCCAGATAATCACACTGACCAGGATGCCTAAAATGATCCCGCCAACAGCCTCGATAGGAGAATGTCCCAGGACTTCTCGAAGTTCATCAAAATTTTCAGCTGGTTTAATTTTTCCCTCAAAAATTTCTTTGATGATCCGATTGATCTGCTGGGCATGGAAACCCGCCTGACGGCGAATATTGGTGGCATCATAAACCACCACCATGGCTATGGCAAACGCCAACCCAAACAGGGGTGTATCAAAGCCCACATAATGCCCCACCCCCGCCGCAGCTGCTGTCATCACAGCAGAATGTGAACTGGGCATACCGCCGGTACCCAGCAGTAATGACCAGTCCCACTTTTTGGTGCGCAGGAATTCCAACGGCAGCTTGAGAATTTGTGCCATAACTGATGAGATGATGATGGAAACCAAAACCGGGTTATTAAGAATATCGATAAAGGGCATTGGTTCACACTTCGTTTTCTGAGGGTTGAGGCTCATCCAAAGCCAGCTGCCGCACCTTGAGCTCTGCTTCTTCCAGCAGGGCTGCGCATCGTTTGGCAAGTGCCTGACCGCGTGCAAAGTTAGCCAGCGCCTGCTCAAGGGGCAGGTCTTCGCTTTCTAATTGCGCCACATTTTCTTGCAGAGCGGCAAAAGCCGTTTCAAAATCCATATTGAGGATATCTTGATTGTTTTCTTTTGTCATCGATCTTCTCCGGGGTTGGTTCGGGTGATACGTGCTTCCATGGAACCTTTGCTGACTGTGATATGAACTGCGTCATCCGGGTTCACCTGGTCTGCTTTTTTGATCAGTTCGCCATTTTCCAGTTTCGTGACAATGGCAAAGCCGCGGTTGAGCACGGCTTGTGGATTCAGGCTGCGCAAGGACTGCTGCAGATTCAACAGTTTGGATGCTTTGCGTTCAACAATGAGGTGTGCCGCGCGGTTTAACCGTAATGAGAACTCATCCAAGCGCTGCTGATAGGTGTTGACCCTGTGTTCGGGTGAATTTGCTCCCAGAGCATGCACTTCCTCATTATACTCCCAGCGCAAATTGGTGATGTGTTCCCTCATTTTAGTGGTTTGCCGGGCCGCAATCTCCATGATGATTCCAAGCAGTTCGGCTTTATCCGGTGTGGCAACCTCAGCGGCAGCTGTGGGGGTGGGAGCGCGCCTGTCGGCGGCAAAATCCGTCAGGGTAAAATCGGTTTCATGTCCAACACCCGAAATAATCGGTGCTTCAGAAGCAGCCACGGCACGTGCCACGCCCTCGTCATTAAACGCCCACAGATCTTCAATCGAGCCGCCGCCACGCCCAATCAGGATCACGTCTGGTCTGACTTCAGCGTTGAGATGCTTCAGCGAAGCAATGATGTTTGCTGGTGCGTCGGCGCCTTGCACGGCAGTCGGCGAAAGCACCACTTCGGCGATGGGATAGCGCCGCTGGAGCGTGTTGAGCATGTCTTGCAGCGCAGCACCGGTGGGTGAAGTGACAATCCCGATGGTGTGCGGCAGTACTGGGAGGGGACGTTTGCGGTCTTCATCAAACAAGCCTTCCGCTTCCAGTTTGGCTTTCAGGCGCATGAACTCCTGGTATAGTGCACCTTCGCCAGCTGGTCGTAGCGTATCGACATAGAGCTGGAGCTGGCCGCTCACTTCATAGATATTGATATAGCCATGGGCTTCAACCGCCAGGCCTTCACGCGGTGCAAAGTTCAGCCGTGCAGCGGATGTTTTCCACATGACACAGCGGATGGATGCCTGACTGTCCTTGAGCGTGAAGTAGATGTGGCCAGAAGACGGGCGTGAGAAATTTGAAATCTCTCCGCTCACCCACAAATTCTGCAGAATGGGCTCGCTTTCAAGGATTTGATGTAAAACCCTGTTGAGCTGGCTGACGGTGAGTATGGTATTTGCTTGAAAAAGATTGATCTGATCCATAGTTGTTGGGTCCTAAACCCTCTCTAAGTATAACCAAAAATCAATCGGAAAATAAATCTGTTACAATTAATTAGCATAAAAGAATGCAGGAAAATTGAGAAATTTCGACTTTGAATCATATTTGGACACCCTGGCGTATGAGATATATCCAAGAAACTGAAAAGCCCTCGGGTTGTGTATTTTGCATTGCTGCTGATGAGGAAAATGATGCTGAGCAGCTGGTGTTTTTCAGGGGGAAGACTGCTTACATGATCCTCAATCGCTACCCGTATACCAGCGGGCATGTGATGTGTGTTCCTTACGCTCACGAAAGTCGCTTGCAGGACTTGCCACGAGAAACGCGGATCGAGATCATGGACCTGACCAGCAAGGCGGTGGAAGTGCTGCAAGGGCTGTATAAGCCGGAAGGGTTTAATGTGGGGTTGAATTTGGGGGAAGTGGCAGGGGCAGGAATCGCAGCACATTTGCATATGCATATTGTGCCCCGCTGGGCAGGGGATACAAATTTTATGTCCAGTGTGGGCCATACACGCGTGTTGCCTGAAGCCCTGGAAGATACCTATCGCCGAGTGAAAGAGGCCTGGGATACTTTTGATTGAACGTGAATAAGTATGCTGCAGCTAACAACTGACAGGGAGATATCTCAAATGATCATCTCCCTGTTTTCTGTGTTTAGGGTGATTATACGTTTTGTTTTTTGCCTGAAAAAGCCACACGAACGATCGAGATCAGTCCTAAGAGGATCAGTAAAACTGGCCAATATTGGAGCAGATCGTGTTGCAGGCCAAAGAAGGAACCAAAAGCAAAGAAGAAGATCCCACTGATGATGATTAGCGTGAGTCCATCTCCAAACGCGCGCTTGAATTTTCGATCGATGATGCCGCCGATGATGATGCCAACCCCAATAAATGCCGGGACCAGCGCCCAGATAAAGGACCAGCTTTCCCAATTTCCGGTTTGGTTTTGATAGAAGAAGATGGCGCCAATGCCTGTGAGAATCGCGCCAGGGACAGCCAAACCACCCGTGCCGGCAATCACCGCCCAAAGGAAAAACAGCACGCCCAACCCGATGATGACCACCGTCCAATCCCAAAACTGAAAATATTCGGGCACAAGTTGTTTGGCAAGGAAAAATACGCCCAGCAGAACCAGGATGATTCCGCCAACAATACCAGATCGATGTTTCATTTCTTACTCCTTATGATGTTCACTTTTATACATTCAAGATCCAATCATCTTGATGTTAATTTTATCCCAAAGTTATTTCTCGCCGCGCGGATTGACATCTCCCAGGCCGTTAATCTCCTGTGAGACCGTTGGAGAGCCGAAATAGCTGACAGAACCGCCGCCGTTGATGACAATGTCAAGCTCTTTCCCCGCCCAGACGCTGGCATTTCCCAGTCCGTCAATTTCCACCACGGTTGAGTCGGTCATCAGATCATCTGCCTGAACGTTGCCGGCACCGTCGATCTCGATATTTTGCGTAAGCGCCTGGCCGCTGATAACAATGTTTCCAGCGCCAATCAGCTTGATGGACAGGGAATCTGCCAACAAATCATTGATTCTAACCTGGGCAGCACCGTTAATGGTGACTGCCAGAGAATCGGTTTGAAGCGCTGCCAGGGCAACATCGCTGGCGCCGTTAATGGTGATTTGGCGCAGATCTTTGATTGTCAGCGTGTATGTGATCAAATGGGTCGGGATGATCGTGGTGTGCCAGGGCTTTTCTTTGAATCCGATGGCGAGCGTGCCATTTTCCACTTCGACCGTCAGCTGATCAATGAGATTGTCCTCGGCTTCAATTTCGAGGGACTCTTCCTCTCCCTGAATAATGATCAACTTGCCTGCCCCATCCAGCTGGACTGCATCGAACGCGCTCACAGCGTAGGACTTGCTGACAAAGGATCCGGAACCCCGGACCACATTGATGAACGGCAGCTGGCACGCTGTCAGGCTGAGCACAAGGATGATGATAATTGATAAACTGAGAATCCTTTTATTTTGCATGATCTTATCCTTTCATTTGTCTTCCATTATTTAGTATACGTGAAAAGCGTTGCGAAGTTGCAGGTTTTACCTTTGGTCGCGTCAGATTAGGGTCTGGTAGGTTGCGTTCAAACCCGAGCTTAATATCACAAAAACAGCTAAGATGTCACCTCAACCCAGACTTTGAAAATTAAGAAGAGGTGCAGGTGGGAAGGGTTTACAAATTTGACACAACCGGCAAATTTCGAATAAGATTGAGTGTGTTATAAGCACCATCAAGAAAACGAGGGCGTGAGTTTGATGATGTCCGTGGCGGTCACTTCCTGGCTCGGAAAGCATTTTGGGGGCTTTATCATTGGCTTTCTCCATGATGGCAGGCTGCATCGGTTTGCCACCTATAACGGGAGCAAGATTGAAGCGCTGAACCTGGGTGATCATGATGTCGAGCTGACAGTGGTTAACCGGAGACACCGGTTGAGGGTGAATGCGCTGCGATCGGGGGGCGGGTTGCTGCAGGCGCCCACCCACAGTGCAATGGACCGGCGTATCATTGAAACGCTAAATGCCAGCATCCATGTGGTATTGGAGGATATGAACGGAAAGGTGCTTTTCCAGGGCACCGGTCAGCATGCCGGATTGGAAACTGAGGGGGACCTTGGCAACCTTGTGAAGATGGTCCTGTGAGGAGGGGCGCCACGTTCTGATAGACATAAGCTGTTAGCAGTTTGCCCTGGCTGCTCATTCAGTTGTCCCGACGAATTAGATCCCCACAGGAATACCCCCCTAATTATCCTTCAGGCTTTTACTCCGATTGATTATTCTTCTTTGAAGTAATATATAATAAAGCAATTGAAGGATTGTGAATATTGGTTATTGAATGAGGCAGATATGGAACCCCAGAATTTTGATCCTGAAATGGACACTCAACCCAAGAAAAAGTCCTCTGGCTGGCTGATTGGCTGCGCCACAGGTGTAGTTGTCACGATTTGTGTGGTTACTTTTGTCCTGGTCGGTGGCTTTGCAGGTTTTAGGGCGCTCTTTCTGAAAACGACTGAAGGATTCACTGCGTCGGTCTCCGCGCCTTCCAGCCAGATTGATGTGTCAGAGTCCTTCCAGGTGACCGTTCAGATCAGCAACACCGGGTCAGAGGATATCAATACTTATGCGATCAAACTGCCGAACAGCCTGATTGAAGGTGCTTCGCTGACCAACATCAACCCTCCTGGTGTGCCGGGGGCAAACGACGGCAGTCAGACAACCTATTCCTTTGCGAGCGGAATTGCAGAAGGGGGAACACAAACGGTTGTCTTTTCCTTTACTGCCCTGCAGCCTGGAGAGATCCGGGGTGTGGTGGAGGTGATTGCCGGGACAAGTTCTGTATCTAACGAGATCAGGGTCTTGGTAACAGAACCAGCGACGGCACCCGAAGAGGTGATGGTCGAACCGGAGGATCAACCGATCATGGGCGATGTGATCCCCTATCGCTCAGTTGTACAGATTATCGCATTGGTGGAGATGGATGGGCAGCTGGTGGAGGGGTGGTCCGGCTCCGGAACGATCATTTCGGAGGATGGATTGATCCTGACCAATGCGCATGTGATTCTTTCAGACCGTTATTACAACGTAGTGGACCTGGTGGTAGCGATCACGATGGAACAGGACGCCCCGCCGGTGAAAATGTTTTTCGCGGATGTGATCCAGGCGGACGCCAGGCTTGATTTGGCGGTGATCAAGGTGCGCTCCGATTTGAATGGTGCGCCAGCTAACTTTTCCTCATTGGGGATCGAGCCGGTGCCCCTGGGCAATTCTGATTCTTTGGGACTTGGAGACGAAATCATCATCATAGGTTATCCTGGCATTGGCGGTCAGACCATCACGCTGACCCGCGGTGAGGTCAGCGGTTTCACTTCTGAGGAACCCTATGGCAACCGGGCTTTCATCAAGACCTCTGCCACGATCGCAGGCGGCAACAGCGGCGGTTTGGCAGCCACTGCCAATGGGGAGATTATTGGAGTGCCCACTCAGGTGGGGTCTGGCGATATTACTGCTGAGTTTGCGGACTGCCGGCGCCTGGTGGATACCAACCGGGATGGATTCATTGACGAATTGGATAACTGCGTTCCGACGGGCGGGTTTATCAATGCGCTCAGGCCCATCCGTTTGGCTTTA
>Ga0334882_1004274_pt1 | contig 12274 bp, 6 predicted proteins | sample GraSluR1_MG_5_FD_207226 | JGI IMG/M metagenome (GOLD analysis project Ga0334882, IMG submission 207226) | Sludge microbial communities from methane-producing bioreactor in Wageningen University, Netherlands - Granular Sludge_15_04-R1 | ecosystem: Engineered > Bioreactor > Anaerobic > Unclassified... | reverse complement strand
AATATTATAATAACAGGGAAATGTATGGTGATCCTGTTTTTACCAAGATGGATGACCAGTTGAATTTCTACTGGGAACATTTTTCTCCCAGGTATGACCTGCCTGATGATGATTTTGGCGTGAAGTGGACCACATTTCTGGTACCTCCCGTAACCGGAACCTATGCCCTGGGAAGCTGGGGCTCCTCAGGTTACGAGTTGTATCTTGACGGAAAAAGGATAATCAGTGAAAGAAATGAGCATCATGCCTTTCACAGAGAGTATTATGTTGATCTTCAGGCAGGCAGAAAATATAAAATAGAGGTGCTTTACAGAAACTATGGCGGTGATGCTGATTTTAAGCTTCTCTGGACAAGGCCTGACAGGAGACTGAAAGAGACCGCCCTTGCAGCAGCAGCTGAGGCAGACCTGATAGTTCTGGTTCTTGGTTTGTCTCAAAGGCTTGAGGGTGAGGAGATGAGAATACAGATCAAAGGTTTTTCCGGCGGCGATCGTACCGATCTTGATCTTCCTGAAGTCCAGGAAGAATTACTTGAAGCAATGACGGAAACAGGTAAACCGGTAGTGGTGGTCCTTATGAACGGAGGAGCACTGTCGGTAAATAAAGCGCAGGAAAAAGCAGCTGCAATTCTGCTTGCGGGATATCCAGGGCAACAGGGAGGAAATGCAGTAGCGGATGTTCTTTTCGGTGATTTCAATCCCGCCGGCAGGCTGCCGGTTACCTGGTACAAATCGATAGACCAGATACCTGCTTTTGAGGACTATAACATGAAAGGCAAGACATACAGATTTTTTACGCAGGAACCTTTGTATCCTTTCGGATACGGGCTTAGTTATACAACTTTCAGCTACAGCGATCTGACATTGCCTGAACAGGCGGTTGCAGGTGAATCCGTAAAAGTAAGTGTGACGGTGAAAAATACAGGAGACAGAGAGGGTGACGAGGTTGTGCAGATTTATCTGACGGATGAAAAAGCCTCAACCCCGAGACCAGTACGCCAGCTGGAAGGATTTGAAAGGATAAGCCTGAAACCCGGGGAAAGCAGGCTGGTGGAATTTACACTTGCACCCAGACAGTTCTCGATAATAAACAGGAAGAACATAAGAATTATTGAACCTGGTTTCTTCACAATCACAGCAGGAGGCAAACAACCTGGTTTCAGCGGTTATCTTGATCCCCGCTTCACACAGGTTCTTACGGGCAGGATACAACTCACAGGAAGGGAAGTGCCGTTTGACAATTAAGCGCCGGTCGCCGGAATATCAAATATTATCCGATCTTTTTCTGCCAGCCTCATTGCCTGTGAGAGAGCTCTTGCTGCAATTTAAAGGATGATCTCCGAGGGTGTTGGTAATTTGAATTACCCTGAATCCCCGTGAGCGGATTGGCTTCGCCGGGTTCGTAAACCCGGTGCCCGCAACTTGTTGCGAAGATCTGCAGTTCTCAGGAAAATTCAGGAAACAAAAACTTTCCTGAAAAGATTTTCTGAAATGTTTGATTATTTTTACCTGCATATTGCCCATCAATGCAGAAAGAGAATAATCTCCTTAAAAAACGTGTAAACCTTTTTGACGGGATTTCATTTGTCGCCGGGTCGATGATAGGCTCCGGCATTTTTATTGTCAGCGCGGATATAGCACGAAATGTTGGCTCTCCCGGTTGGCTTATGATCGTCTGGCTGATAACAGGGGTCATTACAATCATCGGAGCCCTCAGTTATGGTGAACTTGCAGCAATGATGCCCAAAGTGGGAGGACAGTACGTATACCTTCGTGAAGCATATCATCCACTGATAGGATTTCTTTTCGGATGGACCACCTTTCTGGTTGTCCAGAGCGGCTCCATTGCTGCTGTGGCAGTTGCCTTTGCCAAATTCAGCGGTGTGATATTGCCATGGATCTCTGAAAAGAACATTTTGTTCATGCTTGGCCCTATAAAATTTACCAGCACACAGTTCGTGGCCATTGCCATGATAATATTCCTCACCTGGCTTAATACACGTGGCATTGTTACAGGAAAAACAGTGCAGAACATATTTACATCAACAAAAGTTTTTGTACTTCTCGGCTTCATAGTTATAGGGCTGCTTGCAGCCAAAAGCATTACTTCGTTTGAAGTCAACAGGGAAGTCTTCTGGCAGGCAAGCCAGGCAGGGCCTGATAATCAGATTATCAGTATCTCGGGGTTTGCACTTGTTGCAGCAATCGGTACAGCTCTTGTCGGTTCGCTGTTTGCATCAGACGCCTGGTATAACCTGACATATATCTCCGGCGAGATCATCCGGCCCAAGCGTACTGTACCCCTGAGCCTGCTTTTTGGAACCCTTCTTGTATCAGTCATTTACCTTCTTACAAATTTCATTTATATTAAGACTCTGCCCTTTATGGGCTCTCCTGACGGCACAGATGTCGTAAGCAGGGGAATCCAGTTTGCCACCGACGACAGAGTGGCAACATCATCAATGTATGTCCTGATGGGTGACCATGCAGCAGTAATAATGGCAGTTTTCATAATGATAAGTACTTTCGGATGCAACCACGGACTTATTATTGCAGGACCGAGAGTATATTACGCTATGGCCAGGGATGGGCTCTTTTTCCGGAAGGTGGGCGAAATAAATAAAAAAGGAGTCCCCGGATTTGCCATAATAGTGCAGGGAATATGGTCAGTATTATTGTGTTTATCGGGTACCTATAGCGACCTGCTTGATTATGTCATCTTTGCAGTTCTTATTTTCTTTGCGATAACAATCCTGGCTATTTTTATTCTCAGAATAAAGCGCCCCGACATAAACAGGCCTTACAGAGCATTCGGTTATCCGGTGATCCCGGCCATTTACGTGTTAACGGTTGTATTCATAATGGTTATCCTTCTGATCTATAAACCGAATTACACATTTCCCGGCCTGGGCATAGTAATCCTTGGGATACCGGTTTATTATCTGTGGAGAAAATTCACCGGTTACCGTCATGTTACCGGTGAAAACAGCTTTGAAGAATAATTGGAACCGGTTTACCTGCAGGCTGACGGCGTCACAGTTATCTTTTTGTTCCGTAGCAAATAAAGAGCATTAATACCGGTACAGAAACAGGTAGTCAAAACATCAAGATCATTCGCATGCTCCCTGAAGAATTTGTAAAACGTATAAAGAGCCAGCACTACATTGATTCGATGATTCTGCTTAAATCGCTGGAAAGTCAGGCGCCGCCAAGTATACGTTTGAACAGGCAAAAGTGGAACAGGGTTCCTGCCGGGTCAACTCCTGTCAAATGGTGCGATTCAGGATTTTACCTCAGTGACCGGCCTGAATTTACTTATGATCCTCTGTTTCACGCAGGATGCTATTACTCCCAGGAAGCTTCAGGGATGTTCCTGGGAACGATCTATGAACAGCTTTTCAATGATGTAAAGAACATCAGGGTGCTTGACCTGTGTGGTGCACCTGGTGGCAAAAGTACTCACCTGGCATCACTTATAAGTCAAAATGGCTTTCTTGTCACAAACGATGTCATCCGGTCAAGAGCCTCAACACTCGCTGAAAATATTACAAAATGGGGTCTGTCGAATACAATTGTTACACAGAGCGATCCTTCAGAGTTTGGAAAAATACCCGGTTTTTTTGATCTGATTCTGGTCGATGCCCCTTGTTCAGGTGAAGGGATGTTCCCGGACCAGGTTGCTCTGAGGGAATGGTCGGCCGATAATGCATATTTCTGTTCTGTGCGACAGAAACGGATCCTGAAGGATGTATGGCCGGCGCTTAAGAGTGGAGGATTTATGATATACAGCACATGTACTTTTAATCCTGATGAGAACGAAAAAAATATTCTATGGCTTTCAGACAATATGGAGTGCAAATCTGAAAGAATAGACATCAAGGATCCTGATGGTATTACTGAAATAAAAAATAACGGCATTTACGGTTATGGATTTTATCCGGGTAAGATACGGGGTGGGGGGTTTTTTATTACGGTCATAAGGAAGACAGCCGATGAGAAGAACAAAATCCGTATGCTGGCGCCATGGCAGCATAAGAAAATAACCGCTCATGAAAGGAAAACTGCAGAAGGCTGGACCAGCTTTCCGGGAGAAAGATTGTATAAAAGCGGACAGAGCATTCTGGCCATACCCTGCTCATATAATGATTTGTCCCTTTTATCCGGCACTCTGCGAATAATAAGGGCCGGGACAGAAATATTCACAGCGAAAGGCACTGATCATCAGCCATCACATGAATTGGCTATGTCGGTCTGTTTAAAGAAGGAGAGTTTCCCTTCTGCTGATCTTAACCTGCAACAGTCACTGCAATACCTTGGCCGGGGCAGGTTTTACGCGGGGGATATCCTAAAAGGATGGAACCTGGTAAGTTACGAGGGAATACCCCTGGGATTTGTTAACAACGTCGGTAACAGGGTAAACAATTATTATCCTGTGGGCTGGCGTATCAGGAAGGATACGGGGAACCGGGTTGATTTGAAAATTGTCGAATGGGATCTTAAGTAAACTATCTGCAAATGAAAAAACCGGCGCGCGAGTTTCAGGTTTTTGTAAAACCCGCTGGGGCTCTGTGTAATCTCCGGTGCAGGTATTGCTATTACCTTGAAAAGAAAAATCTTTACAAGGGTACCTGTTCAGACACAATGTCTGACAAGGTGCTGGAAAATTACATACGTCAGCACATAGAAGCGTCCACTGAAGAGAATATTATTTTTTCATGGCATGGGGGAGAACCGTTAATGGCAGGACTGGATTTCTATTCAAAGGCAGTGGAATTGCAAAAGAGGTACAAGCCTGAAGGACGTAATATTTTAAACGGGATTCAGACTAACGGAACCCTTCTTGATGAAGAGTGGTGCAGTTTTCTATCCAATGAAAAATTCATGGTCGGCATAAGTATCGACGGACCCGGAGAGCTACATGACAGGTTAAGGGTTACTGATGGCGGAAAACCGACTCTAAACAGGGTTTTGAGCGGATTCGAAATGTTGCAGAAGCATAACATTCTGATTGAAATACTCTGTGTTGTAAGCTCTGTTAATGTTGGATACCCACTTGCTGTGTATGATTTTTTCAGGCGGGCAGGAGCCGGGTTCATTACTTTTATACCTCTTGTGGAACGCATCAGGGGATCAGATGCAGGGGTGAGTAACTATACAGTGCCGGCGGAAGAGTTCGGAATGTTCCTGTGCACTGTCTTTGACGAATGGAAGGAAAGAGATATCGGAACTATAAAGGTCCAGATCTTTGAGGAAGCACTGAGGGCTGCGTTTGATCAGGAACACACACTATGTATTTTCAGGGAGAATTGCGGAGGGGTTCCGGTCCTTGAGCGCAACGGAGATCTTTACTCCTGTGATCATTATGTTGATGAAGATCATTTTCTGGGGAACATATCGGAAAGGCCGCTGGCGGAGTTTCTTGACAGCGATCGCCAACAAGCTTTTGGCCGGATAAAATCAGAATCTTTGCCCGGATACTGCCTGAGATGTGAAGTCAGGAAGTTATGCAATGGAGAGTGCCCGAAAAACCGTTTCATCAGAACTCCTGATGGCGAACCGGGCCTGAATTATCTGTGCAGCGGATACAGGCGTTTTTTCAGTCACATCCTTCCGTTTATCCGTATCCTCCGTGAAGTGTGGAAAAAAGATGCCCTAAAATAGTTTACTTTTAATGTCATTCACTCCAGCTTTTCCCTGAAGAATGCAACAGTTCGCTCCCAGGCAAGTTTGGCTGCTTTTTCATTATACCTGCCGGGATTGGTGTCGTTATTGAAGGCGTGTCCTGTACCTTCGTAGACAAATATCTTATACTCCTTATTGTATGCCTTTAGAGCTTCTTCAAAAGCGGGAATGCCTGCATTTATTCCAGGATCATTTTCCGCATAGTGGGCCATTAACGGAGCTTTGATCTTCTCAACATCTTCCGGTGCAGGCTGTCTTCCGTAGTAAGGAACAGCCGCATCAAGATCGGGAGAATTTACTGCAACCTGGTTGGTCAGCGCACCTCCCCAGCAGAAACCTGTGCAGCCGACTTTGCCGGTCGAAAGAGGATGTGTTTTCAGGTATTTGACAGCGGCCACGAAATTCCTGGTGGTTTCTTCGCTGTTGAGCTGCTTAAACAGCGAGCCGACATCGCTGATATCATCCGGTGTGCCTCCAACCGGAGAAAGGGCATCGGGAGCAAGTGAGAGAAAACCCTCACCGGCCATTCTTCTTGTTACATCCTGTATGTGAGGTACAAGACCCCTGTTCTCGTGAATCACTATCACAGCCGGGAATTTATTACCTCTTTCAGGCCTTGAAAGATAAGCCCTCATTTTTCCTGTTTTACCGGGATACTCAATAAATTCACTTACAACTGATGAGGTGTCCTGTGTGAGTCCGGAAAAGGCAAAATCACTTTCCTCAACAACGGGAAGCAGGGCAATAGCGACAGCTGTGCTCCCGGTTAGAGCTGCCAGTTTTTTGATAAAAATCCGGCGGCTTGTTCTTCCTTTTCTGTAATTATCAATCAGATGGTTAATCTTCTTATCCATATACAACTGATTTTGAAGAATAAATATCCTATTAAGTTACAAAAAAATCCTCATATTTTAAAATTATTTATCGTCCATAGAGATTACTTACAGAGCATTACCGCGGAAAAACTGTACTCCGGCAGAAGAACACACAATCCCGGATTAACTCTGCACCCCTCAACCTGTTGTTTTTTTGATAAGAATGGCATTTTCTCAGGCTGAAGAAACTTCCACAAACGTTAGTGATAAATTCATCATCCTAAACTTCCATAACATACATTTGTTATCTTGCAGATAATAAACACAAATAATCAGAACAATGAAGCAGGATATTGAAATTGCCCAGGAAGCCAGGATGCTTCCAATAACAGAGATAGCTAAAATATTGGGTATCAGCTATGATGACCTGGAGCTTTATGGAAAATACAAAGCCAAGATCCCGTTGCATTACATAGATGAGGAACGCATGAAGGATTCGAAACTGATACTTGTTACAGCAGTTACTCCCACTCCGGCCGGAGAAGGTAAAACCACCACTTCGATCGGATTAGCACAGGCCCTGAATAAAATCGGAAAGAAGGCAACCGTTGTTCTTCGTGAACCATCTTTAGGTCCTGTTTTCGGCATCAAGGGAGGGGCGGCCGGAGGAGGATATTCTCAGGTAATACCGATGGAAGACATCAATCTTCATTTTACCGGAGATCTTACCGCAGTTGAAAAGGCTCATAATCTGCTAGCGGCATTGATTGACAACAACATTCAGCTGAAAGACGGAAATCTTGGCATCGATCCGAGGACCATTGAATGGAAAAGGGTGATGGATATGAATGAACGGTCCCTAAGAGATATAGTCATAGGTCTTGGAGGGGTTACCGAAGGTGTTCCGCGGCAATCAGGCTTTAATATCACTGCAGCATCGGAAGTGATGGCGACATTATGCATGGCAAATGACCTTATGGACCTCAAGGAAAGGCTTGGGAACATATTTATAGGTTACACTTATTCAGACAAACCTGTGTTTGCTCGTGACCTAAAAGCGCACGGAGCCATGACAGCACTACTCAGGGATGCCATAAAACCCAATCTTGTTCAGACTCTTGAAGGTACACCTGCCATTGTTCATGGAGGACCTTTTGCCAATATTGCCCAGGGAACCAATACACTTGTTGCAACAAAAACCGGCCTTTCGCTTAGTGAATATGTGGTAACTGAAGCAGGTTTTGCCAGTGAGCTTGGCGCTGAAAAATTCTTCGATATCAAATCCCAGTTCGGCAATCTTAAAACGAATGCCGTTGTTATTGTTGCAACGGTCAGGGCCCTTAAATATCATGGAGGGGCTAAACTGTCAGCACTCCAGGATGAGGATACGGAGGCTCTGAAAAGAGGATTTGACAACCTTGACAAGCACATCGAGAATATGAAATATTTTGGTTTCAGGCCTGTGGTGGCTGTTAACCGGTTCGATTCAGACACACAGGCAGAACTTGACCTTCTGGCCGAACACTGTAGATCTCAAAAAATAAGAATTGCCATCAACGAATCATGGGCCAGAGGAGGTGAGGGAGCTGTTGATCTGGCGCATAAGGTTCTCGAAGCAGTCACAACCTGCCCCGATTGCTTCAGACCGCTTTATGACCTGTCATGGCCTTTTGAGAGGAAGATAGAAACTATCTGTACGAAAATGTATGGAGCCGATCATGTTGAATATACTATAAAAGCTAAAAACCAGCTCGACAAAATCGATAAACTGGGTTTTGGAAATCTTGCTGTATGCATTGCCAAAACCCAGAAATCCCTTTCTGATGATCCGGTAAAAAAGGGACGGCCAAGGGGCTTCACTGTCAAGATCAGAGAGGTGGAACTATCATCCGGAGCCGGCTTTATTGTTCCTATCGCGGGTACAATTATGAGAATGCCGGGATTACCGAATGTGCCATCAGCCGAAAAAATAGACATTGATGACAATGGCCGGATAACCGGATTATTCTGACAATCCGTGTGACCTGAACAGACATGTTTTCCGATAAAAGGACTCATATACCTGGTGGGAAATGGAACGGGTATCGCTTTAATTTTGCCCGGAATTATATTTTGGCTACTTTTAGAAAGTTATTAGTTTATAATTCAGGGTGCAATATGAAAAAGACAATGTTGCTGCTGATCGCTGTTTTAATGACTTCGGTGTTTTATTCTGCCACCGGGCAGAAAAGGTCTTATATGAATACAAAATATTATAAAAGATCTCTGCCTAAATTCAGCTTCGGACCAAAGGCGGGGGTCAATTATGCAACCCAGTCCTGCCCGAATATTGATGATTATGATGTACACAGGATACCGGGCATCAATTTAGGGGGATATTTTAATTATTTTTTTACTCATCAGTTTGCCGTACAGCCTGAGTTGCTGTACTCGGTGAAAGGATCGAGATGGAGGGACGCCTATGACCACATGAAAGATGTGCTGACATACATAGAGATACCCGTTCTGGTCAGCTATCACCCTGTGAGAACCTTTAATATTCATGCCGGACCACAGTTCGGACACCTGATCTCAGCCCGGCAGAAAGACCTCGAGACAGGTGAGATCTCAAATCTCAGAAGTTTTTATGAGGAATACGATATAGGAATTACCTTTGGAGCAGAAGCAGTCTTTCCCTTCAGGCTGAATATTTCACTAAGATACTTTCACGGCCTGCTGACAGTTACCAATGATTATGGATATGTTGATCCATGGAAAAACAATTATTTTCAGGTCTCTGCAGGTTACAGGTTCTCAGTAAGATGATCCGGAGCGTTTTTTATCATCTCAATGGACTGTAAGGAGAAACCTATTTTAAAAACAGCTGCAAAATGAAAAAACTGCTTAGTTATTTGTTGATGCTATCCCTGCTCCTTTCGGGATGCAAAAGGTTCAGCAAATATGAAGATGTTGTTTTTACCGAAAAAGAGCCTCGCGACTGGGAGAACCTTGCAGTACTTAATATAAATAAGGAACCGCCGCATGCAACTCTGACAGGCTTCCCGGATGAAATTTCCGCCCTGCATGGCGAAAGGACTGAATCCCCGTATTATCTTGCACTCGATGGTATCTGGAAGTTCCATTATTCAGATACTCCTGATGGCCGTCCGTTCTGGTTCTTTAAGGATGACTATGACACCCGTGACTGGGACCAGGTACCGGTTCCTTCAAACTGGCAGCTCCAGGGATATGATGTTCCTTTTTATGTGAATATAGGTTATGGTTTCAGAGTGAACCCTCCGTATATTGATCACGAATGGAATCCGGTGGGATCATATAAGAGGAGTTTTAAAGTTCCGGCTGCATGGAAGGGCAAAGAGGTCTTCCTGCAATTTGGAGCAGTAAGCTCAGCTTTCTATGTCTGGGTTAATGAACAGTTTGTGGGCTATAGCCAGGACAGCAAGCTTCCGGCCGAATTCAATATCACCGGATACCTTAAGAAAGGCAACAATACTCTTGCCGTTGAAGTTTACCGGTTCAGCGACGGAAGCTATCTGGAAGACCAGGATTTCTGGAGATTAAGCGGAATACAGAGAAGTGTTTTCCTTCATGCCCGCCCTGATAAATATATCAGCGATTTTTATGCCGTTGGAGACCTTGTCAACAATTATGCTGATGGTAAACTTAAGCTTGATGTAAACCTCAGGAGTGTTAGTGACACACCCGCCAATGTAAGCGTGACAGCTTCACTTGTTGATAACGATCGGAAAATCTTTTCAGAATCGAAAAATGTTGAACTGCAAGGCGGTGAGACAATTGTGAATTTTACCGGAGATATTGAAAAAATTCGAAAGTGGTCAGCAGAAGCCCCCAATCTTTATTCCCTGATAATTAACCTCAAAGATGAAAAGGGTAAGACTATTGAATGTGTGAGTTCAAAGATCGGCTTCCGTAAAGTCGAAATCGTTAATTCGCAACTTCTTGTAAATGGATCGGCCATATATCTTAAAGGCGTCAATCTTCATGAACATAATGATGTTACCGGACATGTGGTTGATGAGGCAACCATGCTTAAGGATATCAGGTTAATGAAGAGCAATAACATAAATGCCGTCAGGACATCTCATTACCCTCAGCCGGAACTATGGTATGACCTGTGCGACCGATACGGCCTTTATGTAATTGACGAGGCAAATATTGAATCACACGGGATAGGATATGACAAGGATGTTACTCTGGCGGATAAACCTGAATGGGCGGCTGCTCATTCCGAAAGAATGAAAGGAATGGTCGAACGCGATAAAAACCATCCTTCGGTTATAATATGGTCTCTCGGGAATGAGGCGGGCGATGGTCATAATTTTCTGAACAATTACAAATGGACAAAACAGAGAGACGGAACAAGGCCTGTACAGTATGAACGCGCAGAGCAGTTCACCAATACAACAGAACGGCATACAGATATTATTTGCCCCATGTACACAAGGATCGGACAGATAGAAAGTTACGCCCGAGATCCAAAAAATGACAGGCCGTTGATTATGTGCGAGTATGCACATTCCATGGGGAATTCAACCGGTAACCTTCAGGATTATTGGGATGTGATAGAAAAATATCCCGTCCTGCAGGGAGCATTTGTCTGGGACTGGGTGGACCAGGGCCTTCTTGAGACAGATGAATATGGTGAAAAGTACTGGACTTACGGTGGCGATTACGGGGAAGAAGGCATGCCCAGCGATGGAAACTTCTGCATCAACGGGCTTACATGGCCCGACAGAACAGGCAAACCTGGTCTTAATGAGGTGAGAAAAGTCTATCAATACGTTGGTTTTGAAGCTGTTGATCTGGCTAAAGGGCTTATTAGGATAAAGAACAAATATGATTTCACCAACCTCTCGGAATTTATATTTGATTGGGAGGTGATCTCAGACGGTATAGTCTGTAAATCGGGAAATATAACATTTCCAGACATCAATCCCGGAGAAGAGACTTTAGTCGGGATCCCCTCAGATATCGCCGACCCTGTACCAGGAGCAGGGTATTACCTCAATATAAGAATGACGAGGGATGATGAATGGAATTTTGTTCCGGAAGGCCACATCTATGCTTACGAGCAGTTCAAACTTCCGGTTGAAGGCAGTCCTGTTGGTTTGAAACGCGATGAGCTTGCATTTCTTAATACAGGTACTACAGATACAAAGCTTGAAGTCAGCGGCAATGATCTGCGTGTTACCTTTGACCTTGAAAAAGGCCGGATGGAATCATTCGTGTATAAAGGGAAAAATATTTTCAGGAAAGGTCCTGAACCAGATTTCTGGAGACCTCCCACCGACAATGACTATGGATATGGAATGGAAAGGAAACTTGCTGTATGGAAAAAAGCGGGTGAGAGAACAATTATAAGAAAGGTCGCTGTCAGCCAGCCACAGATGGATAAGGTAATGATCACATTCGAGTATGATATACCCGACGAAAACGGCCGTAAAATAGCGGGATATGTTTCAACCTATTCCATTTACGGATCAGCAGATATTATTGTAAAAAATCAATTTTCAAAAATATCTGAGATGATCCCTGAGATACCAAGGATGGGCATGCAGATGCAGATTCCGGAGGAATATATGAATTTAAGATGGCTTGGCCGGGGGCCGCATGAAAACTATTCCGACAGAAAAACTTCAGCCCTGACAGGACTCTATGAGAGTACCGTTGATGATCAGTATGTACCCTATGTACGTCCTCAGGAGAACGGCTACAAAACAGATACGAGGTGGCTTACTCTTACTAACGGGAACGGAG
>Ga0334882_1004271_pt1 | contig 12280 bp, 8 predicted proteins | sample GraSluR1_MG_5_FD_207226 | JGI IMG/M metagenome (GOLD analysis project Ga0334882, IMG submission 207226) | Sludge microbial communities from methane-producing bioreactor in Wageningen University, Netherlands - Granular Sludge_15_04-R1 | ecosystem: Engineered > Bioreactor > Anaerobic > Unclassified... | reverse complement strand
TGGCTCAGATGGACGGCTTTTTGCACGTGGTTCGCCAGTTTGAGAATGCCAGTGTTCCCCACCTTGCTGAGAAAATCGACCCTGTCCGCGATATTCAGACCATGGATACCGATTTTATTTTGAACGATCTTGTTATGGTTGAGCGCCGCCTGGAAAAGCTGCGAGAGGAACACCGCCGTGGAGTTTCCCGCCCACGCGAAGCGATCCAGGCAGAAATTGACTTGTTCGAACGGCTTGAGACCGTGCTGAGCGAGGAGAAACCGCTTCGTCACTTTACCTTCAGCCCTGAAGAAGAAAAGATTGTCTCCAGTTTTGGTTTCCTGAGCCGTAAACCGCAAATGATCGTCTTCAATCAGTCCGAAGACCAGACGCCCATCGAATACACCAGCCCCCATCCACACACCACCGTAGTCAGCCTGCCTGCCAAGCTGGAGATGGATATTATGGCACTTGAACCGGAAGATGCTGCCATGTTCATGGAGGAGTTTGGTGTTACAGAACTGGGTATGTCCCGCCTGATCAAGGTTTCTTACGATCTACTTAATGTTCATAGTTTTTTCACCGCGGGTGAAAAAGAAGTCCATGTCTGGACACTTCGCAAAGGCAGCAACGCCCGTGAAGCAGCCGGCACGATTCATTCGGATATGGAAAAAGGCTTCATCCGCGCCGAAGTGATTTCATTTGACGACCTTATGACCTATGGGACCACCGCCGAAGCCCGCAACCATGGTCGCCTGCGGGTTGAAGGCAAGAATTACACTATCGAAGATGGCGACATCATTGAGATCCGGTTTAATATTTAATAAATTTTGACCTTCGTAGGGAAGGGTCTCTATTGCCCTGTAAGGGTTCAAAATTGTACAGGAAGGGCTTGCTCCTCCCCCAGATTTCAAGCAAATCTAGTCACCGGAGGGAGCAAGCCCCCTCGGTACGGTGGATGACTCTCATTCCCTATTCTTCCAACAAACCGCGCAAATCCTTAAAATCCACCCTCGAGGTCAAATCCAGGCTGATTGGCGTGACAGAAACCAGGTTGTCCAACAATACCGCTTTCAGGTCACTATCGTCTTCAACCGTCGCCTCATCCACCCGGGTATAGTAACCAACCGTCTCTACGCCTGTCTCAGGGTCTAACTTTGAAGTCACTTCAAAATAACGTTGGCGCGATTGACGTGTCACCACCCAGGGCGTTTCTGGTGTGGCAGCTGCCGGCACATCGACCTTTAACACATCTACATCAAAAGGCATCTCAAGACGCAGAAGTTTTTCAGCAAAGTAACCCGTAAACCAAGCCGCAGTACTGAAATCAACCTTATCCGAAAGGTTAAAATGCTCGCTGACAGCAGTCTGCAAAGAAACCGCCAAAGCAGGATAACCAAACGAAGCAGCTTCAAGTGCCGCCCCAATCGTACCGCTGACCGTGACCCCGGAAGCAACATTTTCCCCATAGTTGATGCCAGAAACCACCAGGTCGGGTTTCACATCAGCCATAACACTGAGCAAACCATGTAAAACCGCCTGCGCGGGCGAACCACCGATACCATGAACCTGCCAGGTTTGTCCGTTAATCTGCAACTCCTGGGTTTCTCTGATCCCATCAGATTCGCGCGGCAACGCTCTTCCCATTGAAGTTTGCTGCACTCTTGGTGCGACTACATGCACATAGCCGAGTTTCGAAAGCGCTTCCGCCGCAGCCCACAAGCCGGGCGAGTTGATGCTGTCATCATTGGTTAATAAGATTTGAGGGCGTTTATTATTTGTCATGTTCCGATTTTACTCGAGGAAACAGAATCTGAGCGCTCTTGTAAACTTTACACAGATTGGATCATCATTTAGCTGTTTGGTTGGTGACTCCGGTATAATTACGCCATGCTAAAACTTCTACATTTTGCTGACGCTCACATTGATATGACCAATTTTGGATCTCATGACCCCGAAACCGGTCTCCCGGAACGGGTGATGGACTTTTTGCGCAGCCTCGACACCATCGTCCAGGCTGCCGTTGACGAAAAAGTAGACCTTGTGATCTTTGCTGGTGATGCCTACAAAGACCGTGCCCCCGCACCGACATTTCAGCGCGAATGGGGTCGCCGCCTGATGCGCATTTCTAAAGCCGGCATCCCTACTATTTTGCTCACTGGCAATCACGATATCTCTCCTTCTCAGCGCAAAGCCCATGCCATGCAAGAGTTCGATACCCTTGCCCCCGAGCATATCCGCGTAGTCAGCAGCCTTCGCTTGCTCACTCCTGATGACCTGGAAGGGTTGCCTATCCAGGTGCTGGCAATTCCCTGGATCACGCGTGCTGGTGTCATGCAGTCTATCACCACCGGTGAGACTGAAGAGGAAGACCCCCTGCGAGTCATTGAAAACGGCGTATCCGATTGGATCAACCTCGCGCTCAGCGAAACCGATCCGAGTATCCCGACGATTCTAACTGCACATGCTTCGGTCGCCGGAGCAAAACTGGGCAATGAGCAGGAAATCAAGATCGGTCGGGATGTCATCTTACCGCTGGGGCTGGTTTGCAATCCACGTTTCGATTACGTTGCCCTTGGTCACATCCACCGCCACCAGGATCTCAACCTGGGCTCCCATCCGCCCGTTGTTTATCCCGGCTCAATTGAACGGGTTGATTTTGGCGAAGTAAACGAAGAAAAAGGCTTTGTGATTGCCCAAATTGAAAAGGGGCATACCACGTATCAGTGGCGAAAACTGCCAATCCGTAAGTTTATCGACCGCAGTGTTACCTTGGTTGATGAGTTGAATGTGAACGATAAAATAATCGCCGCCATGCCATCGCAAGAAGAGCTGAAAGACGCCATTGTGCGTCTAAAAATCACCTATCCGCAGGGTTATGAAGTGTTGATCGATGAGACGCGCATGCATACCTATGCCAAGGATGCCTTCGAATTCAAACTGCACAAAATTTCTGTCTCTGAAGCTCGCAGCCGCCTGCCAGATGGTCAGGTGACCAGTTCGTTAAGCCCTCTCGAACTGCTGGATTGGTTTTGGAAAGAAAAGCACGAAGATGAAGGCGAGCGTGAGCGCCTCCAAAACCTCGCTCAAGACCTGATCAACCAGGTTCAGGCCGACGAGGAATAAACCATGACCATTACCGTTGAAGAAGCAAAAGCCTGGTACCAGGAAGCAGATGAAGTTCATAGTTTTGAACATGTTTTGCGCGTCAAAGTGATGGCTGAACGGATCGGTAAGGCAGAAGGGGCAGACCTCGAGATCATCGAAGCAGCGGCTTACCTGCATGATTCCCGCGGTGCCAGCCCAGCTGAGGGTGGAAAAGAGCGAAAAGAGCATCACATTGCCTCGGCTGAGTTCGCCGGAGAAGTACTTGCTAGTAAAGGCTGGTCGCGGGAGCGCATTGAAGCTGCTCAACATTGCATCCGTGCCCACCGCTATCGCCACAACGGCGAGCGACCCGAAACCCTGGAAGCGCAGTGCTTGTTTGATGCGGACAAATTGGATGTTCTTGGTGCAGTTGGCGCAGCCCGCACAATTGCCTACGCGGTTTTGGCTGGGCAGCCTGTTTTGAGCGAACCTTCCCAGCAATTTCTGGAGACAGGTATCAAAGAGCCGGGAGAACCTCACAGTTCTTATCACGAGTACATTTTCAAACTCAGGAAGGTAAAAGACCAGCTCTTTACAAGAACCGGCAGAGCCATCGCCGAAGAGCGAAATGCCTTTTTGACCGAGTTTTACGAACGCCTGCGTTCAGAATATAAAGGCGAGCGCTAACCGTTTTGCTTACTTCGTCGCGCAGGCTATATGGAGTGAAAGATAAGAAATTAAAATGTTAGAAAATCTGTGAATATTAACATCTGCTGCTATTACAAACCAAATATATTATCTGCTGAGATTTTGCTAGCCTTTCCAGCAAGGATAATGCCTTTTCAGTATGCTCATCGTCTAAATTCACAAAAGGATCGTCCAAAATAATCATCGGTGTTTCCTTCTTATAAAGCGCTTCAATAAGTGCAAGCCGCATACATAGCATTATCGCATTAGTATAACCAACACTAAAATATGCCAGATCCCGTGCCACACCATAACGTTCGAGCTGGATATCTAAATTGGGACTCAGCAGGATTTCACCCAGGTCCTCTGAAACAAGCTCCTGAGCGTAACGAGTAAAACTGCGCTCAATTTCATTGAGATAATTATCTGATAGGTTGTCCTTGGCTTCACTTAACATTTCTAGAGTTGCATCAAGCAATTCGCAATTCTGCTCATCTGTATCTCTTACTTGTGTCCATCGATCAAGATCATCTTCTTTTGAGGGAAGCTGGTCGATAATTGCCTGTGTTTTGTCAATAGTTTGTTGACGACTTCCATAATCCTTTGTTAAGCGATTAATCTCCTTAATAGTATTGCTCTCTTCAATTTTTAAACTATCCAAATCTTCTTCAATTACTGGGAGTTGAGTATCTGATATGTCACCATATTTTTCTACGAATTGATCCAGTCGATCTCGATTTTCTTGAAAGGCAGGAGTAAGTTGCTCGTTTTCGAGAACTGCATCACGGATATTTCGTACTGTGTCTAAAAATGGAGGTTGCGCTTGAATGCCAAATTTTTCAAATGTTTGTGCAATATGTGTCAACAGAGCATCTTTTTGTAAGTTACGTTCCTGCTCAGCTTGTTCAATTTCATGGAGGTTTTGTGTTGCCTGCACGTATGCGGTACAATCCCGTCCTAAATCAGAAAGATAAGAACCAAATCGTTCTGGCAGAATTGGCTCCATATAATATGGCTTTAGAAACTCAACGATTTCATTCTCGTATTCTTTTGCTTTTATTTCAATCTTATCTCTTCGATCGTTTTGTTCTTCCTCGGTTCGACGAAGTCGTGTCAATGTTTTAAGCTTTTCGCCAAGGTCGTCTAGTTCTTTATAATGTTGTGACGTTGGTTCGCAATATAGGGACAGGAAATTATTTAGGCTTTGTTCGAGGTCAGAACATTGGCTATCGATTCCATCGCTTAGTTCGATCATCTCATCTGATTTCGTCTTAAGTGACAAAAAGCTATCTTTTCTTGATTGTATAGTTGATAATGTCTGATTTTTTGTTAGTCCTTCAAGAGAATATTGACTCACAAAACTCTCAATTTGTGAGTCAAGTTCTTGGATCATTTGCTCATTTGCTTGTATCTGGCTCTTTACTTCGGGACTCAATTTCGGTCCTGTCACCTGTGAAGCTACCTCTTTTTTTATGGCAGCGGTCAAAATAAAGAAAATAGCTAATGCGAGCAGTAATACTCCAGTAGACAGAAGAATTGCGCCAGGCAAGATCATCTGCCTTGCTAACATTATCGTACCAATTGCAAGAGCCACCGCCCCAACCACAAGAGATAGGATGCCGAAACTTGATTTTCTAGTTATAGTAGACTGCTCCGTTGCTGGTAAAAAATGAGTGTTTCCTACCAGTTGAACATTACTTTGTCGTAATTCTGTCGTTTTCTGATGATTCTCTTGATGCTGTATAAGAGTTGCTTCTTCTGGAACACCATTGGAGAAAAATTGTTCTAACTGCTCAAGTTCTTTCTTTTCATTTGAGGAGAGTACTTGGTATTCCTTCTGAGTACGTAATTTTTCAAGGCGAACGCGATTGTCTTCTTGTTTTTGTAAATCATCTTCAGTGGGAATCCCCACACTAAAGAAATTATTCAATTTGGTCAGTTCGTCTCTTTCTTCATCATTCAAACCTAATTGAGAAAGAACAGTATTTGTGGTTACGTAATCTTGGTATTTTTGCTGATATTCAGTCAAGCTATCATCAGAGGGAAGTCCATTCTCAAATTTCGCCTTTAGACGATTAACAACATCCGAGATTTCCTTCACCGAATGAGCATTGACTTTGCTTGCCGACAATGCATCAAATTTTCTGGATGAAGTTTCGAGATCTTCAATATCTTGCAATGACGGTAAACCCTGTGGATATTTTTCGTTTAAAGCGGAAATTTGATGATTAAGTTTTTCCTCATTTTTTTTCAAATCTCGTAATTCTCGTATATGTGATCTTGTTGCTTCGGCTTCCGAAGTTCGTGTAATTCTTGAACGAATATTACTCAGATCGTTCTGCTTTTGGTCCATTATCAATTTATGTTTATCATGTTCTTGTAATAAATCGTGTAAATGACTTTTGTGTATATCAATTTGTTCCAATTCGCTTTTTAGTCGAGTGATATTCTCCTGCGCTGTATCAATGCTCCCCGCATTACCGCGATATTGTCTTAATGAGGTTCGTTTGGCTTTCAAAGCTAAAACTGCCTTATCGAAATTGTTTAAATCGTTAGTATCTTGAACTAAATCGCTCAATTTTGTCTGAATGCTACTTGTAGTTAAAGATGTTTCTTGGTACTGTTGTGGCATGAAAGTACTACGTTCAAACGAATCTGAATCTAATTCGAACAGGTCTTGGCCTACATTTTGAGAAAATCGAGAGGTTTTCTTTTTTGTTTTCAAGTCAATAACAGAAAATGTGTCTTGGTTCGGAGTATCCCCAAAAAAGCGTTCGATTCGGAATTGTTTTCCATTTGATTCAAAAATCAGATTACCACCAAATTTTCCCCCTTGCCATGGCATATATCGTTTGCGATCATTCTTTAATAAGTTCTTGCTAGCCCTAGGCATTCCATAAAACATTGTGCGGATAAAAGCTGCCAAGGTAGTTTTTCCAAATCCGTTTGCTTCCTTTATGACTGTCAACCCTTCTGAAAAATTCAGCTCGTAATGTGAAAGCGTGCCAAAGTTCTCAATATAACAACTAATCAACTTCATAGCAAGATATCCTCCCCCGTTAACGCCTGAATACCAAAACGAATAATTTGCTCTTTATCTTGATCACTTCTCTCTGATGCAAGTGCCATACGAATGAATTCTCCCTTCAGAGAGATATCGTACTTATAATCATCAACGCTGATAGCTAGTTTGCTCTCATCAATTATTTTGGCAAAAAAATACTGATTTTGTAAGATTGGAAGCAGGAAACGAAAATCTTTTTGTGTTTCCAAGGTATAACTTCCCTGAAGGACAAATTTGACTAAGTTATCGGAAGATACGCCAGAGGAAGCCTTTTCTATCTGAGATTGAATTTCAGATACTGTTGTGAGTTCTGTTATATTGACTGGTACTTCAACGAGAGTACGAGTTGAGAATGGAATAAATTCAGGAGTTACCTTTTTGCCAATGATTTTTATCAGTACGAACCCTTTCTCTCCACATTCATCAAAACCGCGACCTTCGAAGCATCCCGAATAACAATATATACCTCGACGATCTAGACGCTCCTCTTTGTAACTGTGGATGTGCCCTAACGCAAGATAGTCGATATTCTTACCTTGTAAGAGAGGAGTACAAATAAAACCTATTCCAGGCTTAGTTGATTCCTGTCCATGCATCACAACAAAATTCACATAATCTTGTTGTAGGGTTAGTGACTGATACAATTTTTCATAATTCTCTTGATTGATCTCTATTCCAGCAATTACGATCGAATTATATTGAAAGTAAGTCCAAGTCTCAGTAAAGGTCTTTAGATTTCCAGGTAAGCTACGTCCTGCAAACGCCTGTTTACTTTCGTCATGATTTCCTCGTAAGTATAGAAAATCAATGGTCGGAGCAGAAGCTATTGTATCTAAAATAAAGTCTGTTGTTATGCCTCTTGTACGCTCTGTGTCAAATAAATCACCTGCTATCAGAATAACATCTACACCTTTTTCAACAGCAAATTTAACCATCCGAGAGAATGTATGTAGAATTTCGTGATTGCGCTGTAAAGCTTGGACAGTTGTGAGATTTGTTTCCAATTTTGAGTCTAAATGCAAATCAGAACAATGGATAATCTTCACGAGAAAACCTCCTGGCTGGCCATCTAATACAGATTTTATGCGCTAATGGTACCATTTCACTTACTTCGTCGCGCAGGCAATGCAGGGGTCAAAAGCCCGCACAACCCTCCCAACTGCCCGAGCAAGTTCATTGCTGATCCCATCCGGTCCTACATAACGTTTGGCTGCCACCATCAGTGCTCTACGGATCGCCAGCATATTATGCACTGTAGGGATAATAAAATCCGCTTGTTTGATCAGCCCGTTTTCGACTTCGTAACGATGGATCAAGGGACCCCGAGGGGCTTCCACTAAGCCGAAACCAATCCCATCTCTGGGGGCATATTTGACCATGGTTTCGCCGTGCTGCAAGTCAGTTTCGAGCATTTGTTTGGCTTTTTCCAGCGCGTAAACCAACTCGATCCCCCGGCAAAGGTCAAAGAACAAGATCGCGTGAGCGGGTTTACCGTAAAAGTCACCAAACCGTTTCAGGTACGCGTCGGCTATTGGAGTGCCAAAGGATTCTGTCAGGTTGATTCGGGCCAGGCTGTTTGCCCGCATGATATGACCTTGAAAATCGCTGACCCCCGCGTACGAGTAGTCGCTACTTTCGATATTTATGAATTTTTCATACTCCTGGGGCAGAAAGGTATGACATTCCTTTCCTTTTTCGCACATGACTCGCAAATGGTCGCTGTTGAGCCGGAAATTGCTGGCTTCTGTCGAAGTTAAATAGTATGTGGGTTCATCATCACCCCAGGTACCAATACGGTCCACCATTTCCATGGACATCTGCCAATAATTGTCTACCAGATCAACAGCCACAGGCAGCAATTCTTCAAGTGTTTTGATCATTTCATCGGCTTTTTCACGGGGAATGCTGCTGGTGACGCCGCCAATTACGGTTTTGATGGGATGGATGAATTGTCCTCCAGCCAGGCTGATCAAATCCGTTCCTATTTTTCTGATTTTCAGGGACATTTGGGCAAGTGAAAACTGGCGCGCTTTACTCTCCGAATCTTCTCCCATTTCAAAGAGCGAACTGGCATTGACGCGATCTGGCATGGTAAAAATGAAGAGGGAAGTAGCCTGGTTTTGAATCAGCTGCCCATGCAGCAGCACTTCCCGGATCTCGTTTGCGAGCGGTGGGGGCGTGACGCCAAAAATGTCTTCAAGCGCTTTTACAGAAGCAACCTGGTGCGCGGTTGAACAAACCCCGCAGATGCGTGGGACGATTACCGTGATCTGTTCGGCCGGAACGCCTTGAACATAATAGCTGAACCCGCGCATTTCCATCGCCTGAAAATCAGCTCTGAAAACCTCATCATCGTGAATATCAATCACAACTCGGGCATGTCCTTCAATACGGCTTAGAGGGTAGGTTAGAGTAGTCATCAGATCATCTTTTCCTTTGTCCGTTGGGGTAGCGACTGATCCTGGGTATAGTCAGTAAACTGACCAAGGAACAGGGACAGCCAGGGTGATGCCAGTTCGGCGTTGATCTCTTCGAGGGGGATGTCCGTCATCCGAGTGAAAACCCGGCGTAGATTATCAAGCACGAATTCAGGGTCTTTGTTTAGATAAGGGTTGGCTGGTCCCCTGCAGCCTACACAGGCATGTCCTGGTCGGGTGCAAAGAGCACCGCAGCCGCCGCGGGTTGAGGTGCCCACACAAAGATAGCCCTGGTTGATCAAACAAATTTCCGGATCAGGGGTCCCGCTGCGTCGGCCGGATATGGAGGTCGGACGCATATCGGTCAGTTTTTTGCGCCCACATTCCTGGCAAACAATACTGGCAATTTTCGCGTCCTCCGCTTCTGTAAGTGCGGTAATGAAAAGTTCTGGTGTTGGAGGGCAGCCAGGTAAATACAAATCGACATGGACAAATTTATCAATAGGATAGGCGCGGGGGAGCATGCTTGGCAGGCGCAAGCGATGGGCGGAATCCAGGTAAGATTCACGCGAAATATGCCCTTCTCCGATTTGAGCAACCCCACCTGAGAGGGCACAGGTACCAACAGCAATCACTTTCTTTGAGCGAGAAGCACCTTTCAGCAGATTGTGCAGGTCCTCATCCGTGCGAACACCGCCTGACACAAGCAGTACTTCTACGTCTTCAGGGATTTTGTGCGTAGAAACCACCAACGGCATGTAAACCAGGTCGAAATTTTCGATCCATTCGTCTGAGTTCAACAGGGACACTTCACATCCCGAACACCCGGAAAGCTGCAAGACAGCGAATTTTGGCAATTCTCTTTTGGATTCCATGAGACTCCAATCCACAGAAATATCGGATTTATGCACTAATTATAGTGGACTTTTCCACAGACTATCCGGCTTTTTCCCACAGGTAATCCACAAGAAGTCTGTAATTGTGAAATTACGTCCCGCAGTGTAAAAAAAACATCCGACCCGCGCATCAGGGGATTGCGTTGGTATCTCAAAAGCCTCACATATGGCTCAGAACCAGCCCTTGAAAAAGCTTTGATAATAATAAAGTATTTGAAGAGGGCCTGTCATGATACTTAAAATAACCACATAGGAGATCGTCGCAATACGCAAAACTTTTGGACGCAAGGTTTCCAGCAAATATGCGATAAGAATTAGAAAACAGCTGATCACGGGGAAGATATATCTGCCTTGAATCGCAAAACCTTTGAATGCGTAGTATAGCTGCATGTCATAATTATAGATAAACAGGGTCAGTGTATATGCAGCTGCAATTGCTGCAAGCAATAACAGCTCTTTTGGAGGTTTACGGACGAAACCGAGCCCAGCCAAAACAAACCCCAGGAGCGTGAATCTGACAATGCTACTAAGCGGGTTTATGTATCTCTTATGTCCGTGCACCCCAACATTCCTTGCAACCATTACCCGCGACCAATACCCAAAGTAATAACTCACCGGATCTGGGTGTCCTTCTGCCACTGCCTCTGGAATGGTCATTTTTTCTTCCAGAGCGTACGTCATTTCCCGTACGATAAAGCCAGAAGTAAGGCATTGAGTTTCAGTTGCCAGTTGATAACAGCCTGGAATAAGGGTTTTATATACCAGAAGATTACGTCCGTACATAAACACATTCATGCCAATTGCTGCAAATGCCAGAACAAAAAGGGTCAATTTTCTGCCTTGTGGAATATGCCATTTCGGCTTTGTGTAGATCAAGATCACCAGCCAGACGATCATTAAAATGCCGATAAGTGGAAGAGCCGTTTTCTTCGTTAATCCTGCAAGAGCCAGAACCAAAAACAACCAGAATGAGTTTCGCCAAAAATCCTCTCTTTTTACGAGCCTCACAGCAAATAGAATGCTTAGAGAACTCAGTAAATTAATCAGATTGTCGTAATTGGATCCGCTGGAAAGGAAGAAAAACATCAAAGTATTTGCCAGCAAAAATGGGGGCAGTAATTGCAGCCAGACATTCTTTATCACTTTGCGGGCAATTAACCAAACAACAACCAGGTTTGCCACGCTGCTAAACACGTTGAAAAACCTGTCAAGATAGATAAGCGCTGTGGCTGGTACGGAGGGGACAATAAAGGTCAGTAGATTGCGCAAACGTGCAGCCAGCCAGTAGTAAAGGAAGGGATTACCCTCAATGAATACGCCGCGTTTGATGGTTGCTTCGGTCTCAGGAGGAATGCCGGGGGTTTTCTCAAACTCACCAATCAGCATAGAGTGTGCTCCTTCGTCTGGAATGATGCCCCCCTGCAGGTTAAGGGCAGTCAGGCTTGTGCCAAGGAAAAACAAAAAAAGCAAGAGTATAAACGCAGCAGTAGGCAGCCGGCTTGACCAACCAAGACTTTGTTTCATGAAAGTCGAATCTCCCATTACTTATTCCTTGAATTTCAGAATTATACAGCAACTACTTACCTCGAGCCGTTCAGCAGGTAACAGATCTGTCTATTCCAGCGGCTTGATTATTGCGCTAAAGAACAACCATTCTCATCGACAATGAAAAGCTGGGGTAAACTCAATAAAAATAAATATTTGGAGAATACATGCAACCCACCCTTGAACAAGTAATCACATGGACAACTGAAGCCGCGGAAATTGCCCGTAATATGCAGCACCAAAAACTCGAGATGCACTATAAAGCCGCTGCCGAATTGGTGACGGAGGCGGATGCAGCTGTAGAGAAATATTTGCTGGAAAAGATCCAGGCGGAATTCCCTGACCATTCCATTAACGCAGAAGAAAGCGGTGAGCAAGAACGCAGCAGCGATCACAAGTGGTATATTGATCCCATTGATGGCACCCTCAATTACGCTCATGGCATGCCTATTTATTGCGTATCTGTGGCTTATGCTTACAAAGGTGACCTGCAAATTGGTGTGATCTGCAGCCCTGCCATGGAAGAAACTTATTGGGCGACCAAAGGGCAGGGAGCTTTCTTAAACGGAGAGCCGATCCATGTCTCTGAGGTGGATTTGTTCAGT
>Ga0334882_1004269_pt1 | contig 12281 bp, 10 predicted proteins | sample GraSluR1_MG_5_FD_207226 | JGI IMG/M metagenome (GOLD analysis project Ga0334882, IMG submission 207226) | Sludge microbial communities from methane-producing bioreactor in Wageningen University, Netherlands - Granular Sludge_15_04-R1 | ecosystem: Engineered > Bioreactor > Anaerobic >... | reverse complement strand
GGCTTGTTGAGGCAATGGCGGATTGGGTTGGGCGGTGTCCGTAATTGAAGTCCAATGACCCTCATCAGTCTTCCATCCGCTTTGCGGTGGAAGCCAGCTTCCCCCAGGAGAAGCCCAAGGGATGCGAGCAGCCCAGAGGAAGCCCAAGGATTCATTAAGACCTACTAGGAAAAACGGATTGCATTCGGCGGGGGTCCGCAATTGAAGTCCAACGACCCTCATCAGTCTTCCAATCGCTTCGCGGTGGAAGCCAGCTTCCCCAAGGGGAAGCACAAGGGATGCAAGCAGGCCAGAGGAAGCCCAACGATTCATTCAGACCTAGTAGGAAAAACGGATTGCATTCGGCGGGGTCCACAACAGAGGCGGATTCCGCCCTACAAAGGGAAAGCCGAATTCGACCCTGCATGGTCACACGTGAGGCAAATTACGGTACCTGAATTACGAAAAGATGACGTAAACGAAGGCTGTTATTGGTCGGATTTGGGGGAACTGATTTGAGTGCGGGTGACGCTGTTGAAGCGGAACAACAAGGTCCCAAGATGAATCAGGTCGGCATGTTGGAGTGAAGTGCCATGGGCACCGACAGGTTTAAAATTGACATAGGTTCCCGAGGTGGAGTTGAAATCCGTCAGGCGGATGCGACCATCCGGGAAGAAATGAATCTCGGCATGCAACGGCTCGATGGAGGGATTTTCAAGGATCAGGTTTGCCAGCATTGGGTCGCGCCCGATAAGAGTTACCTCTTTTGTAAGCAGATGCGGTTTTTCGGCAGAAGGAGTCTGATCCGGGTCCAACCTGGTAAGATTTCCGAAGATTTTTTCAGGTAACGGTGTGGAGAGAGGTGCCTTATCTGCAACTTTTTCAGGTTTTAAATCTCCCTTTGCTCCCTCTTCTGCTGTTTTCCTTTTTGGCAAAGGCTTTCTGAACACCAGGAAAGCTATTGTCCCTGCCAGAGCGAGTAAACCAAACCAAAGCCAAGGACTGGTGAACCAGGATCTATCGAGACCGTTCTCGGGTCTTAGCACATCAAGCGCGATCGTCTGAACAGGCGTGCGACCCTGCAGACCAAACTCATCTTGCAAGCGCACTTCCAATTCAAGTTCTGTTTCTTCCACATAACCTGCCAGATCAAGCACGAAACTTCCGTAAGGTGGCTGAGAGTTGGTGGTGACTCTTTCTCCATTCACGAACAAGGTCGAATTCAGGATCGATCGTGGATAACCATCTGGAAATTCGATCAGAACTTCCAGAGGCAGCAGAGCAGGTTGAAAACTCTTGTCGTTGTTATATAGAATCTCCAAGGTGTCTATGGGATTGATAAAGCTCAACCTGGTCGGTCTAACATCGAGAGTGAGGATGGCTGGAGATGATTGGAGGGTAGGTGATTGATCAAAATTAGCCCTAACCTGCAGTTCATACTCACCGCTGGTGCGAACTTGGGACTGGTAATAGGCGGTAAACGTGCGTCCTTTACCCTCCATGTAGGTGCGTGGGTCTGGCACAATTTCGGTACCGGTTAAAGGAGTGAAGGTGCCCCCGATATTTTGCAAGGCTGTTTGCAAATCGGTCACGTAAGAAGAAGTAAGTACTCTTGGTGACATAATCATCCAAACTTGGGTTTTCACTCCAAGCTGACCGGCTTGCTCGATCAAGGCGTAAAATTCCGGAAGAACGCGATAATCCAGGTAAGGTGTGACGTAAACAAGAACGGTATCCAATGTGAGGCTGCTGTGTTCCAGGGCGGATACAGCGAGCTCCAGACTGCTTAGTGAGGCGCTTATGTCTTGCGGAATAGTCACGAAATCATTAAAAAGGGCTGCCCAAGCGGTGTAATCTTCTGTTTCTACCAGGCTGATTTCAGGGTTGCTAAAGAAACTGTAGCGGTTATTCCGGGCGTTTTCTGGTTCTGGTCCGATAGTTTTGAGGGCATCGATTATTGCGAGGTTATAAGGTTTGCTGTCTCCACCGCGGATGCTCAAGGAAGAATCGGGGTTGATCGCAACGGCAAAATGCATCCCCTGGTACTGCTCTTCAAGTAAGCTTGGAGTGATTGACTGCCCATCTTCGATGATCTCAACATTGGCGGGGTCGGTTGGTAGATCTTCTGACAGGTGTAAACCTTTATATTCCAAAACAATTTCTGGAAAGTTGCTGTTGTCGATCGATGTGATCTGGAGTGCTGGTTGGTTATCTTGCGCTTGAATGGGAAGCGTGGGCAGCAAGAACACCAAGAGTAACAGGATCACTAAGAGATCTCCCCAGAATGCCCCTCGGATTGATTTACTTCTCAATTTTGTAGTTTTCATGGTAATCCACAGGTGAAACGTTCTTACCTGGTATGTTCTGTCACCTATTTTAACGCATCTTTATCATTAGAGTTTGCCAAAGTGGTTAAAATAATCCAATCTGGCGAAAAGCCTTCCAAAGTCCGTCTTCGCTGACGCTGTCAGTAACCAAATCCGCGGCTTCTTTAAGTTGTGGTATGGCGTTGCCCATAGCAACGCTGGTTCCAGCAATCTGGATCATTTCAAGGTCGTTGGAAGAATCACCGAAACAAAAAGCATCGCTCAATGGCAAATTGAGATGATTCATCAGCAACTTGACTGCGGTTCCTTTACTGGTTCCCTGCTGGTAAATATCGCCAAACTCACGTTCCTTACCAAAAATGGTCCATTGTCCAAGAACCAAATCCGGGCGGAGGAACTCCTTAATCTGATCAGGATTGGCTTTTTCGTTTAACACGACACTAATCTTGTTGATGTTTTCATGATAATCAACATGGTTGTAAGAGGTGGTGGGGAAAAGGCGGTTTGTCTCTTCTTTAGCCTGCTCAGGGGTGATATTCAAGAGAGAGGCTACCTCAGTCAGATAGCGCGGGTGGGCATAGAGGCTTTCCTGCCCCTCTTCGAAGAAGCCGATCTCGTGATCTACAAGATACTTGTAAACCTTTTTGACCAAATGCTGTGGAATCGGTCGGTGGAGAAGTTGCTTGCCTTCAGATTCGATATAAATACCATTGCCGCCTGCAAAACCATGAAAGCCAATTTCCCAAATGTAATCGTAAACCTGACAAATGCTACGTCCAGTGTTGATGTAGAACTTGTGACCGTTTGCCTGGGCTAGCCTGATCGCTTCAAGGGCTGAATCCGGTGGAATCATGGAATGGTCGATTAGTGTACCGTCCAGATCGAGAAAAATAACTTTGTTAATAAGCATGCTTCACCTGACTTGGGCTATTTAGAAGGCAAAAGACCCAAGGTTTTTTTATTGATCGTCGGGTATTATACGCTAAGATGCTGATGTACATGTTTAAGATGTTCATTAACATTTCTGATGTAGTTTGTTTTGAGGGGGAAAACTAAGATTGATCCATAGCAAAAAGCAAGCACTAAAATCTTCTCTTTGTACCTTTCAATTCCAATATAGAAATGAAGCTTGCTTAGAGAGGGAAAATGTACTCTTAAGCTGACTTAAGATTCGGATTCAGGTTTAGGAGTGTAGATGTCGTGATATTCGGAAGTGCGTTCCAGAACCTTAACGGCGTACGAGCAAGTTGCATCCAAAGCGACGCCTGCTTCACGCGCGGCTTCAACAGCAAGGCGAACCAGGGTTCTGGCTATCTCACCACCACGGTACGCGCGGCGCACGCCAGTGTGGATGATGGTCCACGAGGTATCGTTTCTTTCATAATCAATTTCGCCAACTACCTGACCAGCCTCGTTTCGGGCTACTATCTGTTGTTCGATGGGATCGTGTTCATAATTTATTATTTGATCGCTCATTATTGCCTCATTTTAAGTTGTGTGTTCTTTAAAAGATATTATCCCATATTCGAGGCGGTTTTTCTGACTCCGTAGAAGCGTTAGGAAAATAATGGAAAATTGAAGCAAGCTGTCTTCGCTGCATTGCGTGACATTTTGGCAGCAACGCAAAACAGGGAGCCTTTTGGCTCCCTGTTATTCACTGAATAGAATTATTTTGCCTTGCCTTGATTGGCGACAGCCTGCATTTGGGCTTTGATAGCTTCCTGGTCACCAAGATAATACTTATTGAGAACGTTGAAGTTGTCATCAAATTCGTACACAAGCGGTACACCGGTGGGGATATTGACACCAATGATTTCTTCTTCAGTCAACTGATCGAAGGTTTTCACCATAGCGCGCAGGGAATTACCATGAGCGACAACCAGAACTCTTTTTCCAGCCAGCATATCCGGTTTGATCACTTCTTCGAAATAAGGCATGGTGCGTTCTACAGTAATTGCCAGGCTTTCGGTGAGGGGCAGGACGGACCTGTCTTCTGTCTCACGATATTGAGCTTGGGTGCGGGGGCTGCGCTCATCGTCTTCGTCAAGCTCTGGGGGAGGAGTGGCGTAGGAGCGGCGCCAAATCAGAACCTGCTCATCGCCGTACTTGGCCGCAGTTTCAGCCTTATTCAAGCCCTGCAACGCGCCGTAATGACGCTCGTTAAGCTTCCAGGATTTGATCACAGGCAGCCATGAGCGGTCCATCTGGTCAAGAACGAGATCGAGCGTGTGGATGGCGCGCTTTAGATAAGAGGTATAGCAAATATCGAAATCAAAGCCTTCCTGTTTAAGAAGATGACCGCCGTTGGCAGCTTCTTCACGCCCTTTTTCGGTCAGCTCCACATCTGTCCAACCGGTGAAGAGGTTGAGTTTATTCCATTCGCTTTCGCCATGTCTGATCAGAACTAATTTCATCATTTTTCCTCCAATTTGTTAATTTGAATAATCATAACCTACTACTGCTTAACTTACGATGAATAATTTTATAAAAAAATGCCAATAAATAGAGACATCAGTAAAAGATCTCTATGATCTGCTCATTGCTTCCCGCCTTTTCTCTTCAGGCATCTTTTCTATGGCATATCGCAATGCCGTTCTGGGCATTACCGATTTTTTACTTAACACAAACTGAAACACTTCATTTTCACAGGTTTCAGCAAGAGATTTCAGCATCCATCCATAGCCCTTCTGAACCATATCATCGGGATCCAACAGCAGACGATCGGCAATCTCAAAGATTTCCTGTTTGAACAGACCTTTTGTTGCGGGGTTGACCAAGGAGACAGCAGAAGCTCGTTTGACCCAACGATTTTTTGAAGTAGTCCAACCAATGATTTTTTCTATGTAATCTGGAAAAAGTTCCAGGAAAGAGCCGATGGTATTAGTGCAAAATGTATCGCATGAAGCCCAATTGCTGACATATTCATTTACCCATTTCTCAAATCTTGGAAAATCGCCTTCAGAATAACTTTTTCGAAGTGCATATGCCCAGTTACAGACGATAAACGATTCCTCCAGCATGCCCGATTTCCAAAGCTCTTCGCATAAGTCAAAAATCTCTTCTTTGGATAGTGTTTTGATGGTCTTAAAGGCTTGCTTGCTGATTTTTCCTACTATCGCAGACTTAACCCCGTATGGATTGATCTCTTCTTTGAAGAACCTTTTGATGCTCTCTTTAGTCTTATTGTCAGCATTCTCAGCTAATTGATTACGAACCAATTCAATAATCTCTGCCACTTCTTTCCTTCCATTATCCTGGTCAAGCGAGATTTTTGAGGGTCAATTTTATACCCACTCAATTGTTGCGGGTGGTTTGGAACTGTAACCGTAGACCAAGTGCTCCACATGTAACCACTACCTTAACAAACTCTCTTCCTCAAGATAATCAACAAACTTGGATGTTATCAATTTGTCACGTTCCAGGATGTCGTCCTCTGAAAAATCATCTTTTTTGATAAGGTGGTCATATTCAGTGATGACACTCTTTGGAAAATGTTTTCCATTTGAATCAGTGTAACCAAGGTAGTAGCGTTTTTTGTCAACAAATCTGTAGTCTGCAGCACGGATATTTATCGACTGTTCCAACAATATCTTGTTTCCTAACCTTTCAAGATTATCAGCGTTCAGAAGCAAGTTTTCTTTTTTTTGTCGCTCCTTGCCATAAATGTGTTCAATGTCAAAGCGAGTGCCGTTATGGGGTCGCCTTTGGTCTTCAAAAGTAAACGCATACCATGTTAGCAAGGAACGAGTGACGGTCCTGTTATTTGTAAATTTGTAATTACTCAACGAGTTCCCAATATGATCCCGATCAAATTTGTAATCTGAGAAATCAGATTCAAATTTCTGGTAAATTTTTATCATTTCTGTGTAAACAGGCGTGCGAAGGGCGTTGACACCAGGATTTGTTATGGCGTAAGCAAAAATGAATGCTGTAATTTTTGACAAAAATGCAACAAACTTTGAATCGTCTAAATTTCCATCAATATCAGCGTGAGATAGGAAATAAACTGATGTAATATATTCCCACATTCCATTAGGCGCGTACTTGAGAACATACAACTTTTTTAGAGTTTCATCAGAGAAGCGAGTATCGTCCTGGTCGTAGATAGATTGCCAGAAGTCAATCAAACGACCCAAATTCTTGATGGTATTTCCATCCAATAAGCGCTTGTATTTTTGATGACCATAAAACTTTCTGAGCGCTTCTGTAGTCGATGACTTATTCCCCTCAGCAGCCCTAAGGTAATACATGTATTTCGTAAACAGTTCATCCATCGGCGTTCCATAAATTGGTTTAAAAATTCTCTCCGATGTAGATGATAAACTTTTCCAATCGTCAATAAACTCGTTTTTCTTGCCTTTTGCGTCGTAGTACTTATAAAATTGCGCTTTGAATATATCAGCATCTGCCAAAGGCAATCCCCTATCATTTAGCGTCGAGAATATTCGAAGTGCAGTGTCCTGAGAATCCGCCTCTATTGGCAAAAGTATGCAGTTATTCAAGATCCGTGCTGGCAAGAACGGCAAGTAGGCGGGATATTTTTCGATAAAATCTCCAATTCTCTTCTGAAAGAACTGATAATTTTTTACATACTTGCTGTTCATACGATTATCAGATAATCCAGTTTTCAAGATTGATAAAAATTCCTCCTTTTCATCATCAGTGGCCACCTCAGAATCAATTTTAAGGTTTGACTTATCGGGATTACCAAACTCATCTGTTTGCCAAATGCATTGGGAGATAATTTTTCTAGTATCCTTTGATGGTGCATCAGCCATGTGCTCAAACTTATCATAAAAAGCTCGCAATAAAAGAAGCAAGGTTGTTAACCGTTGCTGTCCATCAATGACTTCGGATTGCTTCGTCTCATTTTTATAAGTAACAATTGCCCCCAGAAAGTATTCATCATTATCCTTATCAAACTTATCTTTATCATCATCAGGGAACGCAAAAGTAAAGATGTCATCCCATAATGTCTGGCATTCTTCATCTGCCCAAGCATACGGTCGTTGATAATCAGGTATTAAGAAATTTGCTGTTTTTTCCGTCAATAACCCTTTTATAGTTTTTTGATCTACACTTAATTTACTCATGTACAAACCTCTCTATTGCTTCTTTAAAAAATCAGAAAAAAACATGAACTCATAATAAAGAAAATTGTTTTCCATTAAACTTAGAACCGATTATGACCTTTTACCTCATATTACCAGCTCACTCCCACTCAATTGTCGCAGGGGGTTTGGAACTGATGTCATAAACCACGCGATTGACACCCACCACCTCGTTGACAATGCGGTTGCTGATGTGAGCCAGCAGGTCCTGCGGCAGGCGAGCCCAATCGGCGGTCATAAAATCAACCGAGGTGATTGCCCGAAGGACGATGGTCTCAGCATAGGTACGCTGGTCGCCCATAACACCAACGCTTTTCACCGGAAGCAGGGCGGCAAAGGCTTGAGAACTGCCGTGAAGGCTGCCATCTTCAGCCACATGCACACGGAGCAGATCGGCTTTTCCCAATTCTTCCATCAGGATCGCGTTGGCATGGCGCACAGTGGCGATTCGTTCAGGTGTGACTGGACCCAGGCAGCGCACTGCCAGACCTGGACCGGGGAAGGGTTGACGCCAGACAAGTTCGGCAGGCAAGCCTAGTTCCAAACCGATTGCCCGTACTTCGTCTTTGAAGAGGAAACGCAAGGGCTCTACCAATTTGAAGCGCATGTCTTCAGGTAACCCGGCAACGTTGTGATGAGTTTTGATGCGGTGAGCTTCGGTGACGCCGATACCCTTGGATTCGATCACATCGGGGTAAATCGTTCCTTGTGCCAGAAATTCAAAATCACCGATATTGTGCACCGCACGCTCAAACTCGCGGATAAACATTTCGCCGATGACTTTGCGCTTTTCTTCCGGGTCAATAACATCTTGCAGGGCTGCGAAGTAGCGGGCAGAGGCATCGACCATCACAAGGCGCTCCCCTAATATGGGGCGAAAAGTTTGCTTGATTTGTTGGGGTTCGCCCTGACGCATCAACCCGGTATCAATGAAGACTGCCGTTACGCGATCGCCAATCGAACGCTGGACCAAGGCGGTGGTAATGGCAGAATCAACTCCGCCTGAGAGGGCAGAAAGCACACTTCCCTCGCCAACCTGGTAGCGGATGTGTGCGATGCTTTCTTCGATGATGTTTTTTGAAGTCCAGGAGGGTTGGGCAGCGCAAATTTTGAGAACGAAATTTTGAATCATCTCCGTGCCATATTGGCTGTGATGAACTTCGGGATGAAACTGAAGCCCATATCGGTTTTGCGCGTAGTTAGCCATGGCAGCGTAAGGGGTGTTGGAGGTTTTGGCAATGCCGACATAGCCATCAGGAAGATTAAAAACCTTGTCTCCGTGCGACATCCAGACTTTCTGGTCGCCCAAATGGAGGAGGGGATTGGGTTCAGCCACAGTTAGACGGGCAAGACCGTATTCGTGCTCTTCACTTTTTTCTACCTTGCCTCCGGATTTGTGAGCCAGGGCTTGCATGCCGTAGCAGATACCCAGGATTGGCAACTTACTGTTCAATATGTAATCCTGGATATAAGGTGCATTTGGTGCGTAGATGGATTGGGGACCACCAGAGAGAATGATTCCGCGGGTATCTGGTGTGATTGCCTCGCTCTCACTGGCATTCCAGGGGAGCAGTTCGCAATAGACATGTATATCGCGGATGCGCCGACCGATCAATTGGGTAAACTGTGAGCCAAAGTCAAGAATTAGGATCCGATCGCTCATCACACCTCGCTATGCTTCAAATTTGTCAGTAAATTCGATTTTGCCGTCATCCATCGAAGAGATGGAGACGAGAGAATGGATGGGAACCCCCAGCTTTGATAATAAGACGCGTCCACCCTCAAAGGTTTTCTCAACAAGGGTGCCGATCCCAACGACCTCGGCACCGGCGACTTCAGCAAGGCGAACCAGCCCGGCAATTGTCGCTCCAGACGCGAGAAAGTCATCAATAATAAGTATCTTTTCACCTTTGCCGAGATATTCTGGTGAAACGATCAGTTCGATGTTGTTCCCCTTGGTGTGAGAGGGAGCAACGGTGATGTAGACCTCGCTTGGCATTGTAACAGGTTTTTTCTTGCGGGCGTAGACAACAGGCAGATTGAGATATTTGCCAGTCATGAGAGCAGGCGCGATACCCGAAATCTCAGCAGTCAGGATTTTGACCGCGGTAGTGTCAGCAAAAAGACGGGCAAATTCTTTTCCGCACTCGTCCATGAGCATTGGATCGACCTGGTGATTGATAAAACGGTCAACTTTGAGGATGCCACTGCCCAGGTTTTTACCGTCTTTGAGAATTCTTTGCTTCATCAAGTCCATAGTGGGGTTCTTTCCGTGAGATTAATGTTTTGGGAATGAAAGCAGAAAGTGAATAAGAGACGAATTGGATAAACGTCCACGCACGACCTGCCATAGGCTTATTATAACAAGAATAGGGGGTAATAAACCTCAAAATTGCCGAGTAATGAGAGATCATGAAATTGAAGGATAGGATTTAGTGACCTTTGGCAGGAAGGTATTGAAGGTTTAAATGATTAGAGCTCTCAGGATAGAGACAGGTTTCAATTGAGAAGTATGAGGTTTTTTGCGTCCTCAGTCATTACGACTGCTTAAGCATCTCTCCCTTTACCACGGTCACAGCCTTGCCACCAATTAGAGCTCGGTTTCCCTTGAGTTGCACCCAAACCTCACCACCACGGGCAGAGGCCTGGTAGGCGTGAAATTGGCTTTTACCGGTCTTTCCTTCCCAATACGGTCCGAGAAGACAGTGCGCCATACCAGTCACCGGGTCTTCAGGAATGCCGGTTTTGGGAGAAAAGAAGCGGGAAATAAAGTCGTATTTAGTTCCTTCACCTGAGGCAGTTATGGCAAAGTCGCGATGTTCCAACTGACCAATAGTATCAAAATTGGGTTTGAAATCACGAACCTGATCTGCATTGGCAAGCTCAGCAACCAGAGCACCATTTTCAGATTCGGCTACTGCTACGGGGTCGAACCCAAGAATATCTTTTAACAAGGCTGGAGCAGCGACAGGGCTCACGTTCAACCGAGGCATATCGAGCAGGATAGTACCGCGGTTGAAGGTTGAGGTGAGCACACCACTGCGAGTATGGAAATTGATCATTTCATCGGGATCGTAGAAGCCAAATTCGTAAAGAATGTGGGCGCTGGCTATGGTGGCATGACCGCAAAGGTCAACCTCAGTGGTCGGCGTGAACCAGCGTAATTCGTAATCGTGACCTTTGGGGCGCAGAAAAGCAGTTTCGGAGAGATTGATTTCTTGAGCGGCAGCCTGATACCAACTATCTTCCCGGGTATCCTCCATCAAAATCACTGCGGCTGGATTGCCTTTGAAGGGTTTTACTGCAAACGCGTCAACCTGATAATACGGAAATTTCATGTTCAACCTCCTAGCTCAGTTAGTAGAAATTTTACCCTGAATATTGATACTTTGAACAGGGTAAAAAATGGAACTGAGTGACAGCAAGGGTTTGCGGAAATTTGCCTCAGTTTTCTTAGCTGTTATAATGCAATTGTGAAAAAGAAAAAGTATCTTTTGATAGCAATTTTGTTTATGCTTGCCAGTTTGATGAGTTCCCAGGCAGTAAGTGCCGCAAGGATTCAGAGTTATGGAGGGCAATTTTACGATCTTCCATTATGTCTGCCCGGGTATTATGCCAATGACCCGGGAGATTGCCTCCCTTTGGGTCCGTCTCAAACGATCATTGGCTTGCGGGAACAGGGTTTCCCTTATCCGCTAGCTGGTCTGCCAGCCAATAAACCTGACCCATCTTTGAACGCTTTACCGATTCGGATTGCCAGTATCAATAATGGACAAACAAAAGTTTACGCCAGCCTGAGTGACGCAACCAGCGGTGGAACGGTGATCCGGTCTTATCCGGGTGGATTAAGCCGGTATGTTGCCTTTGTTGAACAGGCAAATTCCGGAGGACGAACCTTTGTGCGCCTTTTGGGCGGTGGATGGATCGAGGCAGAGCCTCTCTATTCGATTCCCAATTGGCAAGGTCTGGAGTTTTTCGATTCTCCGAAAAGCAACTTTGGTTTTACGATCGATGGCACTGGTTCTTTCAATGAGGCAAGTTTCTCCTCCGGTGCAACCGGAAATGCCTACAACAAGTACGAAGCTTTCCCGATCTATAACGTGGTAGAAGCGGAAGGGTATGAGTGGTACCAGGTTTCACCTACAGAATGGATACCATCGTTGAAGTCCCGACGAGTAGTCGTCGACACTAAAACACCGCCTGGCGTTGAGGGCGGCAAATGGATCAATATCGATCTTTATAACCAGACGCTAACCGCTTATGAGAACAACGAATTGGTCTTCGCTGCAGTGGTAGCAACAGGATCTGGTGATCTTTATTCGGACCCGGGTACCTATCGCATCTATGAAAAGAAAGAATTGGAGCAGATGCAGGGTTCGTATACAAGCGACCGCTCTGATTTTTATTACATGGAAGGTGTGCCCTGGGCAATGTACTACAACCACGCCCAGGCGATCCATGGCATTTATTGGCCGGCAGTATTGGGATTCAAACAGTCCCACGGCTGTGTCAATATGTTCCCCGGGGACGCGCATTGGTTGTTTAATTGGGCGGAATTGGGTGATTATGTTTATGTGCACGACCCTTCCGGTGAAACGCCGATCCCGACTCCGACGCCAGTGGGTACTCCCGCTCAGGAATTGATCTACCCAACACCAACTCCAGTAAATTAAACAAAAACTGCCTCCATCAGAGGCAGTTTTGATAGATTTTTGTTGAATTTCGCTAACAAATCTTCCAGCGCAAGTTTTTGCCTTCAAGGACATTTGTTACTTCTGAAGCAATATCTTCAGCGGCACGGGTTTGCGCCTCGATGGTTTGCCCACCAATGTGGGGAGTCGCGATAACCTTCTTATGTTTGACA
>Ga0334882_1004268_pt1 | contig 12282 bp, 11 predicted proteins | sample GraSluR1_MG_5_FD_207226 | JGI IMG/M metagenome (GOLD analysis project Ga0334882, IMG submission 207226) | Sludge microbial communities from methane-producing bioreactor in Wageningen University, Netherlands - Granular Sludge_15_04-R1 | ecosystem: Engineered > Bioreactor > Anaerobic >... | reverse complement strand
GTCCCGTTTAGCGTTCCGCTCTCCTCAGCCCTCTCGGCCTTGCGGATGGTGAGGTACGCGACGGTCCCAAAGGGGATCGGTAGCCAGAAGTTGATGAGGCGGTAGACGAGGACGCTGGCCACCGATACGTCGGCCGGCACGCGGAAGCCGGCGAAGAGCGCTAGCAGGAGCGCCTCAACAGTGCCCAGGCCGCCCGGCGTGGGCACGAACGTGGCCACGGTGTACGCCATGGAATGGGCGACCAGGAGCGGAGCCAGATGGATGGTGTAACCGTAGGCCTGAAAGACCGTGAACAGGCACAGGATGTCGCACGACCACCAGAAGGCGGCGAAGAGCGCGTTGGTGCGGATAGCCCCGCGCCGGGCGGTCATCGGCCGGATGCCGGCGCGCAGGTTGTCGACCCATTCGTCGATCCGGCTAACGGCGATCACGGTACGCCGCCGGGCGCGGTTGACTATCTTGGCGAGCTGACGCGCGCGACGGCGCAGTGTGGTGGGGTGGTTGTAGAGGTAGATCAGGTAGGCCAGATGGCCCAAGATCAAGCCGATGCAAACGATGGCAAACGTAGCACCGGCCGCCGAGCCACGTCCCTTGGCGAGCAGGTACAGCAACGAGCTGAAGAAGATGATCCACAGGACGATGTAGTTGAAGAACTGCTGCGTAGCCACGGCCACTACGGCGATGGAGCGCGACACGCCACGCCGGGCGAGTGCCTTGTACGTGACGACGAATCCGCCGATGCCGCCCACGGAGAAGATGCGGCTGGCGGCGAAGCCGGCGAGCGTGATGCGCAGCACGAGCCACAAGCGGAGCTCCGCGCGCAGCGAGTGGAAGACGAAGCGCGTGAGACTGGCGTAGCAGAGGAGCGCGGACATCTCGAGGAGCACGGCCAGCCCGAGGAGCCAGTAGTTGCCCTTGAGCATGAGGGTGAAGGCGTCGGTCGCTTGTGTGACTTGGGGCAGCAGGAAGTAGAACGCCACGCCCAGGATGGCGAACACCAAGAGGGTTCGCAGTGTCCTGCCGATGCTGGAACCTCCGCAGCTCGTTCGTTAGTGTCTGGCGGCACGGATGGGGTATCGACATCCCGTCCGTGCGGCACGAGCCCCACGTGCACCGCGGGCTGTGCGGTGAGAGAGGACGGCAGCTCACAGCACGGTATCACATGAGCCTACGCCCTCGTGTTCCCCCTTGCCTCTTGCTCGAGCGGGACGCGCTACCGGCGCCGCCAGAAGCGCCGGGGGAGGACTTCCAGGGCCACCACCTCGTCGCGGAGCGTTCGACGCCGTGTGTAGCCGAAGGCGACCGCGGCGGGCACGGTGGAGGGAGGGATCACCAGGGCGACGATCCAGGCGGCGCGGGACTCTCGCCGTATCCCCGGCGCCGTGGCCGCCGTGTACACGCCGGTGACGAGCGCGGCGAACCACCCGGCGACCAGAAGAGTGAGCCATGTCTGGCCAACGCGGTTGGGGATGCCCAGATCCGAGTGGCGGTTGACGAGGACCAGCGCCACGTACGGCACGGCGGCGCCCAGCGTGAAAGCGGCGATGCCGAGGATAGTTGTGGCGCGCTGCCACTGCTGGAGCAACAGTTGCCGGTGGGCCTTCTGCTCCTCCGCCGATGGTGGTGCGCTCATAGGATGCGGCTCCTTCGGTAGGCCACGCGCGAGACCGCGCGCGCTGATTGTCGCCGACAGAGGTCGCCGGCTCAAGCGCGGCGGATCCGCGGCGCCCGCGGGTTCTCGCCGCTGCGCGCGGTTGCACCGGCGTCCCGGATGTGCTTGACTCCTGCCCCGACAACACATCTGGTGCGCCCCCCTCGCGTTTCCCCCCTTCACTTTCCCGCAAAGAGCCGCGCACACATGCGTGGTGCGCATGCGTGTGGCTCTCCAGGGGGTGGTTGTGAGGAGAGGGTGCCGACCGGCCCGCGACACAGGGAGTACCCGCTGTCGCACGGGCAAACACCGTCGAAAGGCAGTTGTGGCACGATGTCGATGCGCCATTCTGGCCCTCTTCCTGTTTAGCGCTCTCTCGGCCGCGCTCATCGCCGCGCCGCCGAGTGAGGCCGCGACCCGCGCCGAGTTGCGAGCGAGGCTCGATCGGGCGGTTACCCGCCTCGCGAGCCTCAGAGCACAGCTCACCGCCGCTCGCGCGGCGCTTCGCTCAGCGACCGCCGTGCTCGCGTCCGCTACGGATCCGGCCGCGAGTACGCTCTCCCTGGTGACGGTCTCCGTCACCACCGCCAGCACTTCCGCCGGCACCACTTCCTCCGACCCCGCCCCCTCCACCGATCCGTCCAGTGGGCAGACCACGGTCGGGGGCGATGTCGATGGCGCCGCCACTGATCCGGCGGGCACTTCTGGCAGCGAGGTCTCCGCAGCCACTGTCTCGACCGTCGACGTGATAACCACGGCTACGGCCCAGGTCGTCGCGGCGCGTGCGCAGATCCGTCGTCTGTCGCGGCTCATCCGCCAGCAGAAGGAGAGGGTGCGCAAGGCCCGCTGGCTGGTGAACCACCCGATGCAGCGCGTGCGGGGATCGTGGAGATACGTCATCAAGACAGCCGCCAAGCGATATCGCATCAGCGCTGCCGGACTATATCGGTTGATGATGCTCGAATCATCGGGGCGGGCGCACGTTCGCGGCTGCGGTGGTCTGTACTTGGGCCTGTTTCAGTACTGTCGGAGCACCTGGTACGGGGCGTGGAACCCCTACCGCCGATTCGGCATCTACAACGGCGGCGCGCAGATCTGGGCGACGGCGTACGCCATCCATTGCGGATGGGGGCCGCGCATGTGGCCGAATACGTACTGGCGGGCGTTCTAAGCACGTTCTAAGCAGTCTGTAACGCGGGAAGCGTACGGGGCCGCGGCCGGCAGCTTGGCCGCCGCGGCCCCGTCTCGTCCACCGGCTTGGCCAACATCCGGTCCGTCACGTACACTTCGCGTGTTCTGTGACCGCAACAGGCCGAAGTGGCGGAACTGGCAGACGCGCCGGACTCAAAATCCGGTCCCGTTCACGCGGGGTGTGGGTTCGATTCCCACCTTCGGCACCACCGTTTCTCGCTGCACAGGGCGATTTCTGAGCGACCCGGCCAGCACTTCACTAGCCTCGGGAGCTTCAAAGAGCTTCAGGAAATCGCCCATTTCGAGCCTGGACTGCCGCCGGATTGCCGACATCGACCCTCTGTTTTGCGGCTCTGAGCAGCGCGAAAGCACCACGGGCGTCGGCGCCGCTCGTCGGCAGAAAGCGCTTTGTTTCAGCGCTCCACCAGCGCCGCGATGCGCTCGGCGGCATCAGCGTCGGCCTGCGGCAGCACGTGGCTATAGACGTCCAGAGTCAGCGCAACCGTGGAGTGCCCGAGCCGTCCTGAGACGATCCTCGGATTGACGCCGCTGCTCAAGGCAAGGGTGGCGTAGGTGTGCCGCAGACCGTGTAGCGGGATGCGGGGCAGAGCAGCGGAGCGCGCCAGCCGCCCGAACTGCTTGCTCACCCAGCGCGGCTCCAAGGCACCTCCGTCCTTGGTGGTGAAGATGTAGCCGCTCTCCGTCCACTCGGGACTACCTGACTCATCTGCCTGTCGTGCCGCATGCGCCTTCACGACCTCGATGCTCAGCGGATCGAGGGCGATTCTTCGTCTGCCACGAGGGTCGCTCGGGGCGACTGATGAGGCGGTCGTAGCGGGCGCGGATGCGCTCGTTGTGCACGATGCAGGAGACGGTCGCCATGTAGATGACCTGGCGCAGACCGGCACGGCCGCGATGGGTCATCGCCTGAGCGCCGCCACGGCGCTCGCCGGTCTCGTTGCGCGAGGGATTGGTGCCGGCCAGCTTGATCAGTTGCCGACCGGAACGGTAGCGCTTGATCGGGCCGACGTGGGCGATGATGCCGGCCACCGAGGCGAACGCCAGACCGGGGATGGTGGCCAGCCAGCGGGCCTCCTCGATCTGCCCAAGGAGGGCCTCGATCTCGGTGTGCAGCTCGCTCAGCTGCGCGGCGAGCAGGTCGTAGCGGGCCACCAGGCGTTGTGTCTCGCGGGCCATCGGGATGAGTTCATCACCGCGGGCCACGCTCAGGGCAGCCTTCTCGTACACGGCGAGCACCTTGGCGCGCCAGAGGCGACGGCCTTGGCGCGAGGCACAGACGCGATCGAGGAACTCGCTGCGGGAAAGGGCGGCGATCTGGCTCGGGGTCAGCCCGAGACGCAGCACCGCCAGCGAGCCGGGCGTGGCGACATCGCTCCAGACGGTGAGCAGCTCGGGAAAGAGACCGAAGAGCTGCTGACGCAACAGCGCCTTCAGGCGCGCCGCCTCGAAGCGCAGGCGTGTGTACTCGCCCCCAGCCGCGGGCGCACCGGCACCGCGTTGGACAACGCCATGGCCGAGAGCGTGATCTCGACGCTCAAGCGCGAGCTGATCAGCCGCTACCGCTGGCCGACACGACTCGACCTGGATCTCGCCCTGGTGACCTACATCGGCTGGTACAACGCGCGTCGCCGGCATCGCTTGCTACGCGACAACAAGGGACGGAGGATCAGACGACTGAGCCCACGACAGATGCTCGATCTCTACAACCGAACGGCCTCAGCGGATAGCATGATTCCAAGAAACTAGGCCGCCGCGGAACCCGGGGCGTCCCAGTTTGACACCCCGCGGTAGGGTTTGGTACGTGTAAAGAAGCTCGGGAGAGCTGGGGAAGAGACAATTCCCTCCCTCTTTGCCTCGCTGCTGCGAACGGGGTAATGGCTGCGTAGGCCGCCATTCGCACAGATGAAATGATGTGGCAAGTGGAATTACCCAGGAACAAGAGGATCCGCGGTGTCGTGTACTACTGGTGTGCGCTCTGAGCCTTCATGATCGAAGCGTTCATCCGACATGCGTGGTCGGATCGAGGTCATCGAACGAAGGAGCATGCGTTGTACATCCTGATCCTCAGTGTGCACGGTCTGATCCGCGGTCGGGATTTGGAGCTGGGCCGTGATGCTGATACTGGCGGTCAGGTCACGTACGTAGTTGAGCTCGCGCGAGCCCTTGCGCGTCGCGAGGACGTGAAGCAAGTCGATGTACTGACTCGCCTCATCAGCGATCCAGCTGTGGCGAGCGACTACTCTCAGTCAGAGGAAGCGCTCGCTGAGGGTGCGCGTATTCTGCGTGTTCCGTTTGGACCCTCAGCCAGATATGTGCGCAAAGAGCTGCTCTGGCCTCATCTTGATCAGATGGTCGATCGCTGTCTGGGCTTGCTTCGTCAACAGGATCGTCTGCCGGATCTCATCCACAGTCACTATGCCGATGCGGGCTATGTTGGCAGGCAGCTCTCGCTCTTGCTTGGAGTTCCTCAGGCGCATACGAGTCACTCACTTGGGCGTGTCAAACGCGAGCGCCTTCTTGCGAGCGGTCGCAAGGAACAGGCAATCGAGCGGCAATTTAACTTGAGCCAACGCATCAGCGTTGAGGACGATGTATTCAGCCATGCCTCGCTCGTGATTGCGAGCACACAGCAGGAAACGGAAGAACAGCTACGACTATACTCAAACCATCGGCCGCGGCGCCTGGTAGTAATTCCTCCTGGGGCAGACACCGCTCGCTTTTCTCCACCAGGGCGTCAGCCGATCAGCAATGAGACAGCGCAAGCGGTGGATCGGTTTCTAGTTGAGCCTAGAAGGCCACTGATTCTCGCGATTGCCAGGCCGGTTGAGGGAAAGAATTTCAAGGGGCTGGTTGCTGCATACGGCGAAGACAAGGTGCTGCAGGATATGGCCAATCTTGCGATCGTTGCCGGCAATCGACATGACATCCGGGAGCTTGAGAAAGCGCAGCAGCACGTGTTGCGGGACCTTTTGCTAGATATAGACCGCTATGACATCTGGGGGAAAGTGGCGCTGCCCAAGCATCATTCCGCAGAGCATATCCCAGATTTCTACCGGCTGGCGGCGCGGCGCAAGGGGGTGTTTGTCAATCCGTCACTGGTGGAGCTTTTCGGCCTGGCGCTGGTGGAGGCGGCAGCAAGTGGACTACCCGTTGTCGCTACCGAGAATGGTGGCCCGCGGGACATTATTGCCAACTGCCGCAACGGACTGCTCGTGGATCCGTCGAACTCGCTGGCGATTGCCGAGGCATTGAAGAGGGTGTTACAGGATAAGCGCCAGTGGCGTAGGTGGTCGGAGAACGGCATCAGGGGCGCGTACTATCACTACAGCTGGGAAGGGCATGCCGCCAAGTTCGTCAAAGAAGTCCAGCGGCTACTGCATCGAGATCGCAAACGACTTCGTCGTCAGCAGGCGACTGATTTCCGAGGTGGTGCGTCTGTCCTACCGTTGGCGCGTCAACTTCTCATCAGCGATGTTGATGACACTTTGCTTGGCGATGCGGATGGCCTGCAAGCCCTGCTAACCTGGTTACACAATCATGTGGGTGCTGTGGGTTTTGGTGTTGCCACCGGGCGTACGGTGGAGAGTACCGTGGGCGTGCTGAAGAAATGGCATGTTCCTCTGCCCGATGTACTGATCACATCGGTTGGCAGTGAGATTCACTACGGCTCGAAGCTGATCCCCGATGCTGGTTGGGCTCACCACGTCCGCTACCGCTGGCGCCGAGATGTGCTGACGAAGGTTTTCGAGCAGATTCCGGGACTCCGTTTACAGCGACGGCAGAACCAACGAGAGTTTAAATTAAGCTACAACGTGCAGCTCAAGGAGATGCCGCCGCTTGAATACCTGATGCGTATGATTCATGGACAAGGGCTGCACGCACAGCTTATCTTTAGCCAGGGGAAGTATCTAGATGTTCTGCCAGTACGAGCGTCAAAGGGCCACGCTATTCGCTATTTGGCCTACAAGTGGGGGATACCAGTTAGTAACTGCTTAGTAGCTGGCGATTCCGGCAATGACCTGGAGATGCTGAGAGGTGATACTTTAGCGGTTGTTGTTGGTAATCATAGCTCTGAACTTAACGTACTGCACGGTGCTGATAGCATATATTTTTCGAAGAGCACTTACGCCAATGGAATTTTGGAGGGCCTGTACCACTATGACTTCGATGACCAGTTTGATGAATAGCTTCTCGCTCACGGGTCGCTCACTTCTTGAATGCAGAGGAATTTACTACACGTAGCTTGGTTATCACCGTACTTTTATTGTCTAGCGTGAGCTATATGAATGAATCATTGTCAGTAATATTTGACTTTACGAAGAGTACTATATCATCATGAGAATAGAATGTTCGATTATGAGTGACCGTAGTTGCAACATAGTGCTGTATGAATAGACTTAGAACGATAGGTTGCTGTTTTCTAGAGGCAGCCCAAAAATGGGTTGCTGATGGTGCGTCGAGTCGTGCAGCGGCATTGTCGTTCCACGTGCTCGTAGCTCTCGCGCCTCTATTGTTGATCGTAATCGCCATTGCGGGTGTTGTCTACGGCTCGGACTCGGCTCGGCAAAGTCTGCTAGCGCAAGTCGATACACATGCTGGTCGGCAGATCGCTGAAGCGGTAGCCGGTGTTCTTGATAGCGCTCGTCGTCCGGCCTCTGGAATACCTGCGTTTGTTGTTGGCTTTCTGCTGCTTCTGGGGGGTGCATCGCGTGTTTTCTCGGCGCTGCAGGATGCCATCAGGGCTATTTGGAACATCGAATCGCCGAAAGCAGTTGGTTGGGCAAACCGACTGAAGACATTTGTTACGCGGCGGCTGTTTTCGGTTGGCCTCGTGCTGGGTAGCGGTGTTGTATGCCTAGTACTCCTTCTTGCTGGCACTCTGTGGTCGTGGGTGGCTCGGCGCATCGACAGCGTAGTGCCGGCTGCGGATCTGGTGCTGCGGGTCGCAGACTTCGTAGTCTCACTTGTTGTTCTCATGTTCCTCTTTGGGCTTCTCTTTAGGGTGCTGCCCGGCACTGGATCTTCCATGCGTTGGCCAGATCTTTGGGTTGGCTCGTTCGTCACGGCGCTGCTGTTCGATGTTGGACGTATTGCGATCGGGGTCTATCTGTCGATGGGGGCATCCACATCGGTGTTTGGAGCCGCGGGTTCTGTAGTGGCGCTGTTGCTCTGGCTCTACTATGCAGCGGCCATAGTGTTCTTTGGTGTCGAGTTTACTCAGGTCTACCTGTGCCGGTTCGGCTCGCGACGGAAACTCGGGGACAGCGAGGTACACGCTGTTCCGAGCGAAACATCAGAGGGCAAGGGGGATGGCTCGGGGACGGTCTGAGCGAGCAGCACAGCCATCAGTATGATGAGTTGTTGGCGATGAGACATGGACGGCGGAGAGAAGAGGGAGGCCACCATGGCTCGTAGATTCTGGTTCGGCTTGGGGCGATGCTCGTCTTTGCCTTGCTTGTGGTGGGCTGTAGTGCTCCCCTCCATCTCAAGCCATTGCCAGTAGTTGTTGAGCCCTGTACTGATGCGGGCTCAGGTAGCCGAGCGCCTGATGGAAACGACGCTCGTTGCACCAGCGGATCCACTCTCTGATCGCCGTCTGTGCCTCGACGTAGCCGGCGAAGTTGTGCTGCCAGACGCACTCCTCCTTCAAGGACCGGAAGAAGCACGCGGTGATCCGTCTGCGCATTTGTATCTTGCTCCCCTGAATCTTGAAGCCACCGATACGACGTGTTCATGATGAACGTGGTCATGGAGGTGGCAGCAGTGACGGAGATCCCAGAGAACGTCCAGCGTTGGACGGCCAAGCGTCGATCGGCATTGGTTTTGAGCATCATCGAGGGCGAGACCTCGACCGCCGAGGCGGCGCGCAAGCACGGCCTCACCGTGGCCGAGGTCGAGCGCTGGCAGGAAGCCTTCCTGGCCGGCGCCGAGAACGCCCTACGAGCCCGTCCCAAGCACGAAGAGGCCGTCAAGGACGAGCAGATCGCCAAGCTGCAGCGCGAGGTCAGCTAGCTCGCCCGTTCTAAGGCAACAAGCCGTTCTCGAGACTCTCCAGTGGTTAGCCGCTTATCCCCGACGGGAATAGAGCGTCAGTACACACCTCGGTCACTATCCCCAGGAGCGTCATGGATATGCGGGCAGCAAGATTCTCGCCAACGGAGTGGCTACGGGCAATGCTTACCCCCAACAGAGAGCAGGCACCCAGCGAGGAGGAGCAACTCTCGGATCTCTGGGGTGTGGAGCGCTGCAACTGTTGCGGCCGGACGCTTCTGCTTGGGGAAACATCGTTGCACGTAGACGTGGAAGGACAACCGGTGGTCCTCTGTTCAGCGTGTAGCGCGCAGGCGAAGATAGACACCTACAGAAGGGCCGCCTAGAGCACGGTCACCCTCCTGGGCCTCCAGGCGAAGACGCAGAGCTCTTAGACTGGGCAGCTTGCCGAGTCTAAGCAGTGGCGCTTGAAGACCAGCAGGTGGCCGCTCTCCTCGTCCTCCATCTCCTGATCGACGAGGATCTGTACAAGCTCATAGCCTTGCGCGCCGAAGTCGGCAAGGTCCTTCTCGAGCAAGACGCGGTCGATCTTCTCCTTTGAGCGGCCCGGCAGGCCACGCGTCATAACAACCGTCTTGTACTCCCAGTAGCCCACGAAGTCTCCTTCCGCGCATCGGTCTCTGGCGATAGGTTACCGCGCCCTGGCTTTGCTTGTGCAGCTCAGTAGGACCGGCAGGCACACGCTCCGGAAGACTCCCTAGTTGTCCGCTCTTCGAAGCGGCGAGCTGCCAATCAGCCGCAGCCCATTGAGAATACTGGTAGAGAAAGCAACCCGAGTGATGCCAATCAGGGACTCGCCCTTCAGAAGTCTACGCCACCACTGCACGCTCATGTTCGAAGCACGAAGCTGCAAGGCGCGGATCGACCTTCTCGGTGCCGTCGTGATGGCCCGCTTGGGGCGGCATACTTGGCGGTCGCATTGGCCCGTACGGGGCAAGCCCAGCAGAATGAGGCGCGGATCAGGAGTGGATCAATTCCGGGGCTGCTGACTGGCGCTGCTAAAGAATCCCTACCTTCTGCCGACGGTACAGAGTATTGCCATGAGGACGTTACGCACACCAAGACGGCACGCCGCCTATGTTTTTGCTCTGTTGTTCACGTCCGCTGCTCTCTGTCTTCTTGCTGTCTGGCTGGCGCCGCGTCTCAGTGACGCTGTGGCACATTGGATGGCGTCGCCTTCGGTGCACACGCGTACGCTGCGCTTGGCGGGAGAGCTGTCTGTACGGGCACAGACAGGCCGCGCGGACGAGCCTGACCTAGATGTACTACCGATCCTGCGGGGTATAGCTTCGCCGGTTCGTTCGCCGATACCCGACGTCCGAATGAGTGCTGAGGTTGTTACGCTAGATGCCGGAATGCGGTTTTCGATGGCCGGACTGATCTGCGAGGTGCCGCTGGAGGATGGACCGGTGACGGTATGCCTGCGCGTCAGCACCGACGGCGGGTCGTGGAGCTCCTGGTATGAGATGCCGCTTGAGCGCTGCGAGTCGAGTGAGGGCGAGGCGAGGGCGTTCACCGATGCTCTCTGGACGGGCGAAGCACGCTACCTGCAGGTAAGTGCGCTAGCCATGCAAGGCAACGCACCGCTTACACTGCGTGGTGTGCGGATAATGGCCATTGATCCTACCGAGAGTGCCGACACTGGCGCAGTACTCCTCGGTGGGCTGCGCAAGGCGGCTGCCTGGGTGGCCGAAATCGCCCTTGTGCCGTTCGCCGACGCTGGCGCAAGCTCTCCCAGCATCTTTACGAGGGCAGAGTGGGGTGCTGACGAGTCGCTGTGTAGCGGCACGCCCGCCTACGCCGACGTCAAGATGGCGTTTATACACCATACCGCCAGCGGCAATAGCTACGCGGCTACCGAAGGACCTGCTGTAGTACGCGGTATTTATGCCTACCATACTTCCGGCCTAGGCTTCAATGATATCGGTTATCACTTCCTCATCGACCGCTACGGGCAGATCTACGAGGGTCGTGCTGGCGGTATGGACAGGGGCGTGATCGGTGCCCAGGTGCTGGGCTTTAACACGAATAGTACTGGCATCTCGCTGATCGGTACATTTACCAGTGCAGCGCCTCCAGCGGCGGCGATGAGCTCGCTGGAGAGTCTGCTCGCCTGGAAGCTCGGACTGCACAGCCTCGATCCACAGAGTACGGCGAGCATGACCTGCCGGGCGACCGACAAATACCAAAATGGCAGCACCGTCGTTCTGCCAGTGATCAGTGGGCACTGCGATGCTAACTATACGCTCTGCCCGGGCGATGCCCTCTACGCCAAACTGCCAGCCCTGCGTACCACGGTTGCGAGACTGATGGTTCCCAGCTACCAGCCACCCACAGTCACGATTGTCGGCGACGTTTCCAGCTGGCATGAGATTCCCGTCGAACTTACCTTGACGGCAAGCGTCGATCCCGTGCTCTCGCTTGCCCAAATGCAGTACAGCGTTGATGGCGGTACGACCTGGGCGGATGTTGCCGGTACAGGGGCAGAGCGCACGCTGGTGGTTTCCTCCGAGGGTGAGACCAGCCTGCGGGTACGTATCGCCGATTCCGCTGGACAGACGGCCGAGGACGAAGCTGTAGTGAAGATACTGGCGGTGGCCGATATCGGGTCCGCTGCCCCTCCCGATGCCACCCTGTGGCAGATGAACTTCACCGGGCGCGGTTACGGGCACGGGATCGGTATGAGCCAGTACGGGGCGTACGGCTATGCTCTGCAAGGCGGTACCTACAGGGCCATTTTGCAGCACTACTACGTGGGTGTTGGCTTTGGCGAAGTGAGCAATAGCCCCGTCCGCATTCTCGTAGCCAGCGGGCAAATGAGCATCACGGTCACCTGTCCGGCCGCCTATGAGGCTACTGTGGATTCCGCACCGATCTCTCTTGCTGCCGGATCGAGGGCAACGGTGACCTGGAGCGGATCGGGTTATCAGCTCACTTCGGGTACCTCCATTTGGTCGGCGAGTGAGCCAGTCGTTTTTCGACCCACATCGAAACCGCTCGTTCTTGTAACGGCGAGTGGTGTCTCCAAAGCCGCTAGTATCTCCTATCGCGGCGATCTCAGCGTGGCGCGCTGGTCCGGTGAGTTGGCCGTCGTCAATACCCTACCGCTGGAGAGCTACTTGTGCGGCGTACTCCCTTGCGAAATACCTTCCAGTTGGCCGGGGGAGGCGCTCAAAGCCCAGGCAGTGGCAGCTCGTACCTACGCAGTACGTAGCAGGGTGGGGGGTGAACTCTTTGACCTCTACTGCGATACCCGGAGTCAATCCTATGGCGGTGCGAGTTGCGAGGTGGCTTTGACTAATGCTGCCGTGAGCGGCACGGCTGGCGTGATTGTAACCTACTCGGGTCAGCCGATCGCCGCCTACTAT
>Ga0334882_1004263_pt1 | contig 12289 bp, 13 predicted proteins | sample GraSluR1_MG_5_FD_207226 | JGI IMG/M metagenome (GOLD analysis project Ga0334882, IMG submission 207226) | Sludge microbial communities from methane-producing bioreactor in Wageningen University, Netherlands - Granular Sludge_15_04-R1 | ecosystem: Engineered > Bioreactor > Anaerobic >... | reverse complement strand
ACTCTCCTTCGGGAAGGGGCACATGGGGGGAATAGTAGGGAGGTCAAGCCTCTGGACCTCGGTCTCAATATTTTTCTCCGGAATATAGACCAGTGGCCTGATCAGCCAAAGGCCGGTCCGGCTTCTCCATGACTTTGGTGCGAAACAGTCGAACCTGCCGGTAAAGAAGAGATTCAGCAGTGCCGTTTCGACAGCGTCGTCCAGATTGTGTCCCATTGCGACGGTCGTTGATCCTTTTTCCGCTGCCCGTCTGAAGAGTATTCCACCCCTCATATTGGAGCAAAAGCTGCAGGGAGAGGGCTCGTTGCGGGATGCGATAATATCCAGTACGGGACTCGGGATCACCTCAAGGTCGATACCAAGCCCTGCGCATAGCGTTTTTAGCGGTGCCGTATCGGCCTTTCCCCCGGTGATGTCTATCATGCAGGCGTCAACGGTAAAGGAGACGGGACTCCTTTTCATCAGGCCCGCAAGGGCAGCCGCAAGCAACACGCTGTCCTTGCCTCCCGAGAGTCCCACCGTGATCCGGTCTCCCCTGGCTATCATTTTTGAATCGGCAATCGCCTCTCCGATGCCCGAAGCCGTTTTTTTTGAAAACTTCAGGTCCATTGTCACTTTCGGCTATTCACTCCCAACCGAAGTCTGCTATCTGCATCATTAGCAATGATAGGTTATAATGCCCTTTGTAGGTTCAGTCCGTTTTTTCTGGCGATAGAAGGAACTATAACACTTATCCCATCGCAATAAAAAAGTGCCTGGGTCACCTCTCTTGTGTCAATGAAACGATCCAGCCCGCTCAGGTTTCTCCTGGAGGTGTTTTTTCTGGAAAAGACTCGAGTCCTTCTGACAACCCCTTACAGGCTGGTACGCGAAGCCCTTGGCAAGGCTATAGAGATGGAGGAGGACATGCACGTGGTGGCCGCGACCGAAGATGGCCTCGAGGCTTTCCGACTTGCGGGGGAACGGAAACCCCATGTAGTTGTCTTTGACATTGATTCCGGAAAAACCGACTGGCCCCATCTAATAAGAGAACTATCCCTGAGCTGCAGGGGCATTCGCTTTATGGCCCTGTCTTCTGATGACCGAGTTGACAAAATCCCGGGTCTGTGTGAGGCGGGGATTCACGGGTGTGTATCCCTGTCGTCCCCGTTTTCCGATTTTGTCAGGGGATTGAGAGATGTTACCGGGGGGAACCTTTTCTTCGATTCGAAAATATCGGCCGGTCTTCCAGAGTCGATGGGTATCATGAACGAAGGCGCGCTCATGATGCGAGACCTCACAGCTAGGGAAAAAGAGGTGGTCTACCTTATTTCCCAGGGCAACAGCAACAACGACATAGCGCGGGAGATGGTCCTCTCGGAAAAAACCGTAAAGAACCATATCAGCCATATTCTCCGCAAACTGGAACTCAAGGACAGGACCCAGGTTGCCATTTTGGCCTGGAAGACCGGTTTGGCAGAAAATCTGCCGGAAAACTTGCGCAGGGATTAGGAAGTCATTCGCTAGCCTTTAACTGAATTACGGGTCCAACAAGATTCAGAACCGGGAGGAATGAGATTGTCCGTAAGAAGAGGAATGGCTGCTTTCATCGCACTTTCGTTTGGCGTGGGCACCGTTGTGCTCCTCTCCAGTTTCGACAAGTCCACCTTCCAGTTGATACTTCACGCGAACAAGATCAGGCTCGCCGGCGTGCTGGTCCTTGTGGTTCTTGCGTGGTCCTTCGATGCCCTGAAGCTTTTTTTTGTGGTCAAGGCTGCGGGAGAGAGAATATCCTGCAAACTTTCGATCCTTCTCAACTGGCTCCGATACTTCGGATGTGCCATTACCCCCATGCAGAGCGGAGGAGGCCCTTTCCAGGTGTTTTTCCTTTACAAAAACAGCATACCCATAGGCAAGGGTATAGCAATAACACTTACCAGTACTTTGATGACACTTTTCCAGTTAGGGCTGATAGTTCCGGTTGCTCTCTTTCTTCAGCCCGAACTCCTTCAGGGGAAGAAACTTCTTCAGGGAGTTTTTTCCTATGTTCTGGTATTTGTCCTTTTTTCGTGGACCATAGTGGTCCTGAGCCTTCTCCGCCCGCGGCTGATCAAGAAATGGGCCGGAGGTATCACCCTGCTTCTCAAGCGCTGGGGTTTCTTCAAACCGGTTAAAGTGTTGAGGCTGGTCCGAAGGATTAACAGGGAAATAGACACCTACAACAGGAACTTCCGATATTTTTTCTCCTCGGGTATGCCCCTTTTCGCACTGGGATTCCTCTTTTCGTGTTTGCAGATGATTGCCATGTTCTCGATCCTTCCCTGTCTCATCTGGTCGGTGGATCTTCCCGTCAACTTTATAGAGGCGTTCCTGGCGCAGGCGCTTTTCCTGTTCATCCTCTACTTTGTCCCGACTCCTGGGGGAAGCGGGGTCGCAGAAGGTGGAGGGGCGGCGATATTCAGCCTTCTAGTGCCGTGGAATCTGGCCGGAGTTATGGCCATTACGTGGCGTTTCTTCACCGAGTACCTGTCCATTGCCATGGGTGCATTTGTTGCTGTAAAAATGTTGGGGTGGGGTGTCGCAGAAGAACTTCTCGGTCCTTCCCGGAATGACCGGGAGGAAATTCCGGATGAGTGAAAATCTTTCCCCGGGAGCCCTGGCTTTCAAATTCAGGGGTGGGATATGGACCCTTTTCTTCTTCGTTGTCCTTTTCCTCGCCGAACCTGGAAGGATCTCTCTTTTTTCGGGTCTTTTGGTTGTGGCCGTTGGGCAGAGTATCCGTTTCTGGGCGGCGGGGACGATAAAAAGGTACCGGGGAGAGAAGGTTGGAGCCGAGAATCTGGTTACATGGGGACCTTACGCGCTGGCAAGGAACCCTCTCTACGTGGGTAATGGCATTATAGGTGCCGGGTGGTGTCTCATGTCAGGAAGCCTATCGGCTTTCGCTCTTTTTGCTATGGTCTTTTTCATGCTTTATGTAATGTTTGTGATCCCCTACGAGGAATCTTTCCTGAAACGGGCCTTTCCGGAAGACTTTGCAGAATATTCTTCACGGGTCGGAAGATTTTTCCCGAAAGTATTTCCCGGGGCCGAGAGCCTGGTCGGGCACTTCGACCCGGGGGTGTTGTGGAAGAGCGAGAGACACTCGCTATGGGTCACGATAGTCGGAACGCTGCTCATTATTTCACGGAGGTGGTGGTGATGATTTCCTGGCACAGGAGGGAAGCGGGTGGAGAGATCATCTCATCCCTTCTGGACTCTCCCTGTGGTTTTTGGTCCGTCAGGTGGGTTCCTCAAGGAGTATGCGAAATACTTTCGGAAAGACCTTCCAGAAATGGTCCCTTTTCGTCCGGGATATTGCCAATATGGCTGGAGAAGGCCTGGGAACTCTTCTGGCAGGGCAAGAGACCAATGGTTGACTTTAGTACAGATCGTCCGATCCCGGAATTCACATGCAAGGTTTACGAGATCGTATCCGAGATCCCTGCGGGAGAGACCATGACCTATGGGCAGGTGGCGGAAGCTGCCGGAAATATCCGGGCTGCCCGCGCGGTCGGATCGGTAATGAGAAACAACCCCTGGGCCCTCTTCATTCCCTGCCACCGGGTAATAGGAAGTGACGGAAGCATGACAGGTTACGGGGGTCCGAAAGGAACACCACTTAAAAAAAGAATCCTTGCCTACGAGAAAAAATTACAGAAATGATCCAGGCTAGGTAAGCCGTCAAAAATTGACGGCAACCGGAAAATCTAAACCATAATCCAGCGATGAAAAAATGGCCGGAGCCAAAAAGCTCCGGCCATTTTTGTTCTGGTTTTCCTGACTCCTTGATGTCTTACGCCTTCTTGTTTTAATTTTCTAGATCCTGATCATCTCGTTTCCGTAGAGCGTATGCCAGAGATTGTTGTAGATCTCGCCTTTAGGTACCTCTTTTGCTGCATAACCCTCTGCTATGGCAGCCTGTCCTACCGCTTCAGCGACCCTTGGAGCTGATTCGTCGCAGAAGACGTCGGGCATTATTTTCCCCGGGCCGAGTCTTCTTCTGTCTACCACATCCGCCAGAGCCCTTGCGGCTGCGAGGAGCATGTTATGATTAAGCAGTGTGGCTCGCACATCCAGAAGACCTCTCATGATACCCGGAGAAGAAAGGGTGTTCGGCATGGCGTTGGGGCAGTTGGCAAGGCCAGTCGCGACGATCCCGGCCCCTGCCGCCCAGGCTTCCTCCGGGATGATTTCAGGTTCGGGCAATGCCATCGCCATTATCACGGGACCCTTTGCCATTTTTTTAATGTATTCCGCCGGGAATACTCCTCCCTTTGAAAGGCCGATGAAAACTTCCGCTCCCTCCAGGGCTTCCTTGAGGCCACCCTTGATACTTTCAGGGTTTGTTTTTTCGGAAAGTTCCTGCTGAATGTGATTCATTTTCTGGTTATCGGGGTTCAGGATACCCGAACTGTTAAGAACGACGACGTTCCTGGCCCCCGCCCGGAGGAGAAGCTCGGATGTCGCTATTCCCGCTGCCCCCGCTCCGTTGACGACAACCTTGACATCCTCAAGTTTCTTACCCTGGACTTCCATGGCGTTCCATATGCCTGCAAGAATAATGACCGCGGTGCCGTGCTGATCGTCGCAAAGAACGGGGATGTTGATCTTGCTCCGGAGTTCCCTGACTATGGTAAATGTTTTGGGGCTTGCCACGTCCTCTATGTTTATGCCCCCCAGAGTGGGGGCCATGAGAGTGCAGAAATGAATAATATCATCTGTGTCCTGCGTATCCAGGCAGACCGGTATGGCGTTTACGTCACCGAACAGTTTGAACAGAAGACATTTGCCCTCCATGACGGGGAGGGCTGCGTGAGGCCCGACGTTCCCCAGACCCAGAACGGCGCTTCCATCCGTTATTACGGCTATCCTGTTGCCCCTGCCCGTATACTCGTAACTCATCCCCTCGTCTTGCTGGATCTCAAGAGCTGGAGGTACGCTTCCAGGGATGTAGGCCAGGGCAAGGTCCTCTTCGTTGTGGATACTGATGGTTGGGTAAATCTTGATCTTCCCCCGGGCTTTCCGATGAAGTTCCATTGCTCTTGTTCTGTCTATCGGCATAATATTACCTCCCAGATCCGGCCCGTGTGGCCGTTCATTCCTTGAAAAACGGAAGCATGGCCTTGAACTCTGTGGTCCCTGCCCTGCCCAACATCTGGTATACCAGTGTTTCGACGGGGACCACAAGTGCCCCTGCCGAGGCCATGGCGTCGCATGCCAGCCTGTGGTGTTCAGGGTTCCGGCTGGAGCAACCATCGGCAGCCACGGCCACCCTGAGATCTGTAGCAAGGAGGTCCATTACTGTCCCAAGGACGCAAATATGGGTCTCGACCCCGGCAACGATGATCTGGTCTCTGCCCTCCATCCTCAGGAAACTATCAAATCCTTCTTCCATGCAGCATGAGAAATGGATCTTTTCTGTCCTGGCACTTCCTTTCGGGAAATTATCAGCAATACTGCTGACGGTTGAACCCAGTCCGCGGGGGTAGTGCTCAGTGTATTTAACCGGGACATTCATGATCCCGCACGCATTGAGCAGGATGATCGAGTTTCTGGAAACAGTTTCGTGGGAGGAGACCGCTGGCAGCATTTTTTCCTGGAGATCTATCAGGAGGAGCTGTGCGCGGGCAGGTTCGATCCTGAAAGGTTTCATGCGAAAGCACCCCGTTTCCTTTAGTTATTCGAGCTTTGAGGTTATTATAGGGCAAACAGTGCTGTTCATGTTCCGTGTAGAAACGGGAAAAATGTGTTATGCTCTGAAAAAATAGAGAGCCCCGGGGAGGTGTGTTTCATGGGCAAAAAGGATCCGGGCAAGGATCACGAAGGAGAGAACTACGATATGAGCGGAGATTGGACCGTAGGGGACATTCTTCGAGCCATGTCCGGAAGGGACTGTCCCGATTATGTGGAGAGAATGGCGTCCCAGATCCGGGAGTGGATGGTTGCAGCGCTGTCCGGAGAAAACGATCTTCCCGCGGAAGATTTTCTTTTCGGTTTCGGGGACAGAAAGCAGGGAGACCCTGAGGCACTCCTCTCCCAGCTGGAGTGGGTGGATGATCACGCTGATATTCTTCCGGCGACTACGGAGCCCATAGGACACGAAGATGCCGTTGTCCTTTGCCTTGGGCCGGTTGATTTCGACGAGGGGATGCGTATGGCTATCGATTACGCGGCCCTTTTCGGAAGGGACCACTGCAAGAGGGTCTGGATGATCAGCGACAGCTGGGTCATCGGCGAGGTGGTCCGTTACGTCCAGCATTTCACTGCCCTCGCATCGCACGGCGTCGAGCTGAGGTTCATCATGGTCACACCCTGGGGATGGACGGAGATACCTATCGCCCTGGAGGAGGGCGAACCCGGGAGGCTTCGCTGGGAATCCAGGCAGAAAACAGGCCAGAACAACTCATTCAGAAAAAACCGTCACGACGAATCTCACTCCTGACATCCTTAACGGCAAAAAAAAGGGGCCGGTCCTTCAGGACCGGCCCCTTTTTGCGTGTTCTCAGCCTCCGCTGATCATGTGGATCACCTGAACTTTCGAGCCATCGGGAACCCGGGTCGTGTCGAACTTGTCCCTGGGTACAGCAACATCGTCTATCCATACGGACAGAAGCGGGAAAACGTACCTTTTGTAATCCAGGATATCCCGGATCGTCATTCCGTCACTCCAGTCCATTGGCTCCCCGTTGACCGTTATCATCGGTTCAGTCCTTCCACTGATCCTCCGGCTTAGCATATTTTTCGACAACGGCTACTACCTCGGGAATATCCATCCCGAGTTCCTTCAGTTTCTTTACGGTGGGTATGCCGTTCTTGTCCCAACCGCGGCGTTTGTAAACAGTATCGACAAGGACTTCCCACTGCTCCCTGCGGATCTTCTGAAGTTTGTCGCACTTCTCCTGGGAGGAAAGCCCTGCGGGATCCACTCCGCCTGCTTTCAGTTCGTTGTCGTAGTACTCGGTCCTTGCTTCCCACTCATCGGCCCAGACCGGTCCAAGTGCCCTGTCGGGGATGTTGTGGAATTTCCTCGTACCTTTTCCAAGCCTCAACTGGAAGACCCTCTGGAAGTTGTAGACGCGCTCGGCCTGGTGGATCAGGTCTTCTTTTGTGATGTTCTGGCCGGTGACGGCGTTGAATATTTCCACGTAGTTCTGGACGTGCTCAGGTACCCTGGCAGCTTCCTGAGGGGGATACTTGGTGGCGTTGTCGGCCGGTTCGATATCGTTCCAGGGCAGTTTGCACAGACCCACCAGCGAGAACCAGGTCCTGAAGTTGGGGAAGTAGTGGAGTGCCTCTGCCTTGTCCTCGAAGGTTGGAAGCTGCTTGTTGACCCTGTCCATGAAGATCAGCCATGCCTCGTCGTGCTGCGGGCCCTTAAGGGTGAGGAAAAATCCGCCCCACTGTGCGACAGATTCCTTCGGCACGTACTCGGAGACCTCGATACCCTGGCCCTCCATACCGATTCTCTCCATGATATTTTTGTCGGCGCCGTACTTCTCGGCGAAGAGGTCCTTCATTCGGTGGATACCCTGGCCGACGGTTACGGCAAAATCATCCTTGCCCTCGGCCATACGGTGAATAAGCTCCATGATATCGTCCTTGTTGCCGAATTTGAGTTCAAGACCGTTGGTATGCTTCTTGTTGATCAGCCCCATTTCGAAGCACTCGCAGACAAAAGCAATGCCTGTACCTGCGGAGATAGTATCAAAACCATAGTGGTCAGCGTAGAAGTTTGTCTCTATCGTCCATGCCGGGTCATAGACGCCGACATTGGGGCCGAAACTTGCCGCTGTCTCGTACTCCGGGCCGTCGACTGAGACTTTTGTTCCCTTCAGGGGACCAGTTTTAAGTTCGTAGCCGTCGACTGCCTTTGCGCATGCCATGGAGCAGCCGTACCAGCATCCGTCTGAAATCCCCTGGGTATAAAGTTTTTCGTAGACTTTGGAGTGGATTTTGTCGGCGTCGGGGTGCTGGCCAAACTTGTAGTTCATTGTTGGAAGAAGGTGGTACTCGTTCATGATCTCATTGAGATGGGCTGTTCCGGCTGTACGCATTCTGCACTGCTTGGAATCGAGGGTGATGATCTCCTTGTGCAGTTTTGCCCCCAGCCTTGTGAGGGTGTCGACATCGGCAGGGTTGTTCGCGGTGCCTGAAAGATCGTGTGTTTTCACGACCAGGGCAACGATCTTCTTGTCTCTGAGTATGGAGCCGCCGCCGCCTCTACCTGCCTGCTTGAGTCTCGGGATCTTGCGGTGGGTATCCCAGAAACTGCTGTTCAGGCAGCCCCAGAAAGTGTGTTCCGCGGATTTGCCGGAAGATACTACAGATACGAACCGGCGGTCATTGATGTCGTTGGGGTCACCGTAATATTCATGAAGAGCGTCGGTCACCGTGTAGGCGTTTACATCATCGAAGGGAGACTCCAGGATCTGGACCTTCCCGGCGTCTGCGTCAACGACCACGACGACATCCTTCTTTGCCTTGCCCTGGATCTCTATGGCGTCCCAGCCCGCAAACTTGAGCAGTGGGCCGAAGTGTCCACCCGCGTTGCTGTCATAGGTCTGATTTGTGAGAGGAGAGACAAACACGGCATAAAACTTCCCCATTCCCGGGTACTGGGTCACTCCGCAGAGCGGCCCGCCGGAGATGACGATCTCGTTCTCGGGATCGTTCCACTTTGTGGTGTCCTTGACGGAATCCCATAACAGTTTAAGCCCGAATCCCCTGCCTCCGGTGAACTTGTGCTTCATGTCCTCGGATACATCTTTTGATTCGAAGGACATGTCACCCACGTTGACCTTCAGGGTCTTGCCGGTATAGCCCCTGAAAGGTTTTGCCGGGTCGTAGGACCATTCGGCAAGAACTTTCATTTTCTCCATTACCTGTTCCCCCCCCTGAAAAAGTTTGCTAGAACACGATAAATCCTGCTGCAGATACTGGGATTTCTCCATTGTACGCAGAATATAGGATCCGATATCAATATTATCATGATTGTGCCTGGAGTATCAATCTCTTTTATCGTTGACGGCCTGCTCCGTAAAGTGCTACAATGCCCGTCGTTCGGGGCGTAGCGCAGCCTGGTTAGCGCGCCTGCTTCGGGAGTAGGAGGTCGGAGGTTCAAATCCTCTCGCCCCGACCAGCAAGAGGTGACGGGATCCCGTTTTAATGCGGGGTCCCTTTTTTGTAGCGCCGGCAAGATCTGGCGGATTGAGCCTGGCATAATAGGAGTCTGACGAAAGTTGACTAATAGGAACATCGGTCCTATAATGACCTTTGCGGAGGAGAAGCATGGACGGTTCTGTTGTAGCGAGAAACCGCAAGGCCCGGCATGACTATTTTATACTCGAGACGATCGAGGCCGGGATAGCCCTTACCGGGACGGAGATCAAATCCGTCCGCGCGGGGAAAGTCAATCTGAAAGACGGTTACGCCAGGGTTCAGGGTTCCGAGGTATGGCTCTATAACGTCCATGTATCTCCCTACGAGCAGGGAACATATTACAACCACGAGCCGCTCAGGCCCAGAAGGCTTCTGCTCAACGCGGCGGAGATACGGAAACTGGGATCCCAGACGAGGGAGAAAGGTCTTACCATAGTTCCTCTCTCCATGTACATCAAGCAGAAAAGATGGGCAAAGGTCGAACTGGCCCTCGTCAAGGGAAAGACCGGCTACGACAAGCGGGAGACCATAGCGGAGCGCGACGCAAAAAGGGACATCGACAAGGCGATGAAGGAAAAAAGGCAAAATGATTTTTGACAAATGAATATGGGGGCGACAGGTCTCGACGGCAGGATGGAGGGTTCCGGGCAGCGTGCCGAGTTGCCGAAACTCGAAAAACACGGCGCAAACAATAATTGCCAACGATAACTACGCACTGGCCGCTTAAGTAGCGACCCGTTCCTCGGGGTTTCCGTCGCCAGGATCCCGATGTGAACGTCACAAATGGTGACTGCTCCTCGCGCTTCGTTCTCGCGCGTGAGGTCAAGCCTCAGAGAACTCGGGTAAGGGTATCCCGTCTCCGGGAGACCCGAGCCGACACTAAATCGGAGACTGCGCACGGAGAAACCCGCAGCTGGCCCCTGTCGGACCGGGGTTCGATTCCCCGCGCCTCCACCAGTCTTCGTTCGAAACATTTGAGAACGAAGACTGCCACGGCGAAGTGTACTCTACGAAGCCGGGCAACCATATCAAGTTTTTTTACTGTTTCGAACTACGCCTTGGCGGGCTATAAAACCTTAGGAGATATTATTTTCCTTCCGATGACAACCTTCTATTACGTATACATACTGCAAAGCGAAGCCGACCCCGATAAACACTACACCGGAAAGACTCAGGATCTGCAATCCCGTCTGAAAGCCCATAACAGCGGCAAGGTTTCTCATACATCTCAATATGTACCCAGGCGGATGATCAATTACTTTGCATTCCCGGCCATTGAGAAAGCGTCAGCCTTTGAAAAATATCTCAAGACCCACTCAGGAAGAGCTTTCACTTCAAAACACTTTTAAAAACCAAAGGCGGTCCCTGCAACCAAATGCAGGGGCTGTTTTTTGTATCCTTGCTGTTAATTGCCCACGTCCTTAATCTTGCTGTCGTCTCGAGGAATGCGTGAAATGACGAAAGATCTGGTTTTCCCATGTTTGTTTCTGTTTGCAATTTGCCCGTTTATGTTTTGCGGGAAAGGTCAGTTGAAAAGGACTAAAGATAAACAGATCCCCTTGGGTCAGACGCAGGGAAATGCAGGTCTGGATGGACTGGTTGGACAATTAATAAAGAGGAAATGTTGACTTGGTGTTCCTATAGGGGATAATTACACGGGTAAGGGGATGAATAAGGTGATACCTCATAGAGAACAAAAAATAGAGAATGCAATCACCTATTTCGCTTCGGAATTTCATAATCGTAAAGGATATTATCCCCGTCAGACATGGATCTACAAATTCCTTGCCCTTCTTGATTTTCGTACTCTGAAAAAAACCGGGATACCCTGTCTTGGGCTGGAGTATGATGCAATGAAGTATGGCCCTGTTCCATCCAGATTATATGATGACCGTCCTGGATTGGAGACTGACAAATTCCGCTTTGTTACGACTAGAGATAGAGGGTGCAGGGTAGAGGCGAAAGAATATCCTGACCTTGATTTTTTCTCCGATGAAGAACTGGGCGTTATGGATGAAATTCTGTCTGTCTACACGCAGTCAAATTCTGATCTGGATACCCTCATAAATGATGCCCATAATGAAATCAAAGCTTGGGATAAAGCATGGGCTCTTGCCGTAAGGTTTGGCAGAGGAAGGATGCCCATGGAATATGCTGATGAGTTCGGGAATCTTTCAGAGAAAAAAGAGAAGGATCTGACACCCGAAGAAGAACGATTTTTGCATTACAGACTTGTCCAAAATAGCTTTTTGTAGAAATTAAAAGTGCCTCCTGCAACCTTGGGATATCATTGGTTTGCCAACACAAATCTTCCCAGGAGAAGGAGGCAAACCAATGCTAAAGGTTGCAAGCCTGTTCAGTCAAATACTTGGTCAAGTTTCGCGCATCGATTTTCAAAAAATGGTCATAAAACACGGGGCTAAAGCGTCATGCAAAAGGCTTTCGTTCCTGGACCCAGTTTGTTTCAATGCTCTTTTGTCATCTTGCAAGGGCTGATTCCTTGCGTGAGATATGCCACGGCCTGCAAAGTTGCAACGGAAAGCTCGTACATCTGGGTGTAAACAGGAACCCTAACAAATCGACTCTCTCTTATGCCAACGAACATCGACCTTCTGAACTTTTCCGGGACATGTTCTGGATTCTTATGGATAAGTTCAGGTCCTCGGGGAGACTGGGAGATCCTTGCCCGCGGAAGTTCAGGTTCAAGAACAAGCTGCTTCTTTTCGATTCGACAACGATAACGCTGTGTCTGTCCCTTTTCCCGTGGGCCGAATTCAGACGCCAAAAGGGCGGTATCAAGCTTCATGTCCTTCTGGACACTGGACAGCAACGACTATATGCCTTCTTTTGTCCATATAACCGAAGCAAAGATGCACGACAGCAAGGCAACGCAACTTCTTTCACTGCCTGCGGGATCGATAATCGCTCTGGATCGGGCCTATATCGACTTCGACCTCTTCAGGAAGTGGAACGAAGAGAAGGTCTTCTTCGTGACAAGGATGAAAAAGAATGCATCATACGTTGTCACGGAACGACTAAGGATCCCTCAGAACAGTAAGGTGCTCAAAGACGAGATGATCCGTCTATCCGGCGTAAGCACCTGGGAAAA
>Ga0334882_1004259_pt1 | contig 12294 bp, 9 predicted proteins | sample GraSluR1_MG_5_FD_207226 | JGI IMG/M metagenome (GOLD analysis project Ga0334882, IMG submission 207226) | Sludge microbial communities from methane-producing bioreactor in Wageningen University, Netherlands - Granular Sludge_15_04-R1 | ecosystem: Engineered > Bioreactor > Anaerobic > Unclassified... | reverse complement strand
TATAGAAGCTCTGGCGGCTCATTCCCACCCGCCCGCACAACGATCCAACGGTGAACTTCATCCCTTGCCAGGCTCCCGCTTCCCGAGCGCGCCCGACAGCGTCAGGCCGCTCTTTTTTTTTAGCTCCTCCGGCGTCGTCTTCAGCTTTTCACAGGCGATTTCTAAAAAGGCATGCTCCAAGCACCGATCCATGTGGGCGTCTGCCAAGGCGGCCTCCAATGCCCGGATCCGCTTGCGCGATTCCTTCAGCTCGTCACGTTCTTTCATCGTTTCTATCCTTATTCGCTTGGGGAACAGATCCGCCCGGCCAAATTGGCGTAGCCAGTTGATAACCGTGTCCGCTCCGGCGATACCATACGCCTTACTCGCCCGGCCCGCCGAGCTGAACTTCCCGCCCGCAATCTCTTCCACTACCTGCTTCTTGAACGCCTGGCTGTATCTCAGGGTTGTCTTCACTTCGACGCCTCCTCATGCAAAGTGACAACCTATTTCAGGACCGGACACTGTCCCCTGTCCCCCGTCTCCTGACTCCTGATCAGGAACAGCCAGCTACGGATTACGCGGATTGCACGGATTCGGACATAAGTCTTCGGATCGGATCCGTACAATCCCGTGCTGAACACCGACCTCGGCCCTCGGCCTTCCGTCCCTCCACGTCATGTTCATGAATTGATTTCCCCTTGCTTTTGGTCGGGGGTGCGGACTACAACGGTTGGCCATGAAATGGACTGGCGGCAATGCCCCACAGGACTCCGCAGCGGCGGGAACCCGAGTGATGGATGTCACGTGGTGAAGGGGGGCTGACATGAACGGGTTGTCCATGCGTCAGTGGCCCGACCGTGTGCATCGCCTTGTGCGCAAGTCGGGATATGGGTTTCTCGACCTGCTGGATGTCATCACCGGCCGGCGCGACCCCATGATTCCGCCTCGGCGCCTGGCGTTTCTCTATGGATACGATCCGGAATTCAGGATCGTGGGCGAGCAGTTTCTTCAATACTTCATCGAGTTGGGGGGCTTGAAGCCGCATGAACGGGTATTGGACATCGGCTGCGGCATCGGTCGCTGTGCGCTGCCGCTGACCCGGTATCTGTCCGGCCCGGGCGCTTACCGGGGGTTTGATCTGATTCCGCAAGGCGTCGCCTGGTGCCAGAAGCATATTACGTCGCGCTATCCCCACTTCCGGTTCGAGCAAGCGGATTTGTACAACCCCACGTATTATCCGCAAGGCCGGCAGGCGGCGGCGCAATACGTATTTCCCTATGAATCCGACCTCTTCGACTTCGCCTTCAGCAAATCCGTATTCACTCACATGCCGCCGGCGGAGATCGAGCGCTATCTGGCAGAATGCGCGCGCGTACTCAAGCCGGGAGGACGGTGCCTGCACACGTTTTTCATTCTCAACGACGAGTCTCGCGCCCTGATGGGGCAGGGGAAGTCGGCCTTCGATTTCCGCCATGATCTCGGGGGATACCTGAGCATCAGCCGCGCCGAGCCGGAAATGGCGGTGGCCTTTGAAGAGGGACGAGTGCGCAAGATGTTCGCCAAGGCCGGCCTGGAGATCACCGACCCCATTCGTTATGGCTCCTGGTGCGGACGGGATACGTTTCTTTCCGGGCAGGACATCGTGTTGGCGATCAAGCGGACCTGAAGATTTTCACGGATCCGAACCATGGATCTACGGCGCGAATCCGTAGAATCCCCGTCCCATCCGTAGCGGAACACCGATCTCGACCCTCGGCCTTGTCCCCATCCGTGTCCATCGGTGTCCATCCGTGGTTGGCTGCTCATCCCTTAAAGGATTTCGAGGTACGAACCACGGATGCACACGGATGGACACAGATACGATCCTGTAGATATGCCTTCGTCCGCCATTATTCCATCCTTCCATTATTCCAATATGTATATTCATTAGGATTTGACCTGGCCCATTGGTTCGTCCCAAAATGCACCCGGTTGGGGAGAGCCCTTGACTCCGCGCCTGGATGCGTTTGAACAACCGGAGGAAGGCAATGAAGAAGCGGCTGCTGATGTTGGGACTGATGGCGGTGCTGGCGCAGGGGGCGGGGGCGTGGCGTCCGGCGGGGTGGGTGTATCACCAGCATCCCTGGGCGCACGACCGTGCAACGGGGGACTGGTATTGGTTCAATCCCGACACGCAATGGGTGGTGAACATGTCCAACGGACAATGGGCGCGCCTGCCGAGTTCGGCCCTGGCGACGGGCTGGGTGTTTTACAACTGGGCCTACGCCTATGCCCAACACAACGGGGCCTGGCACTGGATCAACGAGCCGGACCGGCCATGGGTGGTGAACATGCGCACGAGGGCGTGGTCGCGGTTCGGTGTATGGCCGGTTCCGGCGGGCATGGTTCTGATCCCCGGGGGGGCGCCGGCGGGGACCAATCCGCTTGGGGCGGGGGAAGCTCATGATCCGGACTATTATCCCGCCACCTACCACCTGACGGTGGAGCCGTTCTACATGGACCCGTACGAGGTGACGAAGGAGCAGTGGGACGACGTCTACACGTGGGCCATAGCCAATGGATACCGCTTCGAAGATGACTTGTACGGATTGCAACCGGGCCGGGGCAAGGCGGCGGATCATCCGGTGCATTTCGTCAACTGGTACGACTGCGTGAAGTGGTGCAACGCCCGCAGCGAGAAGGAGGGGCGTCCGGTGGTGTATACGGTGAACGGGGGCGTGTACAAGACCGGCCAGGCCGACAACGTGGTCCAGACGGCGGTCGCCGGATACCGGCTGCCGACGAGCGATGAATGGGAATACGCGGCCCGGGGCGGCGCCGACAGCCGTCGGTTCCCCTGGGGCGACAGCGACGACATCCAGCACGTGCGGGCGAATTACCGAAGCAGCGATTCCGACAGCTACGACATGAGCGATCCGAGGGGTTTCCACCCGGCCTATGCCATTGGAATGCTGCCTTACACCGCCCCGGTGGGATCGTTTGCGGCCAACGGGTACGGACTGTACGACCTGGCGGGCAATGTCTCGGAATGGTGCTTTGATTGGTTCCCGGGGGAGGCGGGCGTATACCGCCTATCTCGCGGGGGGGGTTGGGCTTCCTTTGCCAATCTTTGCCGGGTTGGCCGTCGGGGCCCCGGCCATCCGGCGGGCAGCTACAGCAGCGTCGGTTTTCGTTCGGTTCTGACTCCCGCCGTCGCTCCGTGAGCCATCGGCCGGCCCGGGGCGATAGCGAGGGTGGCCGCGCTCAACGAGCGCAGCTACAGATGGATCTCTTGGCTGTAGATGCGCCCGTTGGGCGCGTCGGATCGGCAGCGGGAACAGCCGAGCTACGGACGGTACGGATTATACGGAATCGAACCATGGATCTTCGGATCGAATCCGTACAATCCCGGTTCCATCCGTAGCTGAACACTGATGGACACAGATACGATCCTGTAGATATGCCTTCGTCCGCCAATATTCCAACATCCAAAATCCATCCTTCCATTATTCCCCTTTCCCCTTTCCACGATTTTCATGATTTGTATTCATTAGGATTTGACCCGGCCGGTAATCCGTTCCAAAATGCGTCTGGTTGAGGAGAGCCCGTGGTCGGGGCGCCTGGATGCGTTACAAGAACCGGAGGTTGGACATGAAGAAGCTGCTGATGACGTTGGGGCTGATGGCGGTGCTGGTGCAGGGGGCGGGGGCGTGGCGGCCGACGGGGTGGGTGTATCACAACCATCCGTGGGCGTACGACAGCGCGACGGGCGACTGGCATTGGTTCAACACTTCGGACACGCAATGGGTGGTGAACATGTCCAACGGGCAGTGGGCGCGCCTGCCGAGTTCGGCCCTGGCGACGGGCTGGGTGTACTACAACTGGGCGTTCGCCTATGCGCAAAGCAACGGGGCGTGGCATTGGATCAACGGGGCGGACCGTCAGTGGGTGGTCAACATGCGCACGGCGGCATGGTCGCGGTTCGGCGTATCGACGGCTCCGGCGTTGATGGTGCTGATTCCCCGCGGAACGAAGACGGGGGCCGATTCGGACTTCGGCGCCTATAGCCTGACGGTTTCCGCGTTTTACATGGACCAACACGAAGTGAACCGGGAATATTGGAACTACGTCCGTGCATGGGCCATTGCCAATGGGTACGAGTTTGACAATCCCGGCTCGGGGAAGGCGTGGAACCATCCGGTGCATTCCGTCAGCTGGTATGACGCCGTCAAATGGTGCAATGCCAGGAGCGAGATGGAGGGACGGCCGCCGGTGTATTGGACCATCGCGGGGGTATACCGGGCCGGCTCCTTGAACGTCGTTAGTCAGATTCCCGTCGCCGGGTATCGGCTGCCGACGAGCGATGAATGGGAATACGCCGCGCGGGGCACGGTGGCCAGCCGCCGGTTTCCTTGGGGCTATGTGATCACGCATGATCTGGCGAACTATATTGCCCGCGGCGATATCCTCTACGATGGCAGCCTGACGTTGGGGTATCATCCCGTCTATGCGGTGGGGGCCGAGCCCTACACGGCGCCGGTGGGTTCGTTTACGGCCAACGAGTACGGATTGCACGACTTGGCGGGAAACGTGACGGAATGGTGCTTTGATTGGCATCCGGATTATGTGAACACCCGCCGCGTGGGTCGCGGCGGCAGTTGGCGCAGCCACGCCACCCACTGCCGGGTAGGCCGCCTTAGCCACGACCCCCCGGGGGCCGTTCTCGACTACTACGGCTTCCGGACGGTTCTGGATGCCGGCGCTCGGTGAGCGGTCGGCCGGGGCGATAGCGAGGGCGGCCGCGCTCAACGAGCGCAGCTACAGGCCGGACGCTTTGCGGTAGATGCGCCCGGCCCTCCACGGGCGGGTAAATAGGGCGCGGCGGATCGAGGGGTGACAGCCGGAACAGCCAGCTACGGAATATACGGATTTCACGGATTCGAACCATGGATCTCCGGATCGAATCCGTACCCTCCCGGTTCCATCCGGTGCTGAACGGTCTTCGTTCGGATGTCGGGATTTGTCCCTCGCCCCAACAATCCGAATGGCCGCCTTTTCGCTGGAAGGAGCCGCGTTGTCTTGCTACCTTGCCGAACCAGTGGGACTTGAATTTCCAAGAAGCACAAGAAGCATCAACGCACGGACAGGCAAGCGAAGGACAATCAATGAGCCGAATCCAAACCATCAACAAGATGATCAACGGCTGGGCAACCCGAATGGGACTCCGGGAGCCCGCGAACGAACCGCAGGCGGCGGCGGATCCTCTGGCCCCCGAGGGCGCCGTGAAGCAGGAATCCGCGCCGAATGGACCACCCACCATCCAGCAGTTTACTCCCCAATTGCTGGATTGGAATCGGATTGCCGCCGCTCGGTACGACGTGGAGCCCGACGTGCATCTGTTGGATTTCATCTATTGGTGGCATTTCAATCTCCCTCAGCACGCGTCCCAGCCTCGGGTTCCCATCGACTACTACTTCGAAGATGGAGAGCGTTCGTCTTCGAAATTGGCTGGAATCGTTCAATCGCTCGACTTGCCCAAAGGACGCAAGGTGGGGTTGCTGGAGTTTGCGTCCGGATATGGATGCGTCAGCCGGCATCTGAAGAAGAACCCCCTTTTTGATCTGGTCAGTTGCGACATTCACCCGGAAGCAATCCGATTTCTGTCTGAAACTCTCGGGGTCAAGACGCTCCAGTCGGCATCGGAACCGGGGCGCTTTTCGCCCGATCGCACCTACGACGTGGTGTTTGCCTTGTCGTTTTTTTCGCATATGCCGCGCAGCACGTGGGGAGCCTGGGTCAACGCCTTGTTCAATTCTCTGGCGGCGCCTGGATATCTGATTTTCACGACGCATGGATGGGTCACCGCGGCCCAGATGAAATTGAAGACCTTGCCTCCGGACGGATTTTGGTTTGCGCCAATGACGGAGCAGGAGGACATTGATCCCAACGAATATGGATGCACCGTGGTCTCGCCCGAGTTTGCCTTCGCGGAGATTCGCCGGCAAACGGGGTCGCTGGACATTCGCTTCATTCAGGGGGAGTGGTGGGGGCTTCAGGATCTATGGATCGTTAAACGGAATGCCTGACACGGCCCCCCAAAAAGACACCCTATAAAGGGAGTGGGGGGCCTGGGCGTTACGCGTGCGGCCCGTTCAGCCATATCCACGTGGCCCGGCTTGCCGCCGGCCATTCGCTTATGCCGCGCCAGGCGGCGGGGGGCGTGACGTAAAAATAATTCTTTATGGTTTGACCTGGTTCTATGTTCCGCCCCAAAATGCACTTGGTTGAGGAGAACCCATGGTCTCCGCGCCTGGATGCGTTTGAAAAACCGGAGGTTGGACATGAAGAAGCTGCTGCTGACGTTGGGGCTGCTGGCGGTGCTGGTGCAGGGGGCGTGGGCGTGGCGGCCGGCGGGGTGGGTGTATCACAACCATCCGTGGGCGTACGACAGCGCGACGGGCGACTGGCATTGGTTCAACACCCCGGACACGCAATGGGTGGTGAACATGTCCAACGGGCGGTGGGCGCGCCTGCCGAACTCGGCCCTGGCGACGGGCTGGGTGTTCTACAACTGGCCCTTTGCCTATGCGCAAAGCAACGGCGCCTGGCATTGGATCAACGGGGCGGACCGGCAATGGGTGGTGAACATGCGTACGGCCATCTGGTCTCGGTTCGGCGTGTCGACGGCTCCGCCGGGCATGGTGCTGATCCCCGGCGGAACAAATGAGGGCACCAACCCGGACTCCGGGGACTACAGCCTGACGGTAAATCCGTTCTACATGGATCGACACGAGGTGACCCGGTCGTTGTGGGAGGAAGTTCGCGCGTGGGCGCTGGCCAACGGCTACACGTTCGACAACGCCGGGTTGGGCAAGGCGGCGAACCATCCGGTGCATTCGGTCAACTGGTACGATGCGGTCAAATGGTGCAATGCCCGGAGCGAGAAGGAAGGACTGACGCCGGTTTATGTCTATTTCACCTTCGTCCCCACCCCCACGGAGTGGGTGTACAGGAGCGGACAGAACGACCTCGTCGTCCAGACCGCCACCGTCGGGTATCGGTTGCCGACGGCCATTGAATGGGAATACGCCGCCCGCGGCGGCGCACGCAACCGCCGGTTTCCGTGGGGCGACAGCGATCTGATCCAGCATGCGCGGGCGAATTACGCCAGCGACGCTTTTTACCCCTATGACACCAGTCCAACGCGTGGATATCATCCTGCATACAACACAGGAAGCGCTCCCTTTACCAGTCCGGTGGGTTCGTTTGCGCCTAACGGGTACGGGTTGTACGACATGGCGGGCAACGTGTGGGAATGGTGCTTCAATTGGCATTCGGATTATGTGGACTCGCGCCGCGAGGTTCGCGGCGGCAGTTATTTTTCCTTCGCCTATACCTGCCGGGTGTATACCCCCTTCTTCTCCGAACCTGCCACCGTCACCCAAACCCGGGGGTTCCGGTCGGTGCGGACCTTCTCCGTCGCCCCGTAAACCATGGGGGGCAAGCCGCGGTTGGGCACGAGACGGAGCCGTTGGGCACGGATTTCACGGATTCGAACCCTGGGGTCTTCAGGTCGAATCCGTACCCTCCCGGTTCCATCCGTAGCTGAAAATGACCCCGGACTTCGGACCCTGGGATTTGCCCGTGCTTTCGTCCGTCAATATTCCATCATTCCCCCATTCCACGATTTCCACGATTTTTTCATTAGGGTTTGACGCGGCCGTTGTTCCGTTCCAAAATGCATCCGGTTGAGGAGAGCCCATGGTCTCCGCACTTGGATGCGTTTTGGTAAACCGGAGGTAGGCAATGAAGAAGCTGCTGCTGACGTTGGGGCTGCTGGCGGTGCTGGTGCAGGGGGCGGGGGCGTGGCGGCCGGCGGGGTGGGTGTATCACAACCATCCGTGGGCGTACGACAGCACGACGGGCGACTGGCATTGGTTCAACACCCCGGACACGCAATGGGTGGTGAACATGTCCAACGGGCGGTGGGCGCGCCTGCCGAACTCGGCCCTGGCGACCGGTTGGGTGTACTACAACTGGGCCTTCGCCTATGCGCAAAGCAACGGGGCGTGGCACTGGATCAACGAGACGGACCGGCAATGGGTGATCAACATGCGCACGGGGACGTGGTCGCGGTTTGGCGTCGGCGGGGTACCGCCCGTTTCTCCGGCTCCGGCCGGGATGGTGTTGATCCCCGGCGGAACGAATGCGGGAACCGACCCGGATTTCGGGGCCTACAGCGTGACGGTGAACTCCTTCTACTTCGGCCGGCATGAGGTCACCAAGGCGCAATGGGACGAAGTTCGCGCATGGGCGATTGCCAACGGATACACCTTTGACAACTCGGGTTCCGGCAAGGGGCCGACCCATCCGGTGCAGAGCATCAACTGGTACGATGCGGTCAAATGGTGCAATGCGCGCAGCGAGATGGAGGGGCGGCCGGTGATGTATTACGCCAGCGGCGTGATCTACCGGACGGGCAGGAGGGACAATGTCCTCTTGGGGCTCGTCTTCGGCCAGTCGGGCTACATGCTGCCTACGGCCCGCCAGTGGGAATTCGCGGCGCGCGGGGGAGCGACGGGACGACGGTTCCCCTGGGCCGACACGCAATCGATCTTCCACGAACGCGCCAACTATCAAAGCAGCGACGCGTACGGCTATGACTCCAGTCCGACGCGAGGCTACCACCCCATGTACTTCGTGGGAGTGCTTCCCTACACCAGCCCGGTGGGTTCGTTTGCGGCCAACGGCTACGGCCTCTTCGACATGGCCGGCAACGTGGCGGAGTTGTGTTTCGATTTGCATCCGGACCATCCGGGGATGCGGCAGATGCGCGGAGGCAGTTGGTGGAGCAGTGCGGCAGTTTGCCGCGTGGGCTATCGGGCTGCCGTAGAGCCAGGCTACACCGGCACCATCCTTGGGTTCCGGGTGGTCATACGATTGGACTTGTGACCCCCATTGGCTTATGGATCCCCAACGTGGCAATATTGCAGGCATGATCCGGCGTGGAATCCGAAAGTCGCTTGTGCGTAACAGGAGGTAGGCCATGAAGAAGTGGATTGCGGCCTTGGGGCTGATGGCGGTGCTGGTGCAGAACGCGGCGGCATGGCGGCCGGCGGGCTGGGTGTATCACAACCACCCATGGGCGTACGACAGCGCGGCGGGCGACTGGTATTGGTTCAACACGGCCGACCGGCAATGGGTGGTGAACATGTCCAACGGGCGGTGGGCGCGCCTGCCGAACTCGGCCATGGCGACGGGCTGGGTGTTCTACAACTGGGCCTTCGCTTTTGCGCAAGGCAACGGCGCGTGGCACTGGATCAACGGGGCGGACCGGCAATGGGTGGTGAACATGCGCACGGCGGCATGGTCGCGGTTCGGCGTGCAGACCGCCCCGGGGGGGATGGTGATGATTCCCGGCGGAACGAACGCGGGGACGAATCCGCTGGGGGCGGGGGAATCGCATGGAGATTGGTACCCCGCCACCTACAGCCTGACGGTGGATTCCTTCTACATGGACAAGTACAAGGTGACGAAGGCGCTGTGGGACGAGGTGTATGTCTGGGCCATTGCCAACGGCTACAGCTTCGACCACGCCGGAAGCGGCAAGGCGGCGAACCACCCGGTGCAAACGGTGAATTGGTACGACGTGGTGAAGTGGTGCAACGCGCGCAGCCAAAAAGAGGGCCGTCCGGCCGTCTATACGGTCGATGGGGCCGTGTACAAGACCGGCCGGGCGGACAACGTCGTCCAGGCGTCTGCGGCAGGCTACCGGCTGCCAACCGGCCATGAATGGGAGTATGCGGCCCGCGGCGGCGTGGCCAGCCGTCGCTTCCCGTGGGGCGATGCCGACACGATCCAGCACGCAAGGGCGAACTACTATAGTTCCACTTATGACAGCTACGACACCAGCCCGACGCGGGAACATCACCCGGCGTACGCCACGGGCGGGTCGCCATACACGTCGCCCGTGGGTTCGTTTGCGGCCAACGGCTATGGATTGCACGACATGGCGGGGAACGTGTGGGAGTGGTGTTACGATTGGTATCCGGGATATGAGGGCACCCAGCGTGTGATTCGCGGCGGCGCTTGGACCCACTACGCCAACACCTGCCGGGTTGGCCACCGCGGCTCCAGCTACATGGCCGACCGCGACAGCCGCGACTTAGGCTTTCGGACGGTCCGGTCCCCCGCCGTCGCTCCGTGAGGAGAGCGCCAAGGCAATGCCGCTGTCCGGCCCGGGGCGGCAACGAATGAGGCCGCGCCGCCGGGACAACCAAGCTACGGATGGAACGGACAAGCCTTACTGTCCCCTGCCTGCTGACTCCTGATCAGGAACAGCCAGCTACGGATCCCGACTCTGAAAGAGGTCGGGACGGATTTCACGGATCCGAACCATGGCTCCCCGGATCGAATCCGTGGACGGGGACCGTCCGGGTTTGCAGTCCCGCCTGCAGGCGGTTGTGCGTTCTGCAACGATTTGCACTATTGAGTTTGACCTTGCCCGGGCGGTTCTTCACCATGAAACAAGCAGGGAGAGGCGTGCCAGAAAAAAGGAGATTGGCGATGAAAAAGTTGCTGCTGACGTTGGGGCTGATGGCGGTGCTGGTGCAGGGAGCGGGGGCATGGCGGCCGGCGGGCTGGGTGTATCACAACCATCCGTGGGCGTACGACAGCGCGACGGGGGATTGGCATTGGTTCAACACGGTCGATCGGCAATGGGTGGTGAACATGTCCAACGGGCAGTGGGCGCGCCTGCCGAACTCGGCCATGGCGACCGGCTGGGTGTTCTACAACTGGGCCTTCGCCTATGCGCAACGCAACGGGGCTTGGCATTGGATCAACGGGGCGGACCGGCAATGGGTGGTGAACATGCGCACGGCGGCATGGTCGCGGTTCGGCGTCGGCGGGGTTCCACCGGTTCCGGTCGGGTTCGTGCGGGTCGAGGGTGGCGTCGGCAGCAATATCACTGTTTCGCATTCGTTCTACATGGGCAAGCATGAGGTGACCTGGGCGGAGTGGCAGGCCGTTCAGGCCTGGGCGGTGACGAACGACTATGTGTTCAGCGGAAACGCCGACGGCTGCGCCACCAATCATCCGGTTCAATCCGTGAACTGGTACGACGTGGTGAAGTGGTGCAACGCCAAAAGCGAGAAGGAAGGCCTGACGCCGGTGTATACGGTTTCCGGAGTCACCTATCGCACCGGCGAACAGGACAACGTGGATGCCAACGTCGCTGCGAACGGGGTCCGGTTGCCGACCTGGGACGAATGGCGTTTCGCCGCGGAGGGCGGAATTCACGGTCAAGGCTACACCTATAGCGGCGGCGATGTGATCGGCGACGTAGCGTGGTTTGTAGATAATTCCATATGGGCCGCATGCGGCTATGGGATGTCGGACCGAGGCACATGGCCGGTGGGGCAAAAAGCCGCCAACGAACTGGGCATCCACGACATGACCGGCAATGTGTGGGAATGGACCTTCACGGAAGCGGGACCCGATACACGGTATTGCCCGGGTGGAAGCTGGTGGAGCACGGCTGGCAACAGCCTTCCCGGCACTGCTTGGAACAGGGGGGCAGAACAGATGAATACAGAGGTCGGTTTCCGCATCGTTCGCAATGCGCCCTAGACAGCGCAGGGAAGCTCCTGCGCGGAACGAATGATGCCGCAAGATGCGCCCGTTGGGCGCGGCGGATATCGGGTTTGGAATCGGCACGGGCATTGAAATCTAACCGTCGCCACGGCTTGCCACGCAGGCTGGCGTGGTTGTACGGATTGCGCGGATCCGAACCATGGCCCCCCGGATTGAATCCGTACAATCCCGGTTCCATCCGTAGCTGACCTCGGACTTCGGACCTCGGACTTCGGACTGCGGCACCGTGCGATTCGAGGCCAAGGAGAACCGCCGCCTGAAGGCGGTACTACAAACGAGGACCGTCCGGGTTTGTAGTCCCGCCTTCAGGCGGTTGTTCGTTTTGCGACGATTTGCACTATGTTGCACTATTTTGTTTGACCTTGCCCGGGCGGTTCTTCACCATGAAAGAAGCAGGGAGAGGCGTGCCAGATAAAAGGAGGTTGGAAATGAAGAAGCTGCTGCTGACGTTGGGGCTGATGGCGGTGCTGGTGCAGGGAGCGGGGGCATGGCGGCCGGCGGGCTGGGTGTATCACAACCATCCGTGGGCGTACGACAGCGCGACGGGGGACTGGCATTGGTTCAACACGGTCGATCGGCAATGGGTGGTGAACATGTCCAACGGGCAGTGGGCGCGCCTGCCGAACTCGGCCATGGCGACCGGCTGGGTGTTCTACAACTGGGCCTTCGCCTATGCGC
>Ga0334882_1004257_pt1 | contig 12302 bp, 14 predicted proteins | sample GraSluR1_MG_5_FD_207226 | JGI IMG/M metagenome (GOLD analysis project Ga0334882, IMG submission 207226) | Sludge microbial communities from methane-producing bioreactor in Wageningen University, Netherlands - Granular Sludge_15_04-R1 | ecosystem: Engineered > Bioreactor > Anaerobic >... | reverse complement strand
CTCGATAATTGATGGTTCCGGGAGGGTTCTCCAGGCGGCCCTGCCGTCCCTTCGCTCTGATCTCCCGTGGCCGTGTTTATCCTGGATTATGGAGGGGTAAATACGACATCAGTCTGTCATGGTTTTTTGAAGGAACTGTGTTTTTTTGATTTATTTCGGAACATCTGTGATCGGGGGGCTTCAGCGGTATAACCGGGCAATTTCCTCCGCTCCCTCCCGGATGGCGGTTCTCACCTCCGGAGGATCCAGGACTTCCACCCAGGGGCCGAAGGAGAGGATGTAGCCGTAGAGCCATCCCTGGTCCTCCATTTCGGTTTTCACCTCCAGGCTGCCGTCGGGCAGGGGGCGTACATCCTTTTCCTCGTAGTACTCTTCCACCAGGCCTTTCATGGCGGGGGAGAATTTCAGGGTCAGCCTGATCAGGCCGGTCTGGGGGCGGGTGCGGGTTTCCTCCATGAAGGCGGCAAAGCTTTTCGCCCGGCGGGGAAACCTTTCGTCCAGCACCTCCGGATCCTTGATGCGGGAAATCCGGAAGAGACGGTAATCCTGCCGGAGGCGGCAGTATCCGTAGAGGTACCAGGACCGCCAGTGGAAAGAGATGGTCATGGGCTCCACCTCCCGCCGGCTGGACTCCAGCTTGTTGCTGTGGTAGGAAAACCGGATCAGCCTCTCCTGATCCACCGCCTGTTTGACCATCTGAAATGAGGCCTTCATCCGGGGATCGCCCCCCAGGAGAGAGAAATCGATGGAAAGTTTCTCGTTCTTCTGCGAGAAAAGATCCCGGCTGGAACCGGGAACCAGGGTTTTCATCTTTTCCAGGGTGGAGGCCACCGACCGGTCCGACAGGGTGGCTCCCACGCTTTCCAGGGCGGTGAGGATGTAGTAGAAGTCTTCGCTGGTCATGAGCTGCCGGTCCAGCTTGTAGGACTCCATAATCCCGTAGCCGCCGCCGGCTCCCTGGACCGAATAGAGGGGGATCCCCGCCAGGCCCAGGGTGTCCAGGTCTCTCTGGATGGTCCTCGCCGACACTCCGTAAATCCGGGCCAGCTCCCCGGCGCTGACCAGGTCGTGATTGAGAAGGTAGAAAACCAGGGAAAGCAGCCTGTCAATCTTCATATGGCCGGTATTTTACCACGAAAAACCATTATGTATGCCGCAAAAAGCAAGCCCCATGAACCACCCCGCCGAAGGCATTGGCTATAACGGCAAGCAGGAGTGGTAAGGCGAGTATATTCCTTTTCATTAAAGCTCGTTTTCAGAGGTAAAACAAAGATGAAGAGGAGGCGTACCCGGGCGATTTCTCTTGAGCCCGGTATGTCTCCTCGACAATCTTTGTTTTACTCTAGTCATGCCTTCATGAAAATTGAAGCTGCCGAGTGCAGGCATGTCTCCTCGACAATCTTCGTTTTACCCGCTGTATTATTCTTCGGCGGGGCGGCAAATCACTCCATGTCCCACCGGAAGGTCTTGATCGAAATCCCCGCGCCGACGGCCGCCAAACCCAGCAGCACGGCGATCCGCACCAGGTGGGCGCTCAGGGGCTCCCCGAGGGAAATCCCGTTCAGCAGTTTGATGCCCTGGGAGAGGGGCAGCACCGCCGCGGCTTTCTGCACCGGGCCGGGGAAGATGTGAAAGGGAATGGTGGTGCCCGAGAAGAGCAGCATGGGGAAGTAGGCGATGCTGCACAGGAGTCCCGCCTTCTTGATGTCCGGCGCCGTGCTGGCGATGATCATCCCCAGGGAGAAGATCGAAAGAAGCACGATGAAGTAGGCCAGGACCAGGGCCGGCAGGGATCCGGCGGGCCGGTATCCGAAGAAGAGAAATCCCGCCAGAACCACCAGGAGGGCCGAAAACAGGGCCACCAGACCCTGGACGAAGAGCTGCACCCCCAGCAGCAGCCCCGGGTGGGCGGGGGTCACCGACAGGCGCTTTAACACTTTTTTGTGGCGGTAATCCGCCAGGGTCAGGGGCATTCCCATGAGCCCCACCGCGCAGATACCAATGGAGAGGTAGGCCCCGAAGGATTGGGCCAGCACCCCCGGGGCTTCGGCGCCCCGCTCCCCCCCGTAGATCAGTCCTATGACGATGACGATGGCCAGGGGCATGAGGATGCCGAAGAGTATCATGTCGAAGCTCCGCAGGGAGAGCTTCATTTCCGTCCTGGCCAGGGTTAAAAATTTCTGTATTTTCATTTTTTCTCCATTATCTGCACGTAGGATTCATCCAGGTTTTTTCCGTTCCCCGCCGCGATGAGCTCCTGTATCGATCCCTCCGCCACTTTGCTGCCTTCCTTTATCATCAGGCCCCGCCGGCAGAGGGTTTCCACTTCGTCCATGTAGTGGGAGGTGAGGACCACGGCGGTACCCTCCTCCTGGATGGCTTTAATGAAACGCCACATGTCACGCCGGGCCAGGGGATCCAGGCCGGCGGTCAGTTCGTCCAGGAAGACCAGTTCGGGGGAGTGGATGCAGGCCAGAAGGATCGAGAGCTTCTGCCGTTCCCCTCCGGAGAGGGCGGCGGCCTCGGCGTTTTCCCTTTTCTTCAGGTCGAATTTCTTCAGGAGCCGCCGCCATTCCGGCACGGGACTGTAGAGGCAGGCGGTGGACTCGCAGATTTCCGTGACCCTGATGCCGGTCTGCCAGGCGGAATCCTGAAACTGAACCCCCGCCCGGGCGAAGATGCGGCGGCGGTCTTTGGCGGGATCCATCCCCAGGATGGTTACGGCGCCGCTGTCTTTTTTCCGTGTTCCCAGGATGCATTCCAGGCTGGTGCTTTTGCCGGCGCCGTTGGGGCCCAGGATGCCGAAAACTTCACCCCGGTGAACCGTAAAACTCAGATCTTTCACCGCCCGGAGGGCTCCATAGCTTTTGGAGAGGCCCTCCACCCGGAGGACCGTGTCTTGGGATTCTGTCATTCAGCATCCCTCCGCCGGACCGGCACCTGCACCTCCGTGAGCCATTCTTCGGGATTCTCTTTGTTCCAGATTCCGTCGATGTAGGACTCCCGGGGATTGCCCGCCGGTTCGTAACCGTTTTCGTGAATCCAGCTGAACAGGGCGTTGTAGCTCTTCGACAGGGTGGCGTAGGGCCCCCGGTGCATCAGGCACGCCGCTTCGGGTACCTCGTCGATGGTCTTGAACTTGACCCTGTCCGACTCGGCGCAGGGGGCCGTCACGGCTTCGCAGATTTCCGCGTCGATATCGGTCTCCCGGTATTCGCCGTCGTGGTAGATGGTAAAGCAGTAGGCCGGTTCCCGGCACACCGCTCCCACGGATCTCATGTAATCCCCCATCTTGGGGACGATGTCAAAGTAGGTGTCGTAGCTCGGCACGGTGGTGCGCATGGAAGCCACGATGACCCCGGGCAGGGTCTTCAATTCCACATTCTGTCTCATCTGTCTTTCTCCTTCCATCTGGTTCAGGTACGCCCGCACCCGGGACAGCCGCTCCCGCTGTTCGTCGATCTCCCGTTCCAGGACCCCCGCCCTGAGGTTAAGCAGGGCCTCCAGCCGGGCCTGGCCGGTGAGAATCTCCTGGATTTCGGGCAGGGAAAATCCCATCTCCTTCAGTTCCAGGATTTTCTTGATTTCCGGAAGCTGTTCGGGCCTGTAGTACCGGTAGCCGGTCCACTCGTCAGTGGAAGCGGGCCGGAACAAGCCGATCCTGTCGTAGTGCCGCAGGGTTTTGGTGGTAATCCGGTTGATTTTCGAGAATTCTCCAATCGAATACATAATCTCTCCGCATGCGTTGATGGAAGTAAGTCTACAGATTGACCTAAGGGAAAGGTCAAGGAGCCAGATTCAAAAAATTTCATTTTTTGAATCTGGCTTCGAAGAAAAATTGTCAAGAAACTTGTATTTCATTACATTATAACGACTTGACAATTTTTCTTCACGTACGTTAGGAATGTAGTTTCAAAAAAAAGTATAGCCCTGCCGGGCCAGTTTTTCTTCCCATTCCATTTTCAAAAGTTCCAGGTCTTCGGCATAATCGGTTTTTGTTTCATCTTCATCGTAGTCAAGGTGTTCGAGAACCCGAAAGTCCCACCGGTCTGCTCCGGATGAGTTCCATTCCCTCTGGATTTCCCGCCAGGGGCTGGAGCCCATCTCCAGCTGAAACCTGACCCGGTTGATCCGGCTTTTCAGGTCCGCCACGGCGAAAACCTGGCCTTTTTTTAGCGTTTCATCCACCAGGAAAAAGACCCCCATGTCGGGTTTCATCTGTTTATAGAGTTCCTTCAGCTCTTTCTTTGTGGCCATCTAATACCCCATCTCCTTCAGGAGGCGGCTCAGGGTCTGGAGCCGTTCCCCGATGAGTTCGTCGTCTTCGCTGAGGGCCTGCCGGAAGAGCTTGATGTCCTGATCGATTTTCTCATTGTCCGTGCAGACCGACACGGTCATGGCATCCCCCTGGAGCCCCACCCGTCCGATTTCCGGCTGCCCTTCATCGTAGAGTTTTTCGTACCGGTAGGCTTCCCGGAAGTGCTGGAGGCTCCGGCAGATCAGGATGCCCAGGTCCAGGACCCGGTGGAGCGGGAGCTCTTCGGACTGGCGGGACCATTTTTCTCCGGTGTACCGCCACACCTTGGCGGATATTTCCACTTTGCCCCGGTCGTTCCACTGGGCCAGTCCCAGGGACAGGCCTTTGGCGTCGGAGTCATAGGCGTACCGGCCGTCCACGTTTTCATAGTTTTCCGACACAATCACCGGTTTGTGCTTCAGGGTTGTGGGAATTTTCATGGGTGTCTCCTTTTATGTTGTTAAAAAGTTTTAGTAAATTAGTTATTTACTAAAACTTTTTTAAAAATACACCATCCCCGTTGAGCTGTCAAGGCGGCCGGGAAAACATGGCGCTGAGCCTCTTGAGGAATAAACGGTGAGATACGTAAAGCGGGGATGAAGGGGATGAGGGTCGGCGCGATTTATCCTGAGCGGCGATCCTTATCCCCGGCAATCCCCGCTTTTCTGTGGAGGTCCTGGTTATCAGAGCTGGAGTTTTCGGGGCGCTTTTTTTGTGTTCGCTGCCTAGTTATTCTCCGCCACAATCCGGCCGATGGTTTCGGCCATCTGTGACAGGGACACCACGTGATCGATGAATCCGTTTTCGTAGGCTACCCGGGGCATGCCGTAGACCACCGAGGAGGGTTCATCCTGAGCGATGGTGATGCCGCCCTCCCGGAAAATCTGTCCTATCTCGGTGGCGCCGTCTTTGCCCATGCCGGTCATGATGACCGCCAGGCTGTTGCCGCCGTAGGCGGCCGCCACCGACTCGAACAGCACATCTGCCGAGGGCCGGTGCCCGCTTCTCAAAGGGGCGTCGGAGAGGCGGCAGATGGCGGCGAGGCGTTTTTTCTCCACCACCAGGTGACGGTCTCCCCGGGCCACAAGGATACGTCCCTTTTTGAGAATATCCCCTTCCTCCGCCTCCTTCACCTCCAGAGGGCAGATGCGGTTCAGGCTGGAGGCAAATTCTTTGGTGAAGCCAGCGGGCATGTGCTGTACCACCAGGATGGGGACGGGCAGGTCCGGGTCAATCCGGGCGAACACTTCCCGCAGGGCGTTGGGGCCGCCGGTGGAGATGCCCAGAGCCACCACATCGATTTTTCCGGTGGATGGTTTCCGGGGCGGTGCGGCTCTGGGTACCGTCTTAACCTCTTTCCGGGGGGGGGCGGCGGTCGAAGAAGAGGAAGGCGGAGGGCTGGACCATCGGTTCCCGGGAGTGGGCTCCGCGGTTTTCTGTTCACCGTGGCATTCAGCCCGGTGCTGCCGTCCGTACGCCTTCAGGGTCTGGGTGAGAAGTTCTCCCACCTTCTTCAGGTCCTGGTCGGGCCCGCTGGAAGGTTTCATGATAAAATCGGAAGCCCCCCAGTTAAGGGCTTCCATGGTGATTTCCGCCCCCTTGTGGGCATGGGAAGAGAGGATGACCACGGGTGTTTTGATTCCCCTTTCCTTCCGCTCTTTCAGAAAATCGATGCCGTTCATCTCCGGCATTTCCAGATCAAGGACCATCACGTCGGGATCGAGACGTTCTACTTTTTCCAGGGCGAACTTCCCGTTCATGGCTTTTCCTGCCAGGGTCAGTTCGGGGTCGGCTTCAATAATACGGCCGATGAGGTTTCTCATCAGGGCAGAGTCATCGCAGATAAGTACGGAAATCGGATTGCTGTGCACTTAAGGCTCTCCCGGTTACTATTTTTTTTCGTAAATACACGCCCAGTCGGTTTTAAGGAACTGGAACTCGGTTTTCATTCCAAAAAGCGACTCGGAGTGACCAATGAAAAGGTAGGAGTTACTGTTCAGGGCTTTCCAGAATTTCTGAATCACCGCCTCCTGGGCCGCTTCGTCAAAGTAGATAATCACGTTCCGGCAAAATACGATATCCAGATTGGAACGGCCGCTTTCAAATTTCAGGTTGTGATAGTCAAACTTAATGAGGTCCTGAATCTCTTTTTTTACCTGGTATCCTTCATTCTTTTTGTCAAAGTACTTGTTCAAATAAAGGTCGGGGATCCCGTTGATCCGGCTGTTGGGATAAAACCCTTCTTTGGCAGTCATCAGCGACTTCAGGCTCAGGTCCGAGGCGGTTATCTCCACGGTGTAGCCGGGGGGGAGTTTCTCTCTGGCCTGCATGGCGAGCGAATAGGGTTCCTCACCGGTGGAACAGCCGGCGCTCCAGATCCTGACCTTTTTGTCGGCGGAATCCTTCTTCTTTTTCACCAGGGCGGGAAGCACGTAGTTTTCCATGGTGTCGAAGTGGGCGGTATTCCGGAAGAACCGGGTGAGGTTGGTGGTCACCGAATCAAGGAGAAGCTTAAGCTCTTCCTTGTCCCGGTTCAGTACCGTCAGGTATTCCCCGGGGCTGGCCATCTGGTTGGTCCGCAGCCGTTCTTTCAGACGACTTTCCAGGATAACCCTGTTGGATTCGCTGAAATGAATCCCGCTGGCATCGTAAATGAGATCCCTGAAGCTGGCAAAATCCTTGTCTGAAAGTATGTTTTCCATAGGCTAAGGAAAGTCTATTTCTTTCAAAGATAGGTGTCAACCTTAGAGTGCAAAATATATAGTCTGCCCCTTTTATAGAGGAATGAAAACCGAGGAGTATTATTTATTTGAAGTAAGGAATTTTATCGTCTCCTGCGTTAAAATAGGAGAATGAGGATTCAGATGACAGAATTTGTTGTGCGGGGCATTGCCCTGGAGAAGGAGTCTCAGATGCCCCTGGCCCTGCTGCAGGAAAAAGGGGGAGACACCATCCTGCCCCTCTGGCTGGGCCCCTCGGAAGCGAGTTCCATCATTGTCGAAATGGAGGGGGTTCAGCCGCCCCGGCTCCTGACCCATGACCTTCTGGCCTTCCTTTTCAACCGCCATGGATACCGGATGAAAAAGCTGGAAATATACGGGGATATAGACGATAAATACTATTCCCGTCTCCATTATGCCAAGGGATTCCGGCGATACAGTGTTGAAGTCCGGCCAAGCGACGGCATAGCCCTGGCTCTGCGTCTGGGGGCTCCCATTTTGGGTGATCCTCTTCTTCTGCAGAACAGCCCAGGAGAAGGGTTTCAGGTGGTCGACGAGAATCTTTCATCAGAAATTCTCTATCTGGAACCGGAATATAAGGAAAAACCCTGGCTGTAGGGACGATCCCCTCCATCATCCGGAGTCTACCCGTCCCGGCGGATTGATTTTTTCTGTTCTTTTCCTGATAATCTTTCTATGAAAACCGTGTTCCTTCTAGTCATCACTCTTATCCTCATCACCGGCTGCCGTCTGGACTATGAGGGAGTGATGATGGCCGACGAGATCGCCGAGGATATCCCGGATACCATCCTGAATTCCTTTGTCCATACTCAGGTTAAGGGGGGGAGAAAAACCTTTATGGTCCAGGCCGACAGGGGTGAGTTCTACGATAAGAAGAGGGAGACCCTTTTTACGGGGGTCCAGTTCCGGGAGTTCGGATCCGACGGTGCGGTGATCACCGAGGGCACCTGCGAACAGGCCCGTCTTTATACCGATACGGACAATGTGGAACTGTGGGGGGGGCTCCGGTTCTATTCGGCCCGGGAAGAGGCGCAGCTCACCGCCGAAGCGCTGTTCTGGAACGATGCGCAGGGGGCCCTTACCGCCGCTTCCGAGGTTTTCGTAGAGATTGAGAAGGATTCGGGCTCCCGGCTCCGGGGGCGCGGGTTCTCGGCGGAAACCGGTTCCCGGACGGTTCGCTTCGAGGCAGACGTCTCAGGTGCCTGGGTGGGAAACGATGAGGAATAGCCTTATTCTCTGGCTTCTGATATTCACCGCGGGAGTCAGTCTCTTCGGTGAGGATCGGTTTACCTTTTCCGCCGCCCGTACCGAAGCGGTGCTGTCCCAGGGTAAAGAGCGGACCCTTCTCACGGGGAATGCGGTTATCGAAACGTCCGATACCCGGATCAGGGCCGACCGGATCGAGCTGTACGGTGAGAATTTCCGTTTCGCCCTCTGCTCCGGCAATATTGTGGTGGAAGACACCGCCCGGGGCTTCATCCTCCACAGCAGCAACCTGTTTTTCGACCGGGAGAAAGAGCTCTCCCGGGTCCAGGGTTACTGCGAGATGGAGGATCAGAAAAACGGTCTTGTGGTGAAGGGGTCTTTTCTGGAAAACCGGGGGCAGGAGAACCTCACCTATATTCAGATCGGGGTGCGGATTCTCAAGGATGATGGGGAGAGCCGGATGGTCTGCCGCTCCGATTTTGCCCTCTACGACAGGGACAGGGATATCCTGGAACTTTCGGGTGCCCCCCGGGTCAACTGGAAGGGGGATACTTATCAGGCTTCCCGAATCGTTATCAATCTGGAAACCGACGAGATCACCATGGAGGGTCAAGTGTCGGGAACCGTGGACTCCGGGGGGAGCGATGGGGGAGAGTAAGCTTTGGGTGGAAGGTCTCAGTAAGAACTTCGGCCGTAAGATGGCGGTTCGCGATGTAAGCTTTTCCATGAATAACGGTGAGATCGTAGGCCTCCTGGGGCCCAACGGGGCAGGGAAAACCACGGTTTTTTACATGATCGTGGGTTTTATCCGGGCCAACCGGGGGAAAATTCTTCTGAATCAGAAAGAGATTACCCATCAGCCCATGTATATCCGGGCCCGGGAGGGGATCAGTTATCTTCCTCAGGATGCCTCGGTATTCCGGAAACTCACGGTGGAAAAGAATATCTGGGCCATCCTGGATACCAGAAAAGACCTTACCAAAGCGGAAAAGAAAGAGAAACTGGAGCTGTTGATTCAGGACCTGGGGATCGAGCATGTACGCCATCAGATGGCGTTTACCCTTTCCGGCGGCGAACGCAGGCGCACCGAAATAGCCCGGTCCCTGGCCATCGAACCCCGGTTCCTTCTGCTGGACGAACCTTTTGCGGGGATCGACCCCATCGCTGTTTACGAGATCAAGAAAATTGTTCAAAGGCTCAGCGGGCAGGGGATCGGTGTTCTCATTACCGACCATAACGTCAGGGATACCCTGGAGATTACCCATCGTTCCTACATCATCAATCTGGGCGAAATCGTGGTGGACGGCACTAAGAGCGAGCTCCTGGCGAATCAGACAGCCCGGACGGTTTATCTGGGACATGAGTTCGAGATGTAGAATAACCAAAGAAATCCTGTGAGTTTCCGCCTTTTCTTGACAATCGGGATCGACTTGCCCATATTTAATGTAGGTTGCGCGTAAGCGGGAGGTTTTGTTGCAGTACCAGAAGCCTATCATCATTCAGGAGCAGCGGCTTAAGCTGAGCCCCCAGATGTATCAGTCGATACAGCTCATGGCCTTGCCTCTTCAGGATCTGAAGTTCAGGATCGAAGAGGAGGTGGAAAAAAACCCCGCCCTGGAAATTGTGCTGGACCGGTCTACCGTGTCCCTGGATTCCACCACCCCGCAGGAATCCAAAGACTACGAACCTTTCGAGAACAGCAGTGACCCGGGCTACACCTCCCGACCCCTGGACCAGGAGGGGGCGGATGCCAAACAGAAATTTCTCGAAGGAGCCCTGTCCCGTCCCGAGAGCCTGCAGGACCATCTGCTCTGGCAGCTCCGGCTCTATCCCCTGCCTGAGGAATTATTCTCCCTGGGGGAAATGCTGATCCAGAACCTGGACCGGAACGGGTTTCACCGGGAGGCTCCCGATTCGTTTCTTAATCCCCGACAGCGGGAACTCCTCCCTGCCGTTTTGGACATTATCCAGGGGCTGGATCCCGTGGGGTGCGGCGTGGCCGATTATAGCGAATCGCTGCTGGTCCAGTGGACCCGGGATCCCGAGGCCCCCGAAGGGGTTGACCGTCTCATCAAGGATTTTCTTCCCGAGGTGGAACGGGGGAAGCTCGCCGAGATAGCCAGGGCCATGAAACAGGAAATTCCCCGGGTGGAAGAAATGGTCAAGTACCTGAAAACCCTGAACCCCTTTCCCGGGTCCGCCTACACCGGTACCGATGCCCAGTATGTGATCCCCGACCTGATGGTTCGGCTGGAAGAAGGGGAGTACAAGCTCTACCTTAACGATGAGGAAATTCCCGTTCTGGGGGTGGCGGATTTTTTCAAGGATCTCTCCGGACCGGACAGCCGGGGAGGGGGGGAAGGTGAGAAAGAAGCCCGCCGTTTTGCCCAGGAACATGTCCGGGACGCCCGCTGGTTTATCAACAGTATCCAGCAGCGGCACCGCACCCTTCTGAAGATAGCCCGGGCCATCCTCGATTTTCAGCGGGAGTTTTTTATCAGGGGACCCAAGTATCTGGTTCCTCTGACCTTGAAGGATATCGCCGAGGAGGTTTCGGTCCATGAAACCACGGTCTCCCGGATATCCAATGCCAAATACATTCAGACCGAGTGGGGCCTTTATCCCCTGAAGTACTTTTTTACCAATTCCATCTCCGGATCCGGTTCCGGGGGGTCCCGGTTCTCCAAGGAAGGGGTAAAGGAGCGGGTCCGGGAGATTTTGGAGGCGAACTCGTCAGGGAAAAAGCTGTCGGACCAGAAGATTTCCGAGATGCTTAAGAAAGAGGGAATCAACATTGCCCGGCGGACGGTGGCAAAATATCGGGGAGAACTCGATATTGAATCATCCTTCGGGCGTTGATGAGATATTTTTACTTGAGGGGGCTTCTATGAACTATGAAGTGAAGGGAATTCATTACGATGTCAGTGAGACCACCAAGGAACATATAGCGAAAAAAATGAAAAGGCTTGAGTTCGCTTCCGATTTGGTGACCGATTTGGCGGTTTCACTGATTCGGGAAAAGAACATCTATAAGGTTGATGCGAATACCAACTTCCGGTGGGGAACCTCTTCCCACCTCAGTGTGGATGCCCATGAGCTTTACAAGGGGATTGAGATTCTCTTTGATAAACTGGAGAACAAGTTCCGCAAAGAGAAGGAGAAGATTCAGGAGCATCAATAACAGGAGGGAGGGTGCGCCCGCCCTGTCCGATCATTATGATTCTGTGATACATTGAAGGAGGGGCTGTTGCCCCTCCTTCACTTTTTCAAGGGAGTTTTGCATATGGGAAACTTTACCATCCTGGACCTTTTAGATCTGGACCTGAAGGAGCATAATGCCCTGGATCTGAAGTGCCTGGCCGGACGGCCCGGCCTGGTCCGGGAGTTGACCGAGCCGGACATGAACCGCCCCGGTTTGACCCTCAGCGGTTTTTTTGATGATTTTGCCTACAACCGTCTCCAGGTCTTTGGTCAGGGTGAAAACGCCTATTTAAAGAAACTGGAAAAAGAGAATGTAAACTGGACCATTGAGAAGTTCTTTACTTACCCCGTACCTTGTTGTATTTTTACCTCGGATCATGGACCCACCCGGGTGTTTCTGGAGGAAGCGGAAAAGGCAGGATGCCCCATCCTTACCACCGATCTTCCCACTTCCGAGTTCAGCCGGCGGATCATGAGGGCCCTGGGAAACATTTTTACCGAGAAAACCACCGTTCATGCCACCCTTGTGGAGGTCTACGGCATCGGAATCCTCATCCGCGGTGACAGCGGCGTGGGAAAGAGCGAGACCGCCCTGGAGCTGATTGAACGGGGCCACCGTCTTATCGCGGACGATGCGGTGGAGATTTCCTGTGTGAATGGAAACCTTCTGCTGGGTCAGGGGATCAATCAGATGGTGGCCCACCACATGGAAATTCGCGGGCTGGGAATCATCAATATTTCCCAGCTCTTTGGAGTCGGAGCCATCAGAGATACCAAACAGGTGCAGCTGGTGGCGGAGCTGGAGGAGTGGGATTCCACCAAGGTGTATGACCGGATTGGCTCCGGTGACAACATGG
>Ga0334882_1004255_pt1 | contig 12304 bp, 11 predicted proteins | sample GraSluR1_MG_5_FD_207226 | JGI IMG/M metagenome (GOLD analysis project Ga0334882, IMG submission 207226) | Sludge microbial communities from methane-producing bioreactor in Wageningen University, Netherlands - Granular Sludge_15_04-R1 | ecosystem: Engineered > Bioreactor > Anaerobic >... | reverse complement strand
TATCAGTTTAATACAAAAGAATATAATGCTGTAAATGCAAATTCTGATCCGGATTATACTGTTTCCAGTAAAGGCAACTTGATATTTAAGATACAATATGATAAAAGCGGAGATATTCAAATAGAAAAAGAGGAATCTGCAAAAAAACTGTCCGGAAGTACTAAAAACGAGGTTGAGAATTTCTATAAAAAGTCCGGATATGAAGTTGACAGCTTCAGTCCTCTTGAAGTAGTGCTTGTCAAGAAAGTAGATAAATATGCACCTAATAAATATGTAGTTGGAATAAAGAATGGATTTATAGCTATATACAAAACAGACAAAAGCGGGAATATGTTTATAGAAGATTCGAAGCGAGATATAACTGACATAAAGACAAGCAGATTAAAGGATAAGGATATAGAACTTCTTACAAAAGGAGATAAGTATTTTCAGTGTGATACACGTGAAGATGCTGAATCGCGCCTCGAAGACTATGAATAGTAGTCTCGAGGTCGTTTTTTTATCCACTTGAATAAAAACTTTTAAAATGATAAAGTATTATATGTTATCAATATTTTAGGGGGAAGTTTTCATTGTATGAATATATAATTGGAATATACAGGGGAATAAACAGAGACTATATAATAGTGGAAAACAATGGAATAGGATACAGGATAAATACATCCGGCAGCACCATTGCCAACCTTCCTAAAATAGGTGACGATATAATGGTATATGTAATGCAAATAGTCAGGGAGGATTTTATTGGACTATATGGATTCCTAACAAAAGAAGAACTTTCAATGTTCAACCTACTTTTGGGAGTAAATGGAATAGGAGCCAGGGCGGCTCTGTCACTTCTTTCCATAACCAGTGTAAATAATTTAAAATATTCTATAGTCATAGGTGACGAGAAAACTATAATCAGGGCTCCGGGTGTGGGCAAGAAAACCGCTCAGAGAATTATACTGGAGTTAAAAGATAAAATGGACTCAAAAGAGATAGATGGAAGAGATGGATATTCGACCTTTGAAAAAGAAAACTCTGAGAATAATATTTCAGAGGCACTTGAGGCACTTGTTTCACTTGGATATTCCGAGAAGGAGGCATCCAGGGCACTTCATTCGATAGACAGGAATAGTTCGGTGGAGGATATAATAAAAGAGGCTCTTAAATTTTTAATGGGTTAGGTTAGGTGAGGATATATGGAAAATAGAATTGTTACACCTTCTGCTTTAGAGGGGGAAAATGAATATAGTTTAAGACCTAAAAAACTCAAAGAATATATAGGACAAGAAAATGTAAAGGACAAATTAAAAATATTCATACAGGCAGCGCAAAATAGGAAGGAAGCATTGGATCATGTCCTGATCTATGGACCACCGGGACTAGGAAAGACAACACTTGCCAATATAATAGCAAATGAAATGGGCGGTAATCTGAAAGTTACATCAGGACCGGCCATAGAAAGGGCGGGGGATCTGGCAGCCATACTTACCAATCTCAATGATATGGATGTGCTGTTTATAGATGAAATACACAGATTGAACAGGAGCGTGGAGGAAATATTATATCCGGCTATGGAGGATTATGCTATTGACATAGTAATAGGCAAAGGGGCTTCATCCAGATCCATAAGGTTGGATCTGTCAAGTTTTACCCTGATAGGAGCAACTACAAGGGTTGGCCTTCTTACATCCCCGCTCAGGGACAGATTTGGTATGCTGTGTCCAATGCAGTTCTATAGTGAGAGTGAACTAAGCGAAATTATACTGAGATCTGCAGATATACTCAATGTTAAAATAGATATGGAAGCAGCAAGAGAGATAGGGAGGAGATCCAGGGGTACACCGCGAATTGCTAACAGGCTGCTGAAAAGAGTAAGGGATTATTCCGAAGTAAAGGGAAATGGAATTGTAGATCTTGATACAAGCAAGGCGGCTCTTCAACTTCTTGAAGTTGACAGTGAAGGGTTTGACAGTATAGATAATAAAATACTTACTGCAATAATAGACAACTTTCAGGGAGGTCCTGTAGGATTGGAAACTCTTGCGTATTTCATAGGAGAAGAATTGGATACTATAGAAGATGTATACGAACCATATCTGCTTCAAAAAGGATTTATAATAAGAACTCCAAGGGGAAGAATGGCATCGGACAGCGCCTATGAACATCTGCATAGATCAAGAAATAGAATTTAGCATATAGAATTTTATGAACTTAATGAAACGGAGTGAACCAATTGAAAATTACAGATTTTGATTTTTATCTCCCTCAGGAGTTGATTGCACAGCATCCTCTGAAACAGAGAGACGAAGCCAGACTTATGGTTCTTGATAAAGAAAATGGAAAAGTTGAACATAAGCTGTTTAGGGAAATAATAGATTATCTAAATCCGGGTGATTGTCTTGTATTAAATGATACAAGGGTACTTCCGGCAAGATTGATAGGAACAAAAAGAGATACAGGTGGAAAGATGGAAATACTCCTCTTGAAGAGAACAGGGGATGATACCTGGGAAACTCTGGTCAAACCCGGCAAGAGGGCCAGAGTCGGAAGCAGATTCGATTTCGGGAATGGTGAATTGAAAGCTGAGGTATGCGAAATCAAGGAAGATGGAAACAGAATAGTCAAGTTTGAATATGAGGGCATATTCGAGGAAGTACTGGACAGGCTTGGACAGATGCCGCTTCCACCATACATAAAGGAGAAACTTGAAGACAAGGAGATGTACCAGACGGTATATTCAAGGGAAGAAGGATCGGCGGCAGCACCTACGGCAGGACTCCACTTTACAAAAGAGCTTCTCCGCGGGATAGAGGAGAAGGGAGTTGTAATTGCCTTTCTGACCCTTCATGTTGGACTTGGAACTTTTAGACCCGTCAAGGTTGAAAATATAGAAGATCATGATATGCATTCCGAATATTATTGTATTACAGAGGATACTGCAGACAAGATAAACACTGCAAGGCAAAATGGCCACAGCATAGTTGCAGTTGGAACTACATCATGCAGGACACTGGAAACTGTCGGGGATGAAAATGGAATGGTCAGGGAGCAGTCCGGCTGGACTGATATATTCATATATCCGGGATACAGGTATAAGGTTGTGGATAAACTTATAACGAACTTCCATCTTCCTGAATCCACGCTGATAATGCTTGTAAGTGCATTGTGTGGCAGGGAGAAGATATTGAATGCATATAAAATTGCCGTTGATGAAAAGTACAGATTTTTCAGTTTTGGAGATGCCATGTTCATAAAATAGAGAGGTGTTTTAATGTATAAATTGCTTAAGAGACAGGGAAATGCAAGGCGTGGCCAGCTCAGTACGGTGCATGGTACTGTTCAGACTCCAGTATTTATGAATGTAGGTACTCTTGCTGCAATAAAAGGTGCAGTTTCCGCAATGGATTTAAAAGAAATAGGATGCCAGGTAGAACTTTCAAATACATATCATCTCAGCTTGAGACCGGGAGATGAGGTGATCAAGAAACTTGGGGGTCTCCATAAATTCATGAACTGGGATAAGCCTGTCTTAACCGATTCCGGCGGATTTCAGGTGTTTTCCCTGGCAAAAATAAGGAAGATAGAAGAAGAAGGGGTTTATTTCAATTCACATATAGATGGAAGCAGGATATTCATGGGACCTGAAGAGAGTATGAGAATCCAGAGCAATCTGGCATCCACCATCGCCATGGCCTTTGATGAATGCATAGAGAATCCGGCACCGAGAGATTATGTGGAGAAATCAGTACACAGAACCACAAGATGGTTAAAAAGGTGTAAAATGGAGATGGACAGATTGAATTCACTCCCGGATACAATAAACAGGCATCAGATGCTGTTTGGAATAAATCAGGGTGGAACTTATGATGATATAAGGATAGAACATGCAAAGGCAATAAGTGACATTGATCTGGATGGATATGCCATAGGGGGGCTGGCGGTAGGAGAGAGTGCAGATGAAATGTACAGAATAATAGAGTGCGTTGTACCAAATCTGCCGCAGGATAAACCGATATATCTTATGGGTGTTGGAACACCGGAGAACATACTTGAAGCAGTGGAAAGAGGAGTGGATTTTTTTGATTGTGTAATGCCGTCAAGAAATGGAAGACACTCACATGTATTCACCAGCCGGGGAGAGTTGAATCTTTTAAATGCAAAATATCAGCTCGATGATATGCCCATTGACAGCAGCTGCAGCTGCCCGACGTGTAAAAATTACACGAGGGCATATATAAGACATTTGTTCAAGGCAAAGGAAATGCTTGCCATGAGGCTGTGTGTAATACATAATCTATACTTTTACAACAATTTGATGAAAGAAATTAGAGATGCCATTGATGGGGATTATTTCCCAAAATATAAAAAAGAGAAGCTTGAACAATGGAATAAAAATTTATAAGGAGGTATATGTGTGCAAAGTTTAGGAGCATTGTGGCCAATTATAATTGTGGTTATAGTTTGCTATCTTTTCATGTTTTTACCGGAAAGTAAAAGAAGAAAAAAGTATAATACCATGCTTAGCAATCTTAAGGTAAATGACGAGATACTTACAAAGGGAGGTATAATTGGAAAAGTTACCAACATACAGGAAAAAGAGATTACAATCCAGACAGGACCTGACAGAGTTAAATTGAAACTCAGCAAGTCAGGTATACTGAGTGTCCTGTCTAGTAGAGATAGTCAGGAAGTTTCCCAAAAAGAAGATAAATAATTATGGAATAAAGCATCTTCTGTCTACATAGATACTATTAGATGGGAGGTGTTTTAATTTGGAAAAATACAATGATTATATTCCAGCTGCAGAAGGTGTGCTTAGAAGCTTTATAATTACAGTACTTATGTTGTTGATATTTGCTGTAATCATGACTTTTGTAGAGGTAGATGAATACATGAGTTCTATTTTCTATATTGTCACCACTATTTTGAGTATAATGTATGGAGCAATATATGCCTCACAGAAAATAAGAAAAAAAGGGTGGTTTATAGGAATAGTAGTTGCACTTTTATATGTACTTATACTTTATGTAGTTTCTGTAATTTCAGGAAATTCTGCTGTTATTGGATACGATGGTATAAAAAGATTTGTACTCGCACTTTTAGTTGGAAGCATATCTGGTATGATAGGAGTAAACATGTAGTTCTGCCCTGGCTGCAAACTTTATTTTGATTATGATTTATGTTATAATCAAACAGAAATCTTTAGAAATGGGGGAAATAAATGAAACATATAAAAACTTTAAATAATACCAATATAAAGGACAGCTTGAAAAAACCAGGCTGTAAGGAATGTGCCAATTCATGCCAGTCAGCATGCAAGACTTCCTGTACAGTTGCCAATTTAGCATGTGAAAACTAGCATAGACTTAAGGCAGTAACAGATGTTACTGCCTTAAGTCTATATAATTATACAATAAGAAGAAATTATTTTAGGAGGAAAGAATTTTGGCTGATATTCATAAGTTTGTTCAAGGTGGGAATTATTATGTAGTGGATGTTAACTCCGGGGCGGTTCATCTTGTAGATGAACTAGTATATGATATTCTGGATGAGGATAGATTGAAAAATCTGGATGAAAGTATGGAGGCACTTGGGAATAAATATAAAGAGGGAGATATCACAGAGGCATATAATGAAATTCAGTCTCTTGTGAAAAATAAAGTACTTTATTCCGAAGACCTATATGAAGATGCTGCAGCACTACATGACAATACACCTTCTTTTATAAAGGCACTTTGCCTAAATATTGCCCATGACTGCAATTTAAGGTGCAAATACTGTTTTGCAGATGAAGGAGAGTACAAGGGTGAAAGAAAGCTCATGTCTCCCGAAATTGGGAAAAGATCAATAGATTTTGTTATAGAAAAATCAGGACCAAGAAAGAATATAGAAGTGGATTTATTTGGCGGCGAGCCCTTGATGGCTTTTGAAACAATAAAGGAAATTGTGGAATATGCAAAGGAACAGGAAAAAGTACATAATAAAAATATAAGATTTACGATGACTACAAATGCTACTTTGCTTAATGATGAAATAATGGAGTATCTCGATAAAAACATGGGTAATATTGTCCTCAGCATAGACGGAAGGAAGGAAGTAAATGACAGGGTAAGGGTAAGAGCTGACGGAAGCGGGTCTTTTGACTCAATACTGCCAAGGATAAAAAAGATGGTAAAAATGAGAGACAAGTCCAAGCAATATTATGCAAGAGGTACTTTTACACGGGAAAATGTTGATTTCTTTGAAGATATAAAGTTCCTTGCAGATCAGGGATTCGATGAGATATCCGTTGAACCTGTAGTGCTTCCTGAAAAGAATCCACTTTCAATTCGTGAAGAGGATCTGCCAACTATATTTGAGCAATATGATAAATTATATGAGGAAATGCTTTATAGAAACAAACACGGTCAGGCATTCAAGTTTTATCATTTCAACATAGATTTAAACGGGGGGCCATGTGTATATAAGAGAATATCCGGATGCGGTGCAGGACATGAGTACGTGGCAATAACTCCGGAAGGGGATATATATCCATGTCACCAGTTTGTGGGAAACAGGGACTTCAAAATGGGAAACTTAGAAAATTTTAACAATATAAATGAATCTATAAGCGGGAAGTTTAAAAATTCACATATATACAACAAGCCGGAATGCATGAAGTGCTGGGCCAGGTTCTACTGCAGCGGAGGATGCCAGGCAAACAATTACAACTTCAATGGCGATATAAGAACACCTTATTCACTTGGATGTAAAATGCAGAAGAAAAGAATTGAATGTGCTATTGCACTTAAGTCCAGCACCATGGAAAATTAAAACATATTGACGGCTAATTTTTTAAGTAATATAATTGCTAATGTATATACGTGAAATTAGAAGCAGGTGTTTATATACGAAGGAGGATAAAGATGAAATCTAGGGCAAAGAAAAGCACTAGGATAAGAAGCAGCATAATTTTGCTATTATGTCTTGTTTTAATAGGATTTTTGGCATATTCAGGTGCATATGGAGTTAATTTGGGAAGTTATAGGATTAAACCCTTTGGTGAAGTAATAAATAAGGGCCTTGATCTTCAGGGAGGTATTTCTGTTCTGGAAGAAATTCAGTCCAAGAATGTAGATCAGAAAACAGTGGATAGAACAGTGGATTTACTGTCTTTGAGGGTAAATAAACTGGGTGTAAGTGAAACGGTAGTAACAAAAGAGGGCAATAACAGGATAAGGATTGAGATACCTGGAAAGTTTGACGCCAAGGAAGTAGTGGATGGTGTTGCAAAGACAGGTGAACTTAAGTTTGAGGGACCGGACAAGAGCACCATATTGACAGGAAAAGATGTGAAGGATGCAAGCGCATATATAAATCAACAGACTAATCAACCATCAATAAGTCTTGAATTAAGTGATAATGGTACAAAAAAATTTGCAGATGCAACGAAAAAATATATGGGTAAAAAAATATCGATATATTTAGATGATGAACTTCTTACAGATCCAACGGTTGATGCACATATAACTGATGGTAAAGCTGAAATAAGCGGAAGTCAGACACTTGAAGAGGCTCAAAGAAAAGCAAACCTCATAAAGTCGGGAGCTCTTCCGGTTACTGTAAAGCCGGTGCAGGTTACAACTATAGGTGCATCCCTGGGTGCAAATGCGCTTCCACTTAGTATACTGGCAGGTAAAATTGGAATAGGACTTGTAATGATATTCATGATATTATATTACAGGCTTCCGGGACTGATTGCCGATATAGCTTTGACATTGTACATATATATAGTTCTGGCTGCATTTGTGAATGTAAATGTGACCCTGACACTTTCAGGTATAGCAGCATTTCTGCTTACCGTAGGTATGGCGGTGGATGCAAACATACTTATATTTGAGAGGACAAAGGAAGAACTTAAAAGCGGGAAATCAATAAAGGCGTCTATAAATATCGGGTTCAAAAGGGCCATGACTTCAATTCTTGATTCAAATATAACGTCGATTATATCAGGAATGGTACTTTACAGTATAGGAACGGGAGCTGTAAAAGGTTTTGCCCTTACACTCATAATAGGTGTTGTACTCAGTATGTTTACAGCTATAACAGTTACAAGAACTCTTATGAAGTTGGTAGCGGACATAGGCTTGTTTAGTCATAAGGCTACAATTGGAACATTTGGCGTTCATGACTTTAGAAGGGGGATAGCAAAATAATATGAATAACATATACAGGATTATAGAAAAAAGAAAAATATGGTTCACAATATCCCTTATAGTAATTGCAATAGGAATTTTCACCATGGCTACAAAAGGATTGGAGTATGGATTGGATTTTAAAGGTGGTACTGTAGTTGAGATAAATTTGGGCAAAGATTTCAACAAACATGATGTGGATAAGATAATTCAGAAGTATTCAAATGATTTTCAGTCAAACAAGGTGAACAGCAAATCCATATCTATAAAAAGTTCCAATCTCAGCAATGATGATGTAAGCAGTATAATAAAGAGTATAAAGAAGGAGTATCCTAAAAGTACACTTACAAATCAGGAGAATATAGGAGCGTCCATAGGAAAGGAAGCCAGGATAAATGCCATTAAGGCAGTAATTATAGCCATTGCGGCAATGTTCATATATATAGCAATAAGATTTGAATTCAGCTATGGAATGGCAGCCATTATAGGGCTTATCCACAACATACTCATAATGCTTTCCGTTTATGCAGTTGCAAGGGTATCCATAGATTCCAGCTTTATAGCAGCGGCACTTACAGTTATAGGTTATTCTGTGCATGATACCATAGTAGTTTTCGATAGAATAAGGGAAAATCACAATTACATGAGAAGAGAAGATCCGGAGCTTATAGCCGATGCAAGTGTGACACAGACTCTTGCCAGATCAATAAATACAGTTGTTACAGTTATTATAACCCTGACTTCTGTCTATATACTCGTACCTTCGGTTAGAAATTTTTCAGAACCTATACTTGTTGGAATTGTTTCAGGATGCTATTCTTCCATATGCATAGCAAGTCCATGCTGGGTACTTATAAAAAGGTACATGACTAAAAGAAAAAAATTGAAAACTGCTGTCGACAAAGCAAATTAGCTGTTAAAATATCTTTTCATATGTTAGAATAAAAGATCCAGAGTATATTGAAACTCTGGATTTTTTTATTGTACCAGATCTGCCCATACTGTATTTGTAAAAACCAGCAATATAATTTATAATAGAGTTGCTTTTGATAAATTTGGAGGATTTTATTATGGAGATACGACAATATAATACTAATAGTTTCAATTTTTTGGGTTTGGAAGATCCCTTCCTTTTAAGGAATATGGGTAAGGCTTTAAAGAGAATAATTAAAGCGGTAAATGACAGAGAAAAGATTGTTGTATATGGAAACTGCGATCTGGACGGGGTAACGGCTGTGTCGCTGCTGTTTCTTGTATTGAAATATCTGAATGCAGATGTGGAGTATTTCATCTCTGATGATATGAATGACAAGTTTAATATAAATTCTAGAATAATAAGGAATCATATAAAATTTTTGGGTGCAGAACTTATGATAACAACTGGATGCGGAAGCAAGTCCATATCACAGGTTGAATTGTGCAGGAGACTCGGTATAGATGTGATAATAACGGATTATCACTGCTGTTCCGATGTTTTACCTGAAGCTATTATTATAAATCCAAATCAAAAGTACTGTGAATATCCATTTAAGGATCTGACGGCAGTAGGGATGGCCTTCAAACTTTCACAGGCCATATCAATGTATTATCAGATGACCTGTATAAATAAATACCTCGATTTGGTTGTGCTGGGAACGCTTTCCAAGGGAATTCATGTGTCTGGAGAAAATAGGGAAATGGTGGATCAGGGAGTGTATCAACTAATGTATACAAATAATTATGGATTTAAAGCTCTGCTGAAGGTCCACAATATAAAAAAGATAAACAGAGAGAGCATATTCAAACTTTCAAATAGCATGACTCCCTCGGCAAATAAGAGCAACAGATATATAGACAATGCGAGAATAGCTGTAGAACTTTTTACAACTGAAAACATGGATAGGGCAGAGCAAATAGCCAAATACTTGAAAAATGAGATCTTGGAATAGTAATTTTTTGGCGGTTGTGATATTATAATATAATGAATTTTATAAAATGGGCTTTAGGGGGTATGGATTAGTGGACTTGAAGGATAAGATAAGGGTAATAGATGGATTTCCAAAGGCGGGTATAAGTTTTAAAGATGTTACTACAATTCTTAAAGATAAAAAAGCCTTTAAATGCAGCGTGGATAAAATAGCAGAGCATTTAAAAAGCAAAAATATTGACATAATTGTGGGACCGGAGGCAAGAGGTTTTTTGTTTGGAGCTCCAATAGCATATGCCATAGGAGCTGGTTTTGTACCTGTAAGGAAGGTCGGCAAACTTCCCTGTGAGACAGTAAAGACAACCTATGATCTGGAATACGGAAGTGATGAATTGGAAATGCATAAAGATGCAATTTCTCCAGGACAGAGAGTTGCACTGGTAGATGATCTGCTTGCAACGGGAGGAACTATGGCTTCCGTTGCAAGGTTGGTGGAAAAACTTGGAGGAGAGATAGTATCCATTGATTTTGTCATAGAACTGACAGATCTGGGGGGAAGAGAACGACTTGAACAATATGATGCTTTCTCACTGGTCAAGTATAATATATAATTTATTGGATATAAGTTTAAATTGAAAGTTTATTCCGTATATAATATAATATTAGTAAAAAATAATGGCTGGTTCGATAAACCAGCCATTGATTTTAGGGAGTATGAGTATGCTGGGAAAATTAATGGAGAAAATAGATAAAAATTGCAGCAATATAAACAAGGAAATGGTGAGAAAAGCATATTATTTTGCAGACAAGGCTCATAAAAAACAGAAAAGAGAATCCGGGGCTCCATACATAACTCATCCCATAGAAGTAGCCTGTATACTTGCCGACATGGGAATGGATACAGGTACTATAGTTGCTGGACTTCTACATGATGTGATAGAAGATACGGATTTTGACCATGATGATATAACAAGGGAGTTCAGCGGCGAAGTGGCAAACCTGGTGGAAGGGGTAACCAAACTTGGGCAGCTGGAGTACAAGACAAGGGAGGAGCAGCAGGCAGACAATGTGAGAAAAATGCTTCTTGCCATGGCAAAAGATATAAGGGTCATACTCATAAAGCTGGCGGACAGACTTCATAATATGAGAACCTTGAAATATATGCCGGTTGAAAAGCAGAAGGAAAAATCAAAGGAAACTTTAAACATATATGCACCATTGGCTCACAGGCTTGGAATGTCGAAGGTGAAATGGGAGCTGGAAGATCTTGCACTTAGATACATAAATCCAAATGAATATTATTTCATAGTAAGGAAGATCTCTGAAAAGAGAGCAGAGAGAGAAAGATACATAGAACAGATAATAGGCGAATTGAAGAACAGTCTCAATGATGCCGGTATAGCTTCAGACATAGAAGGGAGACCAAAGCACTTTTACAGTATATATAGAAAGATGGTCAATAAGAACAAGACCATAGATCAAATATTTGATCTGACGGCGGTCAGGGTTCTTGTAAATACAGTAAAGGACTGCTATGCAGTGCTTGGAATAGCACATACCATGTATAAACCAATACCGGGAAGATTCAAGGACTATATAGCAATGCCGAAGCCTAACATGTATCAGTCGCTTCATTCAACGGTAATCGGGCCACAGGGGAAACCGTTTGAAATCCAGATAAGAACCTTTGAAATGCATAAAACTGCCGAATATGGTATAGCTGCACACTGGAAATATAAAGAAGGTGTAAATGAAGAGGACAGCATAGATAAAAAACTTACATGGATCAGGGAGATGCTGGAGTGGCAGACTGAAACCTCGGATGCAGAAGAATTTATAGAGGGATTTAAAATAGATCTGTTCTCAGATGAGGTATTTGTATTTACCCCCAAGGGTATAGTTATAAATCTTCCATATGGAGCAACCCCCATAGATTTTGCATATAAAATACATACTGATATAGGAAACAGCTGTACAGGAGCAAAGGTAAACGGCAAGATGGTCCCCTTGGATTATAAATTGAAGACTGGAGAGATAGTTGAAATACTGGTGTCAAGTACTCCAAAAGGGCCAAGTATAGACTGGCTTAATGTAGTAAAGAGCAATCAGGCAAAGAGCAAGATAAAATCCTGGTATAAAAAGGCCAAGAAGGAAGAAAATATACTTAAGGGAAAAGAGTTTCTTGAGAGAGAGACTAAAAAGCAGGGCTGTAATTTTGGAGAAATAGCCAAAGGTG
>Ga0334882_1004254_pt1 | contig 12305 bp, 6 predicted proteins | sample GraSluR1_MG_5_FD_207226 | JGI IMG/M metagenome (GOLD analysis project Ga0334882, IMG submission 207226) | Sludge microbial communities from methane-producing bioreactor in Wageningen University, Netherlands - Granular Sludge_15_04-R1 | ecosystem: Engineered > Bioreactor > Anaerobic > Unclassified... | reverse complement strand
CAGCTCACTGGCCCTGACCGACCAGATGATATCTCCTGAAATTCCATCGATACAAGCAAGATCCCCGAATCCGCTGGATACATATACTTTGTCCCCTTCGACAGTTGGTGTGCAACGGCTTTCTGGATGGGAAGCCTCCCATTTTCTTCCGTAAGGCGTCTGCCATTTGATTTGCCCATAGGGATCCAGGGCAATAAGAATATCATTCTTATCTTCAATTCCTGTCAGATAAATAGTGTTATTGCCAAACGAAACTGAAGAGTTGCCTTTGGGCAATTTGACATTTGACCATATCATTTCGGGTCCTTCCGCCGGCCAAGATTTTAGTAAGCCGGTTTCCGCGGAGATGCCCGTTCTGTCTTCTTCCCTCCATTCACTTATATGCTGGTGATCTGACAGTTCAACGTACCTTCCTGCGGAAGGTGCCACTTCTGAATTGCCGGAAGAAATAAGATAAAATACCACATAACCAACAATACCGATAATTATCAGCGACAGTGTGATTATAATAAGCTTCTTCATATATTTTCAGTTTTTCAAATCATTCATACACAATTCTACCAAGACCTGGAATATTCCGATGTACCTCCCTGGGATAACCTCAAGGGCAGATAAAGAGAGTTTTCCCGGGCTCGCAAAGACTGACTAATTATTTTTGAGAGAATATACGGCCATGTAATCTCCGTGCCTTACAAACAAGCGCCCTTTATCAATCACAGGATGTGCCCAGTATGGCCCCGATCCTTTGGTTATCCGGAACTTGCTGATCACTTCAAGCCCGTTCCGGGATGGTTTAACCAGTCCGACATGTCCTGTTTTCTCTTCATAAATGTACAGCATGCCGTCGGCCGCAATCACTGATCCTTTATTGTACCAGTCATCAATCCAGAGGGTTTTGCCGGTATTCCAGTCAACACAGATCCACCTGCCCATTGAATTGGTATCATGAGTGGAACTGAAGATAAGGTTTCCCAGCAATACCGCGCCACCCACATGAGGTGTCAGATCTGTATTTTTCCAGACCACGGCGGGAGGAGTGCCACCCTGGTTTATCTTAAGCTTAACGGCAACCTGGTTGTACCCATTAAACACCAGAAGGTGACCATCACTATATATGGGAGTATTTACATGGTTCCTCCTTCCGCCCTGCTGGGCATTCAGGGCTTCGTAATTTACTTTCCACAGAAGCTTCCCGTCTGAGGTATTGATTCCCAGTATGTGACCGGTGGTAATGGTAACGATTATCTTCCGACCGCCGTTTTCAATGACAAGAGGATTTACATATTGAGTACCCTCATTCACGGGAGCTGTTTCCCAGACAACATTGCCGTTTTCAATGTTAAAAGCAACTGCAGCTGCTTTATTGCCTCCGGGAGTTCCTATCACCTTGTTGTCGATTACTGCCGGAGATTCTGAAATACCGAAACGCGGAGAACTGGCACCATATCTTGAGTAATAATTGACCGACCACAGTATCTTCCCTTCCCTGCTGACACAAACCATGTCACCTTCTCCGCTAACAACAAATATTCTGTTTCCGGTGACTGTAGGTGTACATCGTGAATCAGGATAATTGCTGTCAGAAGCTTTTCCGTATACTGTTTCCCATTTTTTCTTTCCGTCCTGAGTGAAACAGGTCATTACATCATTGTTTCCTTTCCTGCCGGTAATATATATTGCGTCGTTGGTCACTGTTGCACTTGAATAACCAGTTCCGATATCAGTTGCTTCCCACAGAAGGAGCGGACCTGCTGCAGGCCAGACCTTCATTAAACCTGCTTCACTGCTGTAAATACCGGTCCGCCCGGGTCCCCTCCAGCCATATTGCTGCTGTGCCTTAACAATGATCATGGCAGCCATGAAAATCATTGTCAGGATAATTCTTTTCCGGTGTTCTGCCATAAAATAATTATTACTGATTGTTTTCGCAATATAAAAAAACCGGCATTATTTTTTAGCGACATGTGATTTACGACATGTTTTTAATCAGGCAATTAAATATTTTTAACACTTTTCTCATCGTACACATGATAAAAGTATCTCAGGTTAAACCGACATTACAAAGGAACATCACACTCTTACTGAGATATCTGATATCCGACATGATTTACATTTAAGAATATATAGTAATTAAATTAATATGCTATATAATATTAATTAATATAATTAATGTACTTAATATTTTTTTGTAATATGAAATATATGATTTACATTTGCATTTTAAACCAGACATAATAACCATAATTAAAATATTTCTTCCATGTGCGGAATTGTATCAGTTTTTGAAATAAAGCCAAATCATCCTGAATTAAGAACAACAATACTCAAGATGTCTGCAAAATTAAGGCATCGCGGACCTGACTGGTCGGGGATCTTTCACTGTGACAGGGCAATACTTGCTCATGAAAGGCTCTCGATTGTGGATCCCGAATCGGGGCGACAGCCTCTTTACAGCAGTGATGGAAATCTGGTCCTGTCAATTAATGGTGAAATATACAACCACAGGGACATCAGAAAGAAATATGAAGGGAAATATGATTTCCTCACACAATCAGATTGTGAAGTCATATTACCGTTATATCGCGACAAAGGTCCCTCATTTCTTGAAGATCTCAACGGCATCTTCGCATTTGCTTTATACGACAGGGAAAAAGACTGCTATCTGATAGCCAGGGACCATATCGGTATTGTCCCGCTTTACACAGGAAGGGATGAATACGGCCAATTTTATATCGCTTCGGAATTAAAAGCCCTTGAAGGGGTATGTAAGACAATTGCAGAATTCCTTCCTGGTCATTATTATTACAGTCCTGAAGGAAAAATGACAAGATGGTACAGCCGTGACTGGTCGGATTACAGTGCAGTTCATGACAGGCAAACCTCAATAACCGAGCTTAAGGCCGCTCTGGAAGCATCCGTTCACCGCCAGTTAATGTCCGATGTTCCCTACGGGGTTCTTCTCTCCGGAGGGCTTGATTCATCAATAATCTCAGCCATTGCGGCCAGATATGCCCCAAGGCGTATTGAATCAGAAGATAAAGCAGAAGCATGGTGGCCCCGCCTTCATTCATTCGCAATAGGACTTGACGGATCACCCGACCTTGCTTCGGCCAGAAAGGTGGCTGATCATATCGGGACAGTGCATCATGAAATACGTTTTACTCTTAGTGAGGGGCTTGATGCGCTGAGAGATGTCATTTACCATATTGAGACTTACGATGTTACGACTGTAAGGGCTTCAACCCCTATGTATATGCTTGCCAGAGTGATAAAATCGACCGGTGTGAAAATGGTACTAACCGGAGAAGGCGCAGATGAGATTTTCGGAGGCTACCTTTATTTCCACAAAGCTCCTGATCCTGCTGCATTTCATGAGGAGACAGTCAGAAAGATCAGCAAACTGTACCTTTATGACTGCCTGAGAGCAAACAAATCGCTTGCGGCTTGGGGCGTAGAGGGGAGGGTGCCATTCCTCGACAAGGAGTTTATGGATGTGGCTATGCGAATCAACCCGGTTGACAAGATGGCTTCGAACGGCCGGATTGAAAAATGGGTCCTTCGAAAAGCCTTCGAGGACTACCTTCCGCCGGAGGTCGTATGGAGACAAAAGGAACAATTTGGTGACGGGGTTGGATACAGCTGGATTGATACCTTGCGAAATCTTGCCGCCAGTGAAGTTTCTGACGGTCAGCTTGCCGAGGGCAAATACCGCTTTCCCATAAACCCTCCCATGTCAAAGGAAGAATATCTTTACAGGTCAATATTTGCAGAGCATTTCCCATCAGATGCAGCTGCAGCGTGTGTGCCCTCAGTGCCTTCGGTAGCATGCAGTACAGCGGAAGCCCTTGCCTGGGATACTTCTCTGGTCAATTTCATCGATCCGTCCGGAAGGGCAGTTAAAAACATACATCAGGCTGCCTATTGATAATTGCATTTTAATACTGCTGCAAGTCAGGCACGGACTCATCAGATCTGATAGTCAGTACTTCAGTAACTGCATTTGTTCAGGCGGTACATATCGTATCCTGATGCAATTTTCTTTGTAATATTTGATGAAATATCATACTTTTAAGGCATCAGCTGATCCTGTACTGATGAACCGTAATAATTGCATTTATGAAAAGAGATGATATCGATGATTTCAAGATACTGTTATATATAATCCTTTTTCTTCTCTTTGGAATAATTATCATTATGTAGCACTCATCAGAGAGGTGCCTGATTAAACCTGACCCTATGGAAAACAGAATTCCGGCTGTGATATTGGCTTCCCTGGCCCTGACATCATGTTCACAGTCAAATAAAGAAAATCGGTTGCCAAACATTGTCTTCATTCTTGCCGATGACCTTGGCTATGGTGATCTTAGCTGCTACGGGCAACAGAAATTTTCAACACCCGGCATCGACAGGCTTGCCAGTCAGGGGATGCTTTTTACACAGCATTATGCCGGGTCTACGGTGAGTGCACCTTCACGCTCCAGTCTTATGACCGGCCTCCATACCGGACATACACCGATAAGGGGGAACAAAGAATGGGAACCCGAGGGACAATGGCCGCTCCCGGCTTCCTTTGTAACCATTGCGGAAATGCTTAAAGTAAAGGGATATGTGACGGGAGCGTTCGGAAAATGGGGATTAGGATTTATCGGAACCGAAGGCGATCCAAATGAGCAGGGTTTTGATGAATTTTTCGGGTATAACTGCCAGAGACTTGCACATAACTATTACCCTTATTATCTGTGGCACAACAGCGAAAAAGTTGTACTTAACGAAAATCAGGGCACTCTCACCGGCATTTACGCTCCTGATATTATACACAATGCGGCCCTGAGTTTTATCGAAGCCAACAGCGACAAACCATTCTTTCTCTACTATCCGGCAATAATACCGCATGCTGAATTATTTGCAAAGGAGGAATACATGAACAGATTCCGGGGAAAATTCGATCCGGAAAAATCATATGCCGGCACCGATGACGGGCCTCAGTACAGGCTTGGTCCGTACGGCTCACAGCCAGAAGCCCATGCTGCCTTTGCGGCGATGATAACTCATCTGGATGATCATGTCGGCGAAATACTGAAAATACTTGAAGAACTTAAATTAACTGAAAACACCATCGTGATTTTTACTTCGGATAATGGTCCTCACCTTGAAGGAGGTGCTGATCCGGATTATTTCAACAGCAATGGCGGTTTAAGGGGCTACAAAAGGGATCTTTATGAGGGTGGCATAAGGGTGCCGATGATAGTAAGCTGGCCGGGAAAAGTAAGAGCCGGAACAAGAACAGAGCACATATCTGCATTCTGGGATGTTCTGCCCACGCTGGCTGAAATTTCAGGAGCAGATATGCCTCCAATAACTGATGGCATTTCATTCCTTCCAGAGATCCTTGGAAAATCAGGTGAGCAAAAAAAGCATCCATACCTGTACTGGGAATTTCATGAACAGGGAGGAAAAGCTGCGGTCAGAATGGGTCAGTGGAAAGCCGTTAAGCCAGCATTTATCAGTGAAGGGGAAACCGAAACCGAGCTTTATGATCTTTCAACGGATCCCGGAGAGATCAGGAATATTGCATCCAAGTACCCTGAAGTTGTTGCAGAGGCTGAAGAGATTATGAGAAACTCACGCATTCCCTCTAATGTCTTCCCTTTTCCCGGTGACTAACTTCAAAAACAGACGATATATATATGATAAAATTAAACCGAAAACATCTGATCAGAAACACAGTCGGCTTGCTGGCTCTCGGATTATCGCATTCTGCCTGCTCCGATAAGTCTTCGCAACCGAACATTATCCTTATCTACGCCGATGATCTGGGGTATGGAGATGTGAGTTGCAACGGCTCAGTAACAATTAACACGCCCAACATCGACAGGGCTGCATCCCAGGGACTTAGATTCACGAATGCTCATTGCACATCGGCAACAAGCACTCCTTCGCGCTTTTCCCTGCTGACAGGCGAATATGCATGGCGAAAGGAAGGAACAGGCATCGCATCGGGCAATGCAGAAGCAATAATAAAACCTGGCACAACAACTGTCGCATCTGTTTTAAAAAATGCCGGCTATGCTACGGGCGTTGTCGGAAAATGGCATCTTGGACTGGGCCCCGAAAATGGCCCTGACTGGAATGGCAATATTGTCCCGGGCCCGATGGATATAGGATTTGACTATAACTTCCTTATTCCTGCCACCGGAGACCGTGTTCCATGTGTGTATGTAGAGAACCGGAAGATTGTAGGTCTTGACCCTGATGATCCCGTGACGGTAAGTTATACCGGGAAAATTGGCAATGAACCCACGGGAAGAGAAAATCCCGAGATGCTTAAAATGCATCCCAGTCACGGTCACGACATGGCGATAGTGAACGGCATCAGCAGGATCGGATACATGACGGGAGGATCATCAGCCCTATGGATTGATGAAGATATGGCTGATGTTATAACGGGAAAAGCTGTCGAATTCATCAGAAAGAACAGGGACAGACCATTCTTTCTTTACTTTGCCACTCATGATATCCATGTACCAAGGGTGCCTCATCCAAGGTTTACAGGCAGGAGCGGTATGGGTCCGAGAGGAGACGCCATAGTGCAATTTGACTGGTCGGTAGGGGAGATCCTCAATATCATTGATGACCTTGAAATTTCTGAAAAGACATTAGTAATTATTACAAGCGACAACGGACCTGTAGTTGATGACGGGTACAGGGATGATGCCGTTGAAAAGCTTGGAGAACATAAGCCTGCCGGACCACTGAGAGGAGGAAAATACAGTGCTTTTGACGGCGGTACCAGGATCCCTATGATAGTGAGATGGAAAGGTGCTGTCACGCCTGGCGTCTCTGACGCGCTTGTATCCCAGATTGATTTTCTGGCATCATTTTCTTCACTTGCAGGAGCTGAAATTCCTGCCAATGTAAAAACAGACAGCCACGACCAGATCAAAACACTTACAGGCAAATCGGTAAATGGCAGGGAATGGGTAATTGAGCATGCCCTGAATGGAAGGCTTTCAATAATACATGGCGACTGGAAACTTATTGAACCGGGAAGCGGTCCGAAAATATCGGCATATACAAATATCGAACTGGGAAATGATACTCTTCCCCAGTTGTACAATTTACGAACAGACATTGGGGAGCAGAATAATCTTGCTGCCGGCAATCAGATTATTGTTAATGAATTAACAGGCCTTCTCCAAAAAATCAAAGCTGAAGATAAAATAAACCAAAAAACATACTGATGGTGAACTTTATGTATGCGTTTGGTCCGGTGGCCATTGCCACACTGCCTTTTGCTTCATGTCAGGTCCCGGGAAAAAGGGGCCGGATAAACCAAATAAAGTGTTTACTCTGCTATATGATACAGGAAAAGACCTTTCTTAAACAATTGACACTTCTTCAGTATATGCAAAAAACATATAAGTATATAATCTGCTTATAAAACGGAGAACAATAAACAATACCAGAGTGATCGAATTCAACCCAAACTGAAATGAAATAACACACTAACCAAAAACCGTATGAAATGATTGACCTGAAAACGACCCTCGGACTGGGATTTGCTTCGCTTCTGACAATGCCCGGATGCATTGGCAAAAGCGGGCCCGAAACAAGCACTCCCAATATTGTACTGATATTTTGCGATGATCTGGGATACGGAGACCTTTCATGTTTTGGTGCAACAGGCTATAAAACCCCGAATATTGACAGACTTGCTGCAGAAGGCATGCGCTTTACAAATTTTTATGTCTCCCAGGCAGTAAGCAGCGCATCAAGGGCCGGACTTATGACCGGATGTTATTCAAACCGTGTGGGCATCTCAGGCGCTCTTATGCCATATGACAGCACTGGCATTAACCCGGAAGAAGAACTGATACCGGAACTTCTCGGGAAAAATGGTTACAGAAATTGTATTGTAGGCAAATGGCACCTTGGCCATCATTTTCCTTTCCTGCCACTTCAGAATGGCTTCCATGAATATCTGGGACTTCCATACTCAAACGACATGTGGCCTGTTGATTTCGACGGGATACCGGCATCCGAAACAAAAAGCCCGGGAAAATTAAGATACCCTGTGCTTCCTCTGATCAGGGATAATGAAAAAACAAGAGAAGTAAGGACTCTTGATGATCAGGCAGAGCTTACAACCCTCTATACTGAATATGCCGTTGACTTTATCCATAAAAATGCCGGTAAGCCTTTCTTCCTGTATGTTGCCCACTCCATGCCGCATGTGCCGCTTGCCGTTTCTGATAAATTCAGAGGCAAAAGCGGGCAGGGCCTTTACGGTGACGTAATCATGGAAATAGACTGGTCAGTCGGCGAGATAATGAAAGCACTCGATGAAAACAAGATTACTCAGAACACTCTTGTGATTTTCACTTCCGATAATGGCCCATGGCTCAATTTCGGCAATCATGCAGGATCTGCCGGAGGTTTAAGGGAAGGCAAGGGTTGCAGCTGGGAAGGAGGACAGAGAGTGCCCTGCGTCATGTCGTGGCCGGGCAAAATAGAGCCGGGAGTCATCTGCAGCAACATGGCATCAACTATCGATATCCTGCCAACTTTGTGTTCGATTACAGGATCCGGGCTGCCATCTGCAAAGATTGACGGAGTTGATATCCTGCCTCTGATTGAAGGTAACTTTGATGCTGATCCCCGGAAAGTGTTCCACTTTTATTACAGAAAAAACAGCCTGGAAAACATAAGAAAAGGTGACTGGAAACTGGCATTGCCTCATACATACCGTTCTTATGAAGGCAAAATGCCCGGCAATGACGGATGGCCCGGGGAGTATTCTGCCGGAAATGTGGATGAATATGAGCTGTACGATCTGAGAAGGGATCCCGGAGAAAGATATAACGTGATAGACCTTTATCCGGAAGTGGCTGAAGAGCTTAAGAAGATTGCCGAGGATATGCGAAATGATCTGGGAGATGAAAATTACGGAATTCCCGGTGTGAACTCAAGAAAACCCGGCTCGGTGAAAAAATCCGTTGCCAACTAGATTCATACTTTTTTGTTATAAGGAGCTCTGATAACCGGGCAACTTTCCTTCAGGCAAGAAAAGGATTTGTTTGGGAGAAAGATTCCTGGCAGGTAATTCCGCAGTTTATTGAAGTCTCATTTTTCCATATATGTATCACAATATAATAAAAGCAATATGACAAAATTTGAAATTGTTATAGGATTGGGTGCTGCCTCAATGCTTGCCGTGAATGCCAATGCCGGACAAGCTAAGAAACGGCCAAATATTTTGTGGATCTCGACAGAAGATATGAGTCCCCATCTGGGGTGTTACGGTGACAAGCTTGCCATAACACCGAACATTGACAGACTGGCTGCTCAGGGAGTACGTTACAACAATGTTTTCACAACTGCGGCTATCAGTGCTCCCGTAAGGGCAGGCATCATCACCGGAATGTATCAGACATCAATTGGCTGCATGCACATGCGAACAACCTCATACAGAAGGTCTGTCGACAATCCTGTGGAATTTACGGCGGTACCTCCTCATTATGTCAAAGCTTTCACAGAATACCTGAGGACTGCCGGCTATTATTGCACAAATAATTCGAAAACCGATTACCAGTTCTCAAAAGATCCTGTTCCGGCAAGCATCTGGGATGAATGCAGCAGAACAGCCCACTACAAAAACCGGAGTGACAAGGATCAGCCGTTTTTTGCAGTCTTCAACTGGATTGGCACACACGAAAGCCAGAACTGGGATCTGTCAGATGTGAAAACAGATCCCTCAAAAGTAACTGTGCCTCCATATTACCCTGATAATGAAATCATAAGGCTTAACATTGCAAAAATGTATGATAATATCGCACGCCTTGATTCTGTTGTCGGAGTTATGCTTTCCGAACTTGAGGAAGAAGGAGAGCTTGATAATACGATAATTTTCTTCTGGGGGGATCATGGCGATGGATTACCCAGGGCTAAGAGATGGCTTTATGATTCAGGGCTCAATATACCGTTGATAATAAAATGGCCCGATAATTCAAATGCAGGAACTGTAAGCGATCGCCTTATCAGCTCAATTGATTTCGGTCCGACCGTACTTTCTCTGGCCGGAGTCACTGTTCCGTCTCACATGCAGGGAATTCCGTTTCTGGGAGATCAGTCAGGCACACCCCGGGACGCGATATTTGCAGCCCGTGACAGGGTTGACGAATCTTATGATATGATAAGGTGCGTACGCACAAAAAATTTCCTGTACATACGCAACTATTATCCCAATGAACCATTTCCGATCTGGGTTCCATACCTGACCAATATGCCGATTTACAAGGAAATGCTCAGGCTCGATGCCGAAGAGCAGCTTTCCGGACCCATGAAAAGCTGGATGGCATATAACAGACCTTCGGAAGAGCTTTATGATGTTGTTGCCGACCCTTATCAGATAAATAACCTGATACAAAATGACGGATACAGAACCCTGGCTGAAAACATGAGACAAAAGCTTGACGACTGGACCGTTGGAACAGGCGATATGGGGCATATGAATGAACCTGAAATGATCAGTATTATGTGGCCGGGCGGCGTACAACCAGATACTGACATTCCGTACTTCATTGTAAACAGTCAGGAAGAACGCTCAATGAAGAACCACAGAACCGGAGGTTCATATTCTTTCCCCATGACCCTGGGTTTTTATTGTCCTACTCATGGCGCCTCGATCGTGTACACCCTTGAAGAAGGAAAAAATCCTCACTGGCTGCTTTATTCAGGTCCGCTCAGACTAAATCCCGGAGAACACAATATAAGAGCAAAGGCAGTGCGGTATGGGTACAGGGAAAGTGAAGAGCTGCAGGGTAAATTTTTTGTTGATCAGGCCGGAAAATGATCAGAGAATAAATTTTTACACTGAGGGTTTTAATATTATATCAGCAACTTTTTGCTGCATAATCCAAAAGTAATTCAGACATTGGTAATAAAAGAAAGCATTACTTACCATTGATAACCGAGTTAATCAGGCAGGCAACCTTGTATAGGCAAATATTTACTTATTGATGGAAACAGATATCCTTGTTGTAATAACGATCCTGCTGGTCACTGTCATCTTTCTGGTATCTGAGGTCGTGCGCATTGATGTGGCAGCAATTATATGCATGTTGTCATTGGGCTGGACTGGCATTCTGGAGCCTCATGAAATGCTCTCGGGTTTTTCGAGTAATGCAGTTATAGCAATGATGGCTGTAATGATCATGGGAAGTGGCATTTCAAAAACAGGTGCCATGGATCGCTTTTCCCGGTTCGTAATCAGCAGGGTTGGGACAAGCAGGAAAAAGGTCATAGGATTCATATCCCTTTCCGTTGGCCTGATGTCGGGGTTTATCCAGAATATCGGTGCAGCCGCTCTTTTCCTTCCCGGCATAATTGAAATATCCCGCAGGGTCAAAATACATGCATCTGCACTGATCATGCCCATGGGATTTGCTGCGATCCTGGGAGGTACTCTTACAATGGTAGGCTCCGGTCCTCTTATAATTATCAACGACCTGTTACGAAATGCAGGTTTGAAGGCTTACGGTCTGATGAGCGTGACACCGGTTGGTTTGGTCCTTTTGATATCAGGCATTGTCTTCTTTCTTCTGCTAGGTAATTATATACTGCCTTCCGCAAAGAACAAGGACAAACAGGCAACGGATCAGGAAAAGCTGATCAAAGCCCTTCAGTTGCCACAAAACATATGGTATTATGCTGTACCGGAAAAATCATCACTTATTGACAAAACACCTGAAGAAGCCGGCCTGTGGAGCAATTACCGCATCAACATTCTGGGAATATCCCGGGGAAGGGAAATTAAATATGCCCCATGGCGCGAAACCAGATTCGAGGCCGGGCAGGAACTTGCGCTGCTTGGAAATGAAGAAAATATAAGAGATTTTGTTGCCAAAAATAAACTTGCCCCGGTGATGGAAGGTAAAAGTTTTGCCAGCCTTCATGACCCCGGCAAATCGGGATTTGCCGAAGTTATCATTCCTCCCCGTTCTGAAGTCGTGGGTAAATCCATCCGTGATTATTCACTACGAAAACGGTATGCTGTCGAACCGGTTATGATGTTCAGCAGGGGTGAAGAAATAAGGGGCGATTTTTCCGACCAGGAGATCCGCCCGGGTGATACGATCATTGTTTATGGACTGTGGGAGAAGATCAGTGAATTGAAGTCCGGGTCTGATTTTGTAGTAATTGGCTCGGTCACAGAAGAGAAAAAAGATCAGTCAAAAACACTGGTTGCATTTGTTTGTTTTGCTGCGGCCGTTTTACTGGCATTATCAGGCTTTCCCATTTCCATG
>Ga0334882_1004253_pt1 | contig 12311 bp, 10 predicted proteins | sample GraSluR1_MG_5_FD_207226 | JGI IMG/M metagenome (GOLD analysis project Ga0334882, IMG submission 207226) | Sludge microbial communities from methane-producing bioreactor in Wageningen University, Netherlands - Granular Sludge_15_04-R1 | ecosystem: Engineered > Bioreactor > Anaerobic >... | reverse complement strand
AAGTCGAAATCCTGGCCGAAAAGGAACTCTGACATATCTTTCAGGAAAAGTTCCGGAGATGAAATAGTCCAGCAATAGGGATGTACTGTGCAATATATTAGAGATCAATTGTTTGGTTTTCTTATTGTTTTTGTCATCTTTTCTTAATTATTGTTAATTGATGAACATTGTTATTTAATTAACAATAAAATATATATATTTGTATTGAAGAAAATATTAACTAAAAAAAACAGGATGCACTGTCAATGGTATCTTAAAAGAAGGGGACCCGGCCCCTGAATTCCCCTGATATGGAACTTAATACCAGAGCCTTTTAAAACCCCCTTTAGGGGGTTAGGGGGCAGGTTTAAAACAGGGGCAAAGGTAAAGAGAAGGTTTTTAAAACACCATTCACAGGTTAGTATAAATGTATTATTCATAAGGTGGAAACAGAAAAAATACTTGAAAAATTCAGACCTGCAAGGCGGGAGGATCTCATAAGGATTTTGCAACATATCCAGGAGTCAGAAGGCTACCTTTCGGAGGATGCCATAGTGCAGACCGGCAGATATCTGGGGCTCAGCACTACAAAGATATTCGGGCTTGCAACTTTTTATGATGAGTTCAGGTTTTTTCCTGCAGGAAAGATCCACATAAGGATATGCAACGGAACTTCATGCTATCTGAATGGTTCGTCGGGAATAATCAGCAAGATTAGGGAGATAACTGGAATAGAACCGGGACAGACCACACGCGACGGTCTTCTGAGCTACGAGCTGGTTTCCTGCATGGGAGGATGCTCAAACGGGCCGCTGATAACAGTTAACGGAGAGTACATGACTCATATCAGACAGGAACAGCTGCCTGATCTGGTAAGCAGACTTAAATATTTAACCGGGAATGATTAGATGGAAGATCTGAAAAGTTTTCTTAAGTCGAAGGTCTTATTGCATGAATCGGATACGCTCCATCCCGATGTTGAGAAGGAGCTTCAGCTTGTGAGAAGGGAGAAGATCAGCAGTCCGGTCATCAACATCTCTTCAGGCACCAGCAGTATAATTGCCGGATCGCAGAAGACATACAAAGCTCTGCTCTCATATATAGATGATCATGATCCTGATACCCTGGCCGTGAATACAGGCTGTTATGGCCCCGCCGGGTATGAGCCCATGATCTGTATCCAGTTACCGGGGAAGAACAGACTTTTTTTCAGGAACATCACCGAAGAGAAGATCGAACCCCTCCTTAACGGGGTTTTTCACAACGACATCCCGGATGAGGATCTGGTGGGTCAGTCAGGTTCAAAAGGGTTTGGATTATGGCCCGGTATACCCTTCATTGAAGAACATCCCTGGTTTGCAGGTCAGAAGAGAACCGTACTTGGAAATTGCGGTTGCTACGACCCCGAGAGCATAGAGGAGTATATTGCCCGCGGAGGATACAGGGCATATGTGAAAACAATAAGAAACTACACTTTTGAGGAGGTTTGCGATATTGTTGACAGGAGCGGCCTCAGGGGCCGGAGCGGCGGCGGCTATCCCACAGGACTGAAATGGAAACATGCGCTTAACACCGCATCAAATACAAGATACCTTATTTGCAATGCCAGGGAGAGTGATCCGGGTGCATTCACCGACAGGACCATTCTGGAGGGAGACCCGCACAAGCTTGTCGAAGGCATTGCCATTGCCTCATACGCTATTGGGGCATCAAATGCTTTTGTATTCATGAGGAGAGGATCTGACCATGCAGGAGCGAGGCTTCAGAAAGCAATTGACCAGGCAAGGGATTATGGCCTGCTGGGTCATAATATCTTCTCAGGAGGATTCAATCTTGATATTACCATCAGAAAAGAACCGGGGGCATTTGTTTGTGGCGAGGAGACAGCTCTTATTGCATCCCTTGAAGGGAGAAGGGGAATGCCTCAGACAAAACCTCCCTATCCAACTTCTTACGGTCTGTTCGGTAAACCTACTGTGATAAACAATGTAGAGACACTTATGAATGTTCCTCTGATCATGCAGAATGGTCCGGAGTGGTTCCGGTCGACAGGAACCGAGACGAGCCCCGGCACAAAAATATTTGCCCTGGCCGGTAAAGGCCGTATGTCGGGTGTGGTGGAGGTTGAGATGGGAACTTCCCTGAAAACAATTGTGGAGGATATTGCTGACGGAATACGTGATGGCAGGGAGTTCAAGGCTGTTCAGCTCGGAGGAGCCTCGGGATATTTTATTAAGGAGCAGGATCTCGATATACCAGTCGATTTTGATGCGATGAAGGAGAAGGGTATCGGTATGGGAGCCGGCGGATTTGTGATAATTGATGAAAGTACCTGCATGGTCGATCTTGTGAGGTATTACATGGAGTTTATCCGGAACGAGAGCTGCGGAAAGTGTATTCCGTGCCGTGAGGGTACGGGCAGGATGCTGGAGATACTGGATAATGTGATAAGGAAGCCTGTCAGTGAGGATGCAGGAACAACTCTCGAAAGGTTTAAAGGTGTGATGCAACTTGAAACCATTGCCTCAGTAATGAAGGACACCTCATTATGCGGATTGGGACAGACTGCTCCCAATCCGTTCCTGAGCGCCCTCACCCATTTCAGGGAGGAGTTTGAGGAGCACATTTTTGAAAGGGTTTGCCGTGCTAATGTCTGCAGGGGGTTGAGGACCTTCATAATAGATGTTGATAAATGCACCGGTTGCACTGCGTGTGCTGCCAAATGCCCTGTAAATGCGATCTATGGAACCAGACTGCAGCCTTTCTTCATTGTTGAGGAGAAATGTATTGGTTGCGGAATATGCTTTGATGTATGTAAATTCAGTGCGATAATGATTAAATAGCCGGTATGCTTTTCACCATAACAGTAAATAATGATAAGATCAAGGCCGAGAAAGGGGAAACGATCCTTTCCGCTCTTAACCGCAATGGTATCATAATACCGACTCTTTGCAGAATGAAGGATTTCACCCCTACAGGTGCCTGCCGGATGTGCGTGGTAGAGGTGGAAGGGCGCGACCGGCTTGTAACTGCCTGCTCACAACCTGTTGAGGAGTGGATGAAGATCAGGACCCATTCGCCCAGAGTGATAGCAGCAAGAAAAACGATTGTTGAACTGCTTCTTTCAACTCACCCCGACGATTGCCTTTATTGCGACCGTAATCTCAACTGCGAGTTGCAACGACTGGCTGAAGAGCTTAATATAAGAGAAAGACGAATCAGGGGACGCAAGATCAAGCCGAGACTCGACCAGTCAAGCCCTGCTATTGTAAGAGAGCTTTCCAAATGCATCCTTTGCGGCAGATGCGTCAGGGTCTGCGAGGAGCTGATAACAGCCAACTCACTCGATTTTATCAACAAGGGTAAGAATACTCATGTGGGAGCGGCAATGGACAGGGATTTCAACTTCTCAAGCTGCATACATTGCGGTCAGTGCGTTATGGTATGCCCTACCGGAGCACTCCACGAGAAACATAGCATAACGGAGGTACAGGAATACCTTAACAAACCGGGAATAAAGAAGATTATACAGTACTCTCCCCTTGTGCCTGAAGGCATAGCCGCGGAAATGGGGATAAAATATAACCGTGATTTTGACAGGGTGCTTAATTCGATTCTGCGCAAAATAGGATTTGACCTGGTCTTTTCTACCGGAGCAGGTGCAGATATCTGTATAACAGAAATCACCGGCCAGCTCAGAGAAAAAATCGAAAATAAAAATAATGACGGACCGTTGTTCGTTACAGTCTGCCCTGCATGGGTCAAGTTTGCGGAACAGTCCATGCCTGAGCTGATACCGAAGCTGTCAACGGTTAAATCACCGCAGCAGATCACCGGGGCTCTTATAAAAACTCTTGTGGCTGACAGACATGGCGTAAAAGCTGAAGAGATCTTCTCCGTTTCCGTTACACCCTGTATGGCAATGAAATTCGAAGCACGCAGGGATGGCATGATGAAGAAGGGAATAAGTGACGTGGACTCTGTGCTGACAGTCAGGGAACTGGCCAGACTCATAAAGCTAAATGGTATTGATGCTTCAGGCAGCATCAGGGAACATTTTGATGAGCCTCTCGCCGGCAGAAGCTCCCTGGCACTGTTGGCGGAAGTATCAGGCGGCATCACCGAAGCGGTATTGAGATTACTGCACTTTAATATTACAGGGAAAGAGATCGACAGGAATATGTTTAAAAAACTTCGTGCCGGTGGCAATTTCAGAGAAATTGCCATAATGGCAGGAGAGACTGAGATTAAGGCAGCAGTGGTGGATGGTCTGACAGGCCTCGGGAAGCTGAGGTCTGACGCAAATTCAGGTAATGATTATCATCTTGTCGAGGTGATGGTCTGTCCGGGAGGTTGTGTCAATGGTGCCGGATTGCCCTTCACATCATCCAGGGAGGAGATAAGGAACAGGATGAAGATCATTTTTCAGGCAGATGAAACAGAAGCAATTAACCTGCCCGTTAAGTCTCCCTCTGTTATAAATCTGTACGGGAAGCTGTTAAAGGAGAACAAACAGACCTCTGACAGGAAATTGTTCCATACTCACTTTGAGAAGAGAAACGTTTTATTATGACAAACAAGGTAATTTAAGATGCTGGTTTACACTATAAAAGAGTTGTGTCGCACATGTTATACCTGTGTAAGGGAATGTCCTGCAAAAGCTATTCGCATAGTCGGCGGACAGGCGGAGGTGATAGACGAGAGGTGTATCGCATGCGGCAACTGCACTAAGGTATGCAGCCAGGGAGCCAAAGTATTTCTTGATACTACCGACAGGGTGATGAAATTGATTGAAGAAGGTAAGGATGTTGCTGCAATTGTTGCACCCAGCTTCCCTGCAGAGTTTTCCGAGATCGCGGATTATCAGGTCCTGGTTGGCATGATAAGAAGCCTGGGATTCAAATATGTGGCCGAGGTATCGTTCGGGGCTGACCTGGTGGCCGACAGGTATAAAAAGCTGGTGGAGGAGAGCGATGCGTACTATATAACATCCGATTGCCCGTCAATAGTGAATTATATCAAATATTATCATCCTGATCTTGTGGATAATCTTGCACCGATTGTTTCTCCGATGGTGGCTATGAGCAGAGTGGTCCGTGAGAAATACGGCAAGGGGACCAGTGTGGTGTTTATCGGGCCCTGTGTGGCCAAAAAGGCAGAGAGCGGTGAGATCGACGAAGCTATTACCTTCACCGAGCTGCGGGAGTTGTTTACATCGGGGAATATTACTCCCGGCAATACTACTCCTTCAGACTTTGATCCGCCGGCAGGAGGCAGGGGAGCTATCTTCCCCGTTACGCGCGGATTGCTGCAGACAGCAAACATAAACGATGATGCGATAACTGGCAATATAATTGCTGCTGAAGGAAGAACCGATTTTCAGAGCGCACTGAAGGAATTTGAGGCGGGACTTATCAAAGACCAGCACATGGAACTTCTGTGCTGCGAGGGTTGTATAATGGGACCAGGCCTCTCAAAGAACGGAAAACAGTATAACAGAAGAGCCCTGGTCAGCAATTATGCTGCCCGCAAGATGAGTACCATCGATGAAGAAGAGTGGCAGAGAGCATTCGGGCAATATGCCGGCCTTGACCTCTCATTCAGACACAAACCTGAAGATCACAGAATTGATTATACAAACGACGAAGAAGTTAACAGAGCGCTTGTCTCGATGGGTAAAATAACAGATAAGGATCACCTTAACTGTGGAGCCTGCGGGTATGAAACATGTATCGAACATGCCATAGCAATTACCAAAGGGCTTGCTGAGATTGAGATGTGTCTTCCCTATACCATTGAGACCCTCCATAAGTCGGTCAATGATCTTGCACTGACGAACGAGAAGCTTATATCAATGAAGCAGGCACTGAAACAGTCTGAGAAGCTTGCACACATGGGACAGCTCTCGGCAGGAATAGCTCACGAGCTGAATAATCCTCTTGGTGTTGTGATTATGTACAGCAACATCCTCCTGGAGGAGAGCGAAACCGGCGATCCGGTAAGGGAAGATCTGAAACTTATTGTGGATCAGGCGGGCAGATGCAAGAAGATAGTTGCCGGACTTCTTAATTTTGCAAGAAAGAACCAGGTGAACCACCAGATGGTAAGCATTAAGGAGCTTGTCAGCCACAGTCTCGGGAGCATAATAGTCCCCGACAATATCAATATCACTGTCATAGATAAGACGACCAACCCGGAAGCAATGTTTGATCCGGAGCAGATGACCCAGGTAGTTACCAATCTTGTAAAGAATGCAATAGATGCAATGCACGAAGGCGGTGCAATTGATATCGGACTTGCAGATACCATCGGCGACGTTTCGATCGCCGTAAGTGATACCGGAACAGGAATCAGAATGGAAGACCGGGCCAAGATCTTCGAACCTTTCTTCACAACCAAGGGGATAGGGAAGGGAACGGGACTCGGACTGGCAACAGCATACGGTATAGTTAAGATGCACAAGGGACAGATATCCGTCGAATCAAATGATGATCCTTCGATCGGGCCCACAGGAACAATATTCAGAATAGTGCTGCCCCGCAGGAAAGAATAAATTATTTGTAAACTTATGAAGAAAAGTGATTTTACTATTCTGGTCGCTGATGATGATCCCGATTATCTCATGCAGACACTTTTTCATCTGGGCAAGGCCGGATACAGGACGATAAAGGCGGAGAGCCAGGCAGAAGCTGAATCAATAATATCGCGGTTCAGGCCCGATCTGGCTATCTTCGATCTGATGATGGAGAGCGACGACAGCGGATTTATTCTTTGTTACAGGCTGAAGAAAAAGTATCCTGACGTGCCGGTGATACTGGCCACTGCTGTTGCACATGAGACAGGTATCGGCTTCAGTCTTGATTCTCAGCAGGAAAGGACATGGATAAGGGCCGACAGGTATCTCGAAAAGGGAATAAGACCCGAACAGCTCGACCTGGAGATTATGAAACTATTAAAGATTTGATATGGCTGTTCTTAAAGTTCTCGTTATTGATGATGAACCTGGTATAAGATCCGGAGTCACCAGGATCCTGCAGAATTTCCATGTTGCCTACCCCTTTATGGATGAGGATTATACCTATGAGGTGAATGAGGCCGCAACAGGAGAGGAAGGGATTGAGATCATTGAGCGTGAGGTGCCTGACATCATCCTGCTTGACAACAAGTTGCCTGGTATGCAGGGCATAGATGTACTTGAATATATCCGCGAGAAGAAATATGATGTGGTCGTGGCAATGATAACTTCGTATGCTTCACTCGATGTCGCAGTCAGGGCAACACGTGACGGCGCCACCGACTTCATTCCGAAGCCCTTCACACCTCAGGAGCTGAAATCAAGCATTGAGAATATTACCAAGCAGCAGTACCTGAAAAGGATAACCCACAGCATGAACCAGGAGGGGAAAAAGATCAGGTACCAGTTCCTTTCCGTACTCTCGCACGAGCTTAAGGCTCCCCTGAATGCCATCGAAGGTTACCTTCGTATGATGAAGGAGAGAGAGTGCGGTGATAGAATTGAAGATTATGAAACACCTGTCGAGAGATCCCTTCATCGGGTGCAGGGAATGAGAAATCTCATAATGGACCTGCTGGATTTCACCAAGATACGCCTCGAGAGAAAACAGGAGAAAGTGATTGAACTTGACCTTGCAGAGGTTGCAGCCGGTGCAATAGTTACTGTTCAACCCTACGCAATACAGAAAGAGGTCAGCATAGGCCTTAAAGTGAAGTCTGATTCAAGAATTATGGCCGACCCAACCGATATGGATATCGTCTTTAACAATATGATATCAAATGCTGTAAAATACAATAAGAACGGTGGCTCTGCAGAAATAATCATTGATTCGGACGGAGACGATTCAATAATTGTTTTTTCCGATACGGGCATAGGCATCAGCAAGGAAGACAGTGAGAACCTTTTTACCGAGTTCATGCGGGTCAGGAATGAAAAGACCAGGAATATAACCGGCAGCGGGCTTGGATTATCTATCGTAAGAAAGGTAGTTGAATTATATAACGGAAAGATAAGCGTGGAGAGCACACCCGACGAGGGAAGCGTGTTTACCATCAGTATCCCAAAAAATATTTGATCGTAATATTAATATTATGAATACATTACCCTCAAAAACAATTGAAAGACTGAGCGAATACAGGAGAACATTGATGGAATGTCTCAATGAAAAGAAGAATTACATATTCTCCCATCAGCTGGCTTCGCTTCTGCATATCACTGCAGTGCAGGTAAGGCGCGACCTGATGCTAATAGGCTATTCGAGCGTAATGCGAAAAGGTTATGATGTACGGGAGCTGATTGACACTATAGGCAGGATAATAGACCCGGAGGAGTCAATTAATGTGGCAGTTTTTGGTATCGGTAACCTTGGAAGGGCGGTCGCAGGCTATTTTAAGGGCAAAAGATCGAAGCTGAACCTTGTGGCTTCATTTGACAACGATCCGCAAAAGGTGAACAAGGTTATTTCAGGAGTAAGATGTTACCCTGTGCAGGATATGGAGAAGGTAATAAGCCATAATGATATAAGGATAGCAATACTCACAGTACCGGCCGATTATGCCAGGGAAACGGCCGAAGAGACCATTCGTTGCGGAATAAAAGGTATTCTGAATTTTACAACTGTTCCTCTCAATGTTCCTTCGGGAATCTATCTCGAGGAATATGATATGATAACATCGATTGAGAAAGTTGCATATTTTGTTAAGGAGAACAGGTTTTAAGATCTGGTTTAAAGGATGAAGGTTTTCAGAAATATTGAGGATGCACGTAACATCAAAAACCCGGTAGTTACAACCGGATCGTTTGACGGGGTTCATATCGGCCATAAGACGATATTGAACCGGCTTAAGATGCTGGCCGATAAATACAAAGGCGAATCCGTTCTCATTACCTTTGATCCCCATCCAAGGAAAGTCCTCTATCCTGATACTATAGGAAAGGATCTTAAGCTTATCAACACACAGGAGGAAAAACTTGCACTCCTCAGGAATGCCGGGCTCGATAATATCATAATTATTGAGTTTACAAAGGAGTTCTCCAGGATAACCAGTGAGGAGTTCGTAAGGGATATTCTTCACGGGAAACTGAGGGCAAAAGTGGTGGTTGCAGGTTTCAATCATCATTTCGGGTTCAACCAGGAAGGAGACTATAAACAATTATGGGATCTGAGGAAGAAGTATGAGTTTGAAGCTGAGGAGATACCGGAACAGGAGGTTCAGCACGAAACTGTGAGCTCAACTAAAATAAGAAAAGCAATAAATGACGGGTATATAATGAGAGCCAATGCTTATCTTGATCACTACTACATAATTATGGGCGTACCCGTGCCCTGGAAATGGGATAATCCGGAACCTGACCTGTCACTTATCGAGATTTCTATTACAGAAGATACAAAACTTTTACCTGCTCCGGGTGTTTATGCAGTATCTGCAGGCCCGGATAATGAGAGATTGAAAGGTATGGCCATCATAAACGGGCAATCACGAGGCAATGTGCCGGAGGTGCTGCTTCATGTGCCTGAGGGAAGAGATGCAGGTGACAAAGGATTAACTTTATATTTTCATAAGAAGATACATGGTTTTGTCGACCTTTCAGATTATCCCCTCGCTTCAAAGCGCCTTAAGAGTGCCAGAAATGAGATAGATGAACTTATATACTGATTATGTTCATTTTTATTTGCTATTTTATTGATTAATATTGTAAAACATATAAAAGATACATGCGATTTTCACCCGAAAAGTTGAGTATCCCGGATCAGAGAATGAAACCTTTCATCGATCCTGATGAGATATGGGATCTCATAAACAAGACTAAACCTGACAAGACCAGAGTAAGAGAAGTTATTGCCAAATCGCTTGACAAAAAAAGACTGACATTACAGGAAACCGCTGTTCTTGTTGATGAAATACGACAGGGGGCAAGGGAGCTTAAAGAGAAGGTTTATGGAAACAGGATCGTTCTTTTTGCACCCCTCTATATCGGAAACAGGTGCACGAATAACTGTCAGTATTGCGGCTTCAGGGTTTCAAACACCGAAGCAATACGCAAGACACTTACTGACGAGGAGATAATTAAAGAGGTAGAGGCTCTTGAAGATAACGGACAGAAACGGTTGATACTTGTTTACGGTGAACACCCGGAATACTCGGCAGATTATATCGCCCACACCGTAAAGCTTGTTTACGGAATAAAGAAGGGTAATGGCGAGATCAGAAGGGTTAACATAAATGCCGCACCATTCGATATTGAAGGATTCAGAAAGATTGGACTGGCAGGAATCGGCACCTACCAGGTCTTCCAGGAGACCTATCACCCTGAGGCTTATAAATGGTATCATAAGGGAGGGAAGAAAAGAGATTATGAATGGAGGATCACCGCACTTGACAGGGCCCAGGAAGCAGGTATCGATGATGTCGGAATAGGAGCCCTTTTCGGCCTCTACGACTGGCGCTTTGAGGTACTCGGACTTGTCAGGCATACCAACCACCTCGAAGCCTGCTATAATGTGGGTCCTCATACGATTTCCTTCCCCAGGATAAAGGATGCTGCCAAACTCAATATTGACTCGAAGTACGAGACCAGTGACGAGGATTTTGGCAAACTGGTGGCTATACTAAGACTTGCCGTGCCTTATACCGGACTTATTCTTACTGCACGCGAAGCTCCACAGGTGCGCCGTGAGGTTCTGCAGTACGGTGTTTCGCAGATCGACGGGGGAACCAAGCTCGAACTGGGATCCTATTCCGAATCAAAGAACGAGGAGCAGAATCTCAACAGGGAACAATTCAAAATTAATGACCCCAGATCGCTTGGCGAGGTTATAGACGAGCTGCTGACAAACGATTACCTGCCTTCATTCTGCACATCATGCTACCGAATGGGCAGAACCGGAGAGCATTTCATGGAGTTCTCTGTACCTGGATTCATAAAAAGATTCTGCACTCCAAATGCAATTCTCACTCTCTCTGAATACATATGCGATTATGCCACAGAGGATGTAGCGGAGAAAGGATGGAGTGTAATTGAAAAGAATCTTCAGAAGCTCGAGCCTGCTGTTATGAAGAAGACCAGGGAAAAACTTGAGAGAATAAAGCAGGGAGAGAGGGATCTTTACTTTTAAGACGGAAGACGGAAGACGGAAGACAGAAGACGGAAGACCGAAGACGGAAGACCCCCGCCTGACCGCTGACGCAGTCAGTCGGGCAGGGAAGACCGAAGTCCGAAGACCCCCGCCTGACCGCTGACGCAGTCAGTCGGGCAGGGAAGACCGAAGACCGAAGACGGAAGATCGGAGCGAAGCGGAGATTCCGCGACAGCGGAACCGAAGAAAGAATGGGGGAGGAGGAGACAGCTCTGCGCCAGAAATATACAGTAATAAACAATAGTTGCTATGATTAAAGTATTGGGAATCAAGATCTACGACCGTATAAAGGAGGCTGGTCTTACACAGGGCATTCTTTCGAAATATGCTTCGGTTATCACAACACGCCTTGGATTTCATGAGGTAACAGATGACCTCTGCAGTCGTGAAGCCTATATTCTGCTTCATCTTAAGGATGGAGGCACCGGCTCTGATTTGCTGCGCGTTGAACTGGAACCTCTGGGGGGTATTCTGATAAGGGAGATGATATTCGATCCTGATGCTCCGGATGCTTCAGGAGAAAAATCCGAAGGATCGACAGAGGTACTCGGTTTGCTGATACAACAGAACCCGGGAGTTATTAATTCAGTGCAACAGATCCTTACATCCTATGGCTGTTATATACGTACACGCCTTGGTGTTAATGAATTATTTTACGGAGAACCGGCCGGTCTTATCATCCTTGAACTGACGGGAGACCAGAAACAGCGGGACCTTCTCGAAACAGACCTGAAGAGTCTCCCGGGAGTGCAGGTCAGGAAGATGATGTTCTGAAACCGGGTACTGGGTACTGGGTACTGGCTTTACCGGCCGATTATGCGGCCAAAGAAAACGGCGTTCATGAAGATCTTGTTGGTGCCGTACCAGATCGCCCTGAAATTTGTATTGTCATAAATCGAAATTATACCATCCCCGTGGAGACTGGCAAAAGCCGATTTGCTTATCCTTTCGATATTCTCCTTTGTGCAATAGCCGCTTAGCAACGGATCCTCAGTATACCTTACGGGATTACTGTAGATATTGCTGTTAACCTGTGCTGCAGTTGTGCCTGATTTAAAGACGGGCAATCTGTCACGGGTGAATCCGAAACATAGCGGATGGGTAAGATCCAATCGTGTTTCAAAAATTGAGCCCGGGATCTGTAGAGCCTGCCTGTCGGCGGACCGGTTGACATATACA
>Ga0334882_1004245_pt1 | contig 12326 bp, 8 predicted proteins | sample GraSluR1_MG_5_FD_207226 | JGI IMG/M metagenome (GOLD analysis project Ga0334882, IMG submission 207226) | Sludge microbial communities from methane-producing bioreactor in Wageningen University, Netherlands - Granular Sludge_15_04-R1 | ecosystem: Engineered > Bioreactor > Anaerobic > Unclassified... | reverse complement strand
GCCTCATCACCTCGCCGACCTTCTCCTCGTCGGTCTTGTAGCGCCTTATGCTCAGGTACATTTCTCCTCCACCCCTGTTTATGAACCGCCTCTGATAATAACCTTATCCGAAGATGCCGATCTTACCTGCCTTCCGGAGGTTGGGCTGAAAGATGGATCGACGGAGCTCGGCGGGGGAGGTTTTTTGGCCGGGGAGGTGGAGAGAGATGACATGGACGACGGAGGCCTTCGGCGGGATGTGGAGGGGCGGGCTATGAATGGGGGAAGGAGGGTTCAGGTTAAGCTCCTCGAAATTGACCATAAGATGGCTGCGGCTATGGAAAGGGGGGCCGGGGAGTTTGAGGCCCGTTTCAGGGTGAGCTTGGGCGAGAGCTCCGAGGTGGCAGGGGTGGTGATCGCCCAGACTCGTGGGATGGTCGAGGCAGACCCGAGGGATCGGCCCTGGGGAGGCTACCTAGCCATCGATCCCCTCACGGCGAAGGTCGTCGGCACATGCGCCTTCAAGGCGAGGCCGGAGGAAGAAGGCTCGGTAGAGATCGCCTACTTCACCTTCCCCCTCTTTGAGGGAAAGGGGTACGGGACGGCGATGGCCCTCCGGCTGATCGAGATGGCAGAGTCGTCCCTAAAGGTCAGGAGGATCCTGGCCCACACCCTTCCTGAGAGGAGCGGGTCGACGAGGATCCTCGAAAAGGCCGGGATGAGCCTCATCGGCGAGGTGATCGATCCGGAAGATGGCCTCGTATGGCGGTGGGCTTGCGATCTCGAAGGGGCGGGGTCGGGGAAGCCCCGACCTCCATGAGGAAGGTTGAGCTATATGTCCATGGACGATCGGATCGATACCCAGGCCATGCTGAAGCTCCACCCCACCGCCAGCCTGGTGACCCTCTGGTCCCTACCCCTCTACGCCGGGGCGGGGGCGCAGGTCCGGGAGTTTTTGAAGATTCTGGACCTCTCCTCCGGCGAGGGGCTCCTCCGAAGGTGTAACGACATCTGTGACTGGTACGGCGAGGTGATCCTCAACAGAAAGCATTTCATAAAGAGGACCGCGAAAGGGCTCATCGCCGGGTGGGGGGGGCCGGTCCAGATCGTCATCCTCGCCTCAGGAAAGTCGCCGCTGGCCCTCGAGCTCCTCGTCGAGGAAGGATCCAGGATCTCCCGGGTCTTCGAGGTGGACCTCCTGGGGATGGAGGAGAAGGCCCGCCTCTACAGCCGCCTCCTCCCGCCGGGGGCGGGGATGCTGAGGTGCCTGGAGGCGGACGTCGCCGGATCTGATCTCGCCAAGAGGCTCGCCGAGGGGGGTTTCGACCCGGACGCTCCGGCGATCGTCCTCATGGAGGGGATCAGCTACTACCTTTCGGAGGAGGATCTGGCGGGGATCGTCTCAGGTTTTCGGTCCGGGGGGAGGAACCGGCTCATCCTCGAGTACCTCGTCCCCTGCTCCGAGGTGAGGTGGGGGAGGAGGGAGATACCCCGGCGGATCTTCTCCCTGATCCGAGAGGAGGTGGGGGCGGGAAGGATCACCTGCTACACCCGGGGAGAGCTCTCGGCCCTCTTAGAAGAGCTCGGAGGAAGGATCGTCTCCACCTCCAGCATGGCGGAGATGGAGCAGCTCCGCCTCGGCGTTAACGAGCGGTTCCTCAAGGCGGAAGATGGATGGATCGAGGGGCTCGTCGCCGCCTTATGATATACCCCCTCGCCCTCCCCGCCCCGAGGCTCCGGCTCCCAACGAGAGGCTGTATCGCCCCTTCCAGATCCAATCCGGGCAGGTCACCTCCCGGCGAGGACCATCTCCGCCGTCCTCCTGGGGGTGTGCTTCGCCGGGGGGGCGTACCCCATCCGGATGAGGATCTGGGGGTAATCGACGCCGAGGATCTCGACCATCCTCTTTCGAAGCTGCGCGATCGCCACCGGCTGGCTGAATAGGTCGAACCTGACCCCGAGCTTCGTCGCCGTCAGAAAGAGCCGCTCAAATCTCATCCCCGCCTCGACCCAGGTCCCCTTGTCCTCGGCGTCGGTGGAAAGGATCCCGACGGCTGGGGAGGCCTTCATCAGGGCCATCTCCTTTCGGGCCCTGGACGCCGAGGTGTCGAAGGTCCCGAAGACGAACTTGCCGAAGTAGGACTCGAAGTCCGAGTAGCCGAAGGCGTAGCCGGGAAGGCCGTCCCAGGCGTCCTCGTCGTTTCTCCTGATCCACCGGGCGAGGTCCTTTCGGAAGGCCTTGTTCCCGAGCTGGATCCTGTGGGACTCCCCCAGGACCTCGGCCATCGCCGCCCTCTCTGCGGGGTCGGTGAGGACGTCGAGGCGGAAGCCCCCGTCTCCGACGGCTCTTTTCATCGCCTTGATCTTATCGGCCTCGATCGGCCGGTCGTCGTAGGCGCCGCGGTTGGTGTGCCTTTCTGTGATCTCGGGGAAGAGGTATGGCGGAAACTGCGAAGCTAGCGCTCCCCCCTCCTCAAACTTGACGGTCGCTATCGTCTCGGCGTCGATCCCCTCAGGGAACCTCTCTACCCGGTAGCCCAGCCCGAAGTGCTCGGCGGCGACGAGGAGGTTTGTGAGGGCGCAGCCGAGGCTCATGTACATCGTCCTGTTCGTCGGCTCCACGTCGGGGAGGGTTCGGCCGAAGTCGGCCTTTACGGTGACCTCGCTTCCGTCTACGGCGAGCTTCCAGGGCTGGTTGTTCGGCCCCGAGGGGGCCAGGACCGCGTAATTCAGAAGGAACTTCAGCTTCTCGTCGATCTTTCCCGACGCGGGGTAATCTCCGGCGTCGACGCTCCAGGCGATCAGGTTCTTCTCTGCCATAGTAATCTACCTCTCCACCATCCATTTTGGCTTACGGGTTTTTGAGGCTTGTGGGGTGGGAGGCGTCGCGGCTGGCAGGATGGGAACCTCCGCCAAGATCCCGGCGATTACTTCCCCTCCACTCTCAAAATCGGTATATACATCGACCTTCAATCCCATTCCCAGATGATCGAGAGGGAGAAGCTCGCCGAGGCCGCCCGGGCATTGAAGGAGTACCTGGCCCCCGTCGACCCCGACGAGTTCGAGGTGGAGACGGGGATCCGCAGCAGCGACTTTCGCGAGATAGTCCCCCGAGATTCGGGCGGCCGGATCTTCGCCATCGACGGGTCCAACGTCGTCGTCTTCGACCTTGGAGCCGTCAGCCTCCACAGGATCAGGGCCGGCTACGTCGTCTACCGCGGCACCGGGTGGGAGAAGACCGCCGTCACCTGCGACGACCTCTTCGTCGCCGATCGGGAGGATTACAGCCAGCACTTCAAGCGGTATAGAAAGGGCATCTTCGACATTGAGGAACCCTTCGAGCTACAGTCCAAGGAAGAGCTCGACCGAATGGCGACCTTCTATCGGGACCTCCAGGAGCACGTCGCCCTCTTCGAGGCGGTCCTGGAGGCGGAGGCAGGAGACGTCGTCCTCTACGACGGGGGGTTCTCCCTCTGGAGGGAGCCGTACCACCGGGAGGTCTTTGACAGGATATTCGAAAGGGCCGGGGAAAGGGGGGTGGACCTCCTCGCCATCAGCAAGTCCAGCCAGCTCTCCTGGGGGCGGGGGATCGCCAGGCCCCTCCTCAGGAGCGTCGATCGCGTCGGTTGCGCCGCCGTCCCCGGCAGCCCCTGGCTCGTCCGGCTCAGCGGCCAAAGGGCGATGAGGGAGGAGCCCTGGGGCGGAGAGACCTTCGCCGCCCGCCTCCACCCCGCCTCCACCCACGCCTTCCGGGTCGACGCCCCCGGCCGGACGGCGGGGTCGATAGATGAGATCCTCGGCCGGATCGCCCTCTACTCCCGCTCCTCGGAGAGCCCCGGCTACCCCCACGTTCTCTTCAGGGCCCATCAGGAGATGAAGATCCCGATCCAGGAGCGAGACTTCACCCGGCTATCCCTCTTCGAGGAGCTCCGGGGGCTGGGATTTTCTGAAGGAGAGGTCCGGGGCGCCCTGGACTATCACGAGATCCTCGATTCGATTAAGAGGAGATAGAATGGCAGAAATGGCAGATTTATCTGATGAAAGGTGGAAGGAAACCCCGGGGCAGGAGAGCGCCCCCCCGGAGGGTCTCGCCAGAATCGGTCAGAAGCCCCAGACCATAGCCAGGGACGAAAGCTCTAACCCCTACTTCAGGATCATATCAAAAGACGTTCGGGAGTACCACTTCATCGTCCCGAGCGAGGAGGTGGTGGAGCTGGGGGAGATCTTCTCGATCCGGGACGGGAGGAGGGAGGCGGAGATCACCTTCCTCGCCAGGATCACCGACATCCTCCACGACTCCAACTACGACGGAAACTGGGACACCGTCATCCGGGGCGACGGCTTCTACGACTCCGACCAGATCTTCTGCCGGGTGGTGGCAGAGCCCCTCGGCTGCGTCGTGAGGGATGAGGGCGGCGAGCGGTTCCGGAAGGCGAGGACGATCCCCGCCAAGTTCTCCCCCGTGACGAGGGCGGATAAGGAGGAGTTTCGCTTCCTCGGAGAGGTGATGGGGGATATCGAGGTAGGAAGGCTCAGGAACGGGAGCCGTGACGTCGAAGAGATCCCCGTCGCCCTCCACAGCGACGCCATGGATCACCACATGGGGGTCTTTGCGACTACGGGCATGGGCAAATCTAACTTCATGAAGGTCTTCGCCGCATCGTGCATGAAGAAGGCCTCCTCGAAGGAGTCGAAGTTCGGCCTTCTCATCGTAGACCCCCACGGCGAGTACATCTTCGGGTCGAAGGGGACGAAGGGGCTCCTCCACCTCGACCGGTACAGAGACGGGATCGTATGCTACTCCACCGATAAAAGACACCAAAAAGATCTCGCTGTCTCGGAGCTGACGATAAATAAAAGCGAGATCAGGCCCCAGGATATCGAGATCCTCTACGATTGGACCTCTGCTCAGAGTCAGGCACTTGAGACGATATCTAGAGTATTCTCCGGAGAACATTGGCTGGATGAAATACTAACGCCCGAGGGTACGGCCAAGATGATAGCTGAAAACTATCAAAAAGACACCATAGGCAAGATCAATAGGACTCTAAAGAACATCTTAGATAGTAACCAGTACATCTCGGACATCACCTCCAGCATCCCCGGTATAATATCGAACCTCCTGGATGGGAAGGTCGTCCTGGTGGACATCCCCACCCTCGGGGAGAGGTCCGAGCTCTTTCTCCTATCGCTCCTATCCCGACACATCCTATATCGATATAAGTGGGAGAGCTACGAAAGATCTCGTGGAAAGAGGTGCCTCATCACCGTCGAGGAGGCGCAGCGGGTCCTCGGAGGCGGCGAGGGGAGCCTCGCCAGGTTCGAGTCGATCGCCCGGGAGGGGCGGAAGTTCGGGGTCGGCCTCTGCGCCATAACCCAGCAGCCGAAGCTGATCGATAAGCAGCTCCTCTCCCAGTTCAACACCTTCGTCATCCTCGGCCTCGCCGACCGAAACGACAGGACCCGCCTGGAGGAGTCGGCGAAGCAGGATCTGTCGACTCTGGACGTCGAGATCCAGACCCTGGAGAAGGGGGAGGCGATCATCAGCACCCTGAAGATCCCCTTCCCCGTCCCCGCCAGCATCCATCTATACGAAACGTACCTGGAACGGCTCAACCGGGAGGGACCTTCCGAGGGGAGGGGGAGGATGGGGGGATTCAACCCTCCCCCCGATTAGCTTTGGGGGAAGTTCATGAAGATCGTCCACATGGCAGACTCCCACCTCGGCTTCTCCGCCTACGGCCGGGTCGACCGGTGGGGGAGAAACCTCCGGGAGGAGATGATATACCGGGGTTTCAAGGAGACTGTCGATAAGATAATCGACCTCTCCCCCGACGCCGTCGTCCACGCCGGCGACGTCTTCCACCACGTCCGGCCCCGGATCAGACCCCTCTACGTCTTCCAGCAGAACCTGGTGCGGCTGGTGGAGGCCGGAATCCAGGTCGTCATCATCAGCGGAAACCACGACGCCCCCAAGAGCTACGCCTCCCTCTCCCCCTTCAGCCTCTTTGAGGGGATGGAGGGGGTCCATATCGCCCACCACTACCGGTACGAGCCCTTCGAAGTTGGAGACTGCACCTTTAACTGCATCCCCTTCTGCCTCGCCCCCGAGGATTACCTGGAGGAGTTTCGTAAAATGCAGGAGAGGAGGGCGGAGATCTCGGGAGGAAAGGATATCCTGGTGATGCACGGCCTTGTAGAGGCCCTATGGGATAGGAGGCTGCGGACCGTCGGGGAGCATCAGCTGAAAGAGAGCTTCCTCAAGTCCGACTTCTCCTACATAGCCCTAGGCCACTACCACGGCCAGGCCCGGGTGGCTAAGAACGGCTGGTACAGCGGCTCCGTCGAATACTTCAGGTTCAACGAAGCCAAAGACGAGAAGGGATTTTTATTCGTTGACCTGGACACCGACCCCTGCTCTGTCAAGCAGATCCGGATCCAGGATGAGTATATGATCGACCTCGACCCGATCGACTGCGGCGGCCTCTCCTCCCGGGAGGTGGAGGAGGGGATCTCCGCCGTCTGCCAACGTCGGGGGATAAAGGAGAAGATCGTCCGGCTCCGCCTCACAGACCTCTCGAGGGAGGCGTACAGGTCCCTCAGCCGGCGGATCGTCGGCGAGCTGAGGGCCGAGGCCCTCCACCTCGAGATCATCCCGGAGTTCAGCGACGAGCCCGCCCTCCGGGAGACGGAGCCGGTGAGGGCGGAGGATCTGCCCCAGGAGTTCGAAACGTTCGTCGAGGGGGAGGCGGCCGGAGGCTCCATCCCCCCGGCGATCAGAGAGGAGGTCCTCGGCTACGGCACCGACCTTCTCGCCCGGATCTCTGCGAGGAGGAGGACGGAGAGGTTCGATGCGCCTCAATAGCCTGTCGATGAAGAACTTTAAGAAGTATCGGGGGGCGGTGAAGGTCGAGTTTCAGGACGGCCTCACCGGCATCCTCGGCGGCAACGGCTCGGGGAAGAGCACCATCGTCGAGGCGATAGCCTGGGCCCTCTACGGGAGCAGGGCCTCGACGGTGAGGCGCGACTTCATCAAGAACTCCCGGGCCTCCGAGCGGGACGATCTGGAGGTGACCCTCTCCCTCCAGCACGACGGCAAGGAGATGACGGTCCTGCGGGCGATGAGGGGGAAGGGGATGGCGCCGGAGGCGAGGCTCAGAATCGATGGCGAGCTCGTCGCCTCCGGGACCCGGGAGGTGGACGCCCGCCTCTCCGAGATCCTCCAGATAAGCTTTGCGGACTTCATGAAGACCTTCTACGCCCGGCAGAAGGACCTGGACAACCTGATAAGAGACCGGGGGTCGGAGAAGCGGGAGTACCTCCTCACCCTCCTGGGGCTCGACGAGGTCCGGGACGGGGCCCTCGAGGAGATCCGAGCCGACCTGAGGGAGGCGGAGGGAGAGGTCGGCCGGGTCGAGGGCGCCCTCGGGGAGATCGGGGACGTCGACCTTCTCCTCGAGGAGGGGGAGAGGGCCGTCGCCTCGGCGAGGGAGGAGCTTCTGGAGGCGAAGGGGCGGGAGGAGGAGATCGCCACCGCTGTCGAGGGGCGCCGCCAGAAGCTGGAGGGGGAGGCGGAGCGGAGGCGGGCCCGCGACGCCCTCGTCGGGGAGGTGGCGCGGCTCCGGGCCGACCTGGCCTCAAAGGAGGAGGCGATCGCCTCGGACGATAGGCGGCTCTCCGAGATCGAGGAGGGGAGGTGGAGGCTCTTCGAGCTGGAGCCGAAGCTCACGCGCCTCCGGGAGCTCCGGCTCCGCCTGGAGGGGATGGAGGCGAAGAGGCCGCGTTACCAGGCCCTCCTCGGAAGGAGGGCTCAGGTCGGGGCAGACCTGGAGGGGCGGGGCCGTCTCCTCTCGGATTCCGAGGCGAGGCTCGCGAGGCTCCGGGATGAGAGCCGGGAGCATGAGGCGATCCGGCCCCAGGAGGAGGAGTACCGCCGCCTCCTCTCGGAGCTGGAGGGGATGGAGGCGAAGAGGGACCGCTTCCAGGAGCTGGCATCCCTCGCCGGGCGGGAGAGGGCCCGGAAGGAGGCGGCGGAGGAGAACCTCGCCAGGGTCGAGGAGGAGATCCGGGGCTTATCGGCGGCGAAGCTCCGGATCGCCGAGATCACCCCGTCCCTGGAGATCTTCAGGACCCTCCAGGAGATGGTCCGCCGGCAGGAGAGGGAGGGGGAGAAGGACCGGCTCCTCTCCGGCCTCCGGATGAGGGACCAAGCCGTCCGGTCTCGGATAGAACGGCTGAGGGCGGAGGCGGGGAGGATCGAGGGGGAGGTCAGAAGCCTCGGGGATCTGGAGGAGAGGGAGGCGGACCTCGTCAAGAAGGGGGAGGAGATCGGCCGCCTTATGGCCGGGGCAGAGGAGGAGCTCGCCGGCCTCAAGTTCGGGCTGGAGGTGGCGAGGCGGGAGCTCCGGGAGGCGGAGGCTCAGAGGTCCAGGATCGAGGCCCTGGGGGAGGAGAGCCTCTGCCCCACCTGCGAGAGGCCCCTCGCGGAGCAGAGGCCCCTCCTCCAGGAGAAGTACAGGGCCGCCGCCTCCGGGGCAAAAGAGAGGATCGCCACCCTCGAAGGTATGAAGGGCGACCTCCTCGCCAGGGTCGAGGAGGGGAGGCGGTCGATGGAGAGGACCCGAAGGGAGCTCTCCCAGATCGCAGAATTGAAGGCGGAACGGGGAGCGCTTCTCGCCGAGAGGCGGTCCCTCCTCGCCCAGGGGCAGGAGCTCTCCCGGGAGGCGGAGGAGATCGAGGCGGAGATCGGCTCCATCGGCCCCGTCGACTACGATCCAGATCGGCTCTCGCTCCTGGAGGCGAAGGTCTCCTCCCTCCTCCCCCTCGTCCAGGAGGAGCAGCAGCTCTCGGTCCGGATCGAGGCCCTCCCGAAGAAGAGGAGCGAGGAGGAGGTGGCGAGGGAGGCCCTCGCCACGTCCATCGCCAGGGTCGCCTCCCTGGCCGAGGAGATGGAGGCCCTCGGCTACTCCGAGGAGGAGAGGCTCCGGGCCCGGGAGAGGATCGGGTCCCTGAGGGAGGTCCACCGGAGGTTCTCGGCCCTGGCGGAGCGGATCCGGGAGATCCCGGCGGTCGAGGCGGCGGCGGACGGCCTGAGGTCCGAGGTGCGGCGGCTCCGAGACGAGCTGAAGGGGGTCGACGGGGAGATGGAGGCCCTCGGCTTCGATCCCGCCGAGTACGAGGGGCTCATTGGGGAGGCGAGGTCCCTCGCGGGGGCCGAGACGGCGGCAAACGAGATCAGGCTCGCCCTGGCGGCGGAGGGGGAGGTGAGCCGCCACCGGGGAGAGGCGGCGGCGGCGGCTTCGAGGCTCCGGGGAGAGGTCGCCCGGGCGGAGGAGGGGATCGAGGCCCTCGCCTTCTCCGAGGAGGCGTACCGGGAGGCGAGGGCATCCCTGGAGGAGGCCTCCCGCAGGCTGGAGGAGGCCCGGAAGGAGGCGTCGGCCGGGATGGTCCGCCTCGGCCTCGCCGAGGGGAACCTCGAAAGGCTCAGGGGCGAGGCTGCCAGGAGGAGGGAGCTGGAGGAGAGGGCGGCCGCCTTGAGGAGGCGGGTCCAGGTCGTCGAGACGACGAGGGTTCTGGTAAACCGGTTTTTGGATGCGATCCTGGTGAGGATGAGGAGGGAGATCGCCGAGAGCGCCGGGAGGATCCTCCAGGAGGTGACGGGAAAGTACGGCAGGATCAGCATCGACGAGGAGTTCAACATCCTAGTCGAGGACGAGGGGGAGTTCTACCCCATATCCCGCTACTCCGGCGGCGAGATCGACATGATCGCCGTCTCCGTCCGGGTCGCCATCAGCGAGCGGCTGATGAGGTTCTCAGAGAGCGGCCCCGGCTACTCCTTCCTCATCCTCGACGAGGTCTTCGGAAGCCAGGACGTGGAGCACCGGGAGAGCATGATCAACATGCTCCGGAGCCTCGACGACCGCTTCCCCCAGATCTTCGCCATCAGCCACATCGGCGAGGTCCAGGGGCAGTTCGACAACTCGATCCTCGTCGTCGAGGAGGAGGACGGGTCGAGCAGGATCGAGGTGGAGATGAGGTGATGGGCGACCCGGGCAGATGGCAGTCCGGTAGATGGGAGATGGGGGGATGGAAAGCTCGATAGCTCTATAGCCCCCCCTCCAGCCAGAGCCCCAGGGCCTTTCGGGCGATCCGAAGGCCCGATAGCCCCATCCGCGGCGCCACCTTTTTTATCGCCCGGCTCGGCCGGTCGAGGTCCCCCTCCTCCTCGATCACCTTTATCAGATCCCCTCGATCCGCCAAAAGGCGGAGGAGATCGTCCAGCTCCGCATCGGTCATCTCTGCCCTCATTCTGTGGACGGCCATCCCGAGGCGGAGTTCTCTCCCCAACGCCTCCCGCCACCGCCTCTCGTACTCGGAGAGGCGAGCGGCGGAAGAGTCCCCCTCGCGGGCCACGGCGGCGGCCACCTTCCCCGCGATCTTGGCAGAGATGAGCCCCGGATAGACCCCGCCGCCGGAGGTGGGCTTCACCTGGCCTGCAGCGTCGCCGACTGCTAAAAAGCCCTCTGCCACGGTGGAGGAGGGAGGGCCCAGGGGTAGCCCTCCCACCACCAGGTGGAGGGGGCCGCCTTTGAGTCTCGAACGGATCGGAGGGCTTCGAAGGAGACGCTTCAGATGCAGGCAGGCATTCTCCCGGCAAGAGAGCCCCACTCTTGCCATCCCCTCAGGGGCGGGGATCGCCCAGGCGAAGAAGCCCGGTGCGACGTCCCGTCCGAGGAAGACCTCCACCCTCTCTGGGTCCTCGACCTGGAATGGGACCTCCACCTGGGCGGAGGAGAGGACCTCCCGGGGCGGCCCGATCCCTGCCCGCCTCGCGATCCGGGCCCCCACCCCCTCGGCGGATACGACGACCTTCGCCTCGACCTCCCTCTGGTCAGAGCCGCGGCCGACTTTGAGGACGCTTCGTCCGCCGCCCCTAAGAAGGCCCGTCACAGGAGAGGCCATCATCACCTCGGCCCCGGATCTCGCCGCCTCCGCCAGGAGCGCCCGGTCGAAGATTCTGCGGTCGACGACCGAGGCCTTCGTCCCAGGAGCCCGGAAGGTGAGCTGAACGCCCCCGGGGGATACGACCTTCGCCCCCCGGACGGGCCTGATGGCGTGGTGGCCGACGGCCAGCTCCGCCTCCTCTATCGCCCGCACCCCGAGGAGCCCCGCGCACTGGACCGGCCATCCGGCCCGGGGGTGCTCCTCAAAGATGACGACTCTGGCGCCAGCCTCGGCCGCCTTCTTTGCCGCCATCGATCCGGCGGGGCCGGCTCCGATGACGGCGACGTCGTACCGCTCCATCTCCGGGAGGTTCGATCGATCAGGGGGATAGCCTTTTCCATCTGCGGACGATTAGGACATTGAAGATAGAGCCCGGACGGTCTGGTCTGGAGGGGAACAATTTGGATATCTTGTGGCTATCTGAGGAAGAGGTTAGTTCGCTCTTGACTATGGACGAGGCGATCCTGGCGGTGGAGGAGGCCTTCCGAGAGCACGGCATGGGAACGGCCCAGATGCCCCCCAAGTCCTACCTCCACTACACCAAGTACCAGGGCGACCTCAGGACGATGCCCGCGTACCTGGAGGGGATGGACGCCACCGGGGTCAAGGTGGTGAATGTCCATCCGGATAACCCCGCCAGAGGCATACCCACGGTGATGGCGGTGGTGATCCTCCACTCCCCGAAGACCGGAGCTCCCACCGCCGTCATGGGAGGAACCCACCTCACCAACATGAGGACCGGCGCGGCGGGGGCCGTCGCCGCGAGATATCTCGCTAGGAAGGGGTCCCGGAGGGTGGGGCTCCTCGGCGCCGGAGCCCAGGCTAGGACCCAGCTCTTGGGGCTCGCCAAGACCTTCGATATAGAGAAGGTCTCGATCGCCGACGTATCCCCCGAAAGGTGTAGATCCCTGGTAGACTGGGCGAAGAGCTTCCTTGCGGCCGAGTACTTCATCTCATCGGATATCAGGGACATCTGCGACGCCGATATCCTGGTCACCACCACCCCATCGCGGAGCCCCCTGGTGAAGGACGAGTGGATCTCCCCTGGGACCCACATCAACGCCATCGGCGCCGACGCCGCCGGAAAAGAGGAGCTGGACCCGGCGATCCTCAAGAGGTCGAAGGTGGTCGTCGACGACATCGTCCAGGCCTCCCACTCCGGGGAGGTGAACGTCCCCCTGGGGGAGGGGCTCCTCGCCCCCGGGGAGATATACGGCACCATCGGCGAGGTGGTGGCGGGGAAGGTCCCGGGCCGGATGGACGACGAAGAGGTGACGGTCTTCGACTCTACGGGGCTTGCCATCCAGGACGTGGCGACGGCCATGGGGGTCTATAGCAGGGCC
>Ga0334882_1004242_pt1 | contig 12334 bp, 12 predicted proteins | sample GraSluR1_MG_5_FD_207226 | JGI IMG/M metagenome (GOLD analysis project Ga0334882, IMG submission 207226) | Sludge microbial communities from methane-producing bioreactor in Wageningen University, Netherlands - Granular Sludge_15_04-R1 | ecosystem: Engineered > Bioreactor > Anaerobic >... | reverse complement strand
GTTTCTGGGCCGGTTTTGCCGCCTTCGTGCCTGAAAAAGGGTACTGCTTTCACTGCGTCACCGGACCCGATGAGTATACCGCCCTGGTGGACAACAACTTTTACACCAATCTGATGGCCCAGAATCACCTCTCTTTCGCCTCAAAAATGGCGGAAGAGCTGAAGCGTCAGCATCCCGGGAGGTATTCGGAACTGACCGTCAGGATGGGCCTGACCGAAGAAGAAACGAACCACTGGCTGGAGATTGCCGCCGCCGTCTACCTGCCCTTTGATAAAAAAGAAGAGATCTTCTGCCAGGACGACGGCTTTCTTGAGAAAGCTCCCTGGAACTGGGACGATACCCCCCGGGAGAAACGGCCTCTGCTGCTCCACTATCATCCCTTGAAAATCTACCGCCACCGGGTGATGAAGCAGCCCGATGTTCTTCTGGGAATGGTTCTTCACCGGGAACGGTTTTCCCGGGAAGAATTCAGGAGGAACTTCGATTTCTACGAACCTTTCACCAGCGGAGATTCCTCCCTCACTCCGGCGGTCCAGGCCGCCGGAGCTGCCCTGGGCGGGCTCAGGGAGACGGCGGAAAGGTATCTGGCTCATACGGCCTATCTGGACCTGGAGAACCGGGAGGGAAACAGCGATAACGGTATTCATCTGGCCGCCATGGCGGGGACCCGGATGGCGCTGCTCTACGGCTTTGCCGGGTTCAGGGTCACCCCGGGTGGTCCCTCCTTCGATCTCAATTTTCCTCCCTCCTGGGGAGAGGTGACACTTTCGTTCCGCTATCGCGGTGCGTTGGTAAGGCTGGACTTCCTTCCTGAATCAAAGGAGGTGATTCTTCTTTCTTCCCTGGCCATGAAGCTCATTATCCAGGGAACCATGGTGGTACTGGAAAAAGGGACACCCCGAAGGGTGTCCCTGGAATAAAAGTTCACAAATCCCGGGCAGTCCGGGACGCACAGCCTCTGTTTCAAGGCAGGGCCGGTAAAAGGCGCTGCCCCCGCCGGCTTTCCTATTCGGTCCTGAACTGGTCAAACTCCCGGGAGAGGTAGGCGCTGATTTCTTCCAGCTTCTTCCCTGAATCGTTGATCCCCTGCATGGCCGCCACAATCTCGCCGGATCCGCCGGAAATCTCGCCGATACTGCCGGATACGGTATTGGAAATATTCCTCATCTGCTCCGAGGCCCGGGAGATGGCTTCTATTCCCTGGCGTATCTCTTCGGAGCCCTGTCTGACCTGGGTGGTTACATTGTTAATCTCCTCGGTGGAATCAAGGATCTGCTTGCCTCCCTGATTCAATTCACTTACCGCCGATTCAATTTCATTAAAGGCATTCACCGTGGATTGAACTTCCCCGGATATGGCATCGAAGGTGGAAATGGTTTTGGAGACACTGGCCTTGGTCATATTGACCCCGGCGGTGATATCCTTGATCAGCTGGGTGATGGTGCCCGAAGACTGGGCGGCGGTGCCCGCCAGTTTCCGGATCTCCTCGGCCACCACGGCGAATCCCCTCCCCGCCTCTCCGGCGTGGGCCGCTTCGATGGCGGCGTTCATGGAAAGCAGGTTGGTCTGGGCGGAAATATTATTGATCGTCGAGGCCATCTCCTGGATATTCCCGATTTTCTGAACCACCGCCTCGAACTCATGGGAGGTCTGATCAATCTGCCCTTTGCCTTCCTCGGCACTCTCTTTCAGGGAGAGGGTAGAACGCTTTTTGCTGCTGGTGATGGCGCTGACGCTGTTGAGAGAAGCTATCATCTGGGTGATGGCGGCGGTGGATTGTTCCACCATGGCGGCCTGACTGGCGATGACGTTGTCGAAAGAATTGGTGTTGCTGGCGATTTCCTGCATCGCCGAGGCGGCTTCCCCCACACTGTTGTCCAGCTGCTGGAGCTGGGACTGTACAGCGTTGATGTTGGCATTAATCTCCTCGGATGCGGTGGTGGTGGTGCCGACCTGATCGGTGAGGCTCCGGTTGATCCCCTCAGTATCCCTCACGGCCCGTTGAATCCCGGAAATGAGAAGCTGAAGTTTTTCCATAAACCGGTTAAAGTTTTCCGCCACGCCACCGACCTCATCCCGGCTGATTATATCGAGGCGTTTTGTCAGATCCGCTTCACCCGAGGCAATTTCAGCCAGAGAGGCCTTCACTTTCCGTAAGGGTTTGAGGAGGACTTTCATGGCCAGCAGGATGGCCATGATGATAACCGCCAGGATGGCAGTTACCACGGAAAGAAAGAGGACCCGGAAGCGGGACAGGGAGCCGCCGAGATCCCGGGTAAAGGCCGCGTTAATGTCCTGAATATCGTTGACATACTCCCCTGACCCTGTTTGAAACTCAAGATTCCCCACCTTCATGGGAACACTGTAGGATATCTTCTGTTCCGGCTCATCCGTCGCAGTTTCTGGGTTGGGCCAGTCGTAGGAGGTGAAATCTCCCCCCTTCCGGGCCGCAGCAACAAGGTCCCGGACAATGAAGTTGCCGCTCTCATCCTTTGTGTCCCAGAGATTGCTTTTCATTTCCGTCTCAGGCGCAGGAGGATACGATATTCTTAAGCCCTCGTAGGTATAGGCAAAAAAGTAGCCGCCCTTGCCAAAGGCGATCCCCCGGATCAAATCCCGGACGGAATTTAACTGATCTTCCTCGGAAACTCCCATGGCTTTAAGATGATTCACGTGGGCATCGATAAGGTTTTTTGCCACCAGAACATGGTCTTTCAAAGCTTGAGACTTCTGTTCAAAGAGAAACTGGTAGTTCGCCTCCGAAAAGGTGGTGGTAACCCGGCCTATGATGGAACTGAAAAGAAGCCAGACCGCCAGAAGTATCACCAGAATCCCCGCCAGAGAGATGGCCGCTATTTTTGAGAAAATTGTCTTCATGGTTTTATATTAATTGATTTGACACTGGAACTCAAAAATAAACTGCTTTATTAATGGATTTTTTCCTATACGGCGCAGAAAGTCACAAATTTTTCTTTTATCGTGTAATTTATCCTGCCCCGGAACAACCCCTTGCTATTTTCGTAAACTCACGGTATATTGTTTCCTGATAACATTGAGTATTTTGCTTTTGTTTCCATATTTGAAACGTATCTGATTGGCATTTGAGAATGAGCCGAGCTTGTCGACGCTCCCTCTTTTACAATTCTTGATTACCATCACATATGAGCATGAATCAGCGTACTTACTTGTTTTCGATTTTTATACCGGATTTATCCGGTGCAAGGAGTAGAGATGTCTACAAAGATTTATGTGGGAAACTTGAGTTTCAAGGCGATGGAAAATGATCTTGAGGATCTTTTCGCCCAATACGGCGAAGTGTCGAGTGTACGTATCATCACCGACCGGCAGACCAACAGGTCCAAAGGTTTTGGATTTGTAGAGATGGGAGATGCCTCGGCTGCCACCGCAGCCATCTCCGCCCTCAACGAAAAAGAGTGGATGGACCGCAAGATTGTGGTTAACGAAGCCCGGGACCGGGAAGAAAGACCCCGGAACAACTACCGTTAGTAGTTAGACCGCACCAGTAAGGCAGCCGGTACCCGGCTGCCTTCTTTTTTCCCTTCACAAACCCGAAAAAGCAAATACCGAGGAGATATCGTTGGCAAGAACAAACTATTCTTACGAAAAACGACAACAGGAACTGAAGAAAAAGAAAAAACGAGAAGAAAAACTGAAAAAGAAGCTGGAAAAGAAGAACTCCCCCGAAGGAGACTCCGACGGCGTAGAAACCGATGACGAATCCGGTATGACTGAGGACTCTGAAGCCGAAGCTGATGATGCCGATGAAGCCGGAGACGATTCTGATAATGAAACCACGGGATAACCCCACCAAAATACGGTACCTGCCTGCTATCAGCCAGTCCGGCTTTCCCGGGTAACCCGGGGTTCTGAAACTCCCCCCTTTTTTGAGGGAATGGGGCCTGTGCCCCGGGCACATCCCTTTTTTGACTCCCACATTTTCCTTTCTCACGGTCGTCTTGTATCCAGGTTTTCTCCCGGAATTTAATGGCTGAAGAAGAATTTTACTTGACAATACCGTGCGCCACACATTATATTGCTTATATGAGTACTGTAAAAAGATCAATACAGGATAAGTTCATCCAGGAATTGAACCGGGGCGTCATGGGGCTTGCCGTACTCAGCCGCCTCCAGGAAGAACACTATGGCTATTCCCTGATCAAAGAGCTGGAGCAGGAAGGCTACCTCCTCTCCCAGGATACCCTCTATCCGCTTCTGAGACGCTGGGAGGAACAGGGAGTGGTAGAAAGCCAGTGGAAGATGGAAGAGTCCCGGCCCCGCCGGTATTACCGACTCAGTGACGGAGGGCTTGAATTATATGAAAAACTTAAATCGGAATGGGGGGTATTAAATACCACCCTCGGGAGGTTGCTTAAATGAAATTAACCGCAGATGCGAAAAGCTGGCTGGAACGATATGAAAGGGCCCTGGGCCATCATCTGCCCCTGAAGGGCCGGAAGGATATCCGCCGGGAAATTCACTCTCATCTGATGGATGATCTGGAGGAACGGTACGCGGACAAATCCGTCAACGAAGAAGCCATGAAAGAGTATCTTCAGGATCTCGGATCTCCCCGCCGGAAGGCTGCGGTCTACCGGGAAGAAACGGCCCTGATCCCCCCTGCAGTGTTCCCCCTCTTCCGGATGGTCGCGGGAATCGTCCTGCTGGTGCTGACAATAGTACTTTTGGCCACCCAGACCATTGAACTGGCCGCCGAAGGAATAACATTTCTCGGGGTACTTAAAATTCTGGCCGAAACAGTAAGTGCCCTGGTCCATACCCTGGGAATCCTGGTTATTATCTTTTACCTCCTCCAGAAATTCCTCCCCGAGGAAGATTGGCAGGATCCCCTGGACGATGAAATCTGGAAGGTGGAAACCCTTCCCGCCCGGGAGTATCCTTCCCGGGTCAAGCTGGGAGACCCTGCAGCAGGTCTGATCCTCAGCTTTCTGGCCATCCTGCTGTTCACCGTTTTCTCTTCTCAGGTGGGCATCCATCAATTTACCGGGAAAACCCACAGCTTTACGCCCCTCCTCTCACCGGCCTTCTGGTCCCTGGTTCCGCTGCTGCTGTTCCGTTGGGGCCTGGAGATGGGGTTCAGTATCCTTCTCATCGTCCAGAGGCGCTGGAGCCTTTCCCTGAGGCTGGGAGACCTGGCATTGCGGGCTGTCTCCCTGGGAATTCTCGTCCTGTTCCTGAGGACCGGTTTTTCCACCCTCTTCCTGGTGGAGGAGTTGAACGGCCTGGGACTGGAGAGTCTAACTTCTATCCTTAAAATTCTTTTTCCCGTCCTGATTTCGCTCGGTATTCTGGGCACGGTGGCGGAAATCATTAAAAAAGCCATTGCCCTCTACCGGGAACCGGAAGGTCAGGAAAAGTAGTCCCGCAGCAGGCCGTATAGTACCGCCCCCGCCAGGGGCGGGTGGACCGAGACGTACGCCTTCAGCAGCCCCGGGGCAGGTTTATCCGGGTTAATCAGCCCCGCCCTGAGGGCGTATTCGTAAGATGAAATCCCCGAGGACTCCTCGGGGAGGAACTTTCCGAACTTTTCTTCCAGGGTTCCTTTCAGTTTCTTCAGATGATCTTCCAGAGGGAGGGGGTCTCCGGCGTCAATACTTTTTCGGGCCTCGTCCACCTTCCCGGCCAGAGCCGGCCAGCTGTAAAGCCGGTCCCGGGGGATCTGCAGACTCAAGGCCGCGCATTCCAGCAGGACCTCGGAGAGATTTTTCTGCTGAGCATACTCCCGGGGCAGGAGGCTGCGGATAATTCCGGGAAAGGACGGCAAATCTTCCGTGACGGGAAAGAGGGCCCTGATTTTTGCCCTCACTCCGGAATCGCCCAGTCCCTTTTCAAGGGAGGGACACGGCTTGCCGGGCTTGATGAAATAAGACGTTCCTTCCAGCTGCCCCAGGGTCTGCAGGGTGTCCCAGTATCCCAGTTCACCGTAGCTCTTTAAAAAATCGGGACTGAAATCCAGGACCCCCCCCATGGTGAGAGAGTTCTTGATATAGGTGGTGCGGGTTCCCTCCACTTCGGGCCTCCGATTCATCCCCAGTCCTGAAACGTCCACCACGGTGATGTCCCGGTACCCCCTTTCCTTCATCATGCTGTGGGGAATATTATTCACCAGCCCCCCGTCGGTGAACCGGCGGCCGTTGAACACGGCGTCCTCGAAGGCGGGAAAAGACGCAGAAGCCAGGAGGTAATCCGCCAGCAGCCCTTCTTCCATCTGATCCAGGAAAAGCTCCCGCCCCTTGAACCCCTTCACCTCCACCGTGACGATTCCCAGATCAATGCCGCGTCCACGGATGGCTTTTTCATCCAGATACCGGTTGAGGAGGCCGTAAAGGGGGGAACTGTCGAGTCCTCCTTTTTGGAAAAGGGCCTTGTTGAAGAAGGTGATATTATCCAGGTTCACCTCCCGGAGATCCATCTTGCCGTCCTTGACAAAATGGCTTGGCAGGTTGACGATTTTTTCGATGGAGAGGGTGGACCAGATCTCTTCGGCCAGATCAAACCGGTCCTGGGCGTAGAGGGCGGCATTCAGACTCCCCACTGAAGCCCCCGCCACGGCGTCAAATTCCAGTCCCACGTCCCGGAAAGCCCGCCAGGCTCCCAGCTCAAAAACCCCTTTGGCTCCCCCGCCGGAAAAAACCAGCGCTTTGGCACCTCCTTGAACCGTTTTTCCCCGCCTCTTTCCCATTGTCCTCTCCCTCCATTTCCTTTATTCTATCAGGAACTCTGAGGGAATAAAACAACCGGAGAGAATGGATGCTTCGAAAACTGATCAACCTGGCCCTTCCCATCATGGCCGCCAACTTTCTCCAGACCCTCTATAACCTGGTGGATTCTTATTTCCTGGGAAAACTGGGCAAGGAGGCCCTGGCGGCTCCCTCCATCGCTTTCACCATCATTCTTTTTCTCATCATCTTCGCCGGAGGGTTCGCCAATGCGGGAACAACCCTGATCAGCCAGGCCCGGGGGGCGGGAAACCAGGAACGGGTGGACTTCTACCTGGGCCAGCTGGTAACCGCCATGACTTTACTCTCCTTCGTCCTGGGTTTTATCGGCTACATCACCGTGGACCCCCTGCTCAGGCTGCTTCAGACCCCCGAGGGCGCCACCTTCATCTACACCTCCCAGTACCTGAAAATCATCTTCGCCGGAGTCCCCATGATGTTCATGATGTTCATCTTCCGGGCGGCCCTGCAGGGAGTGGGCGACGGCATCACCCCTCTGGTGATTCAGGTGGTGACGGTATTTCTGAATGTTTTTCTGGACTGGATTCTGATATTCGGCATCGGCCCCTTCCCCCGATGGGAGGTCCAGGGAGCAGCGGCGGCCACCGTGGCAGCCCGATCGGTGGCTTCCTTGATCGGCCTCTTCATCCTGCTCCGGGGAACCCGGCATATCCGGCTGAAGCTTTCCACCCTTAAGCCCGACAAAGAAGCGCTCAAGCTGCTCTTCCGGATAGGCATGCCCTCCTCCCTGGGCCAGGGGGTCAGCGCCCTGGGATTCACCGTCCTTCAGGGGGTGGTGAACGGCCTGGGCCCGGCGGTGATCGCCGCCTTCGGGATCGGAAACAGGATCATCGCCCTGTTCAACATGCCCGCCCAGGGGCTCTGCCAGGCCACGGCGGTGCTGGTGGGGCAGAACCTGGGAAGCGGAAGCACCGCCAGGGCCCGGGAAGTGGTAAGCCATGGTGTAAGAATGATTGTAATTTTCATCACCCTGGGAATGACCCTCACTTTTTTTAAAGGGGCTTCGGTGATCCATTTTTTCATCACCGATCCAGAGGTGACCGAAATCGGAGTGGTCATGTTTCGGATTCTCTCTCCGTCGGTGATCTTCTTCAGCCTCTACACCGTGCTGTTAGGAGCTTTCCAGGGCGGCGGCGATGCCAAGCCTCCCATGGTGCTCAACATCATCCGGCTTTGGGGTTTGAGGGTTCCCCTGGCGTACCTGATGATCCTGGTGCTGGGAATGGGCGCCCTGGGCCTCTGGTGGGCCATGTTCGTGTCGAACCTGGTGGTGGCGGCGGCGGCCTGGATCCTCTACGAGACCAACCGCTGGAGCCGCGCCCTGGATCCTCAGGCCCTCTGAGGGGCCGGGAAAGGTCGGCAATCCTGAAAAGTCGGAGGGAAACCCGTAAATCCGGCAGGGCGCTTTAGAGAGACAGCCGGACCAGGGCTTCCAGGGCCACCTCAATCTCCCGCCTTTCCCCCTCCGCCGCCGCCGCCGCCTCATCGACATAACCGCCAATGCCCTCCTTCACATCTTCTCCAAAGAGAACAACATTGTTCAAAATCGAAGCGGCCCTCACTCCCCGGAGGGATGCCAGGGTGAACAGAGCGGCGGTCTCCATGTCCGAAGCCAGGACCCCCCGGGCGCTCCATTTTTTCAGAACCTCCTGCTCGTCGTCGATGTAGAAGGAGTCGTGGCTCCGGGTGATGCCCAGATGACAAGGGTAATTCCGGGCCCCGCATTCCTCTTTCAAGTGAGCCACCAAGTCATGGTCCGCCACGGCGGGGAACCCCTCTTCCACGTACATCCGGGAAGCCCCGTCCTGCCGTACCGCTCCGGTGGGGATAATCAGGTCACCCAGACCGATTCCCCGCTGAGACGCCCCGGCGCTGCCGATCCGGATGAAGATCCGGCCCCCACAGGCAATAAGCTCCTCCAGGGCGATTACCGCCGAAGCGCCGCCGATGCCCGTGGAGGTAACGGTAACCGGGACATCGCGATACCGGCCGGTGATGGTCTTGAACTCCCGATTAAAGGCTATCTCCCGAGGGTCTTCCAGAAACCGGGCCACCCGGTCCACCCGGGCGGGGTCTCCGGGCAGAAGAACCCGGGGAGCCACATCATCATTATCACAAAGAATATGGGGTTGTTTCATAATCCCACCATAACAGAGCCGGCGGAGGCTGACAAGCTTGCGGAAAACCGGAAAAGAACCGTTTCACCGGCTCTTCTCAGCTTGTATGGCTGGGACTAAAAAACCATCCCTATAACGAGCATGGCAGGCTTTTTTCCGTTACAATAAAACACAGGCGGCAGGGGAAGGCCGCCGGCACGATCAAATGAACAGGAGTCAGTCATGAAAAGAAATATGATAGCCTTTCTCTGTCTAGGGATGGCCTTGTCAGGAACCCTTTACGCCGCCGAAGCGGGGACGAGCCTTTCGTTCTTCATTCCCGAAAGTCTCTATACCCACGGGGAAGGTTCGGTTTCTCTGGAAACCGGACTCTCCACCAGTCTTGGGCTGGGAAACCATCTGCAGATACCCATGGGATTCCAGTACAACAAGATCCAGGGCTTTTTAGTGGAGGGAGCCATGGTAAACGGCACCGAAGTGGAAGCCACGGCCCCCTGGTTCATGGGCGATTCCATCATGCCCTTCGTCAAGCTCCAGGCCAGCCTCCCCCTGGGACCCCTGACCCTCTCGGGATTCGCCGGGGGCGCTGTAAACTGGAACGTCAGCCTCACCCCCTTCGAGGCCCATGCCGCCCGGGACGTGGCACCCGATGACGGATACGCCGTATTCACCGCCTTTAACTATGAAAACAAACTCGGTTATGGATGGCTGGCCGGAGCATCCCTGGGGGTCACCATCAGCCCCGTGACGGTTACCCTTTTTGCGGAATACCGCAATATCAAGACGCCCCTGGCCTTGTCGGGGTCCTTCCGATCCGGTCCCGAAGAGGACATCACCACCTCCGGGACTCTGGAAGGAAGCGATGCCGCCCTGTTGATCCGGGGAATCACCCTGGGCCTCGGGGGCAGCTTCGCCTTCTGATTCGCTTTTATAAATAGATGATAAAACCGATGCCGATGATGTCGATACCCTCCTCCGGGGGGGTACCGCTGAGAGGGGAATCGGGATCTGAGAGGGCTTCATCGGAGAAATCGTAGAGCCGCCTCTTGTAGATTTCGATTCCGAAGGTTTCGCTTAAATCCAGGTTCACACCCACCTTCCAGGAGTCGGAAAAGCTGTAGACCCCTTGATCGGAGCCAAAACCCCGGTAGAAATTCTGGTTGTCAAAGACAATACCGATGTTCTCACCCATGGGAATCCTGACACCCAATCCCACCGAAAAAATTCCCAGGGGGTCGATACGCTGAATATTGAAAATATTATCTCCCCCTTCAATGATTTCGGTATACATCACAGCCCCCAGGTTGAAGATCCCCCAGAAACGGAATGAGGCTCCCAGACTGAAATTGGATTCCATCACATCGTTATTGTAGGGCGAGTTATAGCCGCCGGTCAGGGAAAACCGGTAATCCCCCCCGCCGGCACTCAGGGGCAGCACCAGAACAAGGGAGGCAAGAATCAGAAAAAAAACCGTCTTACGCATTATTATCCTCCAAAGATAAATCATTTTTATTCAGCTCTCTTCTATAACCCCGGGGTCTTTCTTATCTGTCACCAATTCGATAAAAAAATCTCTTTCTTGCCCGGGGCCGGGGCAGAAAAAATATTAATTTCACGGTAAGGTAACAGTATCACCTTTACCTGGGGTTAAACAGTATAGCAATGGCAGTGAACGTAGAAGAGTTTTATCGAAAGTATGGACCCATGGTGCTCAGAAGATGCCGCTTTCTCCTGAACGATGAAGAGGAGGCCCTGGATGCGATGCAGGAGGTTTTCATGAAGGTATTAAAACGGCAGGACCGCCTGACCGATGAAGCCCCTTCGAGCCTTCTCTACACCATCGCCACCAACACCTGCCTCAACATCATCCGGAGCCGGGGGAAGTCTCCCGTCACCGGAAAGGAAGAGCTGCTTCTGACTATTGCCGGCCCGGAGGATCAGGAGGAGAGGGTGCTTTCTTCCCACTTCACCGACCGGCTTTTTCAGGATGAGGCAAATTCCACCAGAACCATGGCCGTACTTCACTACGTTGACGGTTTTACCCTCGAGGAAACCGCCGAACAGGTGGGCCTTTCGGTTTCGGGCGTCAGGAAACGGCTGCGAAAACTGAGACAGAGGGGATTGGCCCTGAAGGAGGTATAGGAATGATTCAGGAAATACCGGATTTTTTTCTGGAACAGCTGCTGCTTGACGAACTTTCCCAGGAAAAGAAAGAGGAGCTGCTTAAGGATCCCCGGACCACCCGAAGACTGAAGGATCTGGAGGAATCCAACCGTCAGATCCGGGAAAAGTATGATTTCGGTGCGCTCGCCAGAAAGCTGGCAGAATCACCGGAGGATGAGGCAGATATTGCGGTTGAACCCAAAGTACTTCACCTCCCCGAATCAGGAGAGTCTTTGGGAAAATCGCACCGGTTCCGGTTTTTATCTCTGACCGCGCCGGTGCTGGCCGCCGCCGCGGCTCTGCTGATCGTGGTCCTTCCCCTGGTAAACAACCCCTCCGTCCCCGGATCGGAGGATTCAACAGAAACGGTCCGCCTCAAGGGACTGAAACCGCAGCTCAATATCTACCGAAAAACCGGGAACACCGTGGAGCTGCTGAAACCCAACCAGAAGGTGGCTGCCCGGGATCTGCTGCAGCTCAGTTATCAGGGAGCGGGAAAAAGGTACGGAACCATCTTTTCCATCGACGGAAACGGTTTCATCACCCTTCACTACCCCGATTCATCTTCCCAGTCCCCTGAACTTACCCAGGGAGGAGAAGTCCCCCTGGATTTCGCCTATCAGCTCGATGACGCCCCGGGGTTTGAGCGGTTCTTCTTTGTGGTCTCCGATTCTTACTTTTCCGTCACCCAGGTGCTCAACTCCGCCGCCGCCCTGGCCGGCTCCTTCTACGAGGCCCGGGACGGGAATCTGCCCCTGCCCGAGGTTTGTGAATCCGAATCCATCTTACTGATTAAGGAGGGTTTCCATGACTAACCCCATGAAAAAAGTCATTCCGGGGCTGATGGTTTTAGCCCTGTTCCTGAACACTCTTTCCGCCCAGGAAACCCAGAATCTGCGCCGGTACGCCCTGTTTGTGGGAGCCAACAACGGAGGAAGCGACAGGGTAACCCTGCGGTACGCCGCCACCGACGCGGAATCCATGGCCGCCACCATGGAGGCCATCGGCGGAGTCTCTCCGTCGGACCGCTTAGTCCTCCTGGATCCGGACGCCGCCGCCCTCAGCCGGGGATTTCAGGCCCTCCGAAATAAAATCACCGCCAACCGGGACTCCGCCAAGCGGGTGGAATTCCTTGTCTACTATTCGGGTCACTCCGATGAGACCGGCCTGCTCCTTCAGGGAGATACTTACGGCTACCGGGAGCTGAAAGACGCCATCCACGCCATTCCCGCGGATGTTCACATCGCCATCCTCGATTCCTGCTCTTCCGGAAGT
>Ga0334882_1004241_pt1 | contig 12338 bp, 10 predicted proteins | sample GraSluR1_MG_5_FD_207226 | JGI IMG/M metagenome (GOLD analysis project Ga0334882, IMG submission 207226) | Sludge microbial communities from methane-producing bioreactor in Wageningen University, Netherlands - Granular Sludge_15_04-R1 | ecosystem: Engineered > Bioreactor > Anaerobic >... | reverse complement strand
CGACAAAAATTGTCGCTGGCAATCATTAAACGACTAATTTACAAGGAGAAAAAATGAAAAAGTCGATATTTTTTGTAGTAGCCATGCTGCTCGTTTTGAGCATGGTCCTGGGTGCTTGCGTAAAGCCTGTTGAGCAAACACCTGAACCAACTGAAGAGGTTGTAGTAACTGAACCTCCTATGGAAGAAACCGAAGAAGTGGTTGTCACCGAAGAAGCAACCGAAGAACCTGCACCAGAACTTGGTCCAGTGCTGAAAATCGGTCAAATCGGTATGATGTCTGGTCTGATGGCTCTCTACGGTCAGCAGCAGGAACGCGGTTTCAAATTGGGTCTGGAATACATGGCCGAAGGTTTTGACGAAGAGGGTCGCCCGATAATCGCTGGTCGCCCCGTTGAAGTCATCGTCAAAGATGACGAAGGTTCACCTGAAAAAGCTGTTTCGCTTGCTCAGGAACTGATCGAAAAAGACGGCGTCGAACTCTTACAGGGTCCCGTTTCTTCTGCTTCAGCTGTGGCCTTGACCAATGTTGCTCTGGAAAACAAAATCATTCTGATGATTGACCCAGCTGCATCGTCCTTCCCCACTGGTCCTAATTTCAACCCCTATGTTTTCCGTACTTCCCGAACCAGCTTTGATGACACACTCGTGATCGCCAAATACCTGGTTGAGAATGTTGGACCCGACTTCGCCCACATTTACGTGGATAACGCCTTTGGACAGGGTTCCAATGTTGCTCTGGCATATGCCGCTGCCAAATACGGTGGTCAACTGATCTCCCCTGTGGCTGTTCCTTTTGAGACAACTGATTTCACCGCTTATATCCAACAGGCGATGGATAGCGGCGCACAAAACCTGTTCCTGACCTGGTCTGGAACCGGCTACGTGACCTTGTTCCAACAACTCACCGATCTGGGAACCTTGGACAGCATGACCGTTGGTACCGGCTTCGGCGACAATGCCTCATTTGCGGCAGTGTTCGGAAGCGCAGTTGGGTCAACTGGTCTGAATGTCTATCATTGGACTGTACCTGAGAATCCAGTAAACGACTGGTTGGTAGAACGCCATTTGGAAGTCTACAGCGAATACCCCGATCTCTTTACAGCTGGTGGTTTTGCTTCCGCAATTGCTTTAGCTGAGGCCCTCAAGGTAACTGGTGGAGATGCCAGCGGTGACGCAATGATTGCTGCTCTGGAAGGACTGATGTTTGATGGTCCTAAAGGTACCTATTACATTCGTCCCGAAGATCATGTTTGTGAACAACCGATGAACATCCTGAAACTGGTCAACCTTGATCCAGACCTGGATAAAGACGGTATCAATGAATATCGCTTCTTTGAAACCATCTATGTCTCCGAATATAACGAACTGGATGTCCCCTGCACTCTCGCAGGTGATTATGCAGACCGCTGTGGTGATCTGACCATCATTCCAGCGCCGTAAGTTTGGTATACAAACAGGCAGGGAGAATATTCTCCCTGCCTGGATATAATGTGTTGGCATCAAAATTGTTGACGCCTTTATTCACAAGAAACTATGGCTTGTGAGATTGAATGCGACAACGCTTTGAGTAAATTGAAAAGATATCGAATTACTTTCAAAGGAACTAAAAAGTGAATTCCTGAGAGAATGCGACCGACGTTTCTTTTCTCGATGCACTCGATATTTTTTTAACAGACTTAAAGATAAAACCTAACCACATAAAGAATTTTATTTATTTGTAATTAAAAGAAAGGAAAGCATGACCAACGAAACCATACTTGAAGCGCAAAATCTGCGCAAATCTTTCGGCGGACTGGTCGCGGTGGATGATGTCAGCATCCAGATTGCCAAAGGCAGTATGCATGCCATCATTGGCCCGAATGGTGCTGGGAAGACAACCTTGTTCAACCTGCTGAGCGGCATGATGTCACCGGATAGTGGAAAAATTTTCTACAAAGGCGAAAATATCACCAACATCGCTCCCCAACGCCGTGCTCACATGGGTATAGGTCGCTCATTCCAAATCACGAACATTTTTCCCAACCTGACTGTGCTTGAAAACATCCGTTTAGGCGCACAAGCAATGGGAAAAGATAATTTTCGGTTTTTTACCTCGGCCGAAAATTATCCTGCCTATGTGGAAAAAGCCATGGAAGTAATTACATTGGTGGGGCTTCAAGGCAGAGAAGGAGTTTTCGCCCGTAACCTGGCTCATGGCGAGAAACGCAAACTCGAATTGGGCATCATGCTTTCTACTGAGCCTGAGTTGCTCCTTTTTGATGAACCGACCGCCGGTATGTCTTCTGAGCAAGTGCCCGAATTGATCGAGATCATCAACAAAGTGGTTCATCTCAAAGCAAGCACGGCTATCCTGGTAGAACACCGCATGGATATGGTTATGTCGGTTTCAAATCGCATAACCGTCATGGCACAGGGTCGCTTGCTGGCAGAAGGAACTCCCCAGGAGATTGCCCACAACGCACAGGTGCAGGCAGCTTACCTGGGAGATCTCTATGGAGAATTAGCATGAGCGAAACAACAGAAAACAATGGATATTTATTAAGCGTAGAAAAGATCCATACCTATATCGGTCAATTTCACATCCTCGAAGGGGTTTCAGTAGACGTTGCCGAAGGCTCGATTACAGTTTTGTTGGGTCGCAATGGTGCTGGAAAAACCACCACATTGAAGACCATTATGGGCCTGACCCCTCCACGAGACGGCAGAGTGGTTTTTGATAGTCAGGAAATCCAGGGGAAAAGAGCATTCAATATCGCAAACCTTGGTATCGGGTATGTGCCTGAAAACAGAGCTATTTTTCGTGCTTTGACCGTGATGGAGAACTTGAAATTAGCAGAACGCAAAAGAGGTGATCTTGATCGTCATGCTGATTTAATTTTTGACCTCTTCCCGGACCTGTCAAGGCTGTCGAAATTGAAAGGCAACCAACTTTCCGGTGGGCAGCAACAAATGCTGGCGGTGGCTCGCGCGTTAGTCCCTGATAACAAACTGCTTCTGATCGACGAACCAAGCGAGGGTCTTGCCCCTATTTTGATCCAGCAAATGATGGAAGCCATCCGAAAATTAAAAGAAACCACCACAATCTTGTTGGTTGAGCAAAATTTCATCATGGCTAGCCAGTTGGCTGAACGATACGTCATTATTGATGATGGGAAAAGTGTTCACAGAGGTCTGATGTCCGATCTGGTCCAGGATCAGGACCTTATCCACCAGTACCTGGGCGCCAGTATCCAGGCACCACTCAGCAAAAGTGAGGCAAAATGAGCCACAATAATAAAAAGATACTTTACATTGTGATTGGAGTATTACTGGTAGCAGCAATAATATTTGGTCTGTATAGCTACGCTGGACAACAGGCTTTTATCCGCACTACACTGTCCGGGCTGACGCTTGGTTCACTTTTCTTCCTGGTTGCGGCAGGTCTGACTCTTATCTTCGGTCTGATGGACGTGCTCAATTTTGCCCATGGTTCAATGTTTATGTTGGGAGCCTACGCAGGCTGGCAGTTTTATACCAACCCAACCTTTATTTTTGGCATCCTCCCCCTGTTGTTAGCCTTTGCTACTGGAGTAATGTTGATTCCTTTGGTCAAACCGCTCCTTGTGCGTCTTGAATTGAGTGAAGCCTGGCAAAAACGTTTGCCTAAACTGATGTATTTTGCTGCTTTGGTCGTTGCCGTATTGGCTTTAATTAACTTTGACATCCTCGGGTTGGCAGAAACCGCCATGGTCGCGGCTACTACAACCTCTTCCAACCCGCTGGCGGAACTAAGCCCGCAAGAACCTCTTCTGCGTTTTCTTTGGAGACCGTTGTTGCTTATGCTCAGTGGAGCGCTTGTGGCGGTTGGAGTAAGTAAACCTGGTGATCGCACAGAGATTAGCGCCTACGACCCAATCAGAAAACGTTTGATCCTGCCAGTCGTGCTCTTTGTTCTAACCATTATCTTTACTCTTGTTCGTGAAAGTGCTTCAGAAGCCGTTTTGCTGATGGATGGGAATTTACGTTTCGGGCTTTCTATCCTCGCAGCGACCCTATTTGGTCTTTTGTTAGGATCTTTGATTGAAATCACCATGATCCGACCTTTGTATGTGCGTTCCTTCTTCATTGTGCTGATGACCCTGGGATTAAGTTTTGTTTTGCGGGAATTAGTCCAGGTATTGTGGGATCCGCTGGCATACCAAATGGTCCGTCCGCCGCTATTTGCGCAGCCAGGTCGGGCAACGACCATTGCTGAATGGCTAATGAATGGCTCTTCAACGATCAGTATTGCTGGGGTTACCTTCCCAACTTATCGGCTTTTTGTCATCTTACTCGGTCTGGTTATGTTCATCTTTGTCACCTTGTTGATGACCCGCACCCGCCTGGGCATGATCATCCGGGCAGGTGTCCAGGATCAACAAATGGTCGAAGCGCTGGGTATCAATGTAAAAAGGGTGTTTACGCTGGTGTTCGGATTAGGTGTGGCTTTGGCAGCTTTGGGCGGCATTGGTGCTGCCCCATTTTTGCCGGTACAGCCAATGATGGGTGACCAATACCAGATGCAGGGCTTTATCACCGTGGTCATCGGTGGCATGGGCAGTTATGTGGGCGCCTTTGTTGGTGCCATGATTCTTGGAATGGCACGTGCATTTGGCGATTACTTTGCGCTCAAACTGCAGCTTTCTCCGACCATCGCTGAAGCGTCTACCGTAATTATTATGATCGTAGTGTTGCTTCTGCGACCGCAAGGTCTGTTTGGGAAGAAGGACTAACAATGAAGAATACACTCTGGAAAAAAGATAAAGGATTTCTCATCTTTGTCGTTCTCGCTTTCGCTTTTCCGTTTATTTTCTCCTTACTTGGGCAGACCAGCCTGACTGAAGGAACAAACAAATTCTGGCAAGGACAACTGATCAACTTCTTCATTATGGCAGTATTCGCAATGAGTTACGATCTGCTGATCGGTTATGCGGGGATGCTTTCGTTTGGTCATGCCGCCTCGTTTGGTGGAGGAGCATACACCGTGGCACTCTTGCTCGAACATGTCGCCCCGGATATCTTGAAAAGTTACAATATTTTTATTGGCAACTTTAATATCACAGAGATCGTCATTTTGATTATTTGTTTCCTTGCCGCTATTTTGGTTTCTATCTTGATCGGTTTGCTGTTTAGTGCTTCAGCAATGCGGGTCAAAGGCGCTTATTTTGCCATGTTGACTCTGGCACTCTCAACCGCCTTGAACTTGCTCACGCGTGCCACCGATTTTGTGGAGTGGACTGGCGCAGACGAAGGTATGCATGGTGTGCCAGTACCTGCGTGGATAAACCCAACCCAAAACCGCCTGACCTTCTACTTCATCGCCCTTGTATTCCTGGTGCTTGCCTATTTCCTGATGAAGCGCATCGTCAACTCACCTACAGGCCGGGTCATCCAGGGTGCTCGTGAGAATGAGGACCGCGCCAGGATGATCGGCTACAACCCTGTCACTTATCGAACTTTGGCTTTTGTGATCGCATCCGTTTTTGCCGGAGTTGCTGGCGGTTTGTACTCGTTGTGGACTACCAGCGCTACCCCATCGATGACCTCTGGTGTCACAACTGTCAATGTGTTGATTATGACAATTTTGGGCGGTATGGGCACATTGGTTGGTCCAATTTTAGGGGCCGGTATCATGCAAATATTCAGTCAGTTCTTCTACACCTGGTTTGGCGCTCGCTGGCCATTGGTCTTTGGGATCATTTTTGTGTTGATTGTGATGTTCCTGCCTTATGGGATCATCGGCACCTGGCGTTTGCAGAGTTTCAAACTTAAGCAAGGCTGGCAGCGTCTTTTGGGAATGTTGAAGACTAAGGAATAGACCTGAAATGACTACAAAAGCCCGGACCTACCCGGGCTTTTGTCATTTACTTCCATACCTCACCGTACCTCGCGATTGGAATTCACCCATTCTAAAGCTCCAACATCCAGTTCTTGACTTCCAATTTTTCATAGTACTTGAAATTTGATTTCAAATTTTGTATACTATTAGTAGTACAAACAAGTTCATCGTCCGTTCGTATATTTGATCCAAAAAAAAAGAAGGTATATTATGAAGTTTAAGACGCTAATGATCATCAAAGCGATCGTTTGTTTGTCCCTGGGACTCCCTATTCTGTTATTTCCTGAATTCCTCTATGGTCTGTTCGGCTACAGCCTTAATGGAGTAACTTACCCGGCGCAACAATATGGCGCGTCGCTTATGGGTAATATGCTACTCTCCTGGATCGGTCGAAATGCGGAAGAATCCATTGGACGCACAGCCATCATTTGGGCTCTGTTTGTCTATGACGCGATTGGTTTTGTAATTTCCCTGATCCTGGCACTTTCCGGGCAGACAAACGGGCTGATCTGGATGCCCGTAATTCTCTACTTGGGGTTGACACTGGGTTTTGGATACTTCCTGCTCAAACCAACCACACCGTAGACACGGAAACCGAGATACTGATCTTATTGGAGTAGGCAAGAAATTAACCAATCAACCTGAGGGGGTATTTTGGTTTAACCTATACGCCGTCGCATACTTGTTCCTATGCGATAGTTTTCGAGTTTGGTTAGCTGTGGTTTCGTTTACACCACGATTCAATTGAAGTCATTGACTAAGACGATCCGGTAACGAGCCTTATTCTGCCGCACCCTGGCAATGGCTTCATTTATCTGCGACAATGGCATCATCTCAACCATTGGCTTAATCTTGTGTTCCGCGGCAAACGCCAGCATTCTTCGCATTTCTTCAGGAGTACCCACGAAAGTTCCAAGAATGCTCAACTCGTGTACAACCAGGTCCACCGGATCAAGCTCAACCTGCGGGAACGCAACCAGAATGATTTTGCCTCTTCTTTTCAGAATACCTTGCAGATCATCCCAGTCAAGATTCCCTTGAGATGTAATCAAGAGCATGTCAAAATAGTCATCAAACGGTCTATATGCACCACTCTCTGAAGTGTCGATAAAACTGTTCGCGCCAAAAGATAAGGCTTCCTCTCGTTTTTTGGATGAGGTAGAGATGGCAGTCACCTCGTACCCCATCGCAGACGCGAATTGAAGCGCCAGGTGCCCCAATCCTCCGATTCCTACGATGCCGATTCTTGGCGTGTCCGGGGAATAATATCGTGATAGAGCAGTGAACACGGTTAACCCGGCACACAACAACACCGCGGCGTGTTCTGAGGGTAGATCCTCTGGCAAAGGATAGACAAATTCATTCTGCGCGACAATTGAGTTTGAGAATCCGCCGTATGGTGTCCATGTGCCGTTATCTACCACATCCAAACACAGCTGCACCTCACCTTTGAGGCACCACTCGCAATGTCCGCAGGACCTGGCTTGCCACCCTACCCCAACTCGTTCGCCAATTCTGCTGGCTGGAATATCTGAACCTACTTCGGATACGAACCCGACCACCTCGTGACCAGGAACAAATGGAAAATCGAAAGCTGAATATTCATCCTCGATCGCATGGATATCCGACCCACAAAGCCCGCAATGTGAGATGTCTATGCGCAATTCATTTTCCTTCAGCGGGAGGCGCTCATAAGTGAAGGTCGTCAGTTCTGCCCCCTTGCTCAACGCAGCAAATCCTTTAACGTAATCGGACATTTTTAGCCATCCTTTCTTCTAAACCGGGAAAAACAATAATGGTCTTTGGAATGTGGTTTGAACAATTTTGGGTTAGCTTAAGTATACAGCTTTTACATGCGTGTGGGAAATCCAGGTTGGAAGAGGCAAGACTCCTTCCGCAATATCACAACAGGTAACCCCGAAATGGTACACCCTTACAGGGCAATAGAGCCCAGTCGTACGGAGGGGGCTTGCCTCCCTCCGCAAATATCTATCCGTAAATGTCTATCCGCAAATATCTATCCGCAAATATCTATCCGCAAATGTCTATCCGTAAATGTCTATCCGCTAATGTCTGTGTACGGAACGGGCACTGACCGTTCCTCTTATAGACTCATGGATGTTGATTGTAGTTGAGGCCTGCCTCAATCTCCTGTTGAGTCCTCTAAATGCCGGGTTTAGAAGCAGAGTCTGACCAACGAAAGGAAAGACGTTCGTAAGAAATTTGCTACAAAATAATGGGGGGGGGTTAGAGAATGATTTGCAGACTGTCGAGCAGGCGCCGTAGCAGGCGGAGCTGGCTGGCCCGGTCTTCAACCCCCTGAAGCAAAAGGCTCAGGTCAGGGGCTCCCTGCCCCACGAAGGCAAAGCGACCAGTTTGTCCGGCATCCAGCCGCTGGCAAACCGAGCCCAGCAGATCAGAAAAGAGCGAAGCTGGCAATTGAGCCAGGCGTTGGGCCGGCAGCGAGGCGGGCTGGCGGGTTTGCAGGCTGCGGCTGATTGCCAGGCTGAGCGGGCTATGCACTCCCTGGGAGAGGCTGGCTTCGATCAGCCAGGAGAGGAAAACTTGCTGCAGGTTCGAGCTAATGATGCGCCTTTTTAGATCCGGGTTGGCAGTGGATAAAAGCTGGTCAAAATCCCATTCCTGGGGGGCTGATAAAGCACGTGCCGCTCCATCTTTGGCTGAAAATTCAACATCTTTTTTATAAAGCTCTGCTGTATCCACACTTGCTGCAATAAATTCATTTCCTTCCACCGCTTTTTTATTGCTAACAGCCTGATTAGATAGGTTGTTTTCGACTGTAAGGGTATGTGGCAGGTTGGAATTTTGTTTGTCAATCAGAGTGTGTTTTGTCTTAATAAGTATATTAATTATTGTTTCAAACTGACATATTTCCACCTCAACCAGCGTCTCAAAATAACTATTTAAGGCGTCCACGAGCGTATCAAAATGACAAATTTCCCAGGAATTTAGGGTCTCATTCTGACAAATTCCCTCATTAGCTAAAGTCTCAAAATGACATAATTGTTCGGGCTGCAGCTTGCTTTGGGTGAGCATCAGGCTCTGAAGGGCGCTGTTTGTGGCGAAGACCGCCAGGCTTTCGGCTGTCAGTGGGGCAGGCAGCGCGTACAAAAAAGCACTGAGGGCGTGGCGCAGAGTTTCATCCTGCGCGGTCAGCTGGACCTCGCTGACGCGCAGTTGCCAGTCGGTGCCGCTTTCGGTTTTGCGGGTGGCGGTGCGCAGCAGGTATTGGCTGGCCAGTTCGCGGTTGGCAGCCCGCCAGTCACGAGTGTATTGGGAGTCAGGCTGGATTTGCTCAGTGCGAGGGCGCCCACGTCGGCTTTTGGAAACATGCGGAATGCGCTTGGGCAGCGTTTCGGAGCCGATCCAACCCTGCAGGGTTTCAAGCCCGCCCGCCACCCAGAAATGATTGCGATCCTGCCCACGAGCCCAGTCGATGTAACAGCAATTTTTGGACATCAGATAAAGCATGCCGAGGTCGTCTCCCAATTCCGGTAAAACCTTCGTGAACCAGTACCAGGGCAGGGCGAGGAAGCTTTCCGGACGAATCAAATGGCTCGAAAGCCGGTCGCAAAGCCCGGAAAGTGCGGGGTCGAGCCTTGAAACCTTGAGCAGCTGGCTGACGATTTGGTGAACACTCTTGGCTTCAACGTCCGCTTTTTGGGCAGCGTCTGGCAGGCGGTATGGGAAGGCAAGGATCTGGCTGTGAGGGGTATTGAGCGCACGCGTGAGCACCACAGCCGGATCGCTCACAAGGTTTTGGGACTCGAGCCAGAGCCCAAGATCGGCTGCGTCCCCAGGTGTCAACAACTGCCCACGGTAATGGTAGGTATTGGGCAATCGCCTGATCTGACCATCCACAAATTGGTGGGCGGGGTCAGCGCGCTCGACGAACCAGTCCATTTGTCCGTTCTTAAAGATGCGGAAAAATTTTGCCCGGCTGATGCTGTTGCCCAGCATTCGCAGGATCGATTGAACGTCAATAGTGACATCGTTACCAGATTTGGGGTAGAGCTGATTGGCACCGTCTTCGCGAGAGGAAAAATAGAAAGCCTGGCGCAGCGCGGTGGCAATCAGGACGGGGGCAGCACCGACAAAAGGTACAAAGCGAAGCAGATAAGTGGGCAGAGCGACGATCCTTTCAGGGTTGATGATGGCGTCGCTGATGTTGGCAGACCCAGGTTGGAAGTGGAGCGTGTCCGCATCTGTGCCCATGGGCACACTTGTTTGCAGATTGAGTCGAAAATGACGACCGGAATGGTCCTGTACAACAGTTTCGATCAGTGGAAAGTATTGGCAGAGAGTAGTGTAAGCTTCCGGCTCAGCTGCGATGATGTAGTTGCCGTCGTAAAGCTGCTGGCTGGAGGCAAGCAAATCTGAAAGCGTGTCATCGTTCAACGCCTTTAGTGTGCTTGTGATCTCAGGCCAGATATTCTGTTCAATCATCTCGTTTTACCTTGTGCTAAGAATAGCAGATTCTCCTTACGAAAAACAGGGGCAAAAGCGGAACTTTAAGCATCAAAAGTTCCCTTTTCGGAACTTTTTGCTGTCAATTAAGTCCGCGGAAGCGCTCATGCACTCCGAAATTGAAGTGCCGTGGGTAATAATCAGTTCGTTCATCTCCTCTTCACTGATCACAGATTTGGGGTCCAGATTGCCGGCTGAGAGCATACGATAATTCAGTAATTCGCTCATTTCAGCCTGGCTTGGCTGGCGGAAAGGCACGTACAGACCAAGAAACTGGCTGAGCGCGCCGATGTTACTGGTTACATTATTGATGTCCTGCAAAAAGATGATGGTCTTGATCTTTTTGTTGTTTTCCACTGACCATTCCAGCAGCAGGGTCAAATATTCCTGATCAACCGGTGGCCCATCCAGCACGATTAGAAGCTGGTCATTGCCCTCTTGCAGCCGCTCAAAAATGCTGTCTATCCGATTGGCGTTGGAGCGCGAGGAGGGCAGCGAGAGCGTATCGATCAACGCCATCAAAAAATGGCGCGGCTCGGTCAGGGTGTTGGTATTCATGTACATCCCGAAGATCTGACCGACATTTGGGGAGGCGTAACGGGTTTCGGCAATCTTCATGGCAAGCATACTTTTTCCGCCGCCAGAAGGACCAGCAAAGACCCCCAGGTTTTTGGAGGGATCGCTGTTGTCATAAATGAAATCATTGGCAACGCTCAGGACCTTGCGCTGCTCTTTCACGCCCGGGTAAAAATAGCGCGTGTCAGCATAACGCAAGAAGGGGTGTTCAAAAAAATTGGCTTGAAGCAACTCAAAACTGTCAGGCATAATTCACCACCGAATATTTTATACCAATAGGGTAGCAAATGCGAGGAGTTAAGTCAAGTAGTTAATAAAAATTGCTTAGTTGCTTAAACTGAAACAAAAAATAAAATCACAAATTATTTCTGGCTTGTTATCCCGTTCATTTTAATGTAGAATTGGGGAAAGATCAACATAAGAAAAGGGTAACCTATGGCAATTATATCTCTGGTCAATCGAAAAGGTGGTGTCGGAAAATCGACCATCAGCATCAACCTGGCAACCGGGTTGGCGATTCACGAATCGCGCAAAAAGAACAGCAAACCAGTTTTGCTGATTGATATGGACGATCAGCTTTCCGCGACCATCACTGCCATGGGCGGTGGTTTTTCCCAAGAATTTGTGCCGGTGATCACCTCTGACAATAATTACCCACAAGCCCTTGAAAATGGTTACGGTGCCAGTGAGTCGCTGGTTATAGACTCAAAGATCCCGCGCAAACGCGATCAAAAAGTCAAGCTTTTCCGCACTAACAAGGCGCGCATGGAAGGGCTGGAAGCCAGTCTCAAATTACGGGATGAAGCTGATTTTCAACTGACCTATTTTCTGGAACCGATCCAGGATGATTATTCTTACATCATCATCGACAATCCCCCCTCGGCAGGTATGCTGCCAATGAATTCGCTGGTTGCAAGCTCGCATGTCTTGATCCCAATTGAACCGGACGGGCTTTCCCTAATTGGTTTGGCAGATATTTTGCGGATGGTCGATAGTGTCAGGCGCACCACCAACCCCGACTTGGAAGTGCTGGGAATTATCCCTTCCCGTTTTCGCATGGTGCGCCGGCAATCGCAGGATGTGATTGAGGAGCTGGAAAAAATCTACGGGCATCTGTTACTGCCTTATATTAAAGACCTGGCAGACATCTCTGCGGCAACCACCTCCGGCTATGATGTCTTTTCGTATTGCCCTGAGAAATCGCAGGCTTATCGCTGCGTGTCCAACCTGGTAGATGCTGTTTTAGGAAAATTAGGAGCCGTCTGATCTGTGCCCATGGGCACAGTTTTGGCTGGAAGAGTGTAGTTTGAGGAGTATGAGATGGCAAGAGATGTAAAACGCAATTTTGGCAGTCTGCTTGAAACCACCACGGAGGCCTTTGAGACCAGCCAGGTGACTGAGGAACAAGTTGGTCC